>Ga0070728_10003360_pt1 | contig 17775 bp, 25 predicted proteins | sample tdDd471_FD_66723 | JGI IMG/M metagenome (GOLD analysis project Ga0070728, IMG submission 66723) | Marine sediment microbial communities from the Atlantic coast under amendment with organic carbon and nitrate - tdDd47.1 | ecosystem: Environmental > Aquatic > Marine > Coastal > Sediment | place... | reverse complement strand
CAGAAATGAAGCGCAGAATAAATGATATAGCTGCCTTATACGAAAGTTAAGTAAATATGAGAAATGGTAGTGATCAAGCAACTGGTTATTTGGATTTATTCTTATATCTATGACTTATAATATAAAGTCCAATCCCTAGAAATAATAAAGTGAATTCACATAAAAGAGCACCTGGTAGTGTTTGGTATAATCCTAATCCATAGGTTTTTTTAGCAGAAAAAATGTTTATCCCGTTACTCATTCCAATGACCTCCAGAGGCCAGGAGATATAATCGCAAAGCCAATGAGAGTAAATCAGTCCGCAAAATACTAGAACTTCGTAGAAATGGCGGTAAATGATAAATATTATAACCGAAGATATTGCAGAGAATGCAGTTGTCATTAATAAGCTGTGAGACCAGAATCCTGTTTCATCAGCCAGACCAATTAAGATAAAAAAGAAACTCATTAAATCAGGAATCATTACGGCAATTAATAAAAGCCACAAAGGCATTTTTTTTCCAATTGTTTTTCCTGCAAATCCAATTCCAATATGTCCTAAAAGCATGTACGACCTCTTTTTATCGTTAAAATGAAAATTATGTATAATTCTCATTATAAATGGAATTTGGCCCAATCTTCTAGCTCTACTTTCAAAATAAGCATATATTTCTTGTAGAGCGATGAAATGTGTGGATGCAGGAATACTTTCATCAGTCAGAATGATATAATCATCAAAAAGAACAGAGGCGGCGTTTTTGGATTTTATTTTGTCATTTATGCTATTGGGCGTCATCCAGGGTTTAATTCTCGCGACAATTTTGCTTTTCATTAAAAAAAACACGCTCGCCAATAAAATACTGTCGCTGCTCCTCTACTCCATGGCCTACTATCTTTTGATAAATTATCTGATTCAGAAATACTATTCTTCAGTACCTCATCTTGTCGGAATCAACTGGTCTGTCATTCTCTTAACCATCCCTCTCATCTACCTCTACGCCGAAACATTGACTAGGCAAAAAAAGCAGTTCAAAAGGTCGGATTTGCATCATCTTGTACCCTTTCTCATCCACATGGGCTACATGACATTTAGAGTCTTTATTCTCAATGCAGAAGAAAAAATCCTATTCCTGAGCAATCCCAATCATCTGACAGAAATGAGAATCACCTTATTGATCTATATCCTTCAGGGAATAATCTACACTCCCATAATCATCAGAGACATGGATTCCTTTTCAAAAAACATAAAAAAAGTTTTCTCCCATATAGAAAACAAGAATATACGATGGCTTCAAATTCTGATGCGTGCTTTTCTCGTCGTTCAGGTGGTTATTCTGGCTGTTGTCATTCTGTCCGAAATAAATCCTTCGCTCAACGGCGATCCCATTGTGGGAATAACTCTGACGATTTTCATCTTGCTGATCGGGTATTTCAGCATAGCCCAACCGGAAGTTTTTTCTGATAGACAGGAAATGGAAGAAGCCAGTCGATTCTCCCGGGAAAGTAAAGAGAAAGATGAGAAATACAAAAAGACCAGATTGAGTCGAGAAGAAACTGATAAAATTCTCAATCACTTATTGCAGTATATGGAAAATGAAAAACCACATCTGGACACGTCACTGACACTGGGAAAGCTGGCCAATGGCATAAACACAACTCCCCATCAGCTATCACAGATCATAAACAGTGAGATGAACAAAAACTTTTTCAATTTCATAAACTCCTACCGCGTCGTCGAAGTCAAACAACGGTTGGATAATCCGAAACTGGCTCATATGAAGCTCATTCACATCGCCCTGGATTCAGGTTTCAACTCTCAGGCCAGTTTCAGCAAAGCATTCAAGGAAGAAACTGGAATGACTCCTTCGGCATATAGAAAATCGTTTCTCAGTTTATAAACCCGGAAGATTTGTCATGTAATCCCCTTTATGATCTCTATAAAACACTTTTAAGAGGTCATGAATATGAGAACTATAATATTAATTCCAGCGATATTGATTGCACTCACAAGCTGCCGTTCGATTAAAGCCCCGAACTATCCTGAACCGACAACCAGAGACGAAGCCTGGCTACAGGATCTGGATTACCTCCAAACAAAATTTCCCGAATACAACATGAGTTTTACAGATAATTCCCTCTCTGAGTTTACACGAATTATTGAAGAATCAAAAAGTAATATCTCAGTATTGAGCGATAACCAGATCTACGTCTCCATTATGAAAGCTCTGTCTCAAATAGAAGATGTGCATACCAGTGTAAATATGCGTCCGAGCGCACTAAAACTCAAACGCCTTCCAATAAGATTCGCATGGTTTGAAGAGGGACTATACGTCGTCAAATCAACACCTGAGCACAGGGATTTATTAGGAGCTAAAGTTCTCTTAATCAGCGGTTATACGGCAGATGAGCTTCTTCGCAACCTCGATCCTATTATTCCTGGAAGCGACACCTATCTGAGATACGAAAGCCAGTATTACCTGAGCAGTCCCGATATTCTTGAAGGCCTGGGCCTGATAGAGCCTGATTCCGAATTAGTTATCCAGCTTGAAAACTCGTCGGGAACCATAATAAACGAAGTTTTCAGCCGTACAGAAATGGGAGAAAAGGTTTACGGTTACGAATCCTGGCGGGAATTATCACCCTTATCAACAATCAATATGGATTCAAAAGAAATGGTCCATTTGCTTAATCATTCAGACATCCCGTCTTATCTAGCCAGTCCGGACCGCAGCTATTATCTGAGATATGACAAAGAAAGACAAACACTCTATATTCAGCTCAATCAGAATTACGATATAAACTCCGATATAAGAGCCTTTACCAGGGAAGTAGAAGATTCGTTCGGGCAGTATGATGTTCAATCGGTCGTCGTCGATCTTCGTTTCAATACGGGAGGCAATCTTCTTAACACTGGTAAACTGGTTAAGCGCATACCTCAATGGCATACCGGTTCAGGTGACATATACATTATTGTCGGTGGCCCGACTTTCTCAGCCGGTCTGGTAACTGCAGCCAGATTGAAATATTATGCCGGAGAGAAAGCCGTTGTCGTTGGAGAGAAAGCTTCGGAAGGTCTTCGCTTCTGGGCGGAGACGCGATATTTTACCTTACCCAATTCTGAACTTCTTCTTTTCGCCGCTTATCGGTACCATAACTGGGAAAATGGGAAGTACGATGACGGGAAGAAATATTTCTGGCTGATGCGGTTTATCGGTGTACCTGTGGGAGATATGGATATAGATCTGCCTGTTTCCAGCCGATTCAAAGATTACATAGAAAAGAGAGATACGGTTTTGGAGAATATACACAAAAGAATAGAGAAATTATCTACAGTTCAGTAAGGTAGCATGAGATTCAAATAAGCTGTATTCAACTACTTAAACATTTGCATTTTTAAAAGCTTGCCTGCTTCGTCGTAAGTCTTCCAGGAGCCCTTCTTTTTGCCGTGTTCAAAGAGACCTTCGTCCCAGGTCTGGCCGTTGGTATGGTATCGCTTCCATTCACCGTGCTTCTTCTCTTCATCATCGAATCCGCCCGTACCCCTTGGTTCGCCACTTTTGTAGAACCATTCCCACTGACCAACAATCTTCCCGTTCTTGTAGTTACCGGATGATTGCAACTGGCCGTTATTGAGAAAGTATTTCCACGTTCCCGATTTTTTTCCGTTGTCGAATTCACCATGACAAGAGACAAGGCCATTCTTAAAAAACACCTTAAAGGGTCCATTCTTGGGACTGCCGTTTTCATCGATTCCTGGGATATCTTTCATGGGGAACACTCCTGCTAAAATTATACTTTCTTAAAAGTAGTTTTTATTAATAACTTTAAAATATTTGCCTGGATAAGAGCAATTGAATATTTTAAAGTATTTACCTTTATATCATAGTAATATTTTTTATCCTTTAATGAGCTATATAACTCATAATCAGCTGGAAATGCTTCTTTCATTTGTTTCATTGTAAAAATTGCTCTTAATGAGCAGAATTGCTCAACATGATGGAATCTAAGATAGTTATTTTTTGATTGCATTTTATTAAAAAATTTTTTTGAGATATTATCGATTTTTTGAGTATCACTATTTTTGTGTTTAATCGATTTTTCATATGGAGGCGTTAAAAATTTTATAGATATGATAGAACGGAATCCCCATAGCTTAGCAACATATTTGTATAAATATGTAATAACCTCTGCTGCTCCTGTGCCGGCGGTTGTTGATAATAGTAATACATGCTGATTGAATAATTTAGGCTGATGACCTAAATGTGCAAATCTATCTATGAAATTTTTCATCATAGTGCTAACATTAAAATTATAGGCTGGAGACGCTAGAATTACACCATCAGAATTTAATAATGTATTTAGAATTAAATTCTTATCATCTTTAATAGGACAAATATCACTACCTTTCTGGATGCATTGAAAGCAGCCTATGCAAGTCTTCAGATTTACATTTTTCAGATGCAAATATGTAAATTCAACATTGCCCAATGATTGCATCTTTTCCTCAATTTGGTTAATTGTTTTTAATGTATTTCCTTTCCTGTGAGAACCTAATATAACAACAACTTTCATTACTATTTCCTTCTTAAAAAATATACCAATATAATTTCATATAACGTTCCGCGAATATTCGCTGTTGTGTTTAGTGCTCATTTTGGTTTCAGTTATTTATCAAGAAATAACTTTATTTTTTCCAGAGCATAATCTGATTCCGGCAATTCGATATACATTTGCCACACATGCCACATGTCCTCCCATATGTCTAATTCAATTTTACCGCCAATTGATCGGATTTTCTCAAACAATCTTACTGAGTCACTAAGTAGAATTTCATCTTCCCCAACTTGCAATAATATTTCAGGTAAATTTGACAGATTATTAAATAATGGCGATATCTCAGGAGAATCTAAAGGTATATCCGGACTATAAAGTGTATTACAGTATTCTAAGACTTCTTTGGATGTGAAAGGATCAATATCTTTTTTTGAGCTCATGCTTTCTCCTGACAAAGAATGATCAAATAATCCGCTTAGAAAAAATACTTTTGAAGGTAAGGAAACATTATTATTTCTCAATTGAATCAATGCTGAAAGAGCCAAGCTGGTACCTGAAGAATCTGCTCCCCAATAAATATTTTTTGGTTCAAAGCGGTTTTCAATCAATTTTTTGTAGACTAGTTGTATTTCCTTCAAAGCAATTGGATAAGGATTTTCAGGCGCTAGACTATAATCAATTATGATTATGGCTCTATTCGTTTTAAGTGATAAATGACTTGCAAATTCACGATGTGTTATTACTGATCCCTCAATTAAACCTCCACCATGAATGTAAACTATTACATCATCATTACTCCGAATCAGTGGGATTAACCATAAACAATTAATACCATTTATTTTTTCGTAATTTTCATTGATTCCTTCAGGGATTTGTACTGTTTCCGCATAATCTTCCCAGATTTTCCTCTGCTGAATAATTGTGAGATCTTTTCTTAGTGTATCTTTTTGTATATTTTTTCGAATCTTTATACTTTCAATACTTGGCATATAACCTCCAATAACAGAACATATTTTTTCAGATTTTATCATAGACGCAACCGCATATTCGCTGTTAGGTGAAGCCATTTTGGCGTCCTCGTAGATAACCCGCTGGAAGACAAGGATGTCTGGAAGCGGGCTATATTAAAATAAAAGGTTTAATTATTTCTTCAATAAACTCAATCCTATCAAAAACGGTTGGCTTGAAATAAGAAGTTACAGAAATTACTAAATTGTTTTCAGGATCGATATATATCACATTTCCGCTATTGCCAATTGCGGCATAGATGTCTTTTTCTTCATTAATTATCCACCAAAGATAGCCGTACATCATATTTCTAAATTTTTTCCCTGTAACAATTTGTGGTCTTGCCATTTCATCAATCCATTGGGAAGACACGATTTGTTCATTATTATAATAGCCTTTATTCAAGCAAAGCTGACCTATTTTGGCCATATCTTCTGCCGAAAAACACAAACCATAGCCTGCAGTTCCAACACCCTGCGGGTCACCAAACCAAACATTTTCTTTTGGTTTCTTGTTCATTGTAAAATCTTTATGTTCCTCAGCTGTTTTTGCAAAATAATTATTATGCATATGCACGCCGATGGGTTTAAATAGATACTTGTTCGCAAAATCAACTGGGGTCATATTCGTTACTTTAGTTAATATACCGGTTAATATATGCAAGCAGACAGTCTGATAATTAAATTCTTCACAGATCCCTTTTCTGCCTCCCAACAAATCTAATGATGCCAACGTCCAATCTCTGCTTGAACACACTTTTGTCCATGGATCTCCTTTACATTTATAAGGAGCTTTCATCGTCAATAAATGTTTGATAGAAACATCATAAATTGTTTTTTCTCCACGTTTAACAACATAATTAGGGAAATAATCTATCACTTTATCGTCTACGCTGTGAATTAATCCTTGATCTATTGCTATTCCAATTAATAACGCAACAATACTTTTTGTTGCAGACATAATGTGAGTACAATCATTTTTTTTATAATTATTCCATTCGTCAGAATATACTTCCATGCCCTCTTTATAAATAAACATTTGGCATATGTTTGGTTGTTCCTTTTCAATTATGCTGTGTAATTTTTCTTTATTCATGTTATTTCAACTCACTTTTTTTTCACGCCATAGACTTGGTACAATTCGATGAGTACCAATGGATTTCGGTATAATTTCAGCCAAAATGGTTTTACCTGTAGTTTCCGGACTGTTTATTATTTAAATTAAATCATATGGCTGAAATGTCTTTCTCTCAAGTAGAATATTCCGGAAAATTGGGCAGAATGAAATGGAGCCAGGGAAAATTTGTTAAGTGATGAGCCCGACGAATTTGGGGGAATGCCAGAATCTCATCTCTATAGAGGTCGAAGACTCGATCTTTATTCTGTAAATTATTCCGATTCTGAACATATTCTGTTTCACTCATTTCACAGTACTTTCGAACTGTTCTCCGGTCCATTTTTAATTCTTCTGCAATTCTCTTTTGAGAATATTTTCTCTTCTTGAATTTTCTTACTTTCTGATACATATTCATAACAATCATTGAGTCTTTCCTTAGTAGTTCTTGTGGTGATTTCTACTTTTAGGATTGACTCTTTTTTTTTCTATAGGGAAGTGGGGATTTTTGTTTACCCCCCTATGTGGATTTTAGGCTACCATTTCTACAAGCCATGGATTGCTTGCGAACGGTTTAGAGAAAATACGCCCTGAAGTCATTGCACATAACGTTTCAGGAATATGAGAAGTAAAGAATGAAACACCGCTATCTTTTTTGGAAAAGGGACAATGTATGAGCTATGAGCGAAATATTCCCTTCTAATCCATGACCAGGTACAACTATTTTAACTTCAGAGAATACTTCTTTCATATTCTGCAATGTATTTGGCCATTCAAGTAAGTTTGCATCGGCAGTATTGCCAAGAGTAGAATTATTCAGTGCTTTTACAGAACAGCCACCGAACAAGATTCTTTCATTTGGTAAATATACACAAATACTATCAACCGTATGGCCTTCCCCTATAAAAAAAATCTCAATCGGTATCTCATGAAAATCAAACCTATAGGTTTCACTTAATGTGTTCCTTGGTATTGGTAATTCTTTCTTAGCACAAATCTCTTGTGTTTTTTTAATTGAATATGATTCTATATCATTCTGATGAATCCAGTTCAAACCCCCAAGATTATCATCATGATAATGGCAGACTATGACTTTTATCTCGTTAAAATCATAATTATTCTTAAACCATTCAATCAAAAATTGTGTTTGAGTATCATTCCATGGAGTATCGATTATTACAAGCTGTTTGTCAGTGAGGACAACCATGCCATTTGCTGATACTTTACCCCATTTTGGCATTTCAATATCCGAAATATGTGTCCATACATTTTCTGCAAGTGGTTTCAACTGTATGTCTGGGGTAATATTGATTGTTTGACTTTTTTTAGAACATGCATAAGTTAAGGACATTATAAAAACAAGAGTCAGTATTTTAATTGTATTTGTTCTAATCATTACAATTCCTTTCATTCTTTATTTTCGATAACGTTCCAGAAATATATGACGTTGGCTGAGGAACGATGCCAATGTGGCGAAGCCCTGAGCATAGCGGAGCATATATTTCTTGTTATAACCAGTTCCAAATTTGAATTCGTTTAACTATAGAAGTCCATGGATGGACTTCTACTATAACAGAATATCAAATTAAGAGTTTTTCCATTCAATATTAGGCTTTAGATGCTTTTTAGCACAATCTGCAAGAAATAGATTGATAAGTTGTTGATACTTAATTCCTGTTTCTTCAGATAAATCCTTAAAATACTCCACTGTATCATAATCAAGTCTGATTGTTATTTGCTTCTTCAATTTGGAGATATAAGGGTTTTTAATGGCATTTGAAAAATCATAAGAATCTCTCATTTTACCGACCTCCATAAGATTTTGATTCTGCGACATTCCCATGAGGATGAATCGTTCTTCATCTTCAGAATGATCTGGATCAAAGATCAATAATGCATTGGGATCAAGGAAGGCAGTTTTAGCTTCTTCAAATGAGATCTTATGCTTTGTGACATTTTTCCTATTCTTTATGTCATCCCAGTCAAATATAATATGATCCATAACTACATTGTAATTATGTTGTAAATTTTGTCAATTTCTTAACCTGAGCCAGGGAAGGCGAAGTTATGAATAAAAGCTATAAGCTATATATTGCTTCTAACGTTTCGCAAATATACGATGTTTTTCGGTCCGAAGGACTGGCGACATTATTGCTTCATAATTCCTGAACTGTTTCAAAAACAAACTTAATCTGCATTTTTGAAGTATAACCTCAAAAGCAATAATTTTGACAGAGAAAAATATGGCGAAGCCCAAGCCGAAGGCGCAGCGTATATTTGCTGTTATAAACAGTTTTAGATCGATTTTAAAGCAGTAAGCGAAAATGGACTGTATTTAAAGTATAATTTTATCAGAAGGTTGAAACCCTACTGAATAGGGGGTATGATTAGGGATGAAACGTGAGTTTGTATATATGCCAACTTTTGAGAAACAATGGAAAGAGGCAAATCTGACAGATGATGACCTAAAGGATCTAGAAGTATTTCTTTGTGAGCATCCAGAATCTGGAGATATGATCCAAGGAACTGGAGGACTTCGAAAATTAAGGTGGTCTATCCCTGGATAAGGGAAGAGTGGTGGTGTCAGAACACTCTATGTAGATTTTGCTTCTTTTGAACAGATTCACATGATTACATGTTTTCGAAAGGGCAATAAAGAAAGCCTGACAAAAGCTGAAAAGCAAAGCATTAATAGCCTTGTTGAGCAAATAAAAGAAAATCTGAGAAAGCAGAGGAGTTCAAATGAAAGAAACTGAAAAAACTTATTTCGACTCAATAATGACGGGGCTTAATGAATCTCTTGAATATAGTAAAGGTAATCTCAAGAATGTAAAAAAAAGAACGGTTAGCATAACACCTGTTCCTAAGTATAATGCGTCAAAGATAAAGAAGATTAGAAAATCATTAAATCTGACACAAATGATTTTCGCCGAGGCATTGGGAGTCTCTATTAAAACTGTTGAAGCTTGGGAATCTGGAAGAAATCACCCACAGGGACCAGCCTCTAGAGTTTTACAATTATTGGAGATGGATAATAGCCTTTTAGAAGATCATAAAATTCTCTGCATATAAAGAAAATACCCGAGACACGATGTCGAGGTATAAAATAACTCTTAGATTTAAAATTGTTTATAACGTTCCGCAAATATGGCGAAGCCCAAGCCGAAGGCGCCGCGTATATTTGCTGTTATAGGAAGTACGGTCATTTGATTTCATAAAAGTACAAGGATGTACTTTTATGACTGAATTTGTAGAAACTATTCTCGATTTATCCAATAATCGGGTTTTCTATGAGAATTAGCGATTGCTAAAACAATGATATGATCATTTCTTATAGTATATACAATTTTATAGGGAAAAGAATTGAGTACAAATCTTCTTGAACGAGAGGTCTGATATTGCCAAGCATCTGGATGCTCCGATATCCTTTTGAGCCCGAGTTTTACATCATCCTTGAATCTATCACCGAGACCTTGAAGTTGAAAATTGTAGTATTCTACAGCATCGTTTAATTCTAATAATGCTAATGGATCAAATTCTATTGTCATAATATTTAAAAGACTTGATTGTAAGGTATTGTTTTTGTAGAACCATCTTCTATAGCGTCTAATCTTCTATCTATTTCACTGTTCCAGATTTCTTCAATTTTAGAATCAGGCTGATCAAGGCTGAGGAGGAGAGCTTCAATAATTTGAGATTTTTCTTTTGGGGAAAGGTTTAATGCTTCTTTTATCATTTCTTGTGTACTCATCTTAATAGTATACCAGATTTTGTGAATAATATCGATATTCGAGCCCAAGGAGGGGCGAGAAATACAAACTTTCTCCGGTTTTTCCTATAACGTTCTGCAAATATTCGATGTTTTTTGTTCCGAAGGACTGGCGACATTATTGCTGCATACTCCCTTAACATTTTCAAAACAAACTTAATCCGCTTCAGAAAAAGTATAACCTTAAAAGCAATAATTTTGACAGAGAAAAATATGGCGAAGCCCAAGGCGAAGGCGCCGCGTATATTTGCTGTTGTACGCTCTTTCTAGGTGAGTTTGTTCAACCTACCTAAGAACACGGATGTTCTTAGGTTCAGTTTTGATAGGAAAAGGTATTGTTAAATTGAATTCTGGTATATATCGTGATATATTACAAGTAGAGGTGATTATATGCAAACAGCAAAATTATTTATGAATGGTCGTAGTCAAGCGGTTCGATTGCCAAAGGATTTTCAATTTCTCGGAGAGGATGTAATAATTCAAAAGCATGGAGATGCTGTTATTTTATTACCTCACGATAAAGCCTGGGAGATATTCTTACACGGTTTAAACTCATTTAGTGATGATTTTATGGATTCTGGAAGAGATCAAGAAGTGGAACAAGAAAGGGAATCATTTTAAATGTATATTCTAGATACAAACATCTGCATCTTTGCTATTAAAAAGAAGTTCCCTCAATTATTAGATAAAATATCAGTTCACTTAAATGAAGGTGTTTACATCTCTTCATTAACAGTAGCCGAATTAGAATATGGTGTATCAAATAGTCAATATCCTGAAAAGAATAGAATTGCTTTGTTGGAGTTCCTTTCTATTTTCAATATTTTGGATTTCAAGGAATCAGATGCCGTACCATATGGAATTATTAAAACCAATCTTAGAAGAAACGGTAATATCATCGGTCCAATCGACATGTTATTAGCTGCTCAAGGAATCTCGAATAATATGACTATGGTTACAAACAACACAAAAGAGTTTGAAAGAGTAGAAGGTTTGAAAATAGAAGACTGGTCTTAAAAGACGAGCCCAAGGATGGGCGAGTTATTCATAAATATTATATAAGCTAGAAATTTCCTATAACGTTCCAGAAATATATGACGTTGGTTGAGGAACGATGCCAATGTGGCAAAGCCCGAGCGTATCGAAGCATATATTTCTTGTTATTAGTCGTTTGGGTGGTTTGAAGTTACCCTTCTTTTAAATCATGTAATGAATCAGAGTAAGTGGGGAAGGGGATAACCTTCAATCCTTTTTGCTCAGATGTCCAAAGATCAAGTTTCGACTGCATATTCAGCCAGCTTTCAGGTGATGTCTTTGTAGCTTTTGCTATTCGTATTGCCATATCAGGACTTAATGAGGCTTTTTCGTTTATAAGTTCAGAAAGAGCCTTTCTAGAAACACCTAAATCTGTTGCAGCTTCAGTTACAGTGAGACCAAGTGGCGCTAATACATCTTCCTTTAAAACATTTCCCGGATGAACAGGTTTACGTTTTGTACTCATATGATTCTCCTAATGATAATCCCTATAATCAACAATATATGCATCACCGTCTTCAAAGAAAAAAGTCACTCTCCAGTTTCCATTAACCGAGACTGACCATATATCGTTCTCGTTGCCAGATAATTGATGCAGTTTATATCCTGGTAATGACATATCTTGAACAGTGATAGATGCATCCAGACGATCCAGAATACGGGCTAATTTCTTAGCATGATCTGGTTGAATCCCTTTTTGCTACCAGAGATGAAGAACTTTTCAAGACCTTTGTGTTTAAAGGATTTTATCATATGATTTATTGTAACGTGATACGTTGCAGGTGTCAAATCTAAAGTACGAAATTCCCAAAGGACTTTTAACGTTCCAGAAATATATGACGTTGGTTGAGGAACGATGCCAATGTGGCAAAGCCCCGCGTAGCGAGTATATATTTCTTGTTATAACTAGTATTTTTGCATAGGAGTTTGTACTAGGAAAGGAAATTAAACAGGGATGTTTTGTTTTTTGACAGTTCATCGTAATGTAATTATTGATTGTACATCATAAAAGATGTACAATGAGGTATGAGCAACAACTGGAATCTTATCTACTACGAAGATGAAAATGAGATTGCTGAGGTCTATGATTTCATCAACTCTCAGAAAGCAAGCAACAAGGCTAAGATTCTCAGCTGGTTGTCCATGCTAGAAGAGAAGGGACCTGTACTCCCTCGACCATATGCTGATCTACTGAAGGATGGTATACATGAGTTGAGGATTAAGCTATCAGGAAACCAGGTAAGGGTACTATACTTTTTCTGTTACAAGGATTTTATCGTTCTTACAAATTGCTTTACGAAAAACAGAAAACAAGTACCGGAGAAAGAGATAAATAAGGCGAAGAAGTGTCGTGATAGTTTTCTAAAGCGATATTCTGAAGCTAAAATGAGGAAAGAACTCAATGAAAACCTTTAAGAAGCATTTAGATGATAGCTTAAAAGATCCAGAATTCAATGATATCTATAATGAAGAGAGAAAACTAATTGAGCTCTCGTTGAGAATCCATGAAGCTAGAGAAAAATCAGGACTATCTCAATTGGAAGTAGCCAATATGGCTCATGTTACACAGCAACAACTTTCCAAGATTGAAAATGGTAAGAACTGTAATATGATTACATTTCTGAAAGTCTGTCGTGCACTTGGACTTGATTTTAACTTTATACCCAGAGTTGCAAGTTAAACTTCATCAAAATAAATATAAGCGAAGGCATGGATGACGGAGCGAGAATTTTTATATCTCCTTTTTCCAAGACATGCAAAAATATTAGTTATAACGTTTTGCGAATAGCCGAAGTTGGCCGAAGGCCAATTTTGGTGAAGCGAAGCGAAACTGGCTATTCGCTGTTATACGAAGTGACTTTGGGGCGGTTTTGCGAACTACGCCTGAGCCAAGGATGGCGAAGGAGCAGTAATAAGCATCCCTTCTATCTTTCAGCTTTGAACTCAGATCCATGAGTTTTCGCAAGTACTAAAATATCATTAAGGGATTGCTCATCCAATTAGTGAATATGAATCTATAAACCAGGTTTAGCAGAGTGTCCTTAGAATTTATCAATTTATTGATGCAGTAATCACATATGGCATCTTTCCCTCTACATTTACAAGACTATAGTTTCCATAAGATTCTAAGTCTTCTGCCTTTTTAAATCCAGAATTCCAAACCATTTCAAATCCAAAAAGAAGTTTAGCTGACCATTTACTCAATTTTCTATAAAAGCCTTTAGACATCTTTTTTGGAGCTGCATCTGTAACAAGCTGAGAATTGGTAAACCTTCGTGATATTTCATATAGGAGTTTTTTTACATCTTCCTCTTGGAGGTAATAAAGTAAACCTTCCATTACGATTATAAAATTTCTATTCCGATCTTTAGTTACTTCGTCGATCCAAGAAAAATCTAAAACGGAAGAAGAAATCATTTTGTAATCTATCTGAGCTCCTAATAATTCCTTTTTTTGGTCAATAACTTCTGGTAGGTCAAGCTCTATATAAATACAATCTTTTTTATCTATCCTCCAATACCTCGTGTCAAATCCACACGCAATGTTGATGACTGTACATTGATGATTTTTCGATATATAGTCGTTTACGATACTGTCTATTGTACTAACTCTCCATACAGCCATCTTGGCATCGACTTTCCCAAATCCACTATACATCTTTTTCATTTTTAAGATCATTTTCTTTTCTGATTCTGATGCTAAGTCAAATAATTTGTCTAAACTATGTACTGACATTGGATCATTAAAATCCGACTTCGGATCCTTCGATTGTGTAGATCGGCATACCATTGTAATAATAGCCGTCTTTGAAACATCTGCTAGGTTCATAATCTGCCCCCTTGAAATTTACTTTAACGAAAGTTCAGCTTCAATATAAATAACGTGTCTGATCCGGAAGCGACTCTTTTTTCGCAAGCCATGGATGGCTTGCGAACGGTTTAGATAATATACGCCCTAAAGTCATTTCGCATAACGTTCCGATTTTACCTGAAGTTTCCGGACCGTTTATTATTAAAGTTAAATCATATGGCTGAAATGTATTTATCTCAAGTAGAATATTCCGGAAATTTGGGCGGAATGCAATGCAGCCAGGTAAAATTTGTTAAGTGATGAGTCCGACGAATTTGTTCCAATTTCCCAAGCACCATGGATGGTGTTTGGGAACTAGATTTGATTATGATCATCATTAGTTATTGGATAATAAGTTAATATCCATCCTTTCGAATAATCTTTATCAGTTCTGGAAGAGCAATGTATAAAATTAAAGGTATAGCTATTAAAGATAAATATCTTTTATTGATAATGAAGTCAATTAACAAAAATACAGATGAAATAAGCATAAAGCAATAACAAATTAAATATATAACCTTTGAAATCTTCATTGAATCTCCAATTTAATACTATCATGACAATCTAGACTGTGAAGCCTAAGCGAAATAAATATAACTCCTTCATAACTTGTTTTCGTACATGGCGTAAATACTGTCAGCGTAGCTGATAAGCAGTATTTATGACATAGAAAATCAAGTTCATGAAAATGTTATATTCAGTTATTTATGATGCAACCACTTTCTATATTTTTTAATGCTTTCAAGAGCTTCTTCAAAAGTTTCAGGAGCTTTTTCTCCACGAGTTAAGCTGACTAATGTAGGAATAGACATTGTCGATACAACTCTTTTGTCTGCTACTTCATTAGCTCTTGCAATGTGATGAAATGTTACCTTTTGCATTGAATCAGAACTTCTTTCTTTCAAATCTGTAATCAGCTCATTAATATGGCAATAAACAATATTGCCATATTCCAAGGTTTCTAGATATGTTGGTATATATCCTTTATGGACTACTGCATTTCTAAATTCTTTCCAATTTTTAGTATTCTTTTTTGAAATATCCGTAAAAGATGGTTTTCTGTTGTCAATGATTGGAGGCTCAGAACCTTTATGATCAATAAGGAATGTAAAAAGATAAGCGCCGAATTGTCGTTCTGATTGCGACGCTACATGTTTCCATGTTTTTTTTAAATTGGTAATGTCTATATTGTTCTTAATACAAATGACAGAAATATAAAATTCATAAAATCGTTCTAATGCTGCAGCCATACTAGTAACAGCTTCTCTGGGATAACCATCTAATAGAGCCAACGCACCAAAATCAAATAATATTTCAAATTTTTGCTCCTGCAAAATGGTTAAAGTTTTGTGACCATTGCTGCAGGTCGCTGAATATAATCCATTATCTTGTAGTTCAACTTCTTGAAACTCTAAAGAGGGTTTACCATATTCTTGAAAGCATTGCATGCAATTTATATTTAATTTCAAATTTTATACCCACTTATTTTTTAATTTATAATCACATTTCCTTTATTTTCTCCGAGACACGATGTCGAGGATTAATCCTATTCTAGTCGAACTTTTCACTTAACGTTCTGACAATATGTGAAGTCTAGCACGAAGTGCTGGATTTGGCGAAGCCCGGAGTGAAACGGAGCATATATTGTCTGTTAGCTGTAGTAAAAAGATCGGTGCAACCGAATTTGATACTAGAATTGTACAAGGATGTACAATTCTAGCTTTCTACAACAGAATCTTGGATTGAGTTACTAGGCTTTGAAAATTCAATGCTCACACTTTTGCGGTTAATCATAAAAATGATGAAGACTGAAAGAGAGATCAACAAAGCACTAAAAATAGTCATTCCTACTTTCATTGAACTGTACATTTTACTTAATGAAGGTTCATCAGAGAAAACTCCATCAAACTTTGATTTTCCAAGAATCAGTTGTAGGATCAGGAAAACACTGAAAAGGGAATTATAGATTGAAATGACAATTCGTCCGATATTTTTTCTTTTTAGTAGAAGTATTGATGAAATAACCACAAGAAGATTAATAATCAATAATCCAATCATAGCAACTAATGGATTTATACCCGAATTTAATAGATTGAAAGAGGGGAAACCAGTTTGTGCAAAATCAGGTTGGGCTTTCAATAGAGAAGAATAAATAACTAATTGAGATATTGAAATTACAGAATAAAAACCAAAAATGACTATATATAGCCAAGATATAACTGTGATGAATGTAGATTTCTTTTCCAATTTAACCTCTTTTAATGCTTTTTTGGGCCAGGACGGCTCAAAAACCTAATCCGAAGCCGATCTTTTTATTACAGCTAACGTTTCAGAAATATATGACGTTGGCTGAGGAACGAGGCCAATGTGGCGAAGCCCGTAGCGCAGCGGAGCATATATTTCTTGTTATAGGATTTTTTGGTGTTTAATCATAATCACCTATTTCTTCTTGGGATAATAGTCTAGTAGAGCTATCTGTATAACATATTCCCGCCAAATACTTGTTATGCAAGAATAAAAAAGCTCTTTCATCATGTTGCAAAACGACATGTTTTGAATGATCTGGTTTTTCCCAGACCCAATATCCTATTGAGTTATTCCCTAATTCAGAATCAAAAGACCCATAATCTGGAAGATCATTCAATTCGCTAATTGGATAATCTAATAATTCTTGAGCTTTTTTATCCATTATCCCTTGTATAAGCTGACGGTTTTTTTTCATGTTTTACACCAAAATTTCCTATAACGTTTCAGAAATATATGACGTTGGTTGAGGAACGAAGCCAATGTGGCGAAGCCCGGAGCACAGCGGAGCAAATATTTCTTGTTAATCGTCGTTATTGCTCTCATTTCAATGTTGGGGCGTTCCTTGATGAAAAATGATTTGCCAACGATTTTCATTAAATTGCCAAATTGAACTACGTAATGATTTTGATTTTTTGCTATCAACTAGAAGCTCTTTTTCAATTTTATATGTTGCTAAAACTGAATCACTTTCTAATTGCACTATAGAAAAATCAAACATTTCAAAATGTATTTCATCCTGATTTGGCAATGACTCAAGAATAACTGTTTTATTATACACATTACCTGAAGCCCCGAATTCAATAAATGTATCAGCGATTAATTCATTCAACCGTTCTTTGTTTTTTCTGGTACTATCTTTAAGCAGTTCTAATTCAAAGCCTTTAATTAATGTATAAAGCTGTTCTTCCATAAAAACTTCCCGTCTGAGCAGTAATGACGTATTAACGTTCCGACAATATATGAAGTCTAGCACGAAGTGTTAGATTTGGCGAAGCCCGAGTGAAACGGAGCATATATTGTCTGTTATGAGTAGTTTATTAGTAACCGTCAATTCTATATGCCATTAAAATAATCACTTAAATATTACATCCTTTTGCTGGAGGTAATATGAAAAATAAAAGAACCAGTAAATACTGGAGCAATCAGATAGATGATTACAT
>Ga0070728_10003355_pt1 | contig 17805 bp, 8 predicted proteins | sample tdDd471_FD_66723 | JGI IMG/M metagenome (GOLD analysis project Ga0070728, IMG submission 66723) | Marine sediment microbial communities from the Atlantic coast under amendment with organic carbon and nitrate - tdDd47.1 | ecosystem: Environmental > Aquatic > Marine > Coastal > Sediment | place... | reverse complement strand
GTCGATCGCATCCCGGATGCCGAGTTGTGGCGATCCCACGAGCGAATGCGCGAACGCCTCGTGGGCTTCGTGCGGCAGCGGCTAACGAAACAGCTGAAGAAGCGAGGCGCCAACCGCGCCGGAATCCGACAGGCTGCCGAAGTTCTGGATCCCGAAGCCCTGACCATTGGGTTCGCGCGGCGATTCGCCACCTACAAACGGGCGGCATTGCTCCTGCGCGACTCGGCGCGGCTGGTCCAGATCATGAACAATCCCGACCGACCCGTACAGTTGCTCTTCGCAGGCAAGGCCCACCCCAAGGACCACCCCGGCAAGGAGTTGATCCGCCAGCTCATTCACCTGGCCGAATCCGAGGGATTCCGCAAGCGCATCGTGTTCGTCGAGGACTACAACATCGAAGTTGCCCGGTATATGGTGCAAGGCGTGGATGTCTGGTTGAACAATCCGCGGCGGCCCCTGGAAGCAAGCGGCACCAGCGGTATGAAAGTACCCCCCAACGGCGGTATCAATCTCTCCATTCTCGACGGCTGGTGGTGTGAAGGATACGACAACGACGACAACAACGGCTGGGCCATCGGCGCAGGCGAGGAACTGGACGATCACGAGTATCAGGACGAGGTGGAGGCCACGGCTCTCTACGACCTCCTCGAGAACGAGATCGTGCCTGCATTCTATGATCGCGGCAGTGACGACGTGCCCCACGAGTGGACGCGGATCATGAAGAATTCCATGCGAACCGTGAATGCCGAGTTCAACACGAACCGCATGGTCGAGGAGTACACCGAGCGATTCTACATCCCCTGCATTCAAAACGTGCGTCGCCAGGAAGAAGCGGACTACACCCGGGCCACCGAGTTGGCCGAGTGGAGATCCCGGGTTACCGAGAACTGGGACAAGGTGCGGATCGAAAAGGTCGAGGCCCCACCCCTGCAGGCCCAACCCATGGGCACCAGTCTCGAGGTGACCGCCCGCGTCAGCCTCGGTGAGATTCCAGCCGATGAGATCCTGGTGGAAGTTTACCACGGCCTGCTGGATTCATCCGGCGAGATCACCGACGGCGAAGCGGCCACACTCTTCCCCGGTGACACGCTGCCCAGCGGTGCGGTTGACTTCAAGGGAGAGATCCCCTGCCGCAGAGCCGGCCGACGTGGGTTCACCGTACGGGCAGTACCCCGCAAGAGCGGCTATCCCCTGGGCCGGTTCGAAACCGGACTGATCAGCTGGTGGGAACACGAGTCAAGCCAGACGGCTCACGACGATTCACGAGAGCCGGTGCGCCACATGGACGGCAGCTAGCACACAGCTGCCCGACTCCGAGCATCCGAAATCGAAACGCCCCGACGCCCTGCCTGCGACGGGGCGTTTCGATTGTCCAATCACCTTGATACTCAAGCGAGCCCGGGCACGATGCTCTGCAAGTCTGCCACATATTGACGGAACAGACGTCTGCCTCGCGGCGTGATCTTGACCAGGGTCAGCGGCCGTTTGCCGGCGAAGGTCTTCTCCAGCACCACGAGCTTGCCCTCCTCCAGCTTCGTCAAATGAACCGACAGCGTGCCGTCAGTGAGAACGAGTTCGTCGCGTAGACGCGTGAACGGGACCGGCTTGCCCACACGCAGCACGAAGGACAGGATCAGCAACCTGGTCCTGCCGTGAATCAACGGCTGCAGCAAGATCCCGCCCGTAGAGCCGGAACCCGACCGATCTGTTTGAGCCACGCCCTAGGCCTCCCTGCCGGGCAACATGGCAACCTCCCCACTGGTCGCGTCCGTGCGGCCATTCAATGGGGAGTCGTTCTTTCAGGGACCGGCGACGCAGAGTCGTGGTGCGGTTCCTGCCGGTCCCTGATACTCAGGAAATGGCCGCCCTGCCATTTCCTGAAACGGGTCCATCGGATGATTGTCGGCGTACCGCCCACCAACCCCTCTCCCGAATCCATTCGGATAGAGAGTCTGGTGAGGGGGCGGCTGGCACCCAGGACCAGTGATCCGCCCCCATTACCGCCCGGAGATCCTTCTCCGACCCCTCGCGGGGGTCCTCGGCCCGTGGCCGCTGCTCCGTCGGGACCCGGCATCAACCATTGCGATAGACCAAATCCGGATCGATCCAAACAACCCGGTTTTCTCGTCGGCGACCCTCCCGGCTGGAGATCCTTTTCCGTGTACCGGGATCCGCTGGCCGCCGTCTTTTACTTTAATAATACAAGTTCTTTGCTTTTTCAAGTTAAAAATAAAAAAAGTTTTGCCGGTCTCTTTTGACTTCCCGGGCGGGGTGCAGACCCGTGCTGGTCGCGCTCTTTCCAGGCTGGACTTGCGGTTCCTCTGAGCTATCTTTAGGCTGGTCTGCTGCGAGCCAGGTAGCTCGTTCCCTGCTCGATCAACAGCGTTGCAAAAGGTGAACGAACCCGGGAGTTACGGTCGATCCCCGATCCCGCCAACCGGGCCATAACCATTGAAGGAGGTTTCCATGAAGACCGACAAGCTCATCACCATCGAGGACCAGTACGGGGCTCACAACTACCACCCACTGGACATCGTCATCAAGAAGGCCGAGGGCGTCTGGGTTGAAGACGTCGAAGGCAACCGGTTCATGGACTTCCTCGCCGCTTACAGCGCGGTCAACCAGGGTCACTGCCACCCGCGGTTGTTGAAGGCTCTGCGCCGGCAGGCCGCCAAGGTCACTCTGACCAGCCGCGCGTTCCGCAATGATCAGTTGCCGCTCTTCTGCCGTGAGATCTGCGAACTGACAGGCTTCGAGAAGGTCCTGCCCATGAACTCGGGAGCCGAAGCGGTCGAGACCGCCATCAAGGCCGCCCGCAAGTGGGGCGAGAAGGTCAAGGGCATCAAGAAGAACAAGGCCGAGATCATCGTGTGTGCCGACAACTTCCACGGCCGCACCACGACCATCGTCGGTTTCAGCACCGAGGAAGCCTACAAGGACGGCTTCGGTCCCTTCACCCCCGGGTTCAAGGTGATCCCCTTCGGCGACGCCAAGGCCCTGGAAAAGGCCATCACACCCAACACCTGCGCCTTCCTGGTGGAGCCGGTGCAGGGCGAAGCCGGCATCAACATCCCGCCCAAGAGCTTCCTCAAGAAGGCAGCCGGCCTCTGCAAGCAGAACAACGTTCTGTTCATCGCCGACGAGATCCAGTCGGGTCTCGGGCGTACAGGCAAGCTGTTCGCCTACCAGCACGACGATGTGCGGCCGGATGCCGTGATCGTCGGCAAGGCCCTCAGCGGTGGTTTCTACCCCGTGTCGGCCTTCCTGGCCAGCGAAGAAGTCATGGGCGTGTTCACTCCCGGCGTACACGGCTCCACGTTCGGCGGCAACCCCCTGGGCATGGCCGTAGCCCGCGAGGCCCTGCAGGTCCTGATCGACGAAAAGCTGATCGAGAACAGTGCCAAGCTGGGCCCCTGGTTCATCGAGAAGTTGCAGGGTTTGAACTTCAAGAGCATCAAACTGGTCCGTGGTCGCGGCCTGTTCATAGGCCTGGTACTGGATCGGCCCGCCCGCCCCTACTGCGAGGCATTGATGGAACTGGGCGTGCTGTGCAAGGAGACCCACGAGAATGTCATCCGCTTCGCGCCGCCTCTGATCGCGTCGAAGAAGGACCTGAACTGGGCTTTCCGTCGCGTCGAGAAGGTGTTCAGGAGGCTGGACGGCTGACAGTGCTGGACTCCGATCGAATGCTGGGCCCGGGGCGGAAGCTCCGGGCCCACGTTTTTGGTCGTGCCTCGATGATGACGGTCACTGGCCAACGTGCTATCTTCTGCGAATTCCATTGACTCAATCTCCGATTTTCGAGGTCCCACATGGCGAAACAATCGAAATTTTCACCTTGGCGATATCTGGTTCTGGGGCCGCTGCTGGCAGTGGTGTTGACGTCCTGTGCGGGCAATCAAGAGCCCCGCACCGAAGTTCCGATCCCCGACGCCGGCGAACCGGAACTCGCACGATTGATCGAAGCCGCTCTGCAGGACGACTATGCCTACGACAAGCTGGCCGAACTGTGCGAGGCCGTCGGCTCACGACTGGTGGGCTCGGCGGGCATGGACCGGGCCATGGCCTGGTCAGCCGAGAGTTTTAGAACCGCTGGTTTCGACAGCGTCTGGCGCGAACCCGTGGAGGCCCCCTACTGGACCCGGGGGCGCGAGTGGGCCCGCTGCATCGGTCCGGTGGCCTTCGATCTGGCAATCTCCGGACTGGGCCAGAGCGACGGCACCGGTCCCGACGGAATCGAGGCCGAGATCCTGGCGGTGCGCGACATGGATGAACTCGAGGCACGGGCCGCCGAAGCTGACGGGCGCATTGTCCTGTTCAACCCCTCCTGGGAAGGCTACGGCAAAGCTGCCCGCCACCGGGTCGGCGGTGCCAGCGCGGCGGCCCGCCATGGTGCGGTGGCCTGTTTGGTCCGCTCGGCCACCGGCCATAGCCTGGGCGCGCCCCACACAGGCATGATGCGCTACGCCGAAGATGCACCCCGCATTCCGGCTGCAGCTTTGACGGTGGAGGATGCAGATCGCCTGTTTCGCATGTGCAAACGGGGATTGCAGCCGCGCGTGCACCTCTTCATGGAGGCCGAAAACCACGGGATGACCACGAGTTACAACGTCATTGGGGAAATCCGGGGCAGCCGGTGGCCGGAGCAGATCATCCTGGCCGGCGGCCATCTGGACTCCTGGGACGTGGGTACCGGTGCCCAGGACGATGGAGCCGGCGTGGTGTTGACCCTGGCGGCGGCGCGACAGTTGCTGCAACAAGGCGGCCGTCCGAGCCGTACAATCCGGATCGTCCACTTCACATCCGAAGAACTGGGAGGACACGGCGGGCGCGCCTACCTGGAGACCCACCGTGATGAACTGGATCGCCATGTTCTGGCCCTGGAGAGCGATTCCGGGTCCTATACCCCTCTTGGCTTCAGTGTCGACGCGGACAGCACGACGGTGGCTCGCCTCGCTGAACTGGCGCGTCCTCTGGCCTGGCTGAGTCCCGGAGACTGGCAGGTGCGACGCGGTGGTTCCGGAGTGGACATCGGTCCCATCGTCAGAGAAGGGGTGCCGGGCGTCGGGCATCGGGTCGAGCATTCGCGTTACTTCGACGTTCATCACAGCCGTGCCGACACCTTCGAAAAGATCGACCCGGAGATCCTGGCCCGGAATGTGGCCGTCATTGCCGGCCTGATCCATATCGTCGCCGAGCAGCCCCCCGGGGCGCCGGCGACAGGCGTAGCGGAAAGATTCACGAACGACTCCCACCCTGACGGAGGTCATTGATGCGAAAGTCGAATACACTGAAGAAGCAGGCCCTGTTGGCCGGCATACTGGCACTGGCTCTGGCCGGTGCCGGCGCAAGTATGGCCGCCGACGTGGTTCAGAGCGATCCCGATCCCGAGGACATGCGCCTGCTGCGCAATCCGGACATTCACGGTGACACCATCGTCTTTTCCTACGGCGGAGACCTGTGGACCGTCAGCAGCCAGGGCGGTGCGGCGCGGCGTCTCACCGGTTCGGTGGACTACCAGAGCCAGGCCAAGTTCAGCGCCGACGGCAGCACCATCGCTTTTACGGGTAACTACGACGGCAATTACGACGTCTACACGGTACCTACGGTCGGTGGTGAGCCCACCCGTCTCACCTGGCATCCGGGTTACGACCGGGTCATCGACTGGCAGCCCGACGACCAGGCCATCCGTTTCCAGTCCCGGCGCGAAAGCCGTACGGGACGGGACGTTCAGCTCTTCACCGTGGCCACCGAGGGCGGTCTGCCTCGACGCTTGCCTTTGCCCACCGCCGGTTTGTCCAGCTACTCGCCCGACGGCAAGCAGATTGCCTACAATCGCATCACCCGCGAGGAGCGCACGTGGAAGCGCTACAAAGGTGGCATGGCCCAGAACGTGTGGGTGTACGATTTCGACCAGAACACCACCGAGCAGATCACTGACTGGATCGGCAGTGACAACTTCCCCATGTGGCAGGGCGGCAAGATCTATTACAACTCGGACCAGTCGGGACGATTGCAGATCTGGTCTTACGACCTTGCCAGCGGAGAGCACGAGCAGGTCACCGACCACAAGGAATACGACGTCAAGTACCCCAGCCAGGGCCCCGGATCCATCGTCTACGAGAACGGTGGCTGGTTGTACGTACTGGACCTGGCCTCGGAAGAATCCCGCAAGATCACGGTATCGCTCTATAGCGACAACATCCTGACGCGACCGGCGATCAAGCCGGTGAGCAACTTGATCCGCGGTGCCAGCATCGCACCGGACGCCAAGCGCGCAGCCTTCGGAGCTCGCGGCGATATCTTCACGATACCGGCCGAGAAAGGCAATATTCGCAACCTGACCGCCACACCGGGAATCCGGGAACGGATGCCGGTGTGGTCCCCCGACGGCAAGCACGTGGCCTACCTGAGCGATCGTTCCGGAGAATACGAGGTTTGGCTGGCTCCGGCAGACGGACAGGGCGACGAGAAGCAGCTGACCAAGGGGAGCAAGACCTACCACCAGAGCCTGGCCTGGTCCCCCGACAGCAAGTACCTGGTGCTGGCCGACGCAGCGATGAACCTGTGGCTTGTCGACGCGGAGAGCGGCAAGACGAAGAAGATCGACCAGGCGGTCAGCGGTGAGATCCGCGATTACGCCTGGAGCCCCCAGAGTGGCTGGGTCGCCTACTCGAAGAGCGAAGAAAACGGCTTCAACTCGATCTTCCTGTACAACGTCGCCGACAACGAGACCCATCGGGTCACGACGGACTTCACCATCGACACTCAGCCCTGTTTCGACGACGAGGGCAAGTACCTGTTTTTCGCCTCGGCCCTCCATTTCAACCCCACCATCGGCGGCTTCGACCTCAAACCCATCTGGGCCAACATGGACGGCTTGTACGTGCTGACGCTGCGCGAAGACGTCGAGCACCCCTTCCCTCCCGAGAGCGACGAGGTGGAAGTGGCCGAGGACGAGGAAGCCGCAGATGACGACGACAGCGAAGAGGACGACAAGGACAAGAAGGACGACGATACGGACGAGGAGAAAGAGGAAGAGACCAAGCCCATCGAGATCCAGCTCGAGGGCCTGGCTGATCGCATGATCGCCCTGGACGTGAGTCCGGGCAACTACTTCAATCTGGCCTTTGCCGAGGGCAAGCTGTTCTACATGAACCGGCCCTTTGCGGCGGGTGGTGGCCGTGGCAACGGCCGCGGTGGCAGCTCGATCAAGGTCTTCGACCTGAAAGAGCGTGAGGAGAAGACCGTACTGGCTTCGGCCAACGGGTTCGAGCTTTCCGCCGACGGCAAGCAGATCTTCTATGCCGCCAACGGGACCTTCGGAATCATCTCCGCTGCTGCGGATCAGAAGCCCGCCGAGAAACCCCTGCGTACCGGCGAGTTGCAGGCGAAGGTGGACCCCCGCGCCGAGTGGCGGCAGATGTTCAAGGACGCCTGGCGCCAGGAGCGGGACTTCTTTTACGATCCCGGCATGCACGGAGTCGACTGGGAGCACATGTATGAGCGCTACGGCCAGCTGGTTCCCTACGTGGCCCACGGCAACGATTTCAGCTACATCCTGGGCGAGATGATCGGCGAGCTGAGCTGCTCCCATTCCTACGTGCGCCCCGGGGATCGCCCCCAGGCTGCCAACGTGGGCACCGGACTGCTGGGCTGCGATTTTACCGTGGAGCGCGAGAGCGAGTTGTATCGTTTCGGCCGCATCTTGACCGATCGCGACTGGAATCGCGACACCAAGACGCCCCTGCACGTGCCCGGCAACGAGATACAGGTGAACGACTACCTGCTGGCTGTCGATGGGGTCGAGCTCGCGGTACCCGTGAATCCTTACAGCCTCTTCGAGAACAAGGTGGGCAAGCAGGTCGTCCTCAAGGTCGGGCCCGAGCCTGACGGTGAGAACAGCCGCGAGATCACCGTCGTACCCATCGCCAGCGAAAGAAATCTGCGCTATGAGGCCTGGGTCCAGGGCAACCGCCGCAAGGTGGATGAGCTGTCCAAGGGCAAGATCGGCTACTTGCACATGCCCAATACCGCCGTCGGCGGGCAGCAGGGCTTCGCCAAGGGTTACTACCCCAACCTGCGCAAGGAAGGCCTGATCATCGACGAACGCTTCAACGGCGGCGGGTTCATTCCCGACTTCTTCATGAACATCCTGCGCCAGAAAATGGTCAACCTCTGGAAGCCCCGCTACGGTCAGGACTGGCGGACCCCCGGGACCGCTTTCCTGGGCCACATGGCCATGATCAGCAACGGCTATGCCGGCAGCGGTGGAGACGCCCTGCCCTACTACTTCAAGTACTACGAGCTGGGACCGGTGATCGGAACCCGAACCTGGGGCGGCCTGGTCGGAATCAGTCGCGGCATCGGCCTGATGGACGGCGGCGGAGTGACCTTCCCCGAGTTCGGCCTGTTCGACGTGAACGGCAACTGGGATGTGGAGAACTACGGCGTGGACCCGACGGTCCCGGTGGACAACCTGCCCCACGAGGAAATCAATGGGCGGGATCCTCAGCTGGAAAAGGCCGTGGAAGTATTGTTGCAGCAGATCAAGGATGAACCGGTGGAAGTACCCTCGGTAGGAAGCTTCCCCCGCGACAAGAAGTAGCTGCTATACAGGTAATTGCAGATGAAGCGCCGTCCGCCCAGCGGGCGGCGCTTTCTCACGGCAGATACCGTTTCAAAACGCGCTGGATGGTCATCCCCTGCACGACGATCGAGAACAAGACGACCATGTAGGTGCAGGTCAGGATCAGGTTCTTGCCAGGCACCGGCGGCAACGACAGCGCCAGCGCCACCGAAATTCCGCCCCGCAGTCCAGCCCAGGTCAGGATCCGGACCACTCCCCGGGGAAACTGGTTCCGCAATCCGATGATGGAGATGGGCAGAAACACGCTGATCAAGCGCGCCAACAGTACGATGACGATGACAATCAGACCCGCCACCATCCCCTTCAGACTGAAGGACACCACCAGGACCTCGACGCCGATGAGCATGAACAGGATGGCGTTGAGAATCTCGTCCAACAGCTCCCAGAACTTCTCCAGGTAGTCGGCGACCTCTTCACTCATGGCCAGGGCACGCCCCCGATTGCCGATCAGCAACCCGGCGACGACCACCGCGATGGGGCCCGAGACATGAAGGGTCCACGCCAGGCTGTAGCTGCCCATGACCAGGGCCAGAGTGAGCATCACCTCGACCTTGTAGTCGTCGATACTCAGCATCAGGCGATAGGCCCAGTAGCCGGCGACCAGACCCAGAACCGCACCACCGCCCGCCTCGCGCAAGAACAGCAGCGCCAGGTCCCAGCCGTTCAGGTCACCCCCGCCGTGGCCGCCGTGGGCATCACCCAGCCCCGTTTGCGCCGCCAACAGAGCCACCAGACCGGTGAACACGACCACAGCGACCCCATCGTTGAACAGGGACTCGCCCGCGATGTTCGCCTCCAGATCCTTGGGGGCGTTCAGGGTCTTGAGGGTCCCCATGACTGCGATGGGGTCGGTGGGGGAAATCAGGGCTCCGAACACCAGACAGGTCAAGAAGGACAACGGCATTCCCAGCAGGTCGAAGACGAGCCAGCTGAGGCCGCCGACCAGAAACGTGGAAATGAGCAATCCGACGGTGGCCAGCGAGCCGATGGTCAGCTTGCGTTTGATGAAGTATTCCAGATCCACATGCAAAGCGCCGGCAAAGAGCAGGAATCCCAGCATGCCGTGCATGAGGGCCTCGTTGAAATCGATGTTCCCCACCCAGGCCTGCAACTGGTTGACGATCTCCAAGCGCGGAAACAGCCAGTGCAGGAGCGTGATGCCGAGGGAGCTGGCCAGACTGATCATCAGCAACCCAACGGTGGGTGCGAGTTTGAGCCAGCGGTGATTGATGTAGCCGAACACCGCGGCGAGGGTCATCAGAACCGCGACGATATCGAATAGACTCATGGCTCTGGTCCTTGGCTAGAACGGGAACAACATCGGTACGAATACCAGGGTCATGATCAGCGTCAGCAGAACCAGCGGTAGGCCCACTCGTACGAAGTCCTTGAACGCGTAGCCGCCCGGACCCAGCACCAGGGTGTTGACGGGTGACGCCACGGGTGTGACGAATGCTGCCGACGCCGCCAGAGCAATGGCCATGACCATGGGTTGAGGCGCGACACCGAGTTCACCGGCAATGGCGATGCCGATAGGAGCTAGCAGAACCGTCGTTGCGGTGTTCGAGATGAACTGGCTGAAGACGGCGGTGATCAGAAACAGCACTCCCATCAAGGCCAACGGTCCGAGCTGCCCCAGGTTGGCTACAATCTTGTCGACAATGAATGCCAGTCCCCCGGTCTTGTCCAGAGCCGTCGCCATGGGCAGCATGCCCGCGATCAGGACCAGGCTCTGCCAGTTGATGGCCTGGTAAGCGTGCTTCATCTCCAGGCAGCCGGCCGCCACCAGCGCCACGCCGGCCAGCAGCACCGCGGTCACGGCAGGAACCACCTCGAACACCATCAGCCCCAGCATGCCCAGGAGGATCGCCAGCGCCCATGGAGCCCGCGTGTAGGTGGGCGCCACATCTCGCCACTCGGCGGGTATGTCCAGAACCAGCAGATCCCGGGAGCGGCGCTGTACCGCCTCGATCTGCTCCCACGGACCTCCCACCAGCAGGGTGTCACCCATGGCCAGTTCGCAATCGGCCAGATCCGCACCGGGACCAAAAGCGCTGTCAGCCGTGTCCTCGGCGGCGGGGTTCGATGCGGGTGCATCCTCGGCCTCGCCCAGGCTCTTGCCGCGGCGCTGAATCCCCAGCACCATTAGCCCGAAGCGCTGCCGGAACTCACATTCGGCCAGGGACTTACCACGCAAGTGGGAACGTGGCGCCACCACGACTTCGGCCACGCCCATCGCGTGATCCAGATTGCTGGACCGTGACATCCGGTCCTGGAGCATCCGCAATCCAGCCTCGCTCAACTCCTTCCGGAGATTGTGGTCCACGAGCGCCAGCACCAGGTCACCAACGCGAAAGATCGTATCCGGTCCGGCGACGTGCGCCGAGACGGCGCCCATCCGGTGGTCCCGCTGTACGGCCAGCACCGTCATGCCGAGAGACGGTTTGAGCATGAGTTCGGCCAGTGTAGGGCCGATGAGTCGCGAGCCGGGCAGAACCTCGAGCAGGGCCGCGCGATCACTCAATCCATAATTGCCCGCCAGGTCCTGTATGGTTGTCTGGGCCGGCTGCATCTCCGGTCCGGCCTGCTTGCCGGCGCCGTTGCGCTTCAGCATTTTGGTGCCGATGGTGATGAGGTACAACGTTCCGGCAGCCAATATGATCAAGCCGATGGGAGTGAAGCTCTGGAACTGGAACGGTTCGAAGCCCTGGTCTATCAGCTCCTGGTTGACTATCAGGTTGGGCGGCGTACCGATCAACGTCAGCATGCCGCCGATCAGGGCGGCGAAAGCCATGGGCATCATCAGCAGGCCCGGCGGAATCTTCGTCTGTCGGGACAACCCATAGGCCACCGGTACAAAAATGGCCACGGCGCCGGTCGAACTCATGAATGCGGACAGGACCGCCACTACCAGCATCAGACGCACCTGCAGACCCACCGTGCTGGTGCCGGCCGATCGGGCCAGCCAGGCGCCGATAGCTGCCGCGATTCCAGTGCGGGACAACGCTTCACCGACTACGAACAAGCCGGCAATCAGCACGACCACGGTATTGCCGAAACCGGCCAGGGTTTCCCGGGGAGTCAGCAATCCGCTGAGCATCAGGGCCAGCATCAGACCGAGGGCGACCATGTCCAGCCGCACCCGGTCGCTCAGGAACAGGATGATCGTTACGGCCAGGAGGCCAAAAACAAGTAGCATGTCGCCGGTCATGATAAAACCCACCTTTGCTCAGGCGCACCGCTCGAGTCCGGAAAAAAAAAAGGGCGGGCCTCCCGGGACCCGCCCGTTCCGACGAATGATCAAGCCACCGGCGTGGCGTCAGTTCCGGCCTCACCGCCGGCATCATCACCCGGCGGCAGAGTCACGGGCGCAGGAGCGCCTCCGAACTTCTCTGCCATCCTCTGGACCACCAGATAGAGCACCGGCGTCAAGAACAAGCCCACCAGCGTTCCGACGAGCATCCCACCCAGCACCGCCGTGCCCAGGGACTTGCGACTCTCGGCCCCGGCGCCGCTGGCGATCACCATGGGAATCATGCCCAGGATGAAGGAGAAAGCGGTCATCAGCACGGCGCGGAAGCGCAGCGAGGCCGCTTTCAATGCCGCATCGAATACGCTCAGCCCGCTGTCGCGTTCCTGCTTGGCGAACTCCACCACCAGGATCGAGGTCTTTGCCACCAAGCCGATCAGGAGCACCAGTCCGATCTGGGTGTAGATGTTGTTGTCCATGCCCCGCATCAACGTGAAGATCGCAGCGCCCAACATGGCCATGGGCACCGCCATCAGTACCGACAGCGGGATGGTCCAGCTCTCGTACTGAGCGACCAGGAACAGATAGACGAAGATGAAGGCCAGCCCGAAGATGATCGGCGCCAGGTTGCCTGCCACTAGCTGCTGATAGGTCACGCCCGACCAGTCGTACCCCATGGTCGGCGGCAGCACCTGTCCGGCGATGCGCCGTAGCTCCGCCAGCGCCTCACCCGACGATGTTCCCGGTGTGGGCGACCCGGTCAGCGTGGCCCCTGGATAGAGATTGAAGCGGTTGATGGACAGCGGCCCAACCGTGTCGCGAACGGCCGCCACCGCATCCAGAGGAACCATGTGTCCGGTATCGCTGCGCACCTCGATCCGGCCGATGTCCTCGCGCTTGGCGCGATAGGCTGCATCCGCCTGCACGACCACCCGCCAGGTCCGGCCGAAGAGATTGAAATCATTGACGTAGGCTGAACCCAGAGAGGTCCCGAGTGAGCTGAAGAGGCGCTCCAGGGGGACCTTGTAGACCAGGGCCTTGGTCCGGTCGATATCCAAATAGAGCTGAGGTACGCCGGCTCGGAAATTCTGATTCAGACGGGTCAGCAGGGGACTCTTGGCCCCTTCAGTGACCATGTCATTGGCCGCACGCTGCAGCTGGGTGATTCCCGCGCCGCCGCGATCCTGCAATTCCATGGTGAAACCGCCGGCCGAGCCCAGGCCCATGATGGGCGGCGGCAGGAAGCCGAAGACGAGGCCCTCCTGGATGGTGAAAAGGCGTTTCTGCAAGCCGGCCATCACGTTGGCGATGTGGAGGTCCTTGTTTCCCCGATCGCTCCAGTTGTCCATCGTCACGATGGCCATGGCGCTGTTGGTGGAGGCCACCCCATCCAGCAGCGAGTAGCCGCCGACGACCAGGAACTTGGCCACGCCCGGCGTCTCGTCGAGCATCGCGCTCACCTGATCCATGACCTCGCGGGTACGATCGAGAGACGAGCCGTCGGGCAGGGAAGCATTCATGAAGAAATAGCCCTGATCCTCATCGGGCAGGAATCCCCCCGGCAGACTCATGAAGCCCAGATAGGTCGCCCCCAGCAGCACGGCAAAGACGACCATGACCAGCGCGCTCTTGCGCAGCATGCCCGTGACCCCGACCGTGAACCGCTTGGTGGCTGCGGCCATCATGCGGTTAAACTGGACGAAGAGGAAAAACTTGGGCGGCGAGGCCGGTTTCAACAATAGCCGGCAGAGAGCCGGGCTCAGCGTCAACGCGTTCAACGACGAGAACACCGTGGCGATGGAGATGGTGATGGCGAACTGCTTGTAGAGGCGGCCGGTCAAACCGGGCATCATCAGCGTCGGCACGAACACCGCCAGCAGTACCATGGTCGTGGCGATCACGGGACCGGTGACCTCGAGCATGCCCTCGCTGATGGCCTTGCGTGCATCCCAGCCCTTTTCGGCCATGAGGCGCACGGCATTCTCCACCACCACGATGGCATCATCGACCACGATGCCGATCACCAGCACGATTCCGAACAAGGAGAGGTTGTTCATGGACATCCCCAGGCCCAGCATCACGGCGAACGTTCCGATCAGGGAGACGGGGATCGTGATGGCCGGTATCAGGGTCAGTCGCCAGTCCTGCAGGAAAATCCACACCACGAAGATCACCAGCATGATGGCAATCAGCAGGGTCTCGATCACCTCGGCGATGGATGCCTCGATGTACTCGGTAGCGTCATAGATCATGTCCCATTCGAGATCCTCGGGAAAATCGCTGGCCGCTTCCTCCATCAGGGCAATCACCCCGTTACGCACATCCAGTGCGTTGGATCCGGGCCGCTGATAAAGTCCCATGGCGATGCATGGCGAGCCGCTCCGCTCGGCGTACCAGTAGTAGTCCTGGGCACCCAGTTCGACGCGGGCCACGTCGCGCAGGTAGAGGATCGCACCTTCGTCACCGGTCTTGACGATGATGTTGCCGAACTCCTCCACGGTCAGGAGACGGCCCTTGGTCACGACGCTGTACTGGAAATTCAGATCTCCGGGATTGGGCTGGGCCCCGATCTGGCCCGCGGCCACCTGTACGTTCTGGGCCCGCAGCGCGGAGGTCACCTCGTCAGGGGTCAAGCCTCTGGCCTTGAGCTGCTCCGGATTCAACCACACGCGCATGCTGAAGTCCTTGGCGCCAAAGACCTGTACCTTGCCCATGCCGTCGAGACGAGCGACCGAGTCCTTCAGACGGGTAGCGATGTAGTTGGAGATGTAGAGCTCGTCAAAGGTTCCGTTGGGCGAGTAGAGACCGACGACGCCGACCATGGCCGTCGAGCGTTTCTCCACCTTCACGCCCTGCTTCTTGACATCCTCCGGCAGCTTTGGCTCGGCCAGTTTCACCCGATTCTGGGTCAACACCTGGGCCATGTCCACATCGGTGCCGATCTCGAAGGTGACCGTCATATCCATTCTGCCGGCGGAGGTGCTCTTGGAGTTCAGGTAGATCATGTTCTCGACGCCATTGATCTCCTGCTCGATGGGCGCGGTGACCGCCTGCTCGAGAGTGGCGGCATCGGCGCCGGCAAAGGTCGCCTCCACGCTGATCGTCGGCGGTGTCACATCCGGCATGCTCTCGATGGGCAGCAGCGGGATCGAGATCCCACCGACCAGCATGATGAAGATCGAGATGACCAGGGCGAACTTCGGCCGGTCGATGAAAAACTGGCTCAACATGCGTGGCGTCTCCCTTGCCTGCACCCGGACCGGCCCATAGGCGCGGCCCCAAACTGGTGATCGAATCTACTTTTTGGCCTGCTGGGCTTGCTGCGCCTTCATGGCCTCGAACTGCTCGGCGGTCAACGGCGTGACCGGCAATCCCGGGCGCGCGAACATGATGCCGTTGACGATCACGGTGTCTGCCGCGGACAGGCCTTCACGCACATGCACGGTGCCGTCGCCCTGGGTCAATCCCAGCTCGACGTAGCGCTGTTCGACGATATTGTCTTCTCCCACTACATAGACGTACTTGCCGCCTAGGTCCGTTCCCAGTGCGGTTTCGGAGATGATGACGGCAGCGGAGATGGCGGCGCCGGGAACCTTGATCCGCACGAACAAACCGGGAAAGAAAAAGCTTCCACTGTTGTCCAGCACGGCTCGCATTTCAATGGTACCGGTGCGCGGATCGACCGTATTGTCGATGTAGTCGACCTGCCCCTCATGGGGGAAACCCTTCTCGTTGGCAAGCGCCACGCGAACCGGAAGATGCTCCTTGGCCTCGTCGGGATCCTGTCCCTGCTCCCGATGATCGGACAGAAACTTCAACACCAGGATCTCCGGTACATTGAAATACACATAGACCGGCTGCATGCGATTGATGGTCGTCAGCAGGGTGGGACCGCTCTGCCCCACCAGATTACCCCGATCCACCAGGTTCCGGCTGGCAAAGCCCTGGATGGGGGCCCGGACAGTGCAATAGCTGAGGCTCAATTCAGCATCGGCCAGACCCGCTTCGGCAGCCAACACCGCCGCTTTGGCCATGTCCCGGTCGGCCACGGCCCGGTCCACATCGACCTCGCTGACGGCCCGGTTCTGGCTGGCCCGTTCGACTCGAACGAGCTCCGTTTCAGCTCGGGCCAGATCCGCTTTCGAGGACTGGAGCGCAGCGAAAGCCGCGTCACGGGCGGCCTGGTATTTCTCCTTCTCGATAGTGAAGAGGATATCCCCCTTCTGCACAGCCGAGCTGACGGTGTACTCGATGGTCTCGAGGCGACCCGCGACCCGGGCGACCACTTCAGTCGATTCGACTGCACGGGTCTGGCCGGTAAAAATGCCGTAATCCTGGATGTCCCGTGATTCAGGATTGGCCACCGTCACCGGAGGTGCCTGAGGTCCGGCCTGCTGACTGTCTCCTCCACAACCGGCCATCAGGAACAGGACCAACAGGCCGCCACACAGGAGCGAACGAATGCGGCCGTCAAAGACTCTTCTTTCATCCTGACGCATCATCGATTGACCTCTTCCTCTGCATCGCCCGACTCGGCGGACAATTGGGGTTCCTCGGGTTGCGGCATATCGGGGTCGGGGTCCTCGAGGGACCAGCCACCGCCGAGCGATCTGTTCAAGCTGATCAGGTAACCAACGACCTGACCCTGGGATTGAGCCAGTTGATCCTGCTGATTCGTCAACGACCGCTGCGCGTCGAGGTAGCTCTGGAAGTCGGTGAGGCCGGAAATGTACTGGGTGTGGACCAGTTCCACCGACTGCTGGGACGCTTCGACGGCGGTGGTCAAGCGCCCGACTCGAATCTCTTCCTGGCGCAGCGCAACCATGGCGTTCTCCACCTCGGCCAGAGCGCCAAGGACAGTCTTCTCGTAGGCAGCCAGGGCCTGTTCGGTCTTGGCTTCCTCGGCCTTGATCTGGCCGCGAATCTTGCCGCCGGTGAACAGTTTCCAGTTCAGCAACGGGCTGAACGACCAGCCGAGGCTGTTGCTCTGACCCAGGTCGCCGAACTCGCCGGCGGTCAGCACCAGATTGCCTGTGAGCGAGAAACTCGGATACAGGTCGGCGGTAGCGACGCCAATCCGGGCCGTCTGCGCAGCCAGTTGACGCTCGCTACGCCGCACGTCGGGGCGGCGGCGCAGCAATTCTGCAGGCAGGCCGGCGGCAAATTCCAGCTCTGGCTGCGGAATGACCGCGACATTGGCGTCGAGCCGGGCGTCGAGACTGCCGGGCATCTGCCCCAGCAATATCGCCAGCTGGTTGCGAGCGGCTTCCAGATTGGTTTCCAGCTGGGGGATCGTCGCCATGGTGTTGGCCAGATTCGAACGGGCTCGCGATACATCCAGCGCCGGCACCAGTCCGGCATCCAGGCGGGCTTCGACCACCTCGAGAGTCTCGCGCTGGGATTCCGCATTCTGATTGGCGTACACCAGCCGATCCTGAAACGTCCGCACCTGCACATAGGTACCGGCAACCGTTGCGTAGAGAGTCACCATCACATCCCGGTAGTCCTCCACCGAGGCACTGACCTGGGCATCGGCGGCCTCGACGGCCCGCCGGACCCGGCCGAAAACGTCCAGTTCCCAGCTGGCACCCAGGCCGAACTCCCAGTTGTTGCTGGGATTCGGGGCTCCCAGGGCGGTGAATGCACCACCGGGACCGTTCTCGGCCAGCTCGGCCCTAGTAAAAGCTCCGTTGGCACCCACCTGGGGCCAGTAATCGCCGCCGGCGATCTGCCGGTAGGCGCGGGCCTCGCGGATCCGCCCCACAGCCGCGTCGAGATCAGGGCTGGCTTCACCGGCCATGATGATCAAGTCGTTCAGCAGCGTGTCGTTGAGGGCGGTCCACCAGGACTCCAGAGGAACGCCCGAGGAATCGGCCAAATCGGCGGCCGCGGCGTTCTCCCAGGC
>Ga0070728_10003353_pt1 | contig 17807 bp, 19 predicted proteins | sample tdDd471_FD_66723 | JGI IMG/M metagenome (GOLD analysis project Ga0070728, IMG submission 66723) | Marine sediment microbial communities from the Atlantic coast under amendment with organic carbon and nitrate - tdDd47.1 | ecosystem: Environmental > Aquatic > Marine > Coastal > Sediment | place... | reverse complement strand
GAGGTGCTGCGCACCGACTTCGTCAAGTTCGCCCGCGCCCGTGGCCTGTCGAACCGCGCCGTCCATTTCGGCCATGCCCTGAAGAACACGTTGGTCCCGGTCATCACCATCACCGGCCTTCAGGTCGGTTCCCTGATCGCCTTCGCCATCATTACGGAGACGGTGTTCCAGTGGCCAGGCATGGGGCTGCTGTTCCTGCAGGCGATCCAGTTCGTCGACATTCCGGTCATGTCCACCTACCTGATCCTGGTGGCCTTCATCTTCGTGGCGATCAATCTGGTCGTGGACCTGCTCTACTATGTCGTCGATCCCAGACTGCGGGTCGAACGCAGCGGCGGGGGACACTGACATGGGGCCCGTCGAACGCATCCAGGACAACTTCGCGCGCTTCCTCGACAGCGACATCTGGTACAGCTTTCGCACCAGTCCCGTGACCGTGGTCGCGACCGTGCTGGCGGTAGTGATGATCGTGGCCGCGATCATCGCGCCGCTGATCACCCCGCAGGATCCTTTCAATCCGGCCTCCCTCGACCTCATGGATGCCTTCACGGCACCGGTCTGGACGGAGGACGGGATGTGGCGCTTCCCGCTGGGCACCGATGACCAGGGGCGTGACCTCTATTCGGCGATCCTCTACGGCTCCCGCATCTCCATCGGTGTCGGCTTCGCCTCCGTCATCCTGTCGATCATCATCGGCGTCACGCTGGGACTGGTCGCGGGCTATGTCGGCGGCACCACCGATGCCGTGATCATGCGTATCGCCGACGTGCAGATCAGCTTCCCCGCCCTGCTGGTGGCGCTGCTGCTGAACGGTGTACTGCGCTCGGTCCTGCCAGGCAGCAGCCACGAGACGCTGGCGCTGGTGGTCATCATCTTCTCCATCGGCATGTCGATCTGGCCCCAGTTCGCCCGAACCGTCCGTGGCTCGACGATGGTGGAAAAGAGCAAGGAGTACGTGCAGGCGGCCCGCGTCATCGGCCTGTCGAGCCGCGCCATCATGTTCCGCCACGTGCTGCCCAACGTCATGGGGCCGGTACTGGTCATCGGCACCATCAACCTGGCGATTGCCGTGCTGCTGGAGGCCACCCTGTCGTTCCTCGGTGTCGGCGTGCCACCGACCGAGCCGTCGCTCGGCACCCTGATCCGGATCGGGCAGGATTTCCTGTTCTCCGGCGAGTGGTGGATCGTGATCTTCCCCGGTGTCTTCCTGGCGCTGCTGGTCCTGTCGGTCAACCTGCTGGGCGACTGGCTGCGCGACGCCCTGAACCCGAAGCTGAGGTAGCACCATGGCCACGCCCCTGCTGGAGGTCCGAAACCTGCGTGTCGAGTTCCCGACGCGCAAAGGCACACTCGTCGCCGTGGACGACATCTCGCTGAGTATCGCGCCAGGCGAAGTGCTGGGTGTGGTCGGTGAATCCGGGGCGGGCAAGTCCATGACCGGTGCCGCCATCATCGGCCTGATCGAGCCACCGGGCCGGGTCGCGGACGGCGAGATCCTGCTGGACGGTCGCCGCATCGACAATCTGTCCTATGACGAGATGCGCAAGATCCGGGGCAAGGAGATCGGGGCCATCTTCCAGGACCCGCTGACCAGCCTGAACCCGCTCTACCGGGTGTCGGAGCAACTGGTCGAAACCATCCTGACGCACATGGACCTGACCGAGAAACAGGCCCGGGCGCGTGCGCTGGACCTGCTGAAGGAAGTCGGCATTCCCGCGGCGGAGGAACGGCTGGACCATTATCCGCACCAGTTCTCCGGCGGCATGCGCCAGCGCGTCGTCATTGCCCTGGCACTCTGCGCGGAGCCGCGACTGATCATCGCCGACGAGCCGACAACGGCCCTCGACGTCTCGATCCAGGCGCAGATCATCACCCTGCTGAAACGGCTCTGCCGCGAACATCAGACAGCCATCATGCTGGTGACGCATGACATGGGCGTCATCGCCGAGACGGCGGACCGCGTGGCCGTGATGTATGCGGGGCGCATCGCGGAGGTCGGCCCTGTGCAGGACGTGATCAAGCGGGCCCGGCATCCCTATACGGAGGGGCTGATGGGCGCGATTCCGACCATCGGCGGGCGCGATGACCTGCTGACCCAGATCGACGGCTCCATGCCCCGCCTGACCGCGATTCCCAATGGCTGCGCCTTTCACCCGCGCTGTCCGAAGGTACATTTCAAGTGCCACACCGTGCGTCCCGACCTGATCGGAGACGGCAGCCATTCCGCGTCCTGCTGGCTGATGGAGAAACAACCGGCGCAGGGGGGCAGCCAATGACCGATACCCTGCTGAAGGTCGACAATCTGGTCCGCCATTTCGATGTTTCACCGCCCTGGCTGAACCGCGTCATCGAGCGTCGCCCAAGGTCCGTCGTGAAGGCTGTCGATGGTGTCGGCTTCGAGATCGGGCGGGGTGAAACATTCAGCCTGGTGGGCGAATCCGGTTGCGGCAAGTCCACGGTCGCCCGGCTGGTGGTCGGCCTCTACAACCCAACCGCCGGAAGCCTCGAATTCGATGGCATGGACATATCCTCCGGTGCCGCGCGCTCCCGCAACCGCACGGCCCAGCGCCGGATGCAGATGATCTTCCAGGACCCCTACGCCAGCCTCAATCCGCGCTGGCGGGTGATGGACATCGTGGCGGAGCCGATCCGGTTCAACAAGCTGGTGAAGGGTGACGCCGCGATCCGCGAACGGGTCGGCGAACTGCTGGAACAGGTCGGCCTGTCCGCCGCAGATGGCGAGAAGTACCCGCACGAATTCTCCGGCGGCCAGCGCCAGCGCATCTCCATCGCCCGCGCGCTTGCGGGATCACCGGAGTTCCTGGTCTGTGACGAGCCGACCTCGGCGCTGGACGTCTCGGTGCAGGCCCAGATTCTCAACCTAATGAAGAAGCTGCAGCGCGAACTCGGGCTGACCTACCTGTTCATCAGCCATGACCTCGCCGTGGTCTATCATGTCTCCACCAAGGTCGGCGTCATGTATCTGGGGCGGCTGGTGGAGTGGGGTGAGACGGAGGTGATCTTCGCCGCGCCGCGCCACCCCTACACGCGCATGCTGCTGGACGCGATCCCCGACCTGGACATGTCCGGCCGGGCGCGGACCCCGGTCGCGGGCGAAGTGCCGAGCCCGATCGATCCCCCCTCCGGCTGCGCCTTCCACCCGCGCTGTCCGCTGGCTACCGACCGCTGCAAGCGCGAAGCCCCGAAACCGGTCAGCGTCGGTGCCGCGATGGTCGCCTGTCACGCGGTGGAGGAAGACCGCCTGCCGGAATGGCACGGCTGACCCGGAACTCCGGGTGAGGCGTGAGATGGCGGGAGGGGCAAGGGGCATCAGGCATCACCCCATTACAGACGATGCTGCCGGACTTGATCCGGCAGCCCAGGAGTGCCGCACCGGCTTCGGAGACTGGACACCCGGGTCAAGCCCAGGTGAGGCGTGAGATGGTGGGAGGCGCAGGTGGGAGCAGGCATCACCGCCCCCACCCACACGGACGGTTCTGCCCGGATCGCCGAGGCAGGCGATCAGGGCTCGCGGCTGAGGCCCATTTCGTCCAGGGTCTCGCAATAGCGGTCCCAGATCTGCTCGTACTGGTCGCCGTATTCGTACAGAAACCCCCAGGAGTAGATCCCGGTATCGTGCCCGTCGTCGAAGCGGATGCGGACCGCGTAATTGCCCACCGACTCCAGGCTCTCGAAGCCGACGTGCAGCTTTCCCGGAACCCACTGCCGCTGTGTCGGGCTGTGGCCGCGCACCTCTGCGGACGGGCTTTCGACCCGCAGGAATTCGGCGGGAAAGACGAAGCTGCGCCCGTCCTCGAAATCGATTTCCAGCACCTTCTCCGCCTTCTTCAGGCGAATTTCGGTGGGCTGTGGCCGCCCGGCCTGATCGTACATCTCCATGGATGTCATCAGACGGCGCCCTCGGCGTCGTCCAGCTTGCGGGCTTCATCGACCAGCATGATGGGAATACCATCGCGCACGGGGAATGCCAGGCGGGCGCGGCGGCTGATCAGTTCCTGCGCCTTCGGGTCATAGTCCAGTGGTCCCTTGGTCAGCGGGCAGACCAGGATCTCCAGCAGCTTCGGGTCCAGCGTGTTCTGTGTCATCTCTTGCCCCATGCCTGCCCCTGAGGGGCGGTTCCCATCCGGCCAGGCCGGTCACTTCACTGGACCGGCGAGTCACCATCGCCGGCCATCAGCGACATCTCGATCAGCGTCGTCAGAATATCCGCGCGTTCCGGCACGTTCGCAGCCTCCAGCAATGCCTGCTTCTCGCTGGGGTCGAGCGGCAGCATCATCGACAGCGAATTGATCAGCGCAACATCGCTTGCACGTTCCGCCGCTTCCCAATCCGCCTTCAGCCCCTGCCGGTCGAGGAACGTCCGCAGGCCCCCCACCAGACGCTGGCGGTCAACGCTGCGCCCCGCAGTCTCTTCCTCGCCAAAGTCTTCCGGATAATCTGAATAGTCGGCCAGCACCTGTCGGTAGGCCGTGTCGCTTGCCACTTCCTGTGACACCCGGAACCGGCAGACACCGGTGAGCGCGATCTGGTAGCGACCGTCACCTGTCTCCGCAAATTCGGTGATGCGGCCCAGGCAGCCGATGCCATAGATCGGTGGCGTGTAGGTTTCCTCATCCGTCTCGCGCGGCTGGATCATGCCGATCAACCGTCCACCAGCCATCGCATCGCGGGTCATGGCGAGGTAGCGCGGTTCAAAGATGTTCAGAGGCAGCCGTCCGCCGGGCAGCAGGATGGCCCCGCGCAGCGGAAAGATCGCGATGCGTTCCGGCAGGCTCTCCGGCCCGGTCGGGCGATCCGGATTGGCCATACGCGCGACCTCCCCAGCCTCAGCTGAACATCAGGGTCGAAAGGCGCCGGCGGGACTTGAGCGTCAGCGGATCCTTGTTGCCCCAGGCTTCGAACAGTTGCACCAGCTTCTTGCGAACCGCCTGTTCCTCCCAGTCGCGGTCACGACGGAAGCATTCCAGCAGTTCCGCCACCGCTTCCTCGCGCTGGTCGGCGGCGAGCAGGGCATTGGCATGGTCGAACCGCACCTGCAGGTCGTCGGGCGCAGCCTCCAGCGCGGCGGCGAGGCGGCTGACCTCCTGCATCGCCGCCGGATCGCTGGTCTGCTGCGCCAGTTCCAGCGCGGCTTTCGCACCGTCGATCTCGCCATGGAGAGATAACGCCACCGGCACCTGGTCGAGGATCTGCTGCGCGCCGTCGAAGTCACCCATCAGCACATAGGCCCGGACCAGTCCGGCAAAGGCCTGCGGGCTTTCCGGGTTGGCCTGGATCATCTGCGCGAAGGCGCCGGCTGCGGTCTCGCCGTCGCCTGCTTCCAGCGCCGCCGTACCGGCCTCCAGGAACTGTTCCTCCGGGCTGGGGCCGATACCACCGGCCACCTTGTCGATGAACTCCCGCACCTGGCTTTCGGGCAGCGCGCCCATGAAGCCGTCGACCGGCTGTCCGCCCTTGAAGGCGAAGACGGCCGGAATCGACTGGATGCGCATTTGTTGCGCGATTTCCTGATTCTCGTCGATGTTGACCTTGACCAGGCGGACCTTGCCGCCCGCTTCCGTCACGACCTTTTCCAGAACCGGGGTCAACTGCTTGCAGGGGCCACACCACGGCGCCCAGAAGTCCACCAGCACGGGGACTTCCTGCGATGCCTGGATCACATCTTCCATGAAGGTCGCGATGGAACTGTCCTTGATCAGGTCCGCGGCATCGGCCTGCCCCGGTGCCTGTCCCTGCGGCTGTCCGATGATGGTTTCCATGTCTGTCCTACCTCTGCACGTCAATTCCGGCCCCGGTCCGCGGGGCTGGCCAAGATGTAGGTGGTTCGGCGGTGAAGGGCAATGCGCGGGTTCGGCCAATCAGTCCTGGCGCTCGTCGATCGTGCTCAGAACCGGCTCATGACCGCAGTCACGGCAGAACGCCAGCAGGTCGGCGGGCGCAATCCGCGTCGTCGCCGTATTGACCAGCGGATGGGCGTTGATCGGATCGTGCGGCATCAGGTCCGCGTCCAGAATCAGCTTCACCCGCCCTTCAGGATCATTGATCACGGCAAAGGGCGTGACGGAACCGGGCTCCACCCCCAGAACCTCCATCAGCAGGTCCGGCTTGCCGAAGCTGAAACGTGGCGCGCCCAGCCGCTTTGACAGGGCGTTCATGTCCACGCGCCGATCCTCCAGGCAGACAACCAGCCAGAGACCGCCCTTCTTGTCCTTCAGGAACAGGTTCTTGATGTGGCCACCGGACATCTGGCCGCGATGCGCCTTGGCTTCCTCGACCGTGAACACGGCCTCATGCTCGATGGTTTCCGTCTTGATCCCCAGGGCATCCAGACGGGCCTGCAGGTCTGCGCGCGTTGCGGGCATCAGGTCTCTCCTTCCATGGCGGACTCAGGTGCCCCTGAAGACCGGCTTGCGCTTCGCGGCAATGGCGGCGCGTCCCTCAAGGAAATCGTCAGAGGTAAAGCACTCACGCACGCCCTCCATCGCCCGGGCATAGTCCAGGTTGCCCCGCGCACTGGCATTCAGGACGTATTTCATGCCCCTGACGGCCAGGGGAGCCATGGCCGCCAGCTCGGCCACGTAACCGGCGACGAAGTCGGCATGCTGATCCGGCTCGATGGCATGATCCAGAAAGCCACAGGCCTTCATTTCAGTTGCGTCGAGGGTCTCTCCGGCGAGGTAGAGCCGCTTGGCCGCTGACATGCCGATCCTCTCCTGCGCCCGGCGCAGCCCGTTGATCGGATAGTGGATGCCGAAGCGTGCCGGCGGGATGAAGGTCCGAGCCGTTGTCTTGCCGATGCGAAAGTCGCAGGCCAGCGCCAGATCGGTTCCGCCGCCGTAGACGGCCCCGTTCAGGACGCAGACAGTCGCGAAGGGCAATGCCTCCAGCCGCGACGAGATCGTGTCCAGCGGGTTTTCCCACCAGGGAAAGTTCTCGTCCACGCCACTCAGGTCGGCTCCGGCACAGAACGTCCGCTCCCCCGCCCCGGTCAGAGCCAGCACACGGATCGTGCTGTCAGAGCCGAGTTCGTTCAGGGTGTCGGTCAGGTTCCGCATGGCTGCCAGATCCAGCGCGTTGTGCTTCTCCGGCTGGTTCAGCCGCAGGGTGACAACATCGTCTTCGCGTGTGATCAGCAATGGATCCACGTGTCTTTCTCCCCCCAGTAGCCGAAAACCCATCCGGTATGTGCATACCGTCGCAGTTTCTTGGCTTTTCCTGTCCAAAAGCACAGTATACGTAGTCGAAGGGCAGGCGCACTGTCCACGGGCGCCTGCAAGCCATCAATCAATTGGTCCGCGCACCTTCATCGGGGGAGCCACTTGGCCCACACAAATGAATTCTCGGTACGTTTCTGGGGCGTAAGGGGCTCCATTGCCTGCTCGGCCCAGGATGTGATCCGCTATGGCGGCAATACCTCTTCGCTGGAGGTCACGGCGGGCGACAGGACGCTGCTGTTCGATGCCGGTTCGGGCATCCGCTACCTGGGCAAGAAGATGGTGCAGCAGAAGCCGCATCAGGCTGACATGTTCCTGACCCACACTCACTTCGACCACGTCTGTGGCCTGCCGTTCTTCGTGCCCTTCTTCGTGCCTGGCTGGAACTTTCGTGTCTGGGCCGGACATCTGCTGCCCGACCACACGCTGTCCAGCGTGCTGGAGGACATGATGATCGCGCCCCTGTTCCCGGTGCCGCCCGCGATCTTCAATGCCAACATCGACTATATCGACTTCCGCTCCGGCGAGACCCTGGACCTGGGTGACGGCATCATCGTGCGCACGTCTCCGCTGATCCACCCCAACAACGCCAGCGGCTATCGCGTGGAGTTCGAGGGCAAGTCGATCTGCTACATCACCGATACGGAACATCCCGGCGAAGGCAACGACCCCGTGCTGGTGGAATTCCTGCGCGACGCCGACGTGGTGATCTATGACGCCAGCTACAGCGACGAGGAATACAAGACCCGCGTCGGCTGGGGCCACAGCACCTGGGAGGCCGGTGTCCGCCTGTGTGACGAGGCCAATGCGAAGACCTATGTCGTCTTCCACCACGACCCGGAGCATGACGACGACTTCATGGATGGCGTGGCAAGGGAGGTGGAGGGCGCACGCCCCGGCTCCATCGTTGCCCGTGAAGGCATGGTGATCGAGCCCTGAGCACCAGATCGAGCACCACCGGCAAGCCCGACTTCGCCACACGCGTCCGAATGATGGCGGAGGCGACGCTGAACGGTAATGTGCAGGGCTGGTTCATCCCCTACCGCCACGCCGCGGAGGTCGTGACACCTGCACCGGCGCCTGTGGTCGCCTATCCCGCAATCGCTGATCTGTTCCACGCCGCGCGGGCTGACTGCCTGAGCCTGCTGCAGGTGATCAGCGACCACAGGGAAGATCTGCTGGCGATCTCGGCCACCGATGACACGGCCCGGCCACGCTGGCTGCAGGACTGGTTCGGCGGTCTCGATGCGGCTGCGGCCTATTGCATGGTTCGACACCACCGCCCTGCCCGGATTGTCGAGGTCGGGTCCGGCCATTCGACCCGTTTCATGAAGCGCGCGGCGGACGACGGCGGCTTCCCCATCGACATGCTGGCCATCGACCCGGCACCGCGTGCCGACATTCGCGACCTGGGCATCCGCATCCGGCAGACAGTGGTTCAGGCGGCCCCGACAGACAGCTTTGACGGGCTGGTCGCGGGCGATCTGCTGGCCATTGATTCCAGCCACATCATGATGCCGGGCAGCGATGTGGACCACCTGCTGAACAATGTCATTCCCGCCCTGCCCGCCGGTGTGCTGGTCCACATCCACGACATCTTCCTGCCGGGCGGCTATCCGCAGAGCTGGGATTTGCGCGGCTACAACGAACAGAACGGGGTGGCACCGCTGTTGAGTGGCGGCAGGCTGCGCATCCTGTTCGGCAGCCGCTACTGCCTCGACCACATGGCTGATGATGTCGCGCGACTGGCGGGCTTCATCCCGCGTCCGGTCCCGGTGCTGGAGAGCAGCCTCTGGGCCATCACGGTCTGACAGTCGCCGCCACCACCCTCAACCAGGTGGGAAGAAGATGAAGTACACCGAGATCGTCGCGACCGAGAGCACCGTGCTGGTCAGGATCATCGACGATGTGCGCAGCACATAGATGCCGTAGGCCTGGGCCAGCACGAAGCTGCCCGCTCCGGTCGGCAGGGCCGCCATCAGGATCGCGACCTTGGCCCACAGCGGATCAACCGGCAGGATCACCAGCACCATGAGCGCCGTGACCAGCGGCTGCACCAGCAGCTTGGTCAGCGTCATCACGCCGACCTCCACCCGCCCCTCACTGCGGGGCTTGCCCACCATGAACAGGCCGATGGCGAACAGCGCGCAGGGCCCTGCCGCCAGCCCGAGTATGTTGGTGAAGGTGTCCACCGGCACCGGCAGGTCGAAACCCGTCCCCGCCCAGCACAGCCCCAGGACCGGCGCGATCAGCATCGGATTGCGGGCCATCGCGGAAAGCACATTGCCAAGCACGCGGATGGGATTGCCGCCGCCCTTGGTGCCGAACTCGATCAGGAAGATGGCAACTGCCACCACCAGCGCGGTATTGATCACCGTCGCCACGATCGCGGGCAGTGCCGCCGCCTCGCCAAACGCCGTCAGCGCGAGCGGAATGCCCATGTAGCCCGAATTGCCGTAGACACCGTTCATGGCGTGGATCGCGGCCTCCGCCAGGCTGCGTCGGAACAGCAGGCAGGCCGACAGCGTGGTGATCGCCCCGATCAGAATGATCGCGCCCAGAAAGCCGAGGAAGAAATCCGGGTTGAAGACCCGTTGCAGGTCCACCGTCGCCATGGCGCGGAACAGCATGGCGGGCAGAGCCACCCAGTAGACGAAGCGGTTCAGTGCGACGGAGCTGTCTTCCCCCAGAATTCCGCGCACGCCGCACAGGTATCCCGCGGCGACGATGGCGAAAACGGGCAGCACGATATTCAGGATCGGTTCCATCGGGGCTCCGTCATTACCGGATTTGGGGCGGCGCGGCGGAACCTAGTCGGAATTCGCACGGGAGGGAATCGGCAGTGGCCGCTTGCAACGCAGCCCCGCAGTCCCGTAGAACGCGGCGGTTGCATCATCGCAACGGACAATTCGGGACAGGAACAATGGCCAAGGTGATCAAGGCGGGCATTCTGGGGGCAAGCGGCTATACCGGCGGCGACCTGGTGCGACTGCTGGTCCGCCATCCGAATGTCGAAATCAGCTTCATGACCGCCGACCGCCACGCGGGCAAGCAGATCGCGGAGGTCTTTCCGCACCTGATCGGTCTGGACCTGCCGCGGCTGGTCAGCATCGACGAGATCGACTGGCCGAACGCCGACGCCGATGTGGTCTTCTGTGGTCTGCCACACGGCACGACGCAGAACATCGTGAAACAGATCCTGACGGAGAATGACCGCATCCGGGTCGTGGACCTTTCCGCCGACTTCCGGCTGGATGACACCGCCGTCTATGCCGAATGGTACGGCCATGAGCACTATGCGCCCGAGATCCAGCCCCTGGCCGTCTACGGCCTGCCGGAGTTCTACCGCGAAGGTGTGAGGTCATCGCGGCTGGTGGCCAATCCGGGCTGCTATCCCACCGCTGCGCTGCTGGGTCTGGTGCCGCTGGCCGCCGCCGGGCAGGTGGATGTGGCCGATGTCATCATCGACGCCAAGTCCGGTGTTTCAGGCGCCGGGCGCGGTCTGAAGGAGAACCTGCTGTTCTGCGAGGTCGGCGAGGGCATTCATCCCTATTCCGTCGGCACCCACCGGCATGCACCGGAGATCGAGCAGGAGATTGCCAAGGCTGCGGGCGGCGCGGACACCCACGTCAACTTCACGCCACACCTGATGCCGATGAACCGGGGCGAGCTGTGTACCTGCTATGTGCGCATGGTCGGCGGGGCCAGCGTTGCCGACCTGCGCCAGACACTGACCAGCCGCTATGCCGACGAACCCTTCGTGAACGTGGTGCCGGAGGGTGTTTCCCCCGCCACCCGCAACGTCCGGGGCTCGAACTACTGCCAGATCGGCCTCTATGCCGACCGTATCCCGGGCCGCGCCATCGTCGTCGCGGTGATCGACAATCTGGTCAAGGGATCATCGGGTGAGGCGATCCAGAACATGAACCTGATGTTCGGCTTCCCCGAGACCACCGGGATCGAACAGATCGCCCTGTTCCCCTGACACCTGCCTTTCCACTCCTGCGGCGCGATATGCACCGAGGAGTGGAAAACGCAGTTTCTTCAGCAGTTTGCAGTCAGCTTGCCGCCTACCGGTCGCCGTAGGACGCGGACATGCCGGCGCGGACGTCCATCTGGATGCCGTACTGCGGGATCGGATAGCGCAGGCCGTTGCCGGACAGGTGTGCCAGTCCGTCGATGACCTTGGGCAGGAACTTCGGCGGGATGGCCATCAGCAGTTCATCCTCCATGACGCCGCCGTAGCGCCGCTCCGCGAAGCAGGGGATCGACAGGCTGGGTTCACCGGTGCTCAGCGCCCGGCCCCAGCTGTCAGCGCAGGAACTTTCCCCGACGCAGGCCCAATCGAGCTTCCTGTAGCCGGCCCACTGCAGGCCGTTGATGAACAGGATCATCTGTGCCGGTGTCGCATAGATCAGCGCAATGTCCGGCGGGTCCAACCGTCCCGCCACCAGCGGCGAGCAGGCCATGGCCTCGTACTGACCGGCGGGAACCACATTCATCGCGCCCTGGTGCGCGCGGGTATCGGTCTCCGTCTCGTACCAGACGCCGACCATGCCGCGGCCTGACTGCCATTCGTCATCCTGCGGGCGCAGGCCGATGACCGCGCCGCACTGCGCGCCCACCAGATCCGCCATCGTGATGCCGACGGTCCAGCCCAGCCGGGACGCCTGCCCGACGATCTGGTCGGTCGTGTGGATGGCGCGCGGGCGACGGATGCGCGGCACCGCCTCCATCTCCTCCGCCTTGCTGAACAGCTTCATGCCGATGGGTGTGGTGCGCAGCCTGAGATACTGGTTCAGGCCATCGACGATCGCCTTCCAGTCATAGGTCTCCGGTTCCGTTACGTTCCAGGCGGTGTCTGCCATGTCCTTCATCCTCCCCGAGATTGACCGGGGCAGTATGACGGGCAGATGCCTTTTCCGGCAAGGTGGACGAAGCTCAGATGCCGAAGGGAGAGCGCGGGGCACCTATGCTCGCCAGCAGGAACAGGGCACCGAAGGCCAGAAGCGCCAGCCCGCCGAACAGCCTGAGGCCTTTCTCGATCCGGCCCGCCCAAGCCATGTCCCGCCGGGCGAAGCGCAGCACCAGGCCCTTCGATGTCAGCGTCAGGATGGCAAGGACGGAGACCGTCAGGCCGGTGCCCAGCGACATGGCGAAGGTTGCCCCGATCCCGGCAAACACGAGCCCGTTGGTCAGGGCGAAGACCAGCACGATCAGCGCCCCGCCGCAGGGCCGGATGCCAACGGCCAGGATGATCGGCACGGCCCGGCGCAGCGTCAGCCCCTGCCCGTCACCACCGATTGGCGGCAGTGCCACATGCCCATGGTCGTGCCCGTGGTCGTGGTCGTGGTCGTGGTCGTGGCCATGCCCGTCATGGTCATGCCCGTGTCCATCATGGTGGTCATGATCATGGTGATGATGCCCGCGCCCGGTCAGCACCTGCCAGATCATGAACAGGCCTACGGCGGCAATCAGGCCGAAGCTGAACTGTTCCATCGACCAGGCGCTGTCGAGCAGACGCTGCCCGGCGAGATCGAAGGCCCATGCACCACCCATGACAAGCACCACCGCCGTGCCCCCCTGCATCAGCGACGAGAGCAGGGAGAGCACGATGCCCTGACGCACCGCGCGCTCGTTGGCGAGCAGGTAGGAGGTGATGACGGCCTTGCCGTGTCCCGGTCCCACCGCATGAAACACTCCGTAGAGCAGGCTGATCAGGATCAGGCCCCAGGCCGTGGAGAGGCTGTAGTCCTTCTTGAGGGCGCGCACGCCGAGTGAGAGTTCACGATAGAGTTCGGACTGGACCTGCCGGACCTGAAACATCAGCCGCTGGTACATGCCCGGTTCGACGGTCGATTCATTGGCCGGTTCCGCAGCCGCAGGCTTGCCGGGCATCTGGAAGGGCGAGGCCTGTTGCGCCATCGCCGCCGAACCCGCAAGCCCTAGCCAGCCGAGCAACAGCAGCAGCGGCAGCAGCGGCAGGCAACGCATGATCATTCGGCGCATTCAATCGCCACCTTCGGCGCGAAGCTGGAGGCCCAGTTCCGATCCGCCGCCAGGCTCATGGCCAGGGAGTCGCTGACCGTCGCGGGCGTCTCATCGGGTCCATAGGTGACGACGCGGCATTCCGATGGCATGTCCCCGGTGGCGACAGCCGGGCGATCCGGGTCATCCTGAAACGCGATGTAGTAGCTGGGATCGACACTGGACATGCGCAGCCGCTGCTGGCGCGGATCGACCGGGGTGACCAGGGGCAGCGTGAAACTGAACGTCAGAATGCCGTCATCATTCACATTGCTGAAGCTGTCGACCGTGCCGACGGCGACCTTCTTCCCATCCGCCAGGATGTTGGTGAAATAGTCCCACTGCTTCAGGTAGTCGACATTGATGCTGCCGAGCGCGGTCAGTTCCTCCGCCGTGGTGACACCGTCCCGGTCCTCGTCGGCCCCCTGGATGGCGAAGGCCGAATAGAGGTCATCGAACCGCCAGATGATCGTCACGGCGCGGACCTGTCCGGAACCGTCAAACCGGAATTGCGCCGAACTGTCTATCCAGACGTGCGGATGCGCCAGCGCCCCACTTGTCAGAACGGTCCCCAGCAGGAAACCGGTTGCAGCGAGTGACCTTGACCGCATATGCCCCTCCCAGAGCAGATGTGCGCGTGATTTCCGCACCCTACATGTATTCAGCGCCGCCTGTCAGTGGCCCCGGCGATCAAACCTGTTCCGCCAAGCACCAGCACGAAGAGAATGATTGCCGCCAGGACGATGCTGGGCCCTGAAGGCGAATCGATCCACAGCGAGAGGCCCAGCCCCCCGGCAACAGAAACCGCCCCCAGCAGTGCAGCAATCACCGCCATCACCTCCGGCGAGCCACTCACCCGACGCGCGGCTGCGGCCGGAATGATCAGCAGGGCGGTAACCAGCAGGATCCCGACGATCTTCATTGCCGCCGCGATCAGCAGCGCCACCAGCAAGGCGAAGATCAGGCGGACCCGCGCCACCGGCACGCCCTCCGCCTTCGCCAGGTCGGCCTGCACCGTGGCGGCCAGCAGGTCGCGCCAGATCACGGCCAGAGTCAGCATGGTGAGCGCGACACCGGCGGCGATCCAGGCCAGGTCCTGCTGTCCGATGGCGAGGATGTCACCGAACAGATAGCTCATCAGGTCGATCCGCAGGCCAGGCACCGTGGACGCCACAACCAGGCCTACCGCCAGGCTGCCATGCGCCAGCATGCCCAGCGCGGTATCGCTTGCCAGCCACCGGAACCGCTCCAGCCAGAACAGGGCAAATGCAGCGATCACCACCACCACCGCGACACCGATGACCGGCTGCACGGAGAGCAGCAGCCCGAGCGAGACACCCAGCAGTGCGGAATGAGCCATGGTGTCGCCGAAATAGGCCATGCGCCGCCAGACCACGAAGCAGCCCAGCGGTCCAGCGACCAGCGCCACCATCACACCGCCAAGCAGCGCCCGGACCAGGAAGTCATCAAGCATCACTCATGCCCTGAATGCGAATGGTGGGAATGGTGATCGTGTCCGTGCTGGTCCGTCGCGGGGTCACTGCCAGCATCGTCAGCCACCACATGTCCATGCAGGTCATGGTCGTGATCGTGATCGTGCCGGTAGACGGCGAGCGTGGCCGCGGCCTGACGCCCGAACAGGCGCAGGAACTCGGGATGGCGGGAAACGTCCGACGGCACCCCGGCGCAACAGATATGGCCGTTCAGGCAAAGCACCTGATCGGTCGCCGCCATGACCACATGCAGGTCATGCGAGACCATCAGAACGCCAAGTCCCATCTCGTCGCGCAGTTCCCCGATCAGCGCATAGAGCGCCGCCTCACCCGCGAAATCCACGCCCTGCACCGGCTCGTCGAGCACCAGCAGGTCCGGCTGCCGCAGCAGTGCCCGCGCCAGCAGCACCCGCTGTGTCTCGCCGCCGGACAGGCTTGCAACATCCGCACGCCGCAGATGCGCGACACCCACACGTTCCAGCGCAGCCCCGATGGCACTGGGGGAGGCAGGCGCGGTCAGCGTCATCAGCCGGTCGACCCGGAGCGGCAGGACAGCATCGACGCTGAAACGCTGCGGGACGTATCCGATACGGGTGCCCGGCATCAGTTGGGCGCTGCCGCGCGCCACGGGAATCAGGCCGAGCAGGGCCTTCACCAGGGTCGTCTTGCCAGACCCGTTCGGGCCGATGATGGTCACGATCTCTCCGGCAGCAATGTCCATGTCGACGCCGCTCAATACCGCGCGCCCCCCGAACTGGACCTCCAGTGCCTGCGCACGGGCCAGCATGCGGCGGTCACCACTGCGGCTCTCCTGTCCGTCGATCAAGGCTGCTGCGCCCATCCTGCTGCCCCGCACGTCAAGCCGTGCTCCACGAAACACATTGTTTACGGTGTGGAAACACAAGCAAATTCAATTCATTAGACACCACTTCGGCGCCGCCGAAATGTTTGCCCCGTTGGTTCCGTCGGCGCACCCCTGCCAAATGGACCGGTCCCGACCAGATGGAACCCCATCGAACACCCCAATGGAAGGATCCGGGACAATGACCAAGGTACTGGTGCTCTACTACAGCTCTTATGGCCATATCGAAAGCATGGCCAATGCAATCGCTGACGGCGCGCGCTCCGTCGACGGGACGGAAGTCACCGTCAAGCGGGTGCCGGAACTGGTGCCGGAGGATGCGGCAAGGAACGCCGGCATCAAGCTCGACCAGTCCGCCCCTGTCGCCGAACCGACCGAACTCGCCGACTACGATGCAGTGATCTTCGGGACCCCGACCCGGTTCGGCATGATGGCGGCGCAGATGCGGAACTTCCTCGACCAGACCGGCAGCCTCTGGATGCAGGGCAAGCTGGTGGGCAAGGTCGGCAGTGTCTTCGCGTCCTCCGCGACGCAGCACGGCGGTCAGGAAAGCACGATCCTGTCCTTCCACACCACGCTGCTGCATCAGGGCATGGTCATCGTCGGTCTGCCCTACAGCTTCCAGGGGCAGATGGGCCTCGACGAGATCAAGGGGGGATCACCTTACGGCGCAACGACCCTGGCCGACGGTGACGGATCGCGTCAGCCGTCCGACATCGAACTGGAGGGCGCGCGGTTCCAGGGCGCGCATGTGGCCCGTACGGCGGCAAAGCTGTCCGCCTGAGGTTCCGAAGCGCCGGAACCCGGGATGCCGGTCGCGTCAAACAGGCGCGGTCGGCATTTTCCGTGGCCCGGAAAGACGGAAACTTCCCTGCCCGACTTGCCGAACGTCACGTAAATATTGCAAGAATACGGATACTGCTTCGTCTATTATCGACGCGAGCGACTGTTGCGGGACGACACGGCAGGCCGGATTCCGGCACCGACGTCCGCATGGGGGGTCGCCCGTCGATGGTTCGGGTTTCATGAATTCTTGGGAAGAGGAGCTGGCTTGTGGGTCTGGACAGCTTGAAGACACGCCGCACGCTTAATGTTGGTGGCAAGGAGATCGACTATTTCAGCCTGAAGGCCGCCGAGGCCGAACTGGGTGACATCTCCGCCCTGCCGAAATCGCTGAAGGTGCTGCTGGAGAACCTGCTGCGGTTCCAGGATGACCGGACCGTCAGCGTCGATGACGTCAAGGCCATGGCCGGCTGGCTGAACGACCGGGGTGCCAAGGGCCAGGAGATCGCCTATCGCCCGGCGCGCGTGCTGATGCAGGACTTCACCGGCGTGCCCGCCGTGGTCGATCTGGCCGCCATGCGCTCCGCCATCGAGGCGATGGGCGGCGACCCGAACAAGATCAATCCGCTGAACCCGGTCGATCTGGTGATCGACCATTCGGTCATGGTGGATGCCTTCGGCAACAACACCGCCTTCAAGACCAACGTCGATCTGGAATACCAGCGCAACAAGGAACGCTACGAGTTCCTGCGCTGGGGGTCGGAGGCATTTGACAATTTCCGCGTCGTGCCGCCGGGAACCGGCATCTGCCATCAGGTGAACCTGGAATATCTCGCCAAGGTCGTCTGGACCAAGGAAGAGGACGGGCGCACGGTTGCCTATCCCGACACGCTGGTCGGCACCGACAGCCACACCACCATGATCAATGGCCTGGGCGTGCTGGGCTGGGGTGTTGGCGGCATCGAGGCGGAGGCCGTGATGCTGGGCCAGCCGACCTCCATGCTGATTCCGGAAGTCGTCGGCTTCAAGCTGACCGGCAAGCTGAAGGAAGGCACTACCGCAACCGACATGGTGCTGACCGTGACCGAGATGCTGCGTTCCCGCGGCGTTGTCGGCAAGTTCGTCGAGTTCTACGGCTCCGGCGTGAGCCAGATGAGCCTCGCCGACCGGGCCACGATCGCCAACATGGCGCCGGAATATGGCGCGACCTGCGGCTTCTTCCCCGTCGATGACGAGACGCTGGCCTACATGCGCTCCACCAACCGCCCGGCGGAACTGATCGAGCTGGTGGAAGCCTATGCGAAGGCGCAGGGTCTGTGGCTGGACGATGCGGAGCCGGTGTTCACCGATACGCTGGAGCTGGACGTCTCCACCGTGGAGCCGTGCCTGGCAGGGCCGAAGCGCCCG
>Ga0070728_10003352_pt1 | contig 17808 bp, 17 predicted proteins | sample tdDd471_FD_66723 | JGI IMG/M metagenome (GOLD analysis project Ga0070728, IMG submission 66723) | Marine sediment microbial communities from the Atlantic coast under amendment with organic carbon and nitrate - tdDd47.1 | ecosystem: Environmental > Aquatic > Marine > Coastal > Sediment | place... | reverse complement strand
TCGTCATAGGCCGGAAGCCCGGCGCCGGCGAAGGCCGCCGCCGGCCGGCGGTGCAGGTCGATCAAGAGGTCGACGGCCAGGGCGTACAAGGCCGCCTCGTCGGGCGTGTCGGGCGCGGGCGCCGCCCCTTCCAGCAGCCGGGTATAGGTCTGGTCGCCGAAATCCTCCAGGAGCAGAAGCCCCGCCTCGGGCGCGGCGGCCAGCAGGTCCGGCGCGCTGTAGCCCAGGCCGCGCAGAAGCCGCGCGACGGCGAGGAAGGGCCCGACCTCTTCCGGCGGCGGCGCGTCCATCAGGACGGCCCGGCGCGTCCCGTCGTCGAGCCGTTCGTAGCGCCGGAAGGACGCGTCGCCCGCCAGCGCCCGCCGCGCCGCGCCGCCCCAGCCCGCCCGCGCGACGAAGGCGTCGATCAGCGCGCCCCGCTCAGCCATCGGCGGCGTCCAGGCCGGCCGGGTCCAGCGCGTCGAGCCGCGCCGCCCAGCCGCCATGGCCGACCAGCGCCGCCCGCCGGCCGTCCGCCCCCGCGCCCGCATGGTCGAGCCGGACATCGAGCCGCTCGGCCGGCAGCAGCGGGCCCAGCCGCGCCGGCCATTCGATCAGCGCGATCCCGTCGGCCAGGGCCTCGTCGAAGGCCAGCTCGTAGACTTCCTCCGGCGCGCCGAGGCGATAGAGGTCGAAATGCCAGACCGACCCGTCCGGCAGGTCGTAGATCTGGACCAGGGTGAAGGTCGGGCTCGGCACCTCCTCGGCGGCGAGCCCGCGGGCGGCGCGGCGCGCATTGACGAAGGCGCGGGCGAAAACGGTCTTGCCGGCGCCGAGATCGCCGAACAGGGCGATCACGTCGCCCGGCCGCGCAAGGGCCGCGATCGCGCCCGCCAGGGCCTCGGTCGCGCCGGGACCGGGCAGATCCACCAGAAGACGGGAGACGGCTTGAGCGGGCGCGGCCATGGCGCTCTTGTAGCGGCGCCGCCGCGCCCCCGCAACCGGCGGACGACCGGCTGCCGGGCTTGATCCGAACCCGGCGCGCCGCCATTCTAGGCGCGCCGCCGCCACGCCCGCGAAACCGGAGAGACCATGCCCCAGACCGCCCATCGGACCGACGTCGTCATCATCGGGGCCGGCCCCGTCGGCCTGTTCGCCATTTTCGAACTGGGCATGCTGCGCATCGGGTGCCATGTGGTCGACGCCCTCGATTTCGTCGGCGGCCAATGCGCCGCGCTCTATCCGGAGAAGCCGATCTACGACATTCCGGGCTTCCCGATGATCGAGGGCCGCGACCTGATCGACAACCTGGAACGCCAGGCGGCGCCCTTCGAACCCGTCTACCATCTGGGCCAGCAGGTAACCGGCCTGACCCGGCGCGACGACGGCGGCTGGCGGGTCGAGACGGCGACCGGCACCCGGATCGACGCCCGCGCCGTGGTCGTCGCCGGCGGCGTCGGCGCCTTCGGCCCGAAGCGGCCGCCGCTGGCGGGCATCGAGACGTTCGAGGGCAAGAGCGTCTTCTACATGGTCGGGCGGCGCGAGGATTTCCGCGACAAGCGGGTGGTGATCGCGGGCGGCGGCGATTCGGCGGTCGATTGGGCCCTGTCGCTGGTCGAGGTCGCGGCGCGGGTCGGCGTCGTCCATCGGCGGGCGAAATTCCGGGCGGCGCCGGAGAACGAGGCCAAGCTTCACCGCCTCGCCGCCGAGGACCGGATCGACATGGTGGTGCCCTTCCAGTTGGACGGGCTGGAGGGCGCGGACGGCCGGCTGGACGCAGTGATCGTCAAGAGCCTGGAAGGCGAGACGCGGCGGCTGGAAGCGGATGCGCTGCTGCCCTTTTTCGGAATGGCGGTGAAGCTGGGGCCGATCGCCGACTGGGGCCTGGACATGGACCGCAAGCACCTGGTCGTCGACCCGGCGCGCTGCGAAAGCAACCTTCCCGGCGTTTTCGTGATCGGCGACATGGCGACCTATCCCGGCAAGCTGAAGCTGATCCTCACCGGCTTCGCCGAGGCGGCGACGGCCGCCCACGCGATCCATCCCCTGGTCCATCCGGACCGGGCGCTCCATTTCGAATATTCGACCACCAAGGGCCTGCCCGGCGCCGACGCCGGGTCGGGCTAAGGCGCGGGCGGCGCGCCGTCAGTCGATCGCCTCGTCGGCGGCGGCGACCGGCAGCCGGCAGATCACGGTGGTTCCCTTGTCGGGTTCCGATTCGATTTCGACCCGGCCGCCATGGAGCTCGACGAAGCTCTTCACCAGCGACAGGCCCAGCCCGGCGCCGGTCCGCCCCGAACGCGGCTCGGCGCCGCGCTCGAAGCTTTGCATGACCCGCTCCTGGTCCTCGCGGGGGATGCCGACCCCGGTATCGCTGACCGCGATCACGACCTCGCCGTCGTCGCGCCGGGCGAGAAGCTTCACGGTGCCGCCGTCCGGCGTGAACTTGATCGCGTTGCTGAGCAGGTTGAACACCGCCTGGCGGATGCGGCGCTCGTCGGCGACGACCGGCTCCATGTCGGGCGCGCAGGCCATCTCCAAGGCGATGTTCTTCTGCCGCGCCCGCTCGCGCATCAGGTTGAAGACGCCGGTCAGCGCCTCGGCGACGTTCATCTTGCCGAGATCGAGGGCCATGTAGCCGGCCTCGATGGTGGCGAGGTCGAGAAGATCGTTGATCAGCCCGAGCAAAAGCCGCGACGACGACAGGATGCCGCTCAGATATTCGGCCTGTTTCGGCGTCAGGCCGCCGAAATAATTGTTCTCCAGCACCTCGGCGAAGCCGATGATCACGTTCAGCGGGGTGCGCAGCTCGTAGGAGATGTTGGCGATGAATTCCGATTTCAGCCGGTCGGCGGTCTCCAGCGCCTCGGTCCGCTCGCGCAGCGCGCGTTCGACCCGCAGGCTGTCGGTGACGTCGGTATAGCTGATCAACGTCGCCCCGTCGGGCAGGGGAACCAGGGTGAATTCCAGCGTCGTGCCGTCGGTCCGCGCGAGACGCCCGGCGCCGGGGCGGCGCTGGTCCAACCGGGCGACGACGCGTTCGCGAAAGTCGGGCCACTCGCCCTCGTAGGAAAAGAGCGCGCGCGCCTTGTCGACAACGACCCCGATATGGGGCTCGCCGGCCAGGTCGGCGTCGGCCAGCGACCAGAGCCGCCGATAGGCCGGATTGTTCAGCTTCAGCCGTCCGTCGCTGCCATAGACCGCGACGCCCTCGGACAGATGGTCGAGGGTCTCGCGCTGGACCGCCGTCAGCGTGTTGAAGGACCGCTCGAGGCTGAGCCGGTCGGTCACGTCGTTGAAGGTCATGATCAGGCCGCCGAAGGGATGCGGCCGGATCATGACATGCAGGGTGCGCCCGTCGGGCAGATGGGCGAGCTCCTCGCGCGTGTCCAGGACCGAGGTGAAGGTGGCGAGCCAGGCCTCCTTGAAAGCGCGGAAATCGGCGTACTCGGGAAGCCGGCGCTGTTCGCGCAACGCCTCCAGCAGCTCGCCGAAACCGGGCTTCTGGCGAAGCCACCCCTCATCCATTCCCCACAATTCGCGAAAGGCGTCGTTGAAGAAGATCAGACGCTGGTCGGCGGCGAAGATCGCGACGCCGACGCCGATATGCTCCAGGATCTCCGCATGGGCGGCGACATGGCGCGCGAGTTCGGCCTGGGCATCCTCCAAATCGGTGAAATCGAGGGCGTAGCCCACCAGCTCGCGCCCGTCCGCCAGCGGCGCCTCGGTCAGTTCCAGCCAGCGCCGGGCGCCGGAGATCACCACATGATGGTTCTCGGATTGCGCCATGCCGGTCTCGCGGGCCCGTTCGGCCAGGGCGCGGCCGCGGCCGGCGATGGCGGCGGCGGCGATCTCGGGCGCGCCGCCGCCCTGTGCCGTTTCGCCCTCGACGGCGGCACCGTAGATCCGGTTGTGGTCGTCGATGACGAGATCGTTCGACCGGTGCCAGATGGGCACCGGCACCGAATCCAGCATCCGGCGCAATCGCGCCGCTTCCGCCGCCGCCGCCTCGGCCGTCTCGGCCAGGGCGGCGCGCTCGGCCTCGGCGGCGCTGACATCGGCCAGCCAGAGAAGACGCGCCGGCGCGGTGCCGGTCGCCGCCGTCGCCCGGCGCCCGGCGACGGCGATCCGGCGGCCGTCGGCGGCGGTCAGGACCCGGTCGAATTCCCGGTGTCCTTCGCGCAGACCGGCGACCGCGTCGCGGAGCGCCGCGCGATCCTCGGCAGCGAAAGCGTCGAGGAGGGCGTCGACGTCGGCCGCGTCGGGCAGGCCCAGAAGCTTCGCCGCCGCCGGCGTGCAGGTCGCGGACCCGCCTTCCGCCGCCCAGGAGATTAAGACGTGCGGCGCCGCGCCGAGGACCGCAGCCAACTCGTCCCGCGCCGCGCCGGCGGCGCGGGCGCGGCGCCACTGCCAGGTCAGCGCCGCGAGGGCGACGAGAAGGAAGAGGAGGAGAAGGCCGGCGATCGTCGGCGGTCCGGCGGCGCCCGCGTCCGACGCCTCCGCCGCGCCGGCGGCGGCGGGCCGGAGGAGGAGCGCGGCGGCGGCCGCGGCCCCGCCCATCATCGCCCCCCTGTGATATGGCGTGCCCACCAGCCTATTGTGGGCGTAGAGACGGCACCCCGGCAAGGATTTCAGCGGACCGCGCTCGGCTCAGTAGCGGTAGTAGTCCGGCTTGTAGGGCCCGTCGACGGGGACGCCGATATAGGCCGCTTGGTCGCCGGTCAGCGTCGTCAGCCGCACCCCCAGCTTGTCCAGATGCAGTCGCGCGACCTTTTCGTCCAGATTCTTGGGGAGGACGTAGACCTTGTTCTCGTAGCTCTCGGCGTTCTTCCACAGTTCGATCTGGGCCAGCACCTGGTTGGTGAAGGAGTTGCTCATGACGAAGCTGGGATGGCCGGTGGCGCAGCCCAGATTGACCAGCCGCCCCTTGGCGAGAACGATCAGCCGCTTGCCGTCGGGAAAGACGACCTCGTCCACCTGCGGCTTCACCTCCTGCCATTCCATGTTGCGCAGGGAGTCGATTTCGATCTCGGTGTCGAAATGGCCGATATTGCAGAGGATCGCCCGGTCCTTCATCGCCCGCATATGGTCCAGGGTCACGACCCCGGCGTTGCCGGTGGCGGTGACCACGATGTCCGCCTCGTCGGCGACATCCTCCAGCGTCTTGACCTCGTAGCCCTCCATCGCCGCCTGCAACGCGCAGATGGGGTCGATCTCGGTCACTACGACGCGCGCGCCCTGGCCGCGCAGCGACGCCGCGCAGCCCTTGCCCACGTCGCCATAGCCGCAGACCACCGCCAGCTTGCCCGCCAGCATGACGTCGGTGGCCCGCTTAATGCCGTCGATCAGGCTTTCGCGGCAGCCATACAGATTGTCGAACTTGGACTTGGTGACCGAATCGTTGACGTTGATCGACGGCGCCATCAGCTTGCCGGCCTCCTGCAGCCGGTACAGCTCCTTGACGCCGGTCGTCGTCTCCTCGGAGATGCCGCGCACCTCGGCCATCAGTTCGGGATAGCGCTCATGCATCATGGCGGTCAGATCGCCGCCGTCGTCGAGCAGCATGTTGGGCCGCCAGGCGGGATCGCCCTCGATGGTCCGGGCGATGCACCATTCATATTCCTCCTCGGTCTCGCCCTTCCAGGCATAGACCGGAATGCCGGCGGCGGCGATCGCCGAGGCGGCATGGTCCTGGGTCGAGAAGATGTTGCAGGAGCTCCAGCGCAGCTCGGCGCCGAGATGGGCGAGGGTCTCGATCAGCACCGCCGTCTGGATCGTCATATGCAGACAGCCGACGATCCGGGCGCCGGCCAGCGGCTTGCTGCCGCCATATTCGTCGCGCAGCGCCATCAGGCCGGGCATCTCGGATTCGGCGATGGAGATCTCGCGCCGGCCCCAATCGGCAAGCGAAATGTCGGCCACCTTGTAGTCGCTGTTGCTGGTCATCGGTATCTCCGGATCGGGATGGCGTGCCGCCGGCGCGGCGGCGGGATCGGACGTGGGAAACGCGCTCCTTCTAGCAGCCGCCCCAAGGCCAAACAAGGCTCGGGTGCCGGGTCAGGCGTCCTCGTCGAAACGGTTGGCGACCAGGCCGGCCAGCGCATCCAGCGCCGCGTCGGCCTGGTCGCCGGCGGCGCGCAGTTCCAACGCCGTCCCCTTGGCCGCGGCCAGCATCATCAGCCCCATGATCGACAGGCCCGATACCTCGGTATCGTCGTTGGCGACCTGGATATCCGCCTTGTAGCGTCCGGCGAGCTTGACGAACTTGGCCGCCGCGCGGGCATGCAGGCCACGATCGTTGACGACGACCACGCGGCGACGGCGAACGCCGTCCCCCGCCGGCGTCACGACGCCTGCTCGCGCAACAGATGAGACGCGATGTTGATATATTTCCGTCCCGCTTCCTGGGCGCAGGCGACGGCGGCCTCCAGATCGCCGTCCGCGCGCAGGCCGGCGAATTTGATCAGCAGCGGCAGATTGATCCCCGCCACCACCTCGATCCGCGCCTTGTCCAGGACCGAGATCGCCAGGTTCGACGGCGTTCCCCCGAACATGTCGGTCAGCAGGACGACCCCGTCGCCGTCATCGATCTCGGCGATCCGGTCGATGATTTCCCGGCGCCGCGCCTCGATATCGTCGTCGGGGCCGATGCCGATGGCGACGGCGCCCGGCTGCGGACCGCAGACATGTTCCAGCGCCGCCAGAAGCTCGGCGCCGAGACGGCCATGGGTGACAAGGATCATGCCGATCATCGACAACTCCGCCCGTTATCCTTCGCCGTCGGCGTCGCGGTGGCTGACCTTCACCCGATGGCCGCGGGCGCCGATCCAGGCGCCCAGCCGCTCGGCCACCAGCACCGAACGATGACGGCCGCCGGTGCAGCCGACGGCGATGGTCAGGTAACGCTTGCCCTCGTCGGCGAACCGCGGCAGCAGGGTGGTTAGCATGCCGGTCAAGCCGGCGAAATAGCGATCGAAATCCGGGTCCGCCTCGACATAGGCAGCGACCGTCGGCGCCTGTCCGGTCAGCGGGCGCAGTTCCGGCACATAATGGGGGTTGCGCAGGAACCGGGCGTCGAAGACCAGATCGGCCTCGCGCGGCAGCCCATGGCGGTAGGAGAAGGAAACGACGAACACCGCCATGTCCGGCCCCGCGTCGGCGGCGAATCGATCTTCCAGGAAGCGGCGGATGTCCGCCGGCGCGAAGCCGGTCGTGTCGACGACGACCTCGGCGCGCTCGCGCACCCGCGCCAACAGCTCGCGCTCATGGCGGATGCCGTCGGCGACCCGCCGGTCGCCGGCCAGGGGATGGCGGCGGCGGGTCTCGGTATAGCGCCGACGCAGGGTCTCGTCCTCGCAATCGAGAAACAGGAGGGTGAAATCGAGGTCCGCTGCGGCCTCCAGCCGCGCGACCTCGTCCAGGAGCGCGGTGACGCCGAAATCCCGGGTCCGGATATCGACCCCGATGGCGAGCGAGCGCGGCAGCGCCGCCGGCGACCGCATGAGGCTGCCCAAAAGCGACAGCGGCAGGTTGTCCACCGCCTCGAACCCCATATCCTCCAGCGCCTTCAATGCCGTCGAACGTCCGGCGCCCGACATGCCGGTGACGAGCAGGAGCCGGTGACGGGTCGCCGAATCCCCGTCCTCGACAATCGGCGCGGCGGCCTCGGACGGGGCGCTTGTCATGCGCTCTCCCGAAGCCCGGCGCGGCCGGTGGCGAGCGCCAGGGCGAGGCGCAGCTTCGCCGGCGCCGAGGCGTGGACCCCGCACAGCGCCCAACGCGGAACCGACAGGCCGAGATAGCTGGCAGAGGCCGGTTCGGGCAGGCGCTCCACCGCCGCCTCGGGCACCAGATCGACCACCAGGTCGAGGGGCGCGCGGCCGACATGGGCGACCTCGACCAACCCCAGGCCGCGCACCTCCAACAGCCCGGCGATGGGCGGCGGCGCGACGGCGACCAGGCGCCCGCCCTCGCGGACGATCCCGGTGCGGTCGTCGGCGACCAGCAGCGCGCCCTGGTCGATCAAGCGCAAGGCGAGGTCCGACTTCCCGGCCCCCGAGGGGCCGCGAAGCAGGACTCCGGCGCCCGAAAGCGCGACAGTTGTGCCATGGGCCTGGATCATGCGCCGGAACCCTGAAACGCCGCGCGGCGTCTGTCAATCCCCGCGGCGGCCATGGTAGGAAGAAGCGGGGCGCGGACGCGCCGGCGCCCGTATCAGGACCGGATCGCCGCGATGTTCGCCGAAATCTTCGCCGTCATGGCGCCGCTGCTCGTTTGCACCTGCATCGGATATGGCTGGGTGCGCGCCGGGCAGCCCTACAATACCGAGATGGTGACGCTGCTGGTCACCAATGTCGGCGCGCCCTGCCTGATCGTGTCCGCCCTGACCCGGCTGGACGTTCCGCCGGCGGCGCTGGGCGAGATCGCGCTGGTCGCGGTCCTCGCCCATCTCGCCTTCGGCCTGGCCGGGTTCGCCGTCCATCGGGCCGCGCGCCTGCCCCAGCGGGCCTTCCTGCCGTCCCAGATCTTTCCCAACTCCGGCAATATGGGACTGCCGGTCACCCTGTTCGCCTTCGGCGAGCCGGGACTCGCGCTGAGCACGATCATCTTCATGGTCGGCGCCGCCGGGCAGGCGACGGTGGGTATCTCCATCGCCGCCGGCGCGACGACCCTGAAGCGCCTGGCGCGGATTCCGATCCTCTACGCGGTCGCGGTCGCGGTGCCGCTGTCGGTCTATGACATCGCGCTGCCCAGATGGATCGCCAACACGGTGGAGGTGCTGGGCGGGCTGACCATCCCCTTGATGCTCATCACCTTGGGCGCGGCGCTGGCCGGCTTCCAGGTCACCAGCCTGAAGCGCACGCTGGGATTGTCGGCGCTGCGCATCGGCGCCGGCTTCGCCGTCGGGGTGGGGCTCGCCGCCGGCTTCGGGCTGACCGGGACCGCGCGCGGCGTGGTGATCCTGCAAGCCGCGATGCCGGTGGCGGTGATGAACTTCCTGTTCGCCCAGCGCTACGGCACCCGGCCCGAGGAGGTCGCCGGGCTGGTCCTGGTCTCGACCCTGATGAGCTTCGCCACCCTGCCCTTCGTCCTGAGCTTCGTGCTGCCCTAGCCGGCGGGCGCGATCCGGCGCAGGCGGACGACGAAGCGGGCGCCGGCGACGCGCCCTTGCGGATCGAGCCGGTTTTCGGCCCGGATCTCGCCGTCATGGGCCTCGGCGATCTGCCGGCAGATGCCGAGGCCGAGGCCCGAATGGGTGCCGAACTTCTCGCCCTCGGGCCGCTCGGTATAGAAGCGCTCGAAAATGCTCTCCAGATTCTCGGGCGGGATGCCCGGCCCCTCGTCGGCGACGGTGACGACGACCTGGCCGTTCTCGACGCGCGCGGCCAGGTCGATCGCGCCGTCCGGCGGGCTGAACGAGACCGCGTTGTCGATCAGGTTCCGGAAGAGCTGGGCGAGGCGGCCCTCCATGCCGGGGACCGTCAAGGCCGTGGCCGCCGGCGCGTCGAGGGTCACGCGCGGGCCGTTCTCGGCGCGGCGCGTCTCGTAGACCTCGACCAGGGTCGTCAGCAGGGCGCCCAGATCGACCGGCGCCATCTCGGCGCGCGCCAGCTCGGCGTCCAGCCGCGAGGCGTCGGAGATGTCGCTGATCAGCCGGTCCAGCCGCTTCACATCCTCGATCACGATGGCCATCAGGCGGCGCTGCTGGTCCGGGTCCTCGACCCGCGCCGCGGTCTCGACCGCGCTGCGCAGCGACGACAGGGGATTCTTGATTTCGTGGGCGACGTCGGCGGCGAAGCCCTCGATCGCGTCCATCCGCTCCCACAGGGCGGCGGTCATGTCGCGCAGCGCGCCGGACAGGTCGCCGATCTCGTCGCCGCGCTTGGTGAAGTCGGGGATTTCGTGCCGCTGGCCGCGCCCCCGGCGCACCCGGTCGGCGGCGTCGGCAAGGCGGCGGATCGGCCGCGCGAGGGTGCCGGCGAGCAGAACCGACAGCAGGACCGTCATCGCCAGGGCGCCCGCGAAGATCGCCAGCACGTCCAGCCGCACCGCCCGCAAGGCCCGCTCGATCCCGTCGCCGTCGCGCGACAGCAGCACCGCGCCCAGGACCTGCTTGTAGCGCTGGACCGGCACCGCAACGCTGAGGACGAGGGCGCCGCCCTCGCGGGCACGCACGGCGGTGGCGTCCTCGCCGGCGAGGGCGCGCACGACCTCCGCATAGTCGGTGGCCCGCTGGGTCGGCGATTCGCGATAGGCGGGATAGGCGCCGCCGCGCGGCATCCAATCGACGGTGCGGGTCACCGCGCCGACGACGCGGCCCAGAATGCCGACGGTCTCGCCGGGCGGCGGCAGCGCCTCGATCCGGACATGGCCGCCGGCGCCGGTCATGATCCGGGAATCGGCGAGCAGGTCGCCGTCGCGGGTGAACAGCCGCGCCCGCGCGCCCACCGGACGCACCAGCCGGCGCAGCATCTGCTGGGCGGCGACGGCCCGCAATTCGTGGCCGTCGGGCGGCAGCGGCTGGACGGCGCCCTCGCCCAGGGCGCTGGCGAAGATCTTGCCCTGGGTGCGCAAGGCGGCCAGTTCGGCGGCGATCAGCCGGTCGTGATACTCGCCCATATAGAGGACGCCGCCGGCGAGGACGACCAGCGGCACGACATTCAGGGCCAGGATGCGCCGGGTCAGGCGCGAGAAGGGGCCGCGCCCCTCGCCCCGCCGGCCGCGGCCGCCAGGCAGGTATCGCCGCGGATCGAGGGAGGCGCGGAACCTGGTCACCCGTCGTCCCGGTAGCGGTACCCGATGCCGTACAGCGTTTCGATCTGGGCGAATTCCGGCTCGACCTCCTTGAACTTGCGCCGCAGCCGCTTGATGTGGCTGTCGATGGTGCGGTCGTCGACATAGATGCTTTCGCCATAGGCGGCGTCGATGAGCTGGTCGCGGCTCTTGACCAAGCCGGGGCGCTGGGCGAGGGCCATGAGGATGAGAAATTCGGTCACCGTCAGATTCACCGCCGCGCCCTTCCAGCTGCAGCTATGGCGAGCGGGATCGAGAACCAGCGCCCCGCGCGCGATCGCCTCGGCCGGCGCCTCGCCGTTCGAGGTCTCGGCGCCCAGCTCGGCGCGCCGCAGCAGGGCGCGGATCCGCTCGATCAGCAGCCGCTGGGAGAAGGGCTTGCGCACATAATCGTCGGCGCCCATGCGCAGACCCAGCACCTCGTCGACCTCCTCGTCCTTCGATGTCAGGAAGATGACCGGCAGGGCGCTTTTCCGGCGCAGGCGAGAGAGCAGCTCCATCCCGTCCATGCGCGGCATCTTGATGTCCAGGATCGCCAGGTCCGGCGGATGCCGGGTGATCCCGGTCAAGGCGCTGGCGCCGTCGGTATAGGTTTGCACCTCGTAGCCCTCGGCCTCGAGGGCGAGGGAAACGGAGGCGAGAATATTGCGGTCGTCGTCGACGAGAGCGATTGTCTGGCGCATGTCCGGGCATCCTCTGCGGCGCGGCCATCTTGCGGTTTGCCGGCGCCTGTCGCCGGCGGCCCTTATCTGGGGTGTAGGCCGGATTTTGCCATGTTTTCCACATATTATGGCGGCATTGGGGCGGTTCCCGCCATCTGCGCGCCATGGTTGACCCGCGGCCCCGCGCGCGCCCAATATCGGCGCCGGCGAAAACCGAGGCGCGAGGATGACCGAAAATCGAGACGCGGACGCTCTGGACGGCGCCGCGGCGCGGCGCCTGGCGCGCGGCTGCCTGCGCGGCGCGCTGGCGACCCTCGATGCGGCCGATGGCGGACCCTATGTCTCGATGGTGACGCTGGCCTGCGACCATGACGGCGCGCCGCTCCTGCTGCTGTCGGACCTGGCCGATCACAGCCGCAACCTGGCCGCCGACGACCGGGTCTCGTTGCTGGTCGAGGCGCCCCCCGCGACCGCCGGTTCGCCGCCCCCCGCCAATCCCCAGACCGGGGCCCGCGCCACCTTGATCGGGCGCATCGCCGAAAGCGCCGAGCCCCGGCATCGGGCCCGCTATCTTGCCCGCCACCCCGACGCCCGCGCCTATGCCGCGTTCACGGATTTCCGCGTCTATCGGGTCGAGGTCGCCCGCGTCCGCCTGGTCGGGGGGTTCGCCAAGGCGGTGACCCTGCCCGGCCCGGACTATCCCTATCCCGGCGCCTGGCGGGCCCTTGCCGAGGCCGAGGACGGCATCCTCGACCATATGAACGCCGATCACGCCGACGCCCTCGATGCCATGGCGCGGCATCTGGCCGACCAGAAGGGCGCGGGCTGGCGGATGACCGGGATCGACCCCGAGGGCACCGACCTGCGCCGGGGCGGCGTCGCCGCGCGGATCCGCTTCGACGCCCCCGTCGGCGACGCCGACGACGCCCGCCGCGCCCTGGTCGAGCTGGCCGGGCGGGCGCGGCGGCCGGCCTGACGCCATCGCGCCGCCGAAACGGTTGCCTTGGCCAAACGCGCCGACTAGTTTTCAAATCGAGAGGGGCACGCGGGGGGGCGCGCCGCAAAGCAAGCGCCAATTCGCCGCTGAAACCGGCGACGGAGGAGAGGGAACGTGGATCAAGTCGGGACGGTCATCAGCGCCCATGGGTTGGACAATCACGGTCTGGCGAATCTCGCCCGGGCCCATTGGAACCTTGGCGTGCCCAGCCTTTACGAGGAAGCGGTGCGCCGCGGCGAAGGGATTTTGGCCCAGGGAGGGCCGCTGGTCGTGCGCACCGGCGAACATACCGGCCGCGCGCCCAACGACAAGTTCATCGTCGAGGACGCGCTCAGCCGCGACAGCGTCGATTGGGGCAAGGTCAACCGCCCGATCGACGAGCGGCGCTTCGACGCCTTGCTGGACAGGATGCTCGCCTATTTCCAGAACCGGGAAGTCTTCGTCAAGGATTGCTTCGCGGGCACCGACCCCGAATTCCGCCTGCCGGTCCGGGTCGTCACCGAGACCGCATGGCACAGCCTGTTCGCCCATAATATGTTCCTCGCGCCCTCGCCCGAGGAGCTGGCCCATTTCGCGCCCGACTTCACGATCCTGCACGCCCCCTACTTCCAGGCGGACCCGGAACGCGACGGCACCAATTCCGAGGTCTTCATCCTGGTCAGCTTCGCCCGCCGGATGGTCCTGATCGGGGGCTCGATCTATGCCGGCGAGATCAAGAAGTCGGTGTTCGGCATCCTCAACTATCTGCTGCCGGATCGGGGCGTGCTGCCCATGCATTGTTCGGCGAATATCGGCGCCGACGGCGACACCGCGATCTTCTTCGGCCTTTCGGGAACCGGGAAGACAACCCTGTCCGCCGACCAGTCGCGGGCTCTGATCGGCGACGACGAGCATGGCTGGGGCGACCGGGGCGTGTTCAATTTCGAGGGCGGCTGCTACGCCAAGATGATCCGCCTGGACCCCAAGGCGGAGCCCGAGATCTTCGGGACCACACAGCGCTTCGGCACCATCCTCGAGAATGTCGTCATCGACCCGGACACCCGCTTGCTGGACCTGGACGACGCGCGCTTCACCGAGAACACGCGCGGCTCCTACCCGGCGTCCTTCATCTCCAACGTCAAGACCGACGGGATCGGCGGCCATCCGACCAACATCGTCATGCTGACCGCCGACGCCTTCGGCGTCCTGCCGCCGATCAGCAAGCTGAGCGCCGAACAGGCGATGTATCATTTCCTGTCCGGCTACACGGCGCGGGTCGCGGGCACCGAGAAGGGCCTGGGCAACGAGCCCGTCGCCACCTTCTCGACCTGTTTCGGCGCCCCCTTCATGCCCCGCCACCCCACCGTCTACGCCAAGTTACTGGGCGAGAAGATCGCCGGCCATCACGTCAAATGCTGGCTGGTGAACACCGGCTGGAGCGGCGGCGCCTACGGAGTCGGCGAGCGGATGAAGATCGCCTATACCCGCGCCATGGTCCGCGCCGCGCTGGACGGCCGCCTGGCCGAGGCGGCGACCGAGAGCGATCCGCATTTCGGCCTGCATGTCCCGCAAAGCTGCCCCGACGTGCCCAACGAGGTGCTGAACCCGAAGAACACCTGGGCCGACAAGCAAGCTTATGACGAGATGGCGCGCGAGTTGACCAAGCGGTTCGCCGACAATTTCACCCAGTACGAGCCCCATGTCGACGACTCGGTGAAGGCGATCGCCATCAAGGCCGCCGCCTAGTCGCCCAACCGCCCCCGGCGGGCCGACCCGCCGGGGAAGAGCCGCCCCCTATTCCGGCCAATCGACGATGCGGTCCTCGGGATCGCCGGCGCCGGCCTCGGGCACGGCGCGCCCGCGCACCGAAATCCCCGCCCGGTGGACGCTATCCGGATCGCCGGAGACCAGCGGATGCCAATCGGCCAGGTCCCGGCCCTCGGCCAGGCGGCGATAGGCGCAGGTCGAGGGCAGCCAGATCATCTTGCGCACCGCCGCCGGGGTCAGGGTCAGGCAATCGGGCACCCGGCGGGCGCGATTCGCATAGTCGGTGCAGCGGCACGTCCCGAGATCGAGCAGCCGGCAGGCGATGTCGGTGAAATAGACGTCGCCGCTGTCGACGTCTTCCAGCTTGTGCAGGCAACAGCGCCCGCAGCCGTCGCAGAGGGATTCCCATTCCGCCGGGCTCATCGCCTCCAGCGGTTTGGCGCGCCAGAAGGGAACGGTCGCCGCGGCGTCGCTCACAGATGCCGCTTCAACGCCTGGGCGAGTTCGTCGGGGCTCGTATTGTGGGTGAAATGGGCGACATAGCGCCCGTCGGGCCCCATCAGATAGACGATCGAGGTGTGGTCGACCAGATAGTCCGGGTCCCCGTCTTCGCCGACCTTGGCGAAATAGACCCGATAGGCCTTGGCGACGGCCCGAATCTCAGCCTCGGTACCGGTGAGGGCGACGAGGCGCGGATGGAAATTGGCGGCATAGGCGCCGAGCGCCGCCACCGTGTCGCGGGCCGGATCGATGGTGATGAAGATGGGCGTGACCCGCGCCGCCTTCGGCCCCAGGGCGTCGAGGGCGACGGTCATGTTCTGCAGCGCCGTCGGGCAGACGTCGGGACAGAAGCTATAGCCGAAAAAGATCAGCATGTGGGTGCCGCGAAAATCCGCGTCCGTGCGCCGGGCGCCCGTCTGATCGGTCAGCGAGAAGGGGCCGCCGATCAGCGCCGAACCGGTCGCCGCCGGTTCCGGCTGGAGCGCCGGGACGAGGATAAAGCGGGCGCCGACCCCCAACAGGATGGCGAGCAAGGCGAGGGCGAGCCAGGCCCAGATACGCGGGATCTTCATAGGTCGGTTCCCCCGGGGCGAATAGGTCCGTTGCGGTCCGCATACATGCGCGCATTTGTCCGACTTCGCAAGGGTACGCGCGAATTGACGCGCCGCGCCGCCGGGGTCACTCTGCGCCCATGCTCCTGATCGAAAGCGGGTTTCCCGCCAGCGCGCCCCATCCCCTGTTGGTTCTGGTCGCCGCCGTCATCGTCGAGGCGGGCCTGGGCGCGCTCGCCGCGACGCTGCCCGGCCTGCCGCGACCGGAGGCTTGGCTGCGCAACGCGGCGGCGGAGCTGGACCGGCGGCTCAACCGCCCGGGCCGCGGCGAAAGGACCCTCGCCGTGCGCGGCGCCATCGCCGTCGCCTTGCTCGTCCTGCCGCCGGTCGCCGTCGCGGCGTATCTACAAACCGAGGCGGCGACCGTCGCCTGGGGCTGGGTCCTGCATCTTGGCGTCCTGCTGATCCTGCTGGGGGCCGGCCGGCTGTACCGGCGCGTCCGCGCCGTCGGGCGCGGCCTGGAGACCGGCCGGCCCGAGGCCGCGCGCCGGGCGCTGGCGGCGCTTTGCCGGCGCGACGTCGGCGAGATGGACGATTTCACCGTCGCGCGCACCGCCATCGAGGCCGGCGCCGACGGGTTCGTGCGGCGCTGCGCGGCACCGGTCTTGTGGTATCTGATCGGCGGCCTTCCCGGCGCGGCGCTCGCTTGGTCGGCCGGCGGCATCGCCGTCATCCTCGGGCGTCCGGGCCCCGGCGGCGGACGATTCGCCTGGATCGCGACACGCCTGGACAACGGTCTCGCCTGGCTGCCCGACGGTCTGGCCGCGCTGCTGATCGCCGCCGCCGCCCTGGTCGCGCCGGGAGCCAATCCCTGGCGCGCGGCGCGCGGCGCCTTCCGGCGAACGCCCGCCGCCGGCACCGCCGGCGAACGCCTTCGCGCCCGCGCGGCGCTCGCCGGCGCCTTCGACCTCAGCCTGGGCGGTCCGGCGCGGATCGACGGCCGATCCCGGCCGGTGCCCTGGATCGGCGACGGCCGCGCGCGCGTCGGCCCGGTGGAGATCCGCCAGACCCTGCTTCTGCTTGCCACCGCCTGCCTGATCCTATCGGGGCTTCTGGCGGCGGTCCTGCTCGGCCTCGCGCGTTTCTGACGCGCCGCAGCGCCGAACGGGTTCTAACCCCGCCGGCGCAACGCCTGCGGCGGCAGGTTGATCCCCGACACCCGCCAGGCGGTGCGCCCCCGGCCGCCCGGCGCCTCGGCGATATGATGGACGCGGGTGACCGACAGGTTGCCGATCGCCAGCATGATCGCCGATTCCGGGTCCAGCCCCAGAGCCTGCACCAGCGCCGCGCGGATCGTCCCGCCATGGGTGACCGCGACGATATCGCGGCCCCCATGGCGCGCGGACAGGCGTTCGACCACCGGGGACACGCGGGCGACGACGTCGCGAAAGCTCTCGCCGCCCGGCGGCGCCCTGTCCACCGGCGGCCGCCAATAGCCGGGCCAGGCCAGATCCTCGGCGAACAGCTCCTGGCGAAGCTGGCCCTGCCATTCGCCGAACCCCTGTTCGGCGAGGTCGGGCTCGATCCCGGGCTCGGCCCGCGCCATGCCGGCGGCGAAGACCGACTCCGCCGTCTGCTTGGCGCGCCGCAGATGGCTGGTGACCCAGACCGCGTCGCGCGGCAGCCCGGCGGCGAGCGCCTCGAAGGCGGCCCTGTCCGAGACGTCGGCCGGCATGTCCCGCTGGCCGTAAAGCCGCCCGCCGTCGGTGGTGACCGGCGCATGGCGAATCCACCACCAACGGGTCACGGTATGGGCCGTCATCTTCCGACTACAAAGCGGCCGCGTAGGCGAGCAGCATCGCGGTCTCTACCGCCTGCTGCACGGCGCCGAGGCCGGCACGGCCGATCCGGCCCAGCCGCCGGCGCAGAAGCCCGGCGAAGGCGGCGAGAACCGCGAGTCCGACGACCAGCGCCAAGAGGCCGGGAACCAGGCCGGGGAACATCAGCGCGAACAGGGCCGACAGGATCGCCGCCAGGGTCACCGTCTCGGCGCTCGGCCGGTCCGGGGCGGCGGCGGGATCGGCGTCGGCGCCATCGCCGGCGGTATCATCGGGCGCGGCGCCCGCCGACGCGGAATCGCCGCGATACAGCAGCAAGGCGATCCCCCCGCGCGAGGCCGCGGCGGCACCCAGCAACGCGCCGGCCGCCGCGCCGGGCGCGGCGATGGCCGCCAGCGCCCCGGCGCGCAAGGCGACCGACAGGATGAGGACGAGCCCGCCGGCCGCGCCCAGCCGGTCGGCTGCGAGCCGCTGAATCCGGGCGGCGACCCCGGCCTCGCCCAACCCGTCGGCAACGGCGGCGAGGGCGCGCTCGAACCGGGCGCAGCCCAGGGCGGCGAGAAACGCCACCGCGATCAACCCGGCCGCCAGCGGCGCCAGGCCGAACCCGTCGGCCAGCGCGTACACGGCGCCCGCGGCCAGCCCGAGGGCGGCGCCCACCAGGGGAAAGGCGCGAAAGGCGCGTACCGGCGTCGGCGGCGCCGATGTGGGCGGCGCCGATTCTGGCGGCGCCGATTCTG
>Ga0070728_10003349_pt1 | contig 17820 bp, 15 predicted proteins | sample tdDd471_FD_66723 | JGI IMG/M metagenome (GOLD analysis project Ga0070728, IMG submission 66723) | Marine sediment microbial communities from the Atlantic coast under amendment with organic carbon and nitrate - tdDd47.1 | ecosystem: Environmental > Aquatic > Marine > Coastal > Sediment | place... | reverse complement strand
ATTGCTAATCTTAATCAGGCTATTGGAGACAATATCGTTAAGGATATTGTTTTTAGGTAGATATTGATATTATTTAATCTATGGTTTTTTAAGTTCTGCAAGCCATTTGTAAGATTGTAACTATTAAAGTTGATCGATAGATACTTTTTGTATGGTGATATCTTATTTTAATATCTTTTAGCTTCTAAAAAAGAAAGCCCCTCGCTAAGCAAGGGGCTATTATCTGTCAATTAATATTATTAAAATTAAGGATGTTTTTCAAGTAATTCTTTACTGCTAAAAAAGAAGTGACTTTCCCGGTCAGCACTTTCATCACTATCCGAACCATGAATTGCATTGTGTGCTTTACTAGCTGCAAAAAGCTTGCGAATTGTACCTTCTTCTGCTTCTTCAGGGTCGGTACTACCTATTAAATTACGAAAATCTACAACGGCATTATCTTTTAATAATATTGCTGCAACAATGGGTCCTGAAGACATAAAATCAACCAAATCATGGAAAAATGGTCGTTCTTTGTGTTCAGCATAAAACTCTTCAGCATCTTCTTTTGATAACTTTAATGATTTAATAGCCGAGATGCGAAAACCGGCTTCTTCAATCATGTTTAAAATAGCACCGATATGCCTGTTTTTTACGGCTCCCGGCTTAATCATGGTAAGTGTTTTTAGTCCTGCCATAGGTAAGCTGATTATTTAGTGTAAGGTAAATATTATAAATTCTAAATTACAAAATATTATCATTACAAAATCTATATCTTTGTGAATTCATCTAAAAAAGTGCAATGAATATTAAAGACAAATCGCAAATAGATTTATTTAAATCCAAAATAAACAACAGTCAAAAACTTATAATTGTTCCACATAATAATCCTGACGGAGATGCTTTGGGCTCTGCTTTAGGTCTTTATAATACCTTAAGAAATATGGGGAAGGATGTTTCGGTGATTACACCAAACGAATTTCCTGATTTTTTAAATTGGATGCATGGGGTTGAAGATATTTTGATATACGATAAGCAAATAAAAAAAGCAACGGATCTTATTAAAGCTAGCGAGTTGGTCATTTTCGTTGATTTCAATGCTTTGTCGCGTATAAAAAATATGCAGAAGCTATTTGAAGAGGATGATACACCTCGTATCATGATTGATCACCATCCATTTCCTGAAGCCAATACTGCTGAGTTACAAATAAGTGTTCCAGAGGCCTCATCAACTTGCGAGTTGTTGTTTCATATTTTGAGTGAATCTGGAGTTAAACAGTATATCACAAAAGAAGCTGCAGAATGTATTTATGCTGGTATTATGACTGATACCGGTTCACTTAATTATAATTCAAGTCGACCAGAGACCTATTTGATTGTTGCTGATTTATTACGAATGGGAATTGATAAGGAGCATATTCACCATATGATTTTTCACAATAACTCATTTGACCGTATGCGCTTGCTAGGCCATGCTCTTGGTGAGAAAATGGAGCGCATTCCAGAGTTTAATGCTGCATTTATTGCGTTAAGTAAGAGTGAACTTAAACAATTTAATTTTAAGCCTGGTGATACCGAGGGCTTTGTGAATCAGGCATTGTGGATTGAAGGTGTTAATTTATCTGCTCTTTTTACTGAGAAAAGCAATTTGATTAAGATATCATTTCGTTCGAGAGGAGGATTTCCAGCCAATAAATTCAGTGAATTGTATTTCAATGGAGGCGGTCATTTTAATGCAGCAGGTGGTGAATCTAAACTAAGTCTCCAAGATACAATCGTGCGTTTTAAAACTGTTCTTAAAGAGTTTTGTAGTGCGTATAAATTCTAAAATCATCATGAGGAAGCAATTTTGTTATCGTATTGTCTTTTTGTTTTCATTATTAGCTGTTTTAACGGCTTGTAAGCAGAAACAAGAAAAGCAAAGTCAGCGGGTAACGCCACAAATGTTGCTTGAGATGAATAAAAAAATGGTTGGTGCCGAATCTGAAATTATCGATAAGTACATTGTAGATAATCATTTGGAGATGCAAACTAGTCCAACTGGTTTGCGTTATAATATTATTAAAGCACCTAATGGACCTCTTATTAAAGATGGAGATGCTGTATCGTTAAAGTATACAACCAGCTTGTTAGATAGCACAGTTTGTTATTCATCGGATAAAAATGGACTGATGAATTTTGTTGTTGGCAAAGCACAGGTGGAAGCAGGTTTAGAAGAGGCTATTGTTTTATTTTCAAAAGGTGCAAAGGCAACATTAATTTTACCGCCTTACCTGGCTCATGGTATTGCTGGAGATGGCAATAAAATACCGAAATTAGCGATAATAATAATGGATATTGAGGTGATGGATGTTCAATCTGCCTCTGATGTTGAAACAAATTGATTTGAAGATTACGCAAAAATGATTTTCTTTGTGCTTTAAGTCAAATAGACGATAATAAAACAGATGAAGAAATATAATAAATATATACAACTACTAGTTATTGCCGCATTTGTTGGCTTTGTAGCATGTAATGACACTAATAACTATATCAATCCTAAAGAGTTAATTGAAGCTGAGCAGGTTTTGCTCGAGCAATACTATAACGAAATGATGGATAATGATATGACACGTTTAGATTCGTTATCAGCAGAAGCAGTGGATACGGTTGATCACAGGTTTGAGTCTGGATTGATGCTTTTTCATACGAAAATTGGCGACGGCGATTCCATAAAATTATTTAAAAGGGTAGGTTATCGTTTTAATGCATATAACATTGTACAAGACTCTACTGAAGTTACATATGAGTCTTTTGCGGGAACAAATGAATATGCAACTGCTCCGGCAACGTATACAACATATATATTAAATGATGCTGGATCGGCAAATTCAACAGGAGTGCCATTGGGTATTAATGAGGCTATACAACATATGCGTTTAAATGGTGAGTGTAAGGTCGTTTTGCCGTCTCCTATAGGTGGTGTTAATGGTTATTATACTACGATATATGAAATTAAGGTTACCTATTTAGAACAATAAGTGGAGTCTATCAGGTTAAAATATAAAGGCTATCTCATTTACATGTGGTAGCCTTTTTTGTAATAGGCAAAATGTACAAGGGCCGTAATTTAAATTAATTTTTTATTAGCGCTATTTTCGCTCAAAATATCAATGTTGTACATTTTAATCCTATCTTTCTTTCCGTTTTTAAGAAAATGGATTGTATTTAAACGAGATTGCTTAATAAGGTAAAACAAATATTTGAAAATAGAAATCAATAAATTATACACAAACAAAAATCAAAAGGAGGCATTCTTGATGGGGGTCTCTGAGAATTAACTAATTTAATTATGTCTAGTAAAAACAACAAAGTATTGCCAATAGTAATGATGTTCTTTCTATTTGCAATGATTTCATTCGTAACTGGTTTATCAAATCCGATGGGAGTGATTGCCAAAAATCAAGAAGGTATTCTTAACTGGATGTCTCAGTTAGGTAACTTTGCTAACTTTTTGGCTTATTTGCTTTTAGGTTTGCCTTCTGGAATCCTTTTGAAGAAAAAAGGTTACAAATTCACAGCCTTAACAGCAATTGCTCTTGGTATTTTGGGTGTCGGTGTTCAGTTGATTTCTGGTTTAATGCCATATGAAATTGGCGATAATTTCACACCAATTTTCTCAGTATACCTTACTGGTGCCTTGATTTCCGGTTTCTCAATGTGTATGTTGAATACTGTTGTTAATCCAATGTTGAACACTTTAGGTGGTGGAGGTAAAAAAGGTAACCAGTTAATTCAGTTTGGTGGTTCATTAAACTCAATGGCTGCTACCATTGTACCAATTCTTGGAGGTTATCTGATTGGTGATCTAGCAAAAGCTACAATGAAAAATGCAGTGCCAGCCTTGTTAATTGCCATTGGTATTTTTGTTGCTGCATTTATTGTATTAGCCATTGTTGCTATTCCTGAGCCTCATAGCCGAGGAACAGAAACAACTAAAAAGAAAGAAAAGTACAGTGCAGTGTCGTTCCGCCATTTCATTCTGGGGACAGTTGCAATTTTCTTATACGTTGGTATTGAGGTGGGTATACCTAATTTTATTAATTTATTCTTAACTGCTCCACAGGATATACTTGATGGAGCTAAAGGTATGGGAATTGATCCTGCTGCCGCTGGTTCTGTTGTAGGTACTTACTGGTTCTTAATGTTAATTGGCCGTTTGACGGGTGGTGTTTTAGGTAGTAAATTCTCTGCAAAATCTCAGTTGACTTTTGTAAGCACATTAGGTATTATTTTAGTTGGTTTAGGTATTTTCCTTCCGTCAAGCATTTCTGTAGGAATGCCTGTGTTTATGTCTGATTTAAGCTTTGGTATGCAGACTGTACCTCTTGCCGTTATGTTATTCGCACTTTGTGGTTTATGTACTTCTATTATGTGGGGTGGTATTTTCAACTTGGCTGTTGAAGGTATTGGTAAATACACAGAAATGGGTTCTGGTATCTTTATGGTAATGGTAGTTGGTGGTGGTGTTTTGCCACTGATTCAAGGTGCTGTTGCAGATATTACTGTAAGTTATATGGCTTCCTACTGGGTAATTATAGCGGCTTTGGTGTTCCTATTATGGTATGCTTTAGCGGGATGCAAAAATGTGAATAAGGATATTCCTGTAGAGTAATTCTAAAAAAAATAGACTATTTTAAGCCATGACTTTCTGAATTACAGGAAGTCATGGTTGTTTATAAGAATATATTAACTAATTAATAACTAATCAAATGAAAAAAGTATCTGTTGGCGTGGATATAGGTGGTACAAATACTGCCATTGGAGTTGTAGATGAGTTGGGGCATGTGTTAACCAAGGATAATATTTCAACACCTTCTCATGGAGATATTAATGTATATATCGATGATTTAGCAAAAGCAATTAATCAACTGATTACAAATGCTAAGTTGATTAACGAAGAAATTGAAATCGTTGGTATTGGTGTGGGTGCGCCAAATGGCAACTATTATAGTGGAACCATTGAATTTGCGCCAAATTTGTCTTTTAAAGGAGTAGTGCCTGTTGTGCGTTTATTAAGAGGTCATTTTCCGGATATGAAAGCTATTGCACTAACCAATGATGCCAATGCAGCAGCTATTGGTGAAATGATATATGGCGGTGCTAAAGACATGAATAACTTTGTGATGTATACCCTTGGTACTGGCGTAGGAAGTGGAGTTGTGGTAAATGGTGATTTGGTTTATGGTCATGATGGATTTGCAGGAGAGTGTGGTCATACAACACTTGTGCCTAATGGTCGTCATTGTGGTTGTGGTGCCAAAGGTCATCTTGAAGCGTATTGTTCTGCTCCGGGAATGAAGCGTACTGCATTTGAGTTATTGGCAAAATACAATGCAACAGATAGTCCTCTTGCAAATCATACATATAACGATTTGACTTCAAAAATGATTTATGATGCTGCTAAGGAGGGTGATAAAGTGGCCTTGGAAGTATTTGCAACTACAGGTCATTATTTAGGTCAGGGTATTGCAGATACAATTCATCACTTAAGTCCAGAAGCTATCTTCCTATTTGGTGGGCCTTTAGCGGCGGGAGATTTGATACTTAAACCGACAAAATTGAGCATTGAAGAGCATTTGCTTCCAATCTTTAAAAATAAGATTAAACTTTTGCCATCTAGTTTGTCAGCTGGCGATGCTGCCATTGTTGGGGCAAGTGCTTTAGCTTGGAAAGAGTTGGATAAGTAAAAAAAACAATTCAATAATATAAGAGCCTTTCAGATTTAATCTGAAAGGCTCTTTTGTTTATAAGCATATAATTATTCTAAACAATAATTGAAAGATGCACTGCACCAGGTGTTTATATTTTTTAAGAGTAAAATATACTTTTAAAATACAATAAAAGTAAAATATACTTTTATATTTGTTTCGCTTATGGTAACAAGAATTTACGATCAATATCAAGAAAATAAACGTTTTGTAGCAGTCGATTGTGTCATCTTTGGATATGAACAAGAAAAACTAAAGCTGTTGGTTTTTCAACGCGCTATTGAACCTTCTAAAGGAGAGTGGTCATTGCTTGGAGGATGGGTAAAGCAGAATGAATCCGCTGAAGATGCTGCTCGAAGGGTTTTGAATAAACTAACTGGCTTATGTGATGTTTATTTAGAGCAAGTTCATACTTTTTCTGATCCTAATCGTGATCCAGGTGGTAGTGTGTTAACAATTGAATATTACGCGCTTATAAAGATTGATGAAGATATTAATGCTTTAATACAGAAGAATGGCGCTAAATGGTTTACCCTTGGCGAATTGCCCAATTTAATATTTGATCACAATATTCTTGTGGAAAAAGCACTTGAGAAATTACGCCTCCGTTCAAGTTATGAAATAATTGGACGCAAGCTATTTCCTGAGAAATTTACACTTACCCGCTTAAGAAATCTTTACAATCAGATTTTCCAGAAAGAGTTTGATCCGGGAAATTTCCGCAAAAAAATTCTGTCCTTAAAAATTCTTGATAAGCTAGATGAAAAGGATATGTCAGAATCAAGAAAAGGAGCCTTTTATTTCAAATTTAAAGAGAAGAATGAAGGGGAGTTTAATGATCCGATTTTTAAACGTTCGATATAAGTAATACAATATAAAGTGCACCAATTATGGAACAATTTGAATTTACAGAACATTCGCACCGCCGCTATAATGCCTTAACAGGTGATTGGGTGCTTGTTTCACCGCACCGTACCAAGCGTCCTTGGCAAGGTAAGGTGGAAAAATCAGCTCAGGATAAACGTCCAGAGTATGACCATAAATGTTATCTGTGTCCTGGTAATGAGCGAATAGGAGGGCATAAAAATCCTGAGTATAAAGATGTTTTTGTATTTCAGAATGACTTTAGTGCTCTTGTACCTGATATTCCAGAAGGAAAGTTTGAGAAAAAAGGTCTGTTTAGGGCTGAGAGTGAACGAGGCTTTTGTAAAGTAATCTGTTTTTCACCACGCCACGACTTAACCATTCCGGAGATGAAGGTTGAGAATATTAAAAAGGTGGTTGATTTATGGAGTGATGAGTATGAAAAGATTGGAGCCTTAGATTATATCAAGCATGTTCAGATATTTGAGAACAAAGGTGATATAATGGGGTGTAGTAACCCGCATCCACACGGTCAGATTTGGGGGCAATATTCTGTACCTGTAGAACCGGCTAAGGAAGCTGAAAAGCAAAAAGCCTACTACAACGAAAATGGTCGTACTTTATTAAGCGACTATGTAGAAGAAGAATTGAAAGATGGTGAGCGTGTTTTAGTTGAAAATGAGCATTTTGTTGCCCTGGTGCCTTTTTGGGCAACATGGCCTTTTGAAACCATGATCGTTAGCAAGCGAGCAGTTCAGAATATTGCACAGTTATCAGATGAAGAGCGTTTGGCAATGGCTGATGTATATAAGAAGCTTACCGTAATGTATGATAATCTTTTTGAAGTTTCATTTCCATACTCAGCAGGTATCCATCAGGCACCAACCGATGGAGAAGATCATCCTGAATGGCATTTGCATATGCATTTTTATCCACCATTATTACGTTCTGCTACTGTAAAGAAATTTATGGTTGGTTATGAGATGATGGCTAATGCACAACGCGATATTACTGCAGAGCAGGCTGCTCAGCGCCTTCGCGAATTACCTAAAGAACATTATAAAGCTAATAAGCAATAACGCTAAATTCAGTTTAGATATGAAAATTACAAGTTTAATTGAGAAAATTAATGGCGGAAATAATCCGTTGTTCAAAGAATTATATGGAACGGAAGAGGCTGTTCTTAAAGGACAAGCAGATCGCTACATCAAATACATGGATGAGTTTAAAAGCATTTATGCCAATGATGATGTAACGCTATTGAGTTCACCTGGCCGTACCGAAGTTGGAGGTAACCATACTGATCATCAGCTGGGAAGAGTGTTAGCTGGTGCAGTAAATCTTGATAATATTGCTGTAGCTGCGCCTAATGGTACAAACACAGTTCGTATTTCTTCAGTTGGTTTCGATCCATTTGAAGTAAACCTTGACGAATTAGAGATTACTGAATTTAAATTGACACCAGGGAATATTGTTAGAACCATCGCTAAAGAAATTAAAGGCTTAGGACTTGAAGTTAGTGGTTTTGATGCTGTTATTCATGGTTGTGTGCCAGAAGGATCTGGTTTAAGTTCTTCTGCTTCATTTGAGGTTTTAATTGGTGCTATTTTTAGTAACTTATTTAATGCTGGAAAGTTAGACCCGGTTGATAATGCTAAAATTGGTCAGAAAGCAGAGCATGCTTGCAAGAAATTCTGTGGTTTAATGGACCAAACAGCATGTGCGGTTGGTGGATTTATCACTATTGATTTTGCTGATAAAGCTAATCCGGTTGTTAAAGCGTTAGATTTTGATTTTGCAACAACTGGCTATTCTTTAGTTATTACTAATACTGGCGGTAGTCATGGTGGTTTAGATGAGGAGTATAATGCACTTCCGGGCGAAATGAAATCTGTTGCTAATGAGTTGGGACAGGATGTTTTACGTCCTTTGTCGATGGAAGATGTCGTTAAGGGCATACCAACGATTCGTGAAAAGGTGGGTGATCGTGCACTTTTACGTTCAATTCACTTTCAGGCCGATAATTCACGTGTAGTTGATCAGGTTGAAGCATTGGAATCAGGCAAATTTGATAAATTCCTTGAAATGGTTGTTGAGTCAGGTTTCAGCTCATACATGTATAATCAGAATATTTTTGTAGGTGGCGAAACGAAATATCAGAATGTTGCTTTGGCCTTAGCTCTAAGTGATCTTATCCTGAAAGGAAAAGGAGCTTGGCGTGTCCATGGTGGTGGTTTTGCTGGTACTATTCAGGCTTTTGTACCTAATGAATTGCTAGAAACATATATTTCTACATTAGAGTCTGTGTTTGGAGAAGGAAATTGTCATAAATTGTTCATACGCTCCAAAGGAGCTATTAAAGTAGAGCTTTAATAATACCTAAAAGGCATATGTTTATTCATATGCCTTTTTTATCATTCTTAACATTAAATAATGATAAAAAAATAGTTTATTTTTGCATGAAATTAAGCCATCATCTAAAAATGAGGGCTAAACAACTACACTATTATGACAAAAGCTTCAGATGTTTTCATCTTAAAAAATAGAAAGGGATTAGAAGTAACTTTTATTGCTCGAGGAGGGCAAATTACATCAATTAAAGTACCAAATGATCGTGGAGAGGTAGTGGATGTGGTAATTGGCTACGATACAGTTGATGAGGCTTTGGCTGGTGATGCATATTTTGGTGCAATCTGTGGTCGATATGCCAATCGTATTGTTAATGGTCAGTTTGAGCTTAATGGCGAAAAGTTTCAATTAGATACGAATAATGGACCCAACCATTTACATGGAGGAGAAGATGGTTTTAATAATCGAGTTTGGGAGGTTGAGCCAGTAAAGATCAGGCGTTTTGCTCAAGCTTATAAATTAAGTTTGGTTAGTCCGGATGGTGATCAAAAATACCCTGGAGAATTAACCATTTCTGTGGTTTATGGTATTACCGAAGACAATGAGTTTGGAATTGAATACAGTGCCAAATCAACCAAGGATACAATTATTAACCTAACCTCTCATGCTTACTTTAATCTTAAGGGAGCTGGTGAAGGAACGATTGCTGATCATGAGTTGACTGTTAATTCAGATAAATACACACCAATTGATGGTGAGATTGGTACGGTCACAGGAGAGATTGCTAATGTAAAAGGAACAGCTATGGATTTTGCCTCTGGTAAATTGATTGGTGAAGCCTTGGAGAGCAATTGTCCTCAAGTGAAATTGGTGGACGGCATTGACCACAATTTTGTGATAAGTGCTTATGATGAATCGTTAAGAATTGCAGCTCGTTTGGAGCACGAAGAGTCTGGACGTATGATGGAAGTATATACTGATCAGCCAGGAATACAGGTGTACACAGGTAGTCACTTCGATGGATCTGAAATTGGTAAGCAAGGAAAGCCAATTGAAAAATGGGCAGGTGTAGCATTGGAAACTCAGATATTTCCTGATTCGCCTAATAAAGCTAATTTCCCTAATGCAGTATTAAAAGCCGGAAGAGAATATTCACACACGTGTGTATATCGATTCTTCTAAATGATATTTTTTTAGATAAAAAGCTGTTCCTGTGATTCAAGAGCAGCTTTTTTTATTCATCATATCGAAAAACTATTAACTTCACCGTGCCTTTGTTAAATTTAACTGAATGAGTAAGAAAAAAGATATCTACAGCGGTGCTATGCAACTTTTTGTTGAAAAAGGATTTGCAGCATCAGTTAATGAACTAATTGATCGTATTGGTATAGCAAAAGGCACTTTGTATCATCATATATCGAGCAAAGAACAATTAATTATTGATATTTATAAGCAGTTGATGTTTGAAGTCGAAGAGCAATGTGTTAACATACTCACCGATGATCAGAAAGAAAATACCAAACAAGTTTTTAGTGGTATTGTTAAATGGTTTATCACGCACCCTACAAAATTTTACTACATTAATGTTTTTGAATCAAGTCCGTATATGAAGCTTCACTTTGGTTTGGTTGATGAAACCAAAGATGGTCCCCGACGCTTTATTATGCAAAAAGTTAACATGGGTATCTTAAAAGCATATAAAACAGATATGATCGCCTTCTTCGATTTTGCTTTTACCCGAGCTACTGCTAATTATTTTCTATCCTTGCCAAAACCATTAAAAAGTTTTCAAGATGAGTTTGATAAGGCTTTTGATATGTACTGGGATGGCGTTGCCAACAAGCAAATTTCAAGATCATAGAAGTCTTGTCAATCCTCATATTGCTGTTTGGATCCATGAATTTGATTAAGAATTGTTAATAACTTTTCATTGATTGTTAATTACTTCTGTTGGAGATTTTAGTCATTTATACAAAATTAACAGAATTTTAACATTTGAAAAACCGACCTACTGGTCTAGTGTTGCATCTTTGCATGTAAATAAAATTATTAATAAATATCAAAGGCATAAGTATCTATTTCTAATCAAACGCATCAAAATGAAAAAACATGTTTTAACGGCATTGTGCTGTTCTTTTATGTTATTAAGTGTTTCAGCAATTATGGCGCAGTCCAAACTGAGTGGACTAATTGTTGATACAAATAATGACGAACCTCTAATAGGAGTTGCTGTTTATCTCGAAAACGATCAAAGCAAAGGAACGATAACTTCTTTTGATGGTTCTTTTGAGATGGAACTTACAGATGGACAGTACAATTTAAAATTCTCTTACTTAGGTTACCTTTCTGTTACTAAAAAAGTAAATGTAAATGGTGATACAGATATGGGTACTATCACGATGGAATCATCTTCTGTTGGTATTACTGAGGTTTCTGTTGTTGCTTCTTTCGCAACAGATCGTAAAACACCTGTTGCAATCTCAAACCTTCCCGCAAGTATTATTGAGGAAAAACTAGGTAACCAAGAATTTCCAGAAATTCTTAAATCTACACCTTCAGTATACGCGACTAAGGGATCCGGTGGATTTGGTGATTCTCGAATCAATATTCGTGGTTTTAATACAAGTAATATTGGTGTGTTAATTAATGGTATTCCTGTTAATGATATGGAAAATGGTAAGGTTTACTTTTCCAATTGGGCCGGACTATCTGATGTTACATCTGTAATGCAGGTGCAGCGTGGATTAGGTGCTTCTAAATTGGCAATTTCTTCTGTTGGTGGTACGATGAATATTATTACTAAAAGCGCAGATGCAGAACAAGGGGGATCTTTTTATGCTGGTATGGGGAATGATGGTTATAAGAAGTTTAGCTTTAATGTTTCTACAGGCTTAATGGATAATGGTTGGGCCATAACATTATTAGGCGGAACGGTTAATGGTGACGGTTATATTAACGGAACAAATTTCCAGGGATATAATTACTTTACAAATATAACAAAGGTAATTAATGATAAGCATCGTTTATCATTACAAGCTTTTGGAGCGCCACAATGGCACAATCAGCGTGGAAATAAACACCTTATCTCAACATTTGAAAATAAAAATGAGAATTTGCCATTTTCGAATTCAGCAGGAAATAAGTACAACTCTGAATATGGTATCCGTAATGGAGAGATGTATGGTGGAGGATATGGCTATAATTCCTTCCATAAGCCTCAGGTGTCATTAAATCATTTTTGGACTATAAATAATAATGCTCATCTGGCAACTTCTATTTATGCTTCTATTTCGAGTGGAGGAGGAAGGCGCTTAAGAGGTGAAAAAGCTCCTGATGTAGAATATAATAGGGATAGTCATAAATTTAACAGTATGGAATGGCGTACTGGTGACGGACTTATTAATTGGGACAAAATAGTTGATCACAACACTTCCATTGGTGGACAGTCTGATTTTCTAATTGGTAGTGCAGTTAATAGTCATGAGTGGTATGGACTTTTATCAACCTTTAATACTAAAGTTGATAATATCAACCTTACTTTCGGGGTAGATTCACGTTATTATATTGGTCACCATTATGAAGAAGTTGATGATCTGCTAGGTGGTCAGTTTCATATTGATGATGCTAATATAAATATACCGGTTAATGCGCCTTTAAGAATTGGAGATAAATACAATTACAATAATGACATGCAAGTATTGTGGAATGGTTTATTTGCTCAAGGAGAAATTGAGTTTGACCGTATTACAGCATTTATGTCTGCTTCGGCTTCGGCACAAACTGTTCGCAGGATTGATTTTTTCCAATATGAAGTAGGAAACCAAAAGTCTGATTGGGCTAATTTTATCTCATGGAGTATTAAAGGAGGAGCTAATTATAATATCAATGATAACCATAATGTATATGCAAATGCGGGTTATTTTACCCGTGCACCTTTTGTTAAGTTTGTTTTTGATGGTTATACCAACGATTTTGTTGAAGATGCTAAATATGAAAAAGTATTGACTTTTGAAGGTGGATATGGGTATCGTTCAAGGAGATTAAATGTCAAGCTAGGAGTTTATCGTACGGAGTGGAGAGACCAGGGATTGACACAAAGTTTCCAAGGGCAAAGCTTTAGTTTGTTAGGATTAAGTTCATTACACCAGGGAGTGGAGTTTGAAACAACTTATAAACCATCAAATGATTTAACTATTAGGGCAATGGCTTCTGTTGGTGATTGGTCTTATATTGATGATGTTTACTTTCAAGAATTTGACGATGCGGGTAATTTTATTGGAGAATATAATGCCTATATAAAGGATGTTAGTGTTGGTAACTCAGCGCAAATAACCGCTGCCTTAGGTGTTAGTTATAGCTTCTTTAAGGGTTTTAAAGTAGGGGCTGATGCCAATTATTACGGTCGTAATTTTGCAGATTTTGATCCAACAAACCGTACGACAATTGCTAGTAGTGGAGTTGACGCATGGCAGTTACCTGATGCCTATTTATTTGATGTCAATGCAAGTTATAGGTTTAAGATTAATGGTTTAAAGTCTAGGATTTTTGGTAAAGTAACTAACTTGCTTGATACCGAATATATCACAGATGCAGATGATGGAGTTGAGCATAACTGGCAAACATCACCTGTTTATTATGGATTTGGTCGCACTTTTTCAATTGGTATGAAGGTTAACTTTTAATACGTTTTATCATGAAATTTAAATTACACTATATAATAATTGCGCTGGTTGGTGTGTTGTCATTTGCCTGCGAACCCTTGGATGAAATAAATGACGAATTAGATGGTAGTTACACAGGACCACTCCGAAAAGATCTTAAATATGAGTTGGAACCATCTGATTATGTAACGATAAGTAAGTTGGCACAAGAAGATGCAACCACACCTGAAGAACTTGAAAAGGCTGAGCAGATAGCTGTTGATACTGTACTGTACCCTGGTATTTCAGTTGACTATATTCCTTTAGTAATAGATGATATATTTAAAGGTTATGGAACAAAATCTATTTCAGAAATTACATTTAGATTGGCAGAGGATGTAGGTGCGGGTGCTGAGGCTACTGCCGAATATTACGAAATGCAACCTGCCAGATTTTGGAAATTTTCTCCTGTTATTGAAATTGATATGAATTCTGACAAAGCATTTTATCAATACATAACAGACTACGTTAAAGTGGATGATGAGTTAGGGGTATACTGGGAGGCCAAATACTTACCATATGGTCGGGATTTGTATTATGGCTCGACAGCTAAATATTATAATTTCGATTTAGTTTATCATAATAGGGCGAATAGTTCGCGTGATATGGAGGGAGAGGCCGAGATTGATCCTGTTTTAGCTGAGCTTTATGACGCCAGTGAATTGGTTAAGCTTGAGGAGGTGCTGATTGAAAGAGTTGTGGAAGGACTTGAAGTGATGTTACAGCAACATTACAAGGCGTCTGGTGCAGAAATATTATCGAATGGTGTTACTATAACATATAAGGTAATGGCAACATGTCGATTTGACGATAGAAGTAACCAGATTATGACTTGTAATTTTAACTGTACAAAGGCATCACCAGAACCAGAATTTGAACTACTGTCGGGACCGGAGTTTTCTGTAAAAAAATAAGATAGATGAAGAGTATTTCATATAAACTGCTAGTACCTGTGATAGGTTTAATCCTATTGTCTTTTACATCGTGTGATTCCGGTGGAAGTAATGATCCTATATTGCCTCCTGATTATGTTGATCCAAATGATGAAACAAATAATGGGGGTGGAGAAACTGGTTCAACCACATATAATTATATTATCCCTCAGGTTAATAGCTCAGGGCGTATAATTGTTGATGGACAGCCACCGCAATATACAGATACAGCAAAGTATCATGTCGTGTCAGTTGCCTATAATATTGCAACGAGTTCTAAATTTGATCTCGCACCTTATTATGCAAATGCAGTTGGAAAAAAAGGGCAAGAATTAAGAGATGCTATTGCAGCCATAATTACTGCGAATCATAACGAATTAACTTATACACCTGGTGTTTGGGATTTAACCAAAGAAGCGGATGAAGATCCTCTTGATAATACTAAGGTATGGTTGAGTTATGAGGAAATGACCAATTTGAAAAGTAATCAGCAGAGCTCTGGTAGTTCAAATGGCAAATGGAATAGAGAACATATATGGGCACGCAGTAGAGGTATTGGAGATACCTCTGATAAAGGACCGGCTACTGACGGGCATAATTTAAGGGCCGAAGATGCAGGCGTAAATACAGAAAAGAGTAATCGTGACTTTGAGGAAAAAGCAGACGATGCAGAGTTCTTTGGTCCGCATGGTAGCCACTCATATGTTCCTAAGAAGTCAGCCAGGGGTGATGTGTCTCGTACTTTAATGTATATGGCGGTTCGCTGGAATAAAGACTATAGCCTGGTGTTAGACGATAAGGCCTATGATTCTGGTAATGCTAATACTTCAAGTGCTCCGGCTCGTCAAGGTAAGCTTTCTGACTTGATTGAATGGCATTCAAAAGATCCGGTCGATCCTTATGAGGTGCGTCGAAATAATGTTGTGTTTAAGTTTCAAAAAAACCGTAATCCTTTTGTTGATCATCCCGAGTTGGTTGATTACATCTTTGGTGATAAGCAAGATAAGACCTGGGATGGCGGTTTTGTGTATAGTGCAAACTAGTAGTGATTTTTTTAAATGACCAATAAGTAACCAATGATTATAAAAAATATAAACCTATGAAAAAGTATTTCATTTATATAGCTATAATCTTCCTTGCAACATTCATTAGCGGATGTGTTGATGAAACAGGGATGGTTGTACATAAGGGGAAGGTGCAATTAGTAGTAACTACTCCTGAACCAATTAGTACGGATGATAAAGAAGATTTTGTAATTAAGGCAAAGTTTTATCGTGAGTATAATGATTTAACGATTGAAACAAAGCTTGAAATTGAAGGTGTTTCTGCAGAAGGCGTGTTATCTACAGTACCTTTTGATTTGGAACATGGTAATTGGACTGTGAAGCAAGCTACTTTGCTTGACAAAAAGAATGCACCTTTGTATTTGGCAGTTGATAAGGATGATGAAAGGGCAAGTGGTATTGAGGAAGAATTATTAATCCCTATAACAGATAATGTTTTAGATGGACAATTGACTAAATTAATGTTGTCGTTTGTAGATTTTAATCCGCAAACTGATGGTGGTGATGTTGACGCAAAAACATCGCTCTCCTATGATTTTTCTGATGGTACAAAATATGATAAGATTTTATTGAACGGATGGACTACGGTAGATGGTAAAGCTGGTGCAGATAGAGGGTGGTCATTCAATGAAAATAGCGATACGGGAAATAAGTATGCTCAGGCTTCAGGGTTTGGAGGAACAGAGGCTAATTATACCTCATGGATGATTACTCCACCACTTGATATTGATGGTACTACTAATAAAACAGTTTCATTTAAAACAGCCAAGGCTTATTGGGCAGCGAGTTCGCAGTTTAAGGTGTATGTGATGGATAGCAACGATCCGGTAACAGCTAATAAAACAGAATTGACAGCACTTTTAGCTACAGAAACAGATGATGATCATGCCTGGATTGAATCTGGAGAGATTGATTTATCGGCCTACTCAGGCATTCAATATATTGCGTTCTATTATTACGGTGAAGGAACATCAGGAAGCTCTACATCATTTAAGGTAGATGACTTTATGTATGGTGATGTTGGCAGTACTCCTGAGCCAGTAGATCCTGTGACCGAATTGTTTTATGATTTTTCGGATGGAACTAAATATGATCAAATTCTACTAAATGGATGGTTAACGGTTAATCAAAATCCAGCTGCAGACAGGGGGTGGTCATTTAATGAGAATTCTAGTAATGGTAATAAATATGCACAAGCTTCAGGATATAATGGAACCGAAGCAAATTATACCTCTTGGATAATTTCACCTCCTTTAAACATAGACGGTACTACTAATAAGACGTTTTCCTTTAAGTCGGCTAAAGCGTTTTGGGCAGCAAGCTCTCAGTTTAAAGTGTATATTATGGATGGAACTGATCCTGCAACAGCTACAAAAACTGAGTTATCGGCAGTTTTAGCTGCTGAATCAGATGCTGATCATGCATGGATTGAATCAGGAGATATTGATTTATCGAGTTATTCAGGTGTGCAGTATATTGCGTTTTATTATTATGGAGAAGGTTCAACAGGTAGCTCCACATCATTTAGAGTGGATGATTTTACTTATGGGGACCATGTGCCGGTGGAACCTCCTGTTATTCCGGTGACTGAATTGTTTTACGACTTCTCAGAAGGAACAAAAGGTGATGTGATTAATATGAGTGACTGGACAACTGTAAACCAGAATCCAGACACGGATAAGCAATGGTATTTTTCTGAATACGGGGATAATAAATATGCACAAATGTCAGGTACTGATGGTAACCAGTCTACATATACCTCGTGGATGATCTCACCTGCGCTTGATATTGACGGGGCGACCAATAAAAAAGTGTCGTTTAAAACCGCTAAATACAAATGGGCTGCTACCACTCAGTTTAAAGTGTATCTGATGAATGGTACCGATCCGGCAACGGCTATAAAGGTTGAGTTAACAGCAATTCTGGCCTCTGAAGCGGATGCTAACCATGCCTGGATAGAGTCTGGTGAAATTGATCTGTCAGCCTATTCAGGAATGAAATACATTGCTTTCTATTATCATGGCGAAGGAAGTACAGGTAGCTCTACTACTATTAGAGTAGATGATTTTACCTATGGAGACCATGTGAGTACACCGCCTGTTACCGGAGGTACAAAAGATGAGCCTTATACTGTTGAACAAGCCATAGATATTCAGGATGCATCTGATGCTTGGGTTGAAGG
>Ga0070728_10003343_pt1 | contig 17840 bp, 12 predicted proteins | sample tdDd471_FD_66723 | JGI IMG/M metagenome (GOLD analysis project Ga0070728, IMG submission 66723) | Marine sediment microbial communities from the Atlantic coast under amendment with organic carbon and nitrate - tdDd47.1 | ecosystem: Environmental > Aquatic > Marine > Coastal > Sediment | place... | reverse complement strand
GAGGCCCGAAGGGCCGAAGCGCCGGACCCCGGACCCCGGTGGCCCCGGGCCCCGCGACGACCCGCGGTCCAGCTACGAGGTCAACCCCGTGCCTTGCGCCAGCGCCACCCCCCGGCCACCTTGCGCCAGTGACCAAGCGCATGTCCCGACGCGACTTCCTCGAGACCGGCACCATCGCCATCGCCGCCCCCACCGTCCTCGCAGCCTGCGGCTCCTCGGCGACGCAGCTCGCCGCGGCGGGCACGACGCCGCCGGCCGCCGAGGGCTCGGCGCTCGGGCCGTTCACGGACATCTTCGGCGTGGACGAGCAGATGATCCGCGGCGCGCTGTCGCAGCTCACCTCGCGCGGCGCCGACCAGGCGGAGCTGTTCTTCCAGTCCTCGCGGTCGACCTCGATCCTCTACCAGGACGGAATCATCAGCCGCGCGAGCGGGAGCGTGGACCTCGGGGTCGGGCTGCGCTGCGTGGTCGGCGAGCAGACCGGGTACGCGTACACCGAGGAGCTCACCGCCGAGTCGATGAACGCCGCGGCGCGGACCGCCTCGGGCATCGCGCACGGCGCCGGACGCGCTGGGCCCCAGGAGATCCGCCACGAAGCGCTGCCGCACCAGCGCTACTCGATCGACGTCCCGTGGCGCGACGTCGGCGTCGACCAGAAGCTCCCCATCCTGCACCGCACCGCCGAGCTCGCCCGCGCCGCCGATCCCGCGATCGTGAAGGTCGAGATCTCGTGGGCCGACGCCGAGTCGCGCGTGCTCATCGCCGACATGGAGGGCCGCGTCGTCTACGACGAGCGCCCGATGACGCGGCTGTACGTCACGCTCACCGCCGAGCGCGACGGCGAGCGGCAGACCAACCGCGCCAACATCGCCGGGCGGCAGGGCATCGAGTTCTACACGGAAGAGAACTTGCGCCAGGTCGTCCAGCAGGCGGTCGACCGCACGATGATCCTCTTCGAGGCGCAGCGGCCGCCGGCCGGCGAGATGCCCGTCGTGCTCGCCGCGGGCGCGAGCGGCATCCTCCTGCACGAGGCGATCGGCCACGGCATGGAGGCGGACTTCAACCGCAAGAACATCTCCATCTACGCCGACATGCTCGGCCGCCAGGTCGCCGAGGACTTCGTCACCATCGTCGACGACGGCACGCTCGAGAACGAGCGCGGCGCGCTCAACGTCGACGACGAGGGCCGCCCCGCCGGGCGCACCGTGCTCGTCGAGAACGGGCGGCTCGTCTCGTACATGCACGACGGGATCAGCAGCCAGCACTACCAGACCGAGCGCACCGGTTCGGGCCGCCGGCAGAGCTTCCGCTACGCGCCGATGCCCCGCATGCGCTGCACGTACATGGAGGCGGGCCCGCACACGCGCGGCGAGATCATCGAGTCGGTGGAGCGCGGCATCCTCGCCGAGACCTTCACCAACGGTCAGGTCCAGATCGGCGCGGGCGACTACACCTTCTACATCAAGAACGGCTACCTCATCGAAGACGGCCGGCTCACCGCGCCCATCAAGGACGTGAACATCATCGGCACCGGCCCCGAGACGCTGCGGCGGATCAGCATGGTCGCCGACGACGCGCAGCTCGACACCGGCGGCTGGACCTGCGGCAAGCGCGGCCAGAGCGTGCCCGTGTCGATCGGCATCCCGACCGTGCTGGTCAGCAACCTCACCGTGGGAGGCGAGAACAGTGCTTCGTGAGCTGCAGCAGCGGGCGGGCGACGCCATCCGGATGGCGCGAGAGGCCGGGGCCGACGACGCGTTCGCGAGCGCCACGCGCAGCCGCAGCGTGGACGTCGAGCTGCGCAACGGCGAGATCGAGAAGCTGCAGGAGAGCACGAGCCGCGGGCTCGCGGTGCGCCTCTACGTCGACGGCCGGTACGCCACCTACCGCACGAGCGATCTGCGGCCCGATCCCTTGCGCGCGTTCATCCGCGACGCCGTCGCGATGACGCGCGCGCTCGAGCGCGACCCGTTCCGCGTGATCCCCGACCCCGCCCTGTTCGAGGGCCGCACCAGCGGCGACCTGCAGCTGAAGGACCCGGCGGTCCTGGCGATCGAGACCGACCAGCGCCTCGGGTGGTGCCGCGAGATCAGCGCGCGCTGCACGCACGACCGCATGATCAGCGCGACGGTCGGGTCGAGCGACGGGCACTCGCTCGTCGCGAGCGCGAGCAGCAACGGCTTCAGCGGGCACCACGAGCGCACCAGCCACTGGCGCGGCGCGAGCATCACGCTGCGCGACGAGGGCGACGCGCGCCCCGCCGGCTCGTACTGGGTCGGCGGCCGCCACCTCGAGGACATCCCGAACACCACCGACGTCGGCGACCGCGCGATGCGCGAGGCGACCCGTCGGCTCGGCGCCACGCAGGGCCCGACGCGGCGCTCGATGATGATCGTCGAGCCGCGCGCGGCCGGCCGCCTGATCGGGCTGCTGCTCGGCCCCGCGTCCGCGAGCTCGTTCAGCCAGGAGCGCTCGTTCTGGCGGGGCCACGTCGGCGAGTCCGTGATCAGCGAGCGCCTCGAGATCGTGGACGACCCGCTCATCGTGCGGGGCCTCGGGTCGCGCTACTACGACGGCGAGGGCATCGCCGCGCGCGAGCTGCCGATCGTCGGCGGCGGCGCGCTGCAGAACCTGTACGTCGACACGTACTACGGCCGGAAGATCGAGCGCGACCCGACCACCGGCAGCTCGTCCAACCGGGTGATCACCCCCGGCGAGCGCGACCTGGCCGCGATCACCGCCGACGTCGACGAGGGCTACCTCGTGACGAGCTGGCTCGGCGGCAACAGCGACTCGACGACCGGCGACTTCAGCCTGGGCCTGCGCGGCCACGCCATCGCCGACGGCCAGGTGGGCGACGCGGTGCAGGAGATGAACATCACCGGCAACCTCATCGAGCTGTTCGCGCACCTCGCCGAGGTCGGCAGCGACCCGTGGGTCTACTCGAGCACCCGCGTGCCCACGCTCGTGTTCGAGGGCGTGCAGTTCAGCGGCGCCTGAGTCAAAGCAGCCCCCATGGTCAGCAAAGAAGTCCGCGCGCAGGCGGAGGACGTGCGCAAGCGCCTCGCCGTCGCGATCCCCGAGCCGCGCGTCGAGCTCGATCACGACGACGCCTGGCAGCTCCTCGTCGCCACCATCTTGGCCGCGCAGGCGACCGACAAGAAGATCAACGAGATCACCCCCGCGCTGTTCGCCCGCTACCCGGGGCCGAAGGAGCTCGCCGAGGCCGATCTGGCCGAGGTCGAGCAGCTCGTGAAGCAGTCGGGCTTCTACCGGAGCAAGGCCAAGCGCATCGTCGGCGCGGCCAAGGCGGTCACCGAGCGCTTCGGCGGCGAGGTCCCCCGCACCATGAAGCGCCTGGTCAGCCTGCCCGGCGTCGCGCGCAAGACCGCCAACGTCGTGCTCGGCGTCGCGTTCGGCAAGTCGACGGGGATCGTCGTGGACACCCACGTCACCCGGCTCAGCCGCAAGCTCGAGCTGTCGGTCGCCGAGGACCCCGTGCAGATCGAGCAGGACCTGATGGAGCTGTTCCACAAGCGGTCGTGGATCGACACCAGCCACCGCCTGATCCTGCACGGCCGATACGTGTGCAAGGCGCGCTTCCCGCGGTGCGGCCGCTGCCCGCTGAACGAGATCTGCAGCGTCGCCGAGGCGAAGAAGGAGACGCGCGGCTGGAAGGCGCGCGCCGAGTGGGAGCGCAAGCTCGTCGAGTCCAAGGGCGAGGTCGACGCGCTCGAGTGAGCGCTACTCGGCCGAGTCGAAGTCGAGCGACACGTCCGTCGCCTCGGAGTCGTCGAGCTCCTCGAACCACGGCTCCTCACGCACCGACCCGCGCAGGTCGTCCGCGTCGTCGGGGTGGAAGCACCACTCGGTGTGCCCCGGCTTGGTGTCCGCGGTCCCGTCGGTCAGCTCGAACACGAGCGAGAGGCGCAGCTGCTTCAGCTCGCCGTCCTCGCCGGTGCTCTTGAGCTGCCGGACGAACGCCACGACCAGCTCGTCCTCGTCTGCGCTGAACCCCCACTCGCACACGAGCATGTCGCCGTCGTCGTCGAGGCTCACGTCCTCGAAGCGGCGCTCTCGGTAGAAGGACACCATGGCGTCCAGGGCGGTGGTCGCGGTGAGCTCCTCGAGCTCGAGCCCCGAAGAGCCCAGCTCCTCGAGGAATGCTTCGTCGGCGTCGGCTGCCTTCATCACGGGGGGCGTTACCAGCGTTCGGCCGGTTCGTCCACGTCCAAGGCGGTCGGGCCCTATACTGAACGGGTGGATCGACCCTCCGTCACCGACCGGGACCGCGAGCACTTCCGTCGCATCGCCGAGGCGAAGAAGGCGGAGGAGGCCGAGCGCCTTCGGGAGGCCGCGCTCCGTCACCCCGTCGAGAAGATGATCGAGGGCCTACGGATGGGCTACGCGGCGCCGACCAACGAGGCCACCGAGCGCCTGCTCGACGAGCGCGCGCTGGGGCAAGCGGAGCTCGCGCGACGGGGCCGCGAGCTCGGCCTGCGCGTCGACGATGAGTGAGGACATCCCGCGGCTGCTGCCGAGAACAACCGCGACAGTTCTTCATCAGACTCTCGGCCCGAGCCGACGCAGGGTACTCGCCGGTGACGAGACGTTTCGCGCCTCACGCCACGGTAGCGCCAGGCCATGTATGCTCGCTCGCCGGGGGCCCGAGATCTTTTTTCGTCCGATGACGAAACCGCCGTTCGAGGCGCCCGATGAAGTGACGCGGAGCCAGCATGTCCCACGACGACGATCACGATCATCCGCCCGACGACGAGCATCTCCCCGACGACGAGCATCCGCCCGAGGAGGAGGAGCACGAGGAGCACGAGCCCGCGGAGGGCCACGAGACGGCCACGGAGGTCATCGAGTCCGTCGGCAAGTCACTCGAAGCGACCAACCAGGCGATCGAGGGCAAGGGCTTCGAGTCCGTGGGCTCCTACGCCGGCGCGACCGCGGGCACGCTCGAGGCGATCGGCGGCGCGGTCGACGACGAGGGCGTCGCGCGGGCGCTCGAGGGCGCCGCCGCGGTGGTCGAGATCGCCGAGAAGGCCTGGGAGGCCGGCGAGCAGCTCGTCGAGATGGCCGAGCACGGTGGCCACCACGGCGGCGGCGAGCACGCCAACGAGACCGATCACGCGCGCCACGGCCACCTCGGGCGCAGCGGCGCCCACGCGCAGGAGGCGCTCGAGCACCTCGCCGGTCAGTCGCACAACGTCCACTACGACCTCGCGATCGAGGGCGTCGACGAGCCGATCCGCGTGCGGTCCATGCACTACACCGACGGCGTCTCGGAGATCCCCAGCTGCTTCGTCGAGTTCGCTTGCGAGCCGCACACGATCGGTGAAGAGACGGAGCTGTTCGACAAGGAGGCGCAGCTCACGATCGATCGCGGCGAAGATCAGCGGGTCTTCAAAGGCATCATCCGCCGCGCGAGCATCTCGAACGCGCGCGAAGAGCAGCGCGTCGAGGTCGACATCGTGCCCGCCGCCTGGCTCCTGTCACAGACGCAGGACTCTCGTGTGTACCAGGACATGCTCGTCTCGGAGGTCGTCATCGCGATCTTCGACGAGTACCTGAGCGACCGGAACCGCACCGTGCGGCTCGAGCTCGCCAGCGACTGGTACGCGGCGCACGAATACCTCGTGCAGTACCGCGAGAGTCACTACCAGTTCATCGAGCGCCTCTGCCACGAAGAGGGCATCTGGCTGTACTTCGATCACGACGCGGAGAAGGAGGACAAAGAGGTCCTCGTCCTGTGCGACAGCAACGAGAACCGCCCGGCGATCACCGGCGCGGAGAACGGGCGGATCGAGTACGCCGAGCACGACGGCGCGCAGGCGATGGACGAGGTCGCGTTCGACTTCGGCCGGTCACGCGCGATGGGCCCGACCGACGCGGTCGTCACCGACTACGACTGGACCAACCCCCCGCTGAACGTGCTCGGCGAACAGACCGAGCGCGGCGACAACCGCGGCCCCACGCTCGAGACGCACGAGCACCTGAGCGCCACGCGCTTTCACGGCTACGACGACGGCGGCGGCCAGTTCCAGAGCAACGACGTGCAGCACCACGCGTTGATGATGGCCCACCGCCACGACCTCAACCGCCAGTTCTGGCACTGCTCGACGAGCGTCGTCGGCGTGCAGCCCGGCCACTACTTCGAGCTGACGGGCGCCGACGACCACGACGGCCGCTACCTGATCCTCAAGGTCAGCGCCGCCGGCCGGGGCGGAGGCGCCGCCGGCGGCTACGCCGCCACGCTCGAGCTCGTCCCCATCGACGTCAACTACATCCCGCCCGCGCCCGACCGCCCCAGCGCGCTCGGCCCCGAGACCGCCACCGTCGTCGGCGACCAGGGCGAGGAGATCACGGTCGACAAGCACGGCCGCGTGAAGGTCCAGTTCCACTGGGATCGCCGCGGCCAGATGGACCAGAACTCGAGCGTCTGGATCCGCGTCAGCCAGGGCTGGGCCGGCCCCGGCTGGGGCCAGATGTTCATCCCGCGCCACGGCACGGAGGTCATCGTCAGCTTCCTCGGCGGCGACCCCGACCGCCCCGTCATCACCGGCCGCCTCTACAACGGCACCCACCCCGTCCCGTACGCGCTGCCGGAGCACAAGACCCGCAGCACCATCATGACCAACAGCTCGCCCAACAAGAACGGGTACAACGAGCTGCGGTTCGAGGACAAGGCGGGCGAGGAAGAGGTCTTCATCCACGCGGAGAAGGACTTCAACGAGGAGGTGAAGAACTGCCACTCCACGCACGTGGGGGTGGATCAGTCGAACACGGTGGATCGGGATCAGACGGAGACGGTGAAGCGCGACCAGACCCTCACCGTCGAACAGAACCGGGTGAAGAAGGTGCTGGTGGACGAAGAGATCGTCGTCCAAGGACAGAGAACCGCCACCATCGGTAAAGATGGTGGCGATGAGTTCCTCAGTGTCATCAACAACCGAACCGAGAGAGTCGGAGCCGACGACACTCTCACGGTCAAGAAAGGCGACAAATTCACACACATCCGGACGGGAAAGTGGAACATCGACACGAAGGGTGAGCACCGCATCACCCAGAACGATGACACCACGCTACAGCTCGAAGATCGGATCTACGGAGCCACGACGGGGCCGATTCTGCTGACGGCTGGCGACATGAGCGTCGCCTACGACGCCAAGGCCGATGGCGATCTCCTCATCGAGAACACGGGCGACCTCCAGATCAAGTCGGACGGCAAGCAGCAGATCGAGTCGACGGGCGCCAACATCAAGATCACGACGCCGATGAAGATCGCGATCACGGCCGACATCGAGATCCGACTCGAGGTCGCAGGGAACTCGATCAAGATCGACTCGAGTGGGATCGAGATCAGTGGCTCATCCGTCAAGATCAACGCCACCGGTGGTGCGACGGAGATCGACGCCGCGACCCAGGTGAAGATCAAGTGCTGAGCTGATGGAGCTCATCAATCAGACGGGAGTCCCCGCTGAGCTTCGCGTGACCTCGATCGAGGATCGAGTCCGGGCCGGACTGCTGGCAGCCAAGGCAACGTTCGACGTGAGCCGCGGGAGGCTCGAGCTCGTCTCGGAGGGGGAGCCGGCGCCGGTCCTGGCGGACGACGAGGACACGCCTCTCGGACTGCTGCCCAACGACCTCCAGGCACCCGGCAATCGACCGGTGTGCGAGCTCATGGTGCTGGGGGCTGCGTGCGCGAGAACGCCAGTCGGACAGATGCCCGTCGAGCTCCGGGTGGGGAATCGATCGGTGCGCCTCTTGGTCACCGGAGACCGCGCGTGGGTGCAGCATGGGGAGCTCTTCGCAGCGACCGAGCCCGTACCGTTCGTGCGGATGCCGCTGACGTGGTCGCGCACGTTCGGGGGCAGTGAGGACGTGTGGATCGACGACGCGGCGCGGGTCCCCGTCCAGGACCCCATCAACCCCGAAGGGCTGGGCTTCAACGCCTACCGCACCGCCAAGGACCTCATGTCCGGGCTCTCGCGCCGAGCACCCCGCGCCGACGAGTTCGCCAGACCGCTCCCCAACGTCGAGGACGCGGAGAGCCCAGTTCGCTCACCCGACGACACCCCGCTACCGCTGTGCTGGGCACCCCTTCCCCAGACGAACGCGCTCATCCCGATGCTGATCGCCTCGTGGGACGGTCCCGGACCCCCGCCCTACGACAGATTTCAGCGGAGCCACCCCAACCTCACGCTCGGCAAGCCGCCCTATGATGAGAAAATCATCTTGACGGGCTGCACGCCCAAGCCACTCGAGTTCGAGTTCAGGCGCCTCTCGCTCACAGCCGACTACGTGGTCGGCGAACGCTCGGGGAGCCGCACGCTCGAGGCACAACGGGTCGTGCTGCTACCCGACGAGCGGCGAGTTCTCGTCACTTACTACACGTACTTCGGTTTCGTCGCAGCCCCCGACGAGGAACGATCCCTGCGACTGCGAACCGGGAGCTGATCGCATGCACACCAAAGTCTCGATCTCGAACGACATGGCGGTGATCGTCCTGACCACCCCGACGTGCTCGCTCCACCCGTTCGCGCCGATGCCTCCGGTACCGCCGGTTCCACCACCGACGCCGACGGGCATCGCCTTCGAGATCCCGTGCACCGTGTACTGGCCACCCGGCGAGCTCATGGGCAAGAACAAGCTGACGACGACGGTGAAGCACCTCGGCCTGTCGATCGCCCAAGACGGGCACGATTGCGGCCCGATGATCGTGCACGTTCAGATCGTGCCCGCGTCGAACAACATGCTCACGCCGCTTCAGGTGCTCACCTCCAAGCGGAAGGCGAACTTCTCGTCCGGCGAGATCAAGGCCAACGGCTCCCCGATCGCCAACTGCATCCTGACGTGGATGTACCCGACACCGATGACTTCTTGCGGATCTCCCGTAGCCATCCCCGGGACCGATACTCCGACCGCGCACATGAACTCGCTGCTGGTCGGGATCCATCCCGTCGATCTCATCGCTGGCTGGGTCGAAGTCGCGCTCACGCTCCTGGTCGAGATCGCCCAAGCGATGGGGGGCGGGGGCGTCTCTCCCGGCGCCTTCAGCGATACCGAGGTCATCGCTGAGCAGTTTGGAGAATGGGGACGCAACGTACGCAACCCGAGTCGCGGAAGCTGGCACGGAGGAACGGGTGGCATTGCCGATAACGCACCGGGTATCTGGGCCGGACTGATCCGAATGGCTGGCCAAGAGTTTTTCGACTACCACGGCGATGCGAACGTCGCTTACAACCTCAGCAGCGGACCCTTCCGAGGCGGTGTCTCCGTGGAGCGCGACGGACTGTCGCGCGACTGGACTGTCCAGGCATCCGAGGGAGTCAATGGACCGATGGGTCTCGGCGGCATCGGGGCGCAGGAGCGAGTCCAGATTTCCAACGAAGGGGATGTCACGGGTCGCGTGAGGGGTCGAGGCAACCTCGGCGGGTTGGAGGGCAACGTCGACCTCGACATGGACGAGTCGGGCAGCGCGCAGTGGGACGCTGCCGGAGATTGGCCGCACCTGTGACCGAGGCGACGCTCGTCTGGGTGACGCCGCAGGACGGGGTGCCCCAATGCGCGTGGGGCATCGTCAAGCGGACCTACGACATCGTGGGGTCCGGTCTCGTCCGAGCTGAGCCGGAGCCGCTCGGCGGCGACATTCGCAACGAGGACGCGACGCCGCGATGGCCGCCGGGTTCCGACTACTGGCCGTTCAAAGCGGTATCGGACGTGGCTGTTCTCGGAAAGGCGTTCGGTCCCTCCGGTCGTCCCGTCCTCGAAAGGCAGGTGTCGGTTCGAATTGGCAAGGCGCTGAAGCGCGTGCAGGTCTTCGGCGACCGGGAGGTGGAATGGACCGACGGCCGAGCGCCGCGATTCTCAGCTCCCGAACGCTTCGCGGAGATGGACCTCGTCTACACGCGCGCCTACGGCGGGGTGGACGAGGAGATGCTGATGGGGCCCCCGCAGACCCCAGCCGAGATGGTGCGCTTGATGGGAGACCATCCGGGCGCGTACCCGCGGAATCAGTCTGGCAAAGGCTATGTCGTCCTGGACGTACCGAGGCAGGGGCTCGCGCTCCCCAATCTGGAAGACCCGGACCAGCTGCTCACGCCAGAGTCCCTGATCACCGGTCAGGCCGAGCATTGGTACCGTCAGCCACTGTCGTGGTTCCTCGACTGGCACTTCCCAGCCATGTTTCCACGATCGGCCTACCTCGGACTCGAGCCATGGTTCCCGATGCCGCAGTCGGTGTCCGCCGAGCTCGCCGAGGTCCGGCGCGGGCTCATGCCGGAGCGCTGGCGCGAGCTCGCTGGCGACATTGGCCAGCTCGGCCGAATCCCGCCGATCTACTACCAAGAGGCTTCCCTCGGGATGGCGTTCCGCGACCTGAAGGAGGGCACGCCCGTCGAGATCGTGGGCATGGACCCAGAGCTGGACCGGATGAGCTTTGCTCTGCCCAGCTTCCCGCGGCTCGAGATCGACGTCGAAGGGGACCGTCAGGCCGTCGAGACGAAGCTCCTCCATGCCGTGATCACCCCACACGAGCGGAAGGTCGAGCTGACCTGGTCGGGTATCCGCGCGGACCTACCCCGCCCCTTCTTTCCCGGTCTCCACGGGGTCATCCCGATCACGCTGTTCTCGGATGGTTCCCCAACGCCCTTCGAGACGCCCGAGCCCATCTACGAGAAGCTCAAGCGCGCCGAAGAGCAGGGTCTGCTCGACGTCCGCCCTAAGCGCAGGAAGCCTGGCGAGCCAGGCTACACCGAGATCGTGGGCCTGCTTCTCCCGGAGGGCCGGCCCGATCGCGTCCGCGATCAGGTCGCGAGCGGGGACTCGCCGACGTGGGGAGCCGTCGACGCCGCCGCGGGGCGCGTCGCGGTCTCCGAGACCGACTGGCATCTCCCCGGCCACGTGCCGTTCGCGTTCACCCGCCACTACAGCTCGTCCATGGCGTGGCGCGCCGGCTCGCTGGGGCTCGGCTGGTCGCACTGCCTCGAGCAGGCGCTCTGGGAGCAAGACGGCTGGCTGTTGTATCGAATGGAGGACGGGCGCGAGGTGGGGATGCCGCTGCCTGGCGGGGAGCTCGGGCTCGGCGCGACGGTGCATCACCCGAACGCGGGGGCAACGATTCATCGGCTCGCGTCCGACGCGTACGCGGTGCGGCTCGACGACGGGCGTCGGTTCGGGTTCACGGTGGTGGACGAGTCGGTGCAGGTGGGGGCGCGCAAGGCGCGGCTAACGGAGATCGTGGGGCCGGACGGGGCGAAGCTGTCGGTGCACTACGACGCACACGGGCGGCTCGACCGGATGATGCTCGCGTCCGGGAACTACGTGCGGTTCGAGCACGACGAGCGGGGGCGGCTGACCCGCGTGTTCGCGCCGACCGAGGACTCGCGCGGCAACGCGGTGGCGGCCGCCTTCACGGTCGACGCGTCGGGGCAGCTGCGCGAGGTGCTCGACGGGGCGGGGCGCAAGACGACTTATCGGTACCGTGGGCCGCTGCTCAGCGAGCGGACGCTGCCGGTCGGCGAGCGGACGCGCTTCGAGTACGACGGGCGCAACGCCAAGGCCCGCTGCGTGGCCGAGCGCTGGGGCGAGGACGAGAAGGTCCGCGAGGTGTCGTGGAATCCCGGCGATCGAATCGCGGGGCCGCGCACCGCGACCGGGAAGTCCTTCTCGATGAAGGTCACCGAGCGGTTCGGGGTCGAGCGCGTGCTCGACTACTTCGCCAACGAGCTCACCCGGACGTTCGACGAGGCGTCGGGGATGGTCACGTCGCAGACCACGGCCGACGGCGAGACGACGTTCATGTACGACGCGGCCTATCACCTCGCCGACGTGTCGGCGCCGGACGCGGGGAGCGTGCTCCTCGAGCACGACGACGAGGGACGGCTGACGTCCGAGCGCGACGCGGACGGGCACACGCTCACCGCGCGGTGGGACCACCTCGGGCGGCTGACCGCGGTGACCGAGCGCGACGGGGCGAGCGTGGTGTACTCGTACGCCGAGGAGGGTCCGCTGGCCTCCATCCTCACGCCGTCGGAGCTGCGGATCGAGCTGGAGCGCGACGCGGCGGGCAAGGCCGTCGTGGCGCTGGCCAGCCCGCTGGGATCGCGCCGCGTCTCGCACGACTCGTTGTCGCGGCCGAGCGAGGTGACCGACGAGGCCGGGGCGAAGCAGGCGCTGCGCTACGACCCGTCGGGGCGCGTCAAGGAGCACCGGCTGCCCGCCGACGTGCGGGTGACCTACGAGAGCGACGCGGACGGCCGCGTGACGTCGGTGCACGACGGGGTCACCTCGGTCGAGCTCGAGCGCGACGCAGACGGTCGCGTCACCCACGTCGACGAGGGCGGCGGCGCGGGGCCACGGCTGCATCGCGACGCCGAGGGGCGCGTGACGATGTTCGAGTCCGAGGACTTCGACTTCTGGGAGCTGCACCGCGACGCGGCGGGCCGGCTGATCGAGGAGAGCGGGTGGGCCGGTGAGGCGCTGTACCTGCATCGCGATCACGGCGGGCGGATCACGCGGTCGACGCGCGGTCGCGTGCGCGCGACGGTGAAGCGCGACGGCGCCGGTCGGCCGGTCGAGATCGAGCACTTCGACGAGTCGTTTCAGCGCTTCGCGTGGACGGCGGGCGGGCGGCTGTCGCGCGCGCAGTACGCCGATCGCGTGGTGACGTTCGAGCGCGACGGCGAGGGGCGGCTGACCAAGGAGAGCGCGGACGGGCGCGAGGTGACGAGCCGCTACGACGCGACCGGGCGGCGGCTCGCGCTCGACAGCTCGCTCGGGCTGCGCGTGCGGATCGACCGCGACGCGATGGGCAACGCGACGAAGCTCCGGGCGACGCTCGGTGAGCAGGCGCTCGAGCTGGCGTTCGAGCGCGACGTGCTCGGGCGCGAGCGGCGGCGGCGGCTGCCGGGGAACCTCGAGCTGCGCTGGCGTCGCGACGAGCTGGGCCGGGCGGTCCGCCGCGCGGTGTGCTTCGGGGACAAGGAGCTCGCGAGCCTGGAGACGACCTGGGCGGGGCGCGATCGGATCACCGCGGTGCGCGAGTCGCAGCGCGGCGCGCGTCCGCACACGCACGACGCGCGCGGCCGCCTGGTGAAGGCGGGCGGCCTGATCCGCGCGCTCGACCCGCTCGGGCGCGTGTTCCGCGACCCCGCGCAGGACGACCACAGCTACGAGGGCGCGCGGCTGGTGGAGAGCTACGGCAACACCTACGCGTACGACGCGGCGGGGCGCCGGCTCTCGCGCACGAGCGTGCTCGACGAGCAGACCCGCTACGCGTGGGACGGGCTCGGGCGGCTGATCGAGGTTCACCTGCCCGAGGGCGACCGGATCACCTACGACTACGACGGCCTGGGCCGGATGACCCGGCGGCGCCGCGAGTCGAAGATGGAGATCCCGGGCCTCGACGAGCCGGTGTGGGAGGCGACGCGCGAGACCGAGCTCGTCTGGGACGGGCTCGCGCTGCTGCACGAGATCGAGGGCTCGAAGGTCACCACGTGGATCCGCGAGTCCGGCGTGCTCGTCGGCAAGCTCGCGACCGACGGAGCGTGGGCGGCCCTGACCGACGCGCTCGGGGTGGTCACCGAGCTGACCGACGTGGCCGGCAACGTCGCCTGGCGCGGCGCGATCGACGCGTACGGGACGCTCGCGCTCGACGCGGCGCAGACCGATCAGCCCTGGCGCTTCGCCGGGCACTGGGAGGACCCCGACACCGGCCTGCAGCACAGCTGGTGGCGGGTCTACGACCCGGAGACCGGCGGCTACCTGTCGCCGAACCCGCTGGGGATCGTCGCGGGCAGCAACCTGTACGAGTACCTGCCCGATCCGCTCTCGCACACGAGCCCGCTCGGGCTGGCGCGCGGCTACGCGACGCTCGGCGGCGCGCTGGCGGGCGAGCGCCTCGAGGGCGAGCTGGTCGAGCGGTTCGTCGCGGCGCTCGATCGGGGCGACGGCGCGGCGGGGCCGCGGGCGTGCTTCGATCGCGAGGCGGCGGCATGGAGACTGCCCGACCCGCAGGCGGTCGCGTGGGGCCCGTGGGATCGCTTCCGCCCGGCGCGCCGGATGCCGCCGTCGAGCCGGCGATACACCCGCCTGCCGAAACACCTCGGCCTGTCGGCCGATGACTCCCCTCGATGAGGATGAACACGATGGCTACCGAGCGAGAAGACGACGTCGTCACCGAAGAGCCCACCGCGAGCCCGCTCGACGCGATGCTCGAGGACGCGACGGAGGCGGCGCCCGAGCCGATCCTGCGGCCCGCCGGTGAGACCAGCGTGCTCGTCGGCGAGATCGTCGACGACAAGCACCCTTCCTTGAGGGGCCGCGTCCGCGTCCGGTGGAGCGACCTGGAAGGCCAGCTCTACGAGAAGTGGCTGCCGACCTTCCAGGGGCTGCCCGTCCGCGTCGCCGATCGCGTGATGCTGACCCAGCCGGCGAACTGGCCCGAGCCCGTGGTCACCGGCGTGGTCGACGGCTTCGCGCGGCGCCCCGAGATCGAGCGTGACGAGAAGGCGTCGCTCGACCTGAAGCGCGACGAGGCGATCCGCGTCCGCAGCCAGAGCGGCCAGGACCTGCTCGAGGTGTTCGAGGACGAGCAGGGCCCGGTGGTCCGGCTGCTCACCGGCGACGTGTCGCTCGATCTCCCGGGCGAGCTGCGGGTGAAGGCGCACGCCATCTCGCTGAAGGCCGAGCGCGGACAGGTGAACGTCGAGGCCTCCGACGACGTGATCGTCAAGGGCGAGACGGTCCACCTGAACTGACGGCACGCTGTCCCCAAACGAGGGCGCCCATCCGCTACCATCCGGCCCGTGCGGCTGCCTCACCTCGAGCGGTACCTCGCGGAGCTGCCCGATGGCTGGGCGTCGTTCCCCGACTGCGTCGCGAAGGCGACGATGCTGCAGCAGACGAAGAAGCTGCTGCCGGCGGGGTTCGACGACGTGGTCCCCGAACCCATCCTCCGGCGGCTGAGCGAGGAGGCTCCTCCCACCGCGTGGGCGCCCGAGGTGGAGCACATCGCGTTCGTCCTCGCGATCGTGGATCTGCGCGCGCACGCGGGGCGCTCGCCCGAGTCGATGTGGACGGAGCTCGCGGAGGAGAACCGCAAGCTCATGGCGCGACGCGAGTACCGCGCGCTGCTTCAGACCGGGGCGCCCGAGCGGATGTTCCGGCAGCTCGAGCAGGGGTGGCACCGCTTCCACCGCGGCACCGAGTTCGTCTGCGTCGAGGCGACGCCGCGGTCGGCGCGGCTCGAGCTGCGCTTCCCGCCCGCGCTGCTGCCGGAGCTCGCGCTGCGGATGCGCGTGGCGTCCATCCACGGGGTCCTGCGCGCCTGCGGCGTCGAGGGCCTCGACGTCGAGCACTGGCTCGTCGAGCCCGGCCGCGCCCGCTACCGCGTCACCTGGCGCGAGTGACTGCGAACTGCGCTCACTCCACGTAGCCCAGCGCGCGCGGGCGGCGCTCGAGCTGGGCGCGAGCGAGTGACTGCAGACTTGGGGACGCATCTCTATGCAAACCACAGCGGCGTTGGTTTGCACAGAGATGCGTCCCCGAGTTTGCACCGGGCCGTGTGCGGGCGCGCCCCCGAGCTCGTTCAGTCGACGTAGCCCAGCGCGCGCAGGCGGCGCTCGAGCTGGGCGCGGTCGCCGGCTTCGGAGGCTTCGATGACGTCGGCGTCCGGCAGGGGGGCGGCGCCGCGGCGGCGGACGGCTTCGCGTAGGACGCGGCCGCTCATCTCGGGGGCGGGGGCGACGCCCATGCGCGCGAGCAAGGTGGCGGTGGCGTCGGCCATGCGCGCCTGGATCTCTCCGACGGGGCGGACGCTGGGGCCGGCGGCGACGTAGAGGCCGCGCGGGCGGTGGCTGCCGGGGAGCGAGCGGCCCTTGCGGCCGAGGTGCTCTTCGGGGGCGAGCCGCCGCCACGGGCCGGTGCCGGGCGGGGCGCCGCCGGTCGGCATGAGGTTGTACGAGTAGCCGCGGTCGAGGTGCAGATCGAGCAGCAGGTCCGGCGCGCGGTCGACGTGCGGGCCCTCGAACAGCTCGTCGCGTGACCAGACGGTGCGCACGACGCGCTCGCCGGTGAACGGGTCGCGCAGAGCGTACAGCAGCGCCTCGAGCTCGGCGCGCAGATCGGCGGCCTCGGCCGGATCGACGACGCCCGCCGGCTCGCGGCCGCGGAGGTTGAAGTGGATCGCGGGGAAGTAGTTCAGCTCATCGCTGAACGCGCGGGTGCGCGACCAGTCGATGCCGCCGAAGCGCGCCTGCGACTCGACGAGGCCCGGCAGCAGGCGGCCCGCGAGCGTGAAGACGGCTTGCCGGCTGCGCGGGCCGAGCGTGGTGAGCGCGAGGTCCTTGGCCTTGGCGACGGCGCGGCCGCGCGCGGACGAGCCGAACGCGAGGAACCCCGCCTCGGCGAGCAGGCGGTTGAGGTACAGCACCGTGGTGCCCGAGCCGCCCGAGCCGTGATCGGACACGAGCGTGACCTCGACGTCGTCGCCGGCCTCGGCGACGAGCTGCGCGACGGCGCGGTCGAGCGCGCGGTAGACCATCGCGAGCGCGTCGGGGTGGCCACGGCGGTGGCGCGGCGACGCGGGGTCGTGCAGCGCCCACAGGTGGTGCGACGCGGTGTCGGACTCGCCGAAGTAGAAGGCGAACAGGTCCCAGTCCTGCCGCCCGAGCAGCCACCGCGCGAGCTCGGTCTTGCGCTCGACGCGGTCGGCGAGCTTGCCGGGAAGCCGCGCGTGCCAGCCGGGCGACTCGGCGTCGAGCTCGTCGACGTCGTCGAAGCGGACGGGGCCGAAGCGCGCGGCGATCTCGTCGTGCAGCGACGGCGGGTGCACGAACGACGCGTCGGCTTCGAACGCGACCGGTGAGTCCCAGCCGCTCATGAACGCGCCGCGCGCGAGCGGCTCGGGCGGCCACGTGGCCGGGAACCCGACGCACGCGCAGCGCGCACCCTGCGCGTCGAGGCGCGCGGCGATCGTGGGCGCCTCGCGCACCGTGCCGGCGGTGAACTCGACGCGGTAGCCGTCGCGGGTGGTGAAGTCGAAGACGCCGTGCTGGCCCGGATCCACGCCGGTGAGGAAGGTGGTCCAGTTCGGCAGCGTGGCGGGCGGCTGCACGCTGACCAGCCGGGCCCAGGCGCCGCGCTCGCGCAGGGCGAAGATCGCCGGGAGCTGCTCGCGGCCGAGGCCGTCGATCACGTCGACGTCGGCGCCGTCGAGCCCGATGACGAGGTGGCGGGCGGGCATGAGCGGTTGTGTAGTGCGTCGGGCGCCGAGGGGCTATCGGTCGACGAGCGAGCGCCCCAGCCAGTCGGGGGGGACGGGGAGGCCGAGCGCGGCCAGCACCGTCGGCGCGACGTCGTGGATCGACCGCGTCTCGAGCTCGCCGCGCGCCTCGATCCTCGGGCCCGCGGCGATGACGACGCCGTCCCAGTCGTGGTTGCAGCCGTCCGGGCCGCGGTCGTCCTCGGTGACGAAGACCTCGCCGCCGACCGTGCCGAGGCTGCGGTAGTCCAGGTCGCCGAAGAACACGAGCAGGTCCGGCGGGAAGCCGTTCGTCGCGCGGTACAAGTCCCGCGGGCGATGCGCCGCGGCGCGCAGCGCCTCGTCGGCGTGCAGCGCGGCGACGAGCTCGGCGAGCGCCGCCTCTTCGTCGTCGACGATGCCCTCGGGCTCACGGCCGGCGACGTTGAGGAACACGCGCGCGTAGTAGCCCCCAGCGCCCCAGGCGCGGGTCCTCGACCAGTCGACGTCCTCGAGATCGAAGCGCGTCGGCCCGCCCGGCGCGCTCTTCAGCACGAGCCACCCGTTGCGGCGCAGCCACTCGTTGACG
>Ga0070728_10003338_pt1 | contig 17857 bp, 12 predicted proteins | sample tdDd471_FD_66723 | JGI IMG/M metagenome (GOLD analysis project Ga0070728, IMG submission 66723) | Marine sediment microbial communities from the Atlantic coast under amendment with organic carbon and nitrate - tdDd47.1 | ecosystem: Environmental > Aquatic > Marine > Coastal > Sediment | place... | reverse complement strand
TAGGCCGCGCCATAGCCGGGCAGGGATCGCGCGGCGGTGCGGGCGCGGGCCACGCGACCGGGTTCGTCGAACAGGTATTCGGGCAGGTAGCGCACCCTTGCGCGCAGCCGGTCGTGCAGCGGGTGGCACTTGGTGTCGGTGGGGTGGCGCAGCGACCAGATGTCAAAGCGCAGCCCGGCCTGCTCCAAAGCCACCAGTTCCTGCGCGATGAAGGTCTCCGACAGACGCGGCCAGCCCTTGACCAGAACGGCCAGCGGCGATGTCGCGCTCATTCCGCGGCCTGTCCGCGCCGTTCGGCCAGAAGGATGCCGACCCGACGCGTGACGTAGTCGAGCCCGCCCAGCAGCTCGTCGTGCATCGCCTGAGACGGCAGCGGCTGGTTGGGCAGGTTCCGGATGGCGCGGATCATCGCCTCGGGCGTCAGCCCGTCGCGGCCGTTCTCCAGCATGCGCACCAACCCCAGTTCCTCGGCGCGGCTGGCGCGGATCCACTGTTCCAGCCGGGGCACGGTGCGCGGCACGATCACCGCGCGCTGGTCGAACGACAGCACCTCGCAAAAGGTGTTGTAGCCGCCCATGCAGACCACGCCCTGCGCATGGGCGAACAGCGGCTCGATCTGCGATTCGAAGCCGACGGTGGTGACGCGGCCCTCCAGCCGGGCGACGCGCGCCTCGAAATCGGCGCGGGTCTCGCCCGACAGGAACGGGCCGTAGACGATCACCGCGCGCGGCGCCAGCGCCGGGTCGCGCTCATAGGCGGAAAGCACGAGATCGACCATGAATTCGCCGTCGCCGCCGCCGCCCGGCGTGATCAGGATATAGGGACTGTCCTCGGCCGGGGGTTCGGAGGGGCCAAGCTCGCGCCGCAGATAGCCGGTCCAGTGCATCCGCGCGCGCACCTCGGGGCCAAGCTCGAGACCCGCGACCGGGTCATAGAAATCGTGCTGCCCGTAGACCCAGATCTCGTCGTAATAGCTGCGCATCGCCTCGACCGCACCCTTGCGTGCCCATTCGACGGCCAGCAGGTCGGGGTCGTCGAGCACGTCGCGCAGCCCCAGCACCAGCCGCGCCCGGCCGCCTTCGAGCAGGCACTGCAGCGTCGGCAGCAGCTCGCCGCGAAAGCCGGAGGGTTCCTTGTCGACGATCAGGATGTCGGGGTCGTATTGCCGCGCGGAGGTTTCGATCAGCGCAGCGCGCAGCTCGGTGATTTCCTCGATGTCCATGCCCAATGTCTGTGCCACATAGGAGCCGTCGCTGCGCTTGGTCACGCCGGGCAGGCGGATATGATCGACCCGGCGCGGAAACGCAAAGCGCCCGGCCACAGGCGATCCGGTGAGGATCAGCGCCGAGGCGGTGGGGTCGGCCCGGGTGATCGCCCCCGCCAGCGCCCGCGACCGGCGCAGGTGACCCAGCCCGAAGGTGTCGTGGCTGTAGAGCATGACACGGGGCGCACGGTCCATGCGCTGCGCCTTGCCAGAGAATGTCGCGCCGCTCATCATATCGCTAAAGCCTCAGGTCCGCGCCCGATTTGCCGAAAATACCCTTGATATCGTACAGAACCGCCGCCGGTTTGCCCAAGGTTCGAATGGCCGCAGACCCCATATCGACGAATTCCCTGTGTGCCACGGCCACGATTATGGCATCATAGGCGCCGGCCTCGGGCGACGCCACCGGGGCGATACCGTATTCTGACCGCACCGCCGCGGCATCGACCCAGGGGTCGTAGACATCCGGTTTCATCGAATAGGCGCTGAGTTCCGACACGATATCGGCCACCCGCGTGTTGCGGGTGTCGGCGCAGTTTTCCTTGAAGGTAAAGCCCATCACCAGCACCCGCGCCCCGGCAAGGTCGGTGCCGCGCGCCAACAGCGCCTTGATCAGCTCGTGGGTGACATGCTTGCCCATCTGGTCGTTGATCCGGCGCCCGGCCAGGATCACCTCGGGGTGATAGCCCAGCTGTTCGGCGCGGTAGGTCAGGTAATAGGGATCGACGCCGATGCAGTGCCCGCCGACCAGGCCGGGCCGGAACGGCAGGAAGTTCCACTTGGTCCCGGCAGCCTCCAGCACTTCCAGCGTGTCGAGGCCAAGCCGCGAGAAGATCAGCGAAAACTCGTTCACCAGCGCGATGTTCAGGTCGCGCTGGGTGTTTTCGATCACCTTGGCGGCCTCGGCGGTCTTGATCGAGCTGGCCCGGTGCAGCCCGGACCTGACCACCGGCGCATAAAGCGCCGCGACCCGGTCCAGCGTGTCTTTGTCCTGGGCCGAGATGATCTTGACCACGTTTTCCAGCGAATGTTCCGCATCCCCGGGGTTCACCCGTTCGGGCGAATAGGCCAGCTTGATCTCGTCGAAAAGAGTCAGGCCGCTGCCCGCCGCCAGCACCGGGCCGCAAATCTCTTCGGTGACGCCGGGATAGACGGTGGATTCGACCACGACCATTGCCCCGGGCACGAGATGCGGCGCGATGGTGCGGCAGGCGGCGCGCAGGGGCTCCAGGTCCGGGGTCTTGGCATCGGTGACCGGGGTGGGCACGGCGACGATGAACACCGTGCAGCCGGCCAGGTCGCCGGCATCGTCCGAGAACCGGGCGCCAGCGGCGGCCAGCGATTGCGCCGAGACTTCGCCGTTGCGATCCTGCCCGTCGCGCAGGGCCGCGATATGGGCGGTGTCGGTGTCAAAGCCCAGCGTATCGTATCCGCCGCGCGCCAGCGCCACCGCCAGCGGCAGCCCGACATAGCCGAGACCCAGCACCGCGATCCTGTCCTGATTGCCTTGCCTGGTCATCGCCCGTCTCTGTTTCGTGCACCCGCGCGGGCCGCCGGTCCGCAAGTGCCTTGTCGCCAATCCGGACAAGCCCCTACTATTGAAATCAGACCCGAATGCAAACAGGTTTCTGCCGCGCGGGAAATCACCGGCGCAACGCCACGGGCAGAATCTGCGGGTTTGCCTTGCCCATGACGCTCTTGTAGCCTGCGTCCGATCCATTCGCTCGGGGCGGCAAAAATGACAAAGACTCTGTTTCGCCTGGCGCTGGCCCTGTGGCTGTTCGCCCTGGCGCCCGTGGCGGTGCAGGCTCAATCGTTGCTGTCTTTGGGCGGGTCGGAGCCCGCCTCGGGCGACACCGCCGGAGACATGGCCGAGGCGCTGAAACAGGCCGCCGAGGCCGGCGTCAGCGTCGTGGTTCTGGACGACGCCGGCAACCTGATCGGAACCGCCTCGGGCAAACGCACCGACAGCAATGAGACCGCCCAAGAGGACCCGATGATGGAGGGGGCCTCAGCCCTGATGAAGGCGCAGGCGCAGGTCGAGACATTTCGCGAGACCCTGCGCCAGCGGCTCGACGCGCTGCCGAACTCGCTGAACGAGGTGCGTTTCATCCTTCGGGCCACCAGCCCAGACGGGCGCATCATGACCTATGTCGAGGTGCTGTTGTGGAACATCGCGTTCCTGTTCGTGGGCTTTCTCTTCGCGCGCTTCATCTACGGACCCAAGATCGCCGGCCGGTTCGTCATTCCGCGGGTGAAGGAGAATCCGCAGGGGTATCTGGAAAAGATGCCCTTCCTCGTCTTCCGGTTTTCCGCCGGCGTCGTCGGGACGCTGCTGGTTCTGCTGACCGCCCTGATCCTGGGCGCCCTGGTGGCGCAGTATCCCGATGACCTGTCGATCCAGTTCACGGTGACGGCGATCTTTGCCACCTTCTTCATCGCGCGCACAGTGTCCGACCTGTGGCGGATGATCCTGTCGCCGTTCCTCGGTCAGTACCGGATGCCGCATTTCTCGGACCGGGACGCGCAGCGGCTGTATTACTGGGCGTCGGTGCTGATCGCCTTCAACGTGGTCTCGATCGTGTTCAGCACCTGGATCGCGGACTTCGGGCTGAACTACAACGTCTACGCCTTGCTGCACGGGACGCTGACGCTGGTCGCGACAATCGCCAATATCGTCATGCTGGTCTGGAACGGGCGCGCGATCACCGATGCGATCCGGAGCGGGCGCGCGGCCGTCGATGTGCCCTGGCTGACGCGCGTGGTGTCCTACGCCTGGGCGCCGGTGATGATCGGCTATTTCATCTACGGCTGGCTGCGGCTGGCGTTCGCGCTGGTGCTCGAACGTCCGATCGGCATCCCGCCGATCGCGGCGGCCTACTCCAGTTTCGTCGCCATCATCGTGGTCTATGGCGTCATCAACTACGCGATCGAGCAGTATTTCGCCCGAACCCGCAGCCGCGATGCGCTGAACGAGGAGATGGCCGAGGCCGAGGCGCGCGAGACCGAGAGGGGAGAGCCGGTGCCGACGCGCCCCCGCCATGCCATCACCACCTATGAGGCGCTGGCGCGGCGGGTCTCGGGCGTCCTGGCCTTTGTCGCCGGGATCTATGCGCTGGCGCTGATCTGGGGCACCGACAACCGGCTGATGTCCAACTCGGTGGTGGGCAGCGCGCTGGACGTCACCGTGATCCTGTTCATCGGCTACATCGTCTATCACCTGTTCCGGATCTGGATCGACAGCCGCATCGCCGAGGAGACCGGCGATGAAGAGGCGGGCGAACTGGGCGATGAGGGGGGCGCCACCGGCGCGACCCGTCTTGCCACGCTGCTGCCGCTGTTCCGCGGCGCGATCCTGGCGGTGGTGGTGGTCTCGGTCGCGCTGATCGCGCTGCTGGAGCTGGGGGTCAACGTCAGCCCCTTGTTCGCCGGTGCAGGGGTGGTCGGGCTGGCCGTGGGCTTTGGCGCGCAAACGCTGGTGCGCGACATCTTCTCCGGCGCGTTCTTCCTGTTTGACGACGCCTTTCGCAAGGGCGAATACATCGACCTGGGCGAGGTGAAGGGCACGGTCGAAAAGATCTCGGTCCGGTCGTTCCAGTTGCGCCACCACCTGGGCGCGCTGCACACCATCCCCTTTGGCGAGATCAAAACGCTCAGCAACTATTCCCGCGACTGGGTGATCATGAAATTGCCGCTGCGGGTGACCTATGACACCGACGTGGAAAAGGTGCGCAAGCTGATCAAGAAGCTGGGGCAGGAATTGCTGTCCGATCCGGTGATCGGCGAGAATTTCATCCAGCCGCTGAAATCCCAGGGCGTGATCGAGATGCAGGACAGCGCCATGATTATCCGGGTCAAGTTCATGACCAAGCCGGGCGACCAGTGGCTGGTGCGCAAGAAGGTCTTCGAGGAGATCCGCGAGTTGTTCGCGCGGGAGGGAGTCAAGTTCGCCCACCGCGAGGTCACCGTGCGGCTGGCCGGAGATCAGGACGATACGGCGACGCCGCTGCAGAAAAAGGCGGCCTTGGGTGCGGTGCAGGCGGCCATCGACGAGGACATGCTGGACGGGGGCGGCGGGGGCGACCTGGGCGGCGACGACCGTTAGGGTCGCATCTGCCGCATATGCGCCGCCAGGGTTTGCCACAGCGCCTGTCCGTAACCGCGGGGCGTAAGGAGGCGAAACCGATCCTCGGTCTGCCAGCGGTAGAGGAACACCGGCAGGCCGAACATCTGCCGGGCAACCGAGCGCGAGGGGTGCGTCAGCGACAGTTCGGTTCCCCGCCGGCAGAGCGCCAGCGCCTGCGGCCCCTCGATCTGGATCACGGCGTAAGCGTCCGTTACCTCGGTCACCGCTTGGCGGCCATCCCAGCCCTCGTCCCGGGGCGGGCCGTCGACCTCCAGCACCCGGTCGCGGCGCAGGGACAGGGCATAGGAATCGCCGCGTACCACGCCGGGCCAGCCTGCGGCCTCGATCCGCGCCAGCACGTCCGGGGCGCTGATCAGAACTTGTCGCTGCGGCCACACCCGTGCCGCGCGCACGCCCGCGCCGGTCAGCGGCTGGCTGTACTCTGGCGGCGCATCCCATTTCCGGCCATCGTCACGCATCGAGCCGCGCCCCCTTCGGGTCAAGCGCGCAGGGCGGGGTGACAGTGGCGGCGCGGACCTGTCCCATGTGCCAGACGCGCAGCACCTCGCCGTGCCGCGCCGCGCCGCGCGCCAGCAGCGCCAGCGCGATCGGGCGCTCCAGCGTCGGGCTGACATAGCTTGACGTCACGATCCCTTCGGAGCGCGGCTTGTCGCCGGTCACCAGGTGCGCGCCGGTGGGCAGCGCCGGGGAGCCTTCGGGCACCGAAAGCCCCACCAGTTGCCGCCGGTCGGGCGCATTGGCCGCCTCGCTGTGCAATCCCCGATCGCCGACGAAAGCGGTTTTCTTTTTCTGCCGCGGCCCGCCGAAGCCCAGGTCGTGCGGCATGGTCTCGCCGTCGGTGTCCTTGCCGATGATGATGAATCCCTTTTCCGCCCGCAGCAGCGAGAGCGCCTCGATCCCGATCGGCCCGGCACCTTGATCCGCCCCGGCCATGGTCAGCGCGGCCCAGAGATCGGCGGCCTTCGCGGTGCGCAGCGACAGCTCGAAACTCACGTCGCCGGTGAAGCTCACTCGCGCAATGCGCAACGGCGTCCCGGCGAAGATGGTCTCGCGAAAGCTCATATGCGGGAAGACGTCACGCGAAAGGTTGAGGTCCAGAACCAGCGCGCCGAGGATTTCCCGCGCCTTGGGGCCGGTGACGGTCAGCGTCGCCCAGTGTTGCGTCGCGTCATGGATGAAAATGCGGTCGGGATCGTTGCCATCCTGTCGCCAGATTTCCAGCATCGCCTCGACCCCATCAACATGGGAGGAGGAGCAGGAGATCACGAAATGCTCCGACCCCAGCCGCGCGATCACCCCGTCGTCGTAGATCGCGCCGCTTTCGGTCAGCATGAAACCGTACCGGATATGGCCCGGCTTCAGCGTGGCGACGGTGTTGTAATAGACGAAATCAACAAAGGCGGCGGCGTCCGGCCCCATCACCTCGATCTTGCCCAGGGGGGAGCCGTCGAAGATCCCCGCCGTGGTGCGCGCCATCCGCACCTCGTCGCGGATCGCGTCGCGGGCGGGTTTTCCGCCGTACCAGCCCGGCCGAAGCCAGCCGCCGTATTCGCCCAGCGCCGCACCGGCCTGCCGGTGCTGCGGCTCCAGCGCCAGCCGTTTCAGCGGGTTCAGAAGCTGGCCGTGCTGTGCTCCGTGATACAGCTCCAGCGGTACTGGAACGAAGGGCGGGCGAAAGGTTGTCGTGCCCACCTCCGGGATCGGCCTGCCCTGGATCGCGGCCATGGCGGCGAGGCCGGCCATGTTGGAGGTCTTGCCCTGATCCGCCGCCATGCCCAGCGTGGTGTAGCGTTTCAGATGCTCGACCGAGACATAGTTTTCCCGCGCCGCCAGTTCGATGTCCTTGAGCGTGACGTCATGCTGGAAATCGATCCATTGCCGCCCCTTTGCCCCGGGCTCCGGCCAGAGCGGGCGGATCGTGTAACTGCTGGCGGAGGGGGCGGGTGGTTTGCCCAAAGCCACCGCGCGGGCCTCTTCCAGCGCCGCTTGCAGGTTGAAGGTCCCGTTCGCCGCGCCTATGGCCGCCATCCCCTCCGGGGCCGCACCGGGGAGGAAGGCGTTGGCGGTCTCGCTCCAGTCCAGCTTGCCGCCGGCATGGCGCCAAAGATGCACCACCGGGGTGAGGCCACCGGAGACCAGCAGACTGTCGCATGCAAGCTGCCTGTCGCCGACCTGCACGCCGTTCAACCGCGCGCCGCCGAGGGCGCGGATCGGGCCGTCTGCCGGATCGGCCTCGGTCACCTCGGCCCCGGCCGCGCGCAGCGCTGCAACGGCGGATTGTCCGGCGCTGTTGTTGGACAGGACCACGATGCGCCGGCCCACCAACACGCCATATCGGCCCAGGTACTCCGCCGCCGCCTGCAGCGACATCACGCCGGGGCGGTCGTTGTCGGCAAAGGTAAGGGGGCGGTCCAGCGCGCCGGTCGCCATGAGGGTGCGCCGCGCCCGCATTCGGGTGAGCCGCGGCGCGCGGGCGAAACCGCGATCGGTGGCCAGCCCGACCAGTCCGTGATCGTAGACGCCAAAGGCCGTGGTGCGGGTCAGGATGCGCCCGCCGGCGGTTTCGATGGCGGCACGTTGTTCGGCCACCCATTCCGCCGGGGATTGCCCCCCGATGCTGCCGCCGCGCCGGAAAAGCCCGCCGCCCAGGTCTGCATGATCCTCGACCAGGACCACGTCCTGCCCGGCCTCGGCCGCCGCGCGCGCCGCCGCCAGCCCGGCCGCGCCGCCGCCCACCACCAGCAGATCGCAGAAGTCGTGGATCTGATCGGCCACATAGTCCGGGATCGTCTTGCCATCCACCGCGCCCAACCCCGCCATGCGCCGGATCGTCGGTTCGAACAGGTGCCAGTCAGGCCAGATGAAGGTCTTGTAGTAGAACCCGGCCCCGAGCCAGCGGTGCAGCAGGTCCAGCCCGCCTTTCACATCGCGCGCGGCGCTGGGCCAGGCGTTAACGGCGCGGCTCTCCATGCCATCCAGCAGCGGCGTTGTGGTGGCCTGGCAATTGGGGATCGCGTTCCCATCAAGGCCCACGTCAAGGATCGCATTGGGATCGTCGAACCAGCCGCCCCAAACCCCGCGCGGGCGGTGATACTTGAAGCTGCGCCCGAGCACCCGCACCCCGTTCGCCAGCAGCGCCGAGGCCAGCGTATCGCCGGGATGGCCCGTATAATCACGCCCGTCGAAGCGAAAGCGCAGGATCTCGGCGCGGTCGATCAGCCCGCCGGTTTCGGTTCGTGTTCCGCTCATGCGCCCGCCTTTCTGAACGCGGTGGTGCCAAGCACCTGCATCGTCACGCTGTCGCGCTGCATCCCGAAGACCTCGCGGCAGGGCAGGTGCATCCAGACCTCGCGCACCCGGCCCTTGTCGTTGCGCTGGTCGTAAAGGTATGCGGCCCAGTCCGCGTCGCTGACCGGCTGCTGGGTGTCGGGCCGCGTCTTGCCGGCCTCGCCCATGAAATGAAACTCCCGCTCGTCGCGCGCGCCGCAGAAGGGGCAGGGGAACAGCTGCATGACCGGTCCTTTCTAATGCGCGATGCCCGAGGCCGCGCCCTCGTCGATCAGGTGCCCGGTGGTGAACCGGGCCTTGTCGAAGGGGCGTGAAATCGCGTGGTGTTGGCCGGTGGCGAGCAGATGGGCGAACAGGTAACCGCCCGCCGGGATCGCCTTGAACCCGCCGGTGCCCCAGCCGCAGTTGACATAAAGCCCCTCGATGCCCGAAGGTCCGATGATGGGCGAACTGTCGGGCGTGACATCGACGATCCCGGCCCAGTGGCGCAGCAGTTTGACCTTGGCCAGCATCGGCGCCATCTCGCACAAGCCGCCCAGCACCGCCTCCTGCATCGGCATATTGCCGCGCTGGCCATAGGAGGGCACCCGGTCGAGCCCGCCGCCGATCACCAGCCCGCCCTTGTCCGACTGGCTGAAATAGGTGCCGTAGGCGGGGGAAAAGGCGACGGTGTCGATCACCGGTTTCAGTGGCTCGGTGACGAAGGCCTGCAGCGCATAGGACTGGATCGGCAGGCTGTAGCCCGCCAGTTTCGCCAGCACCGAGGAATGGCCCGCCACCGCCGCACCGATGCGATCCGCGCGGATCTCGCCCTTCGTGGTGGCGACGCCCACGGCGCGGCCGGCCTCGGTGATGACATCGGTGACCTCGCAGTTCTGGATGATGTCGACGCCAAGCCTGTCGGCGGCCCGCGCCAGCCCCCAGGCCACCGCATCGTGCCGCGCGGTGCCGGCGCGGCCCTGCCAGGTGGCGCCGTGGATCGGGTAGCGGGCATCGGGAGCGAAGTTCAGCAGCGGCGCGCGCTTGCGGACCTCGTCGGCGCTCAGCAGCTCGGCATCGGCGCCGTTGAGCTGCATCGCGTTGACCTGGCGCGCGGCCAGTTCCATTTCCGGTTCGGAATGGGCCAGCACCAGCATCCCGCGCTGCGAGAACATGATATTGAAGTTCAGCTGACGCGACAGGGTTTCGTACAATCTGACCGACAAATCGTACAGATCCGTGCTCGCCGGGTAATAGTAGTTCGAGCGGATCACCGTGGTGTTGCGCCCGGTGTTACCGCCGCCGAGCCAGCCCTTTTCCAGCACGGCCACGTTTTTCAGACCGTGGTTCTTCGCAAGATAGTATGCGGTGGCCAGCCCGTGCCCGCCGCCGCCGATGACGATCACGTCATAGCGCGGTTTCGGATCCGGCGTGCGCCAGGCCGGGGCCCAGCCGCGATGGCCGTGCAGCCCCTCGCGCAGCAGGCTCAGGGCGGAATACCTCTTGCTCATGGCGCCCCCGCGGCCTCCGTCAGCTTTCGTATGGGTCCAGCGAATCCCGCAGCCCGTCGCCGAGGAAGTTGAAGGCCAGAACGATGACGATGATCGGCAGCATCGGGATCGCGGTCCAGGGATAGATCTCGATCGAGGCGAGGTTCTGCGCGTCGTTCAGCATCACCCCCCAGCTTACCGCCGGGGCGCGCAGCCCGAGCCCGAGGAAGCTGAGCGCGGTTTCGCCCAGGATCATCGCCGGGATCGACAACGTGGCGCTGGCGATCAGGTGGGACATGAAGTTGGGCAGCAGGTGCTTGCGGATCACCCGGCCCGAGCTTGCCCCCATCATTTCCGCCGCGCGCACGTATTCCTCTTCGCGCAGGCTGAGGAATTTGGCGCGCACCGAACGGGCCAGCCCCGGCCAGTCGAGAATCCCGAGGATCACCGAGATGATGAAGAACACCGAGACCGGCCCCCAGTTCGACGGCACCGCTGCCGAGAGCGCCAGCCACAGCGGCAGTTCCGGCAGGGAGCGCAGAATCTCGATCACCCGGTTGATTACCCAGTCGATCCTGCCGCCGAAATAGCCCGCGACAGAGCCGAAGCTGATGCCCAGCAGGAACGAGACCGAGATCCCGATCAGCCCCACGGTCAGCGACAGTTGCGCGCCGTAGAGGATGCGGCTGAACACGTCGCGTCCCAGCCGGTCGGAGCCCCAGAGGAACAGCGTCGCGCCCTCGGGCGCACAGAACAGGTGCCGGTCGCTCTTGATCAGGCCGGCAAGGCGATAGGATCCGCCCGGGCAAAAGAACTCCAGCGGCATCGGGCGGCTTTCATCCGGCACGAATTTCCACTGGAAGGTTTCCAGATCCGCCTCGGCCACGATGGGATAGACGAAGGGGCCCTGGAATGCGCCCTCGTGAAAGAAATTCACGCTTTGCGGCGGGGCATAGAGGTGCTCCGACAGTCGCTCATTTGGGGTGTAGGGGGCGATGAACCCGGCAAAGGGCAGCATCAGGTAGCAGATCAGCAGGAAGATCCCGGAAAACAGCCCCAGCTTGTGTTGCCGGAACTTGCGCCAGATCAGCAGCCAGTTGGGCGCGTCGAGATCGCGCCGTTCCAACTGCTGGATGCTGGCCTGCGGGTCATAGGGGGCGTCGTCCACATAGCGTCCGTCGGGCAGCTGGGTCATGCGTCGCGCCCTTCATAGCGGATGCGCGGATCGAGCAGGACCAGCAGCACGTCGGAAATCATCGTGCCCATCAGGGTCAGCAGGGCGACGAACATCAGCACGAAGGCCGACAGGAACTGATCCTGTGTCTTCAGCGCGGTCAGCAGGGTCGGGCCGATGGTCTGCAGCCCCAGTACCACCGAGACCAGAACCGAGCCCGAGACCATCGCCGGCAGCAGGTTGCCGATGTCGGCGACAAAGGGGTTGAAGGCCACCCGCAGCGGGTACTTGGTCAGCATGCGGCTGGGGCTCATCCCCTTGGCGATGGCGGTCTCGACATAGGGTTTTCCAAGCTCGTCCAGCATGTTCGCCCGCAGCCGCTGCATCATCGCCGAGGCACCCGACGTGCCGATGACGAAGGTCGGCACGATCAGGTGGATCAGGATCGAGCGGGCCTTGTCCCAGCCCATCGGCTGCCCCTCGAAGGCCGGGTCCATCAGCCCGCCGATCGGCAGGTCGAAATACTTGTGCCCGTAGTAGAACAGGATCAGCGCCAGCAGGAAGTTGGGTGTCGCCAGCCCGAGGTATCCGACAAAGGCCGAGGTGTAATCGATCCAGGTCTTCGATTTTGCCGCCGCCAGCACCCCCAGCGGCAGCGCCACCATGTAGACGAAGAGCACGGCGGCGAGGTTGACCAGCACCGTCAGCCAGAGGCTTTCCCCGACGATCTCGGAAACCGGGCGGTCAAATTCGAACGACCAGCCGAAATTGCCCTGCACCAGCCCGGCGAACCCGTTGGGGCCGGGCATGAAGCCGACCCAGATCATGTATTGCTGCCACAGCGGCCGGTCGAGCGCGTACTCGGTGCGCAGGAATTCGGCCTTGGCGACGCCGGCCTCCTGCCCGCTGGCGCGCAGTTCGGCGATCTGGTTCGACAGGTAATCGCCCGGCGGCAGGTTGATGATCACGAAGACCATCACCGAGACCACCAGAAGCGTGAGCAACATGGTCGCAAACCGATAGATCGCGTAGCGCAGGATTGGCATTCGGCGCTCCCCTCAGCCGTCGTTGGCGAAAAAGAACTCATCCGGCCGGTGAATACCGAAATGCGCCCCCGGATCCCAGGCCCAGAGGCCCTTTTCCGGCACGTTGCGCAGCCGCTTGTTCACCACGATGGGCTGGGGTGCCTCGGCCAGGATGCCGATGCCAAAGACCTGGTCGGCGTGGATCTGCAGCATCTCGCGCCAGGCGGCGCTGCGTTCGTCGTCGGTGCTGGCCTGTTCCCAGTCGTGGGCCAGATCCATCAGGCGTTGCGCCGGCGCCATGTCGGGCGGCTCGCCGGCTTCGCCGCCGGTCTGGTAGAACTGGCCCCATTTCGGCCAGGCGAGAAATTCCTGCTGACGCGGCGCAAGGTAGTCGGGCGAGGTATAGGGCTGGGGGATGCCGTTGTCCCAGCCGTACCAGACCGAGGCCATGGAGGAGCCTGCGAACACCCGGTTGCGCAGGATGTCGCGGTCGAGCGGGCGCATCACCAGCTTGACGCCGATCTCGCGCCAGGTGTCGGTGATGATCTGCAGCGCGTTCTCGACCTCTTGCCTCTCACCGGCGGTTTCGATCACGAATTCCATCGGCCGGCCATCGGGCAGCAGGCGGGTGCCATTGCCCAGACGCTTGTCGAGCCCGGCCGCGTCGAGCAGGGCGTTGGCCTGATCGGGGTCGTACTGGGCCCAGGAATCGCGCAGTTTTTCATCGAAGAACGGGCTTTGTGGCAGCACGGTCATCGCGCCGGGCTTGGCCAGCTTGAAATAGAGCGCGCGGTTGATCGTCGCCCGGTCGATGCCCAGCGACAGCGCGCGGCGCACGCGCACGTCGCGCAGCACCTCGCGCCAGATCGGGTCGTTGACGTTCAGGTTGGGATAGATCGCGATCTGCGAGGCGACGCCGGTGGGCCAGAGCAGGGTGCGGTAGTTGCCGCCATCCGCCTCGCCCTTGCGCAGGATCGAGATGTCGCGGAAATCGAGGCCGCGACCCTGCAGATCGGCCTCGCCGGCGTTGGCCTTGGCGGCGACCAGCCCGCCGGCGACGATCTCCATCTCGACCACGTCGATATAGGGCAGTTGCACGCCGTTGGCGTCGATCCGATGAAAGAACGGGTTGCGCACGAAGAGGTGGCGGATCTTCTTGCCGGAGGTGGCGTTCATCCAGGGATGCAGGGTGGGCAGCGCGCTGTTGTCGAACTTGTACATGTTGTCGAGCTTGTTGTGCAGCGCGGCCCAGCTTTTCACCCGCTCCTCCTCGACCGCTTCGGCGAGTGCGGCGGGGTCGGCGTATTTCTTGTGGTACTGTTTCAGGAAATGCGCCGGGCGGTAGATGAAGGGCGGCCGCGCCTGGGCCAGCGTTTGCAGAAAGCTGGGGTTGGGCGCGTTCCATTCGAACACCACGGTGGTGGCGTCGGGAAAGCTGACCCTTGGCAGTTCCCCCTCGATCCGCAGGAAATCCGGCGGCCCGGCGGGGCTGAGCGCGGGGTTGTTGGCCACGTCCTCCCACCAATAGGCGAAATCGGCCGAGGTAAAGGGCTGGCCGTCCGACCATTTGTGGCCCGGGCGCAGGCGCAGGGTGAACCTGCGGTTGTTCTCGTTCTCGAAGCTTTCCAGCAGGTCGGGCGCCAGTTTGTAATCGGCGTCGTAGCCGATCAGCCGGGCATAGCCGTAGACGACCATCTGGCGGATGTCCTTGCTGCGGGTGACCATGGTGCGCAGGGTGCCGCCTGGGGTGCCCATCTCGCGGCCCTTGGCCTCGAGATCGACGACCAGCGGCGCATCGGGGAGCCGTTCGGCCACGGGCGGCAGGTCGCCGCTGTCTATTTCTTCCTGCCAAAACGCGCTTTCCTGTAGCGGGGGCAGGGCGGCGGCGGCCAGCGGCGCCAGCGCGGCCAGCAGCGCGACGGCGGCGGTCCGGGCGAGGTTGCGGGTGCGATTCAGGCGGCGGTCAAACATGGTAGCGTACCTTGTGGCCGGGTTCCAATTCGGTGAGCGACGGTATCACGGTGTCGGAAAAACGAAAGCCGTCGGGCCAGCTTTCCGGGGCACCGGCGCCGAGCGCCACCAGTTTCAGGTCGATCGGGCGGTCGATGTCCGGGGTCGGCTGGGCAGCGATCAGCGCCTTGGTATAGGGATGCTTGGGGTTGTAGAACAGCGTGTCGGGCGGCGCCTGTTCGACCACCAGCCCCTGACGCATCACCGCCACCTCGTCGGCGATGCGCGCAACCACGGCGAGGTCGTGGCTGATGAAGAGATAAGACAGGCCCATCCGGTCGCGGATGTCCTCCAGCAGGGTCAGGATCTGTTCCTGCACCGAGACGTCGAGCGCCGAGGTCGGCTCGTCGCAGACGATCAGCGAAGGGTCGAGCATCATCGCCCGCGCGATCGACAGGCGCTGGCGCTGGCCGCCGGAGAAGGCATGCGGATAGCGTTGCAGCATGTCGGGGTTCAGCCCGACCTGGCGCAGCATCTCGGCGGCGCGGTCGCGCCGCTCGGCCCGGGTGCCGATGCGGTGGATCTCCAGCGGTTCGGTCAGCGCATCCAGCACCCGCATCCGCGGGCTGAGCGAGGAATAGGGATCCTGGAACACCATCTGGGCCTGGCGCTGAAAGGCGGTGCGCTCGGAGCGGCTCATGTGGTGCACGGCGATCGGGTCGGCGTCCTTGGGGCGGAACAGCACCTCGCCGCCCGGGTCGGGCAGTTCGGCCCCCAGCGCGATGCGCGCCGCGGTGGTCTTGCCCGAGCCGCTTTCGCCGACGATGGCCAGCGTCTTGCCGCGCGGCAGCTTGAGGTCGATGCCCCGGCAGGCGTGGATCAGCACATCGGGCCGCCAGGCCGAGCCGGCGCGCATCGTGTAGGTCTTGGAAACCGATTTCATCTGCAAGATCAGATCCCGGTCGGGCAGGGGCGGTGCCGGTTTCGCCTCGGCCGGGATCGACGGGGCGGCGTTGAAGAGCTGACGGGTATAGGGGTGCGCCGGGGACCGCAGCAGCGGCTCGGCGGCGCCGGCCTCCATGATCCGGCCGCGATGCATCACCACCACCTGCTCGGCCATGTTGGCGACCACCCCGAGGTCGTGGGTGACCAGGATCAGCCCCATGCCGGTTTCGCGCTGCAATTCCTTGATCAGTCCCAGCACCTGCGCCTGGGTGGTCACGTCGAGCGCGGTCGTCGGTTCGTCGGCGATCAGCAGATCGGGCTTGGCGACCATCGCCATGGCGATCATCGCGCGCTGCCGCATGCCGCCGGACAGTTCGAACGGGTAGGAGCGATAGGCGCGCTCCGGGTCGGGAAAGCCCACCCGCGCGAAGGTGTCGAGCACCTGGCGTTTCGCGTCGCTGTCGCTGCCTTCGCGATGCAGCCAGAGCACCTCGCTCACCTGGTTGCCGATCCGGTGCAGCGGTGAGAGCGAGCGCATCGGTTCCTGGAAGATCATCGCGACCTGGTTGCCGCGCACGTCGCGCAGCCGGCGCTCGCCCATGGTTGTGAGGTCCAGCGACTTACCGCCGCTGTTGAGCATGACGGTTCCGCTGCGGATCTGGGCGTTGCGCGGAAGGATGCGCAGCACCGCGCGGCAGGTCACCGTCTTGCCCGAGCCGGATTCGCCGACCAGCGCCAGCGTCTCGCCGGGCATCACGCGAAAGCTGACGTCGCGGACCACCGCCTCGTCCCGGCCAAAGCCGATGCTCAGGTTCTCGACGGAAAGCAGTGGGGTCATCCGGTCTTTCCCGCCGCGTCGATCATTGGTGAAAACAAACCTTTACCCCCACAGGTCTTTTGGTCTCACCATCGCGTGACGGCGCCCGATTAGTCAAACCCCAATTGCCCCTTGTCGCAGGACCGTCGCAAAAGCCGGTGCGCCCGGGCTACACATCTGCCGGCGGATTTGGCATGAGGGGGCAGTCATCGCCGCAAGGAGCTCCCGGATGAGCCGACTGGATGTTTTCATCGACCGAATGGTGTCGCAACGCGCCTGCCTGGATCACGCGATTGCCGAGACCGCCGCGCTGCCGGGGGCGGTGTTCGAACTGGGCCTGGGCAACGGGCGCACCTATCACCACATGCGCGAGAAGATCGCCGGGCGCGACATCTATGTGTTCGAGCGGGCCATCGCCTCGCATCCCGATTCGACGCCGGAAGAGGCGTTCACGATTCTAGGCGACGTGATGGAGACCCTGCCGCAGACGCTGGAGCGATTCGGCCCCACCGCCAGCCTGATCCACGCCGATCTGGGTGGGCACAACCTGGCCAAGAACGATGCCTTTGCGCGCAGGGTCTCGCCGCTGATCGAGCCTTTGCTGGCAAAAGGCGGGCTGATGGTATCGTCGGACCGGATGTATTTCGACGCGCTGGAAGAGATGCCCTTGCCCGCGGGCGCGGTGCCGGGGCGGTGTTTCATCTATCGCAAATAGATCGGGCACGGCGCCGCTTCGCGTCAAGCCAAGCCCGTATCGCGACCTTCCGGCGCTTGCCCCTGCCTCGGGCCCGCGCTTTAACTCACATGTCGCAAACTGGCGCTACCGCTGGTGGCAGGACAATACAGGAGGTCGAGCAGATGCCCACGACAGCCATTCACAACGTGCCCTTCGACCAACTCGAAATCGGCATGGAGGCGACGCGCACCCGCACCCTGCGGGCCGAGGATCTGTTCATCTTCGCCAGCAGTTCGGGCAACGTGAACCCGATGCACCTGCCCGAGGAGGACGGCGACGGCGACGGCAAGCCGGAGGCGATCGCGCCGGGCATGTGGGTGGCCTCGCTGATCTCGGCCGTGCTGGGTTGCGATCTGCCCGGCCCCGGCACGCTTTATCACAGCCAGACGCTGCGGTTCGTCGGCCGGGCCCATGCGGGCGACACGCTGACGGTAAAGGTGCTGCTGACCGAGAAGCGCGCCGACCGGCTGGTGACATTCGACACCTGGATCGAGAACGCCGCCGGGGACCGCATCCTCGAAGGCGAGGCGCAGGTCTATGCGCCGGAGAAACCGCTGAGCTTTGCCGCCGAGGATCTGCCCGGGCTGACGCTGCAGCGGCATGTGCATTTCGACCGGCTGCTGGCGATGGCCGAGCCGCTGCCGGCGATCCCCACCGCCGTGGTCGCCCCGGAAAAGCCCGATGCGCTGGCCGGCGCCATCCTGGCGGCGGAACATACGCTGATCGACCCGATCCTGATCGGCCATGCCGAGCGCATCGCCGAGGCGGCGGCGGAAGTGGGAATCGACCTGAGCCCCTATCGCATCGTCGATGTGCGCGATCACCGGCTGGCCGCGCAGGAGGCGGTGCGCATGGTGCTGGCGCATGAGGCGGCGGCGCTGATGAAGGGGCATCTGCACACCGACATCCTGCTGAGCGAGGTGGTCAAGCGCGAGGGCGGGCTGCGCAGGGGCGGCCGGCGGCTGAGCCATGTCTTCGTGATGGATGTGCCGGGGCTCGATCACCTGCTGATGGTGACCGACGCGGCGATCAACATCGCCCC
>Ga0070728_10003336_pt1 | contig 17858 bp, 17 predicted proteins | sample tdDd471_FD_66723 | JGI IMG/M metagenome (GOLD analysis project Ga0070728, IMG submission 66723) | Marine sediment microbial communities from the Atlantic coast under amendment with organic carbon and nitrate - tdDd47.1 | ecosystem: Environmental > Aquatic > Marine > Coastal > Sediment | place... | reverse complement strand
TCGCCTGCACCATGTTGACCTGAGTCATCGGTTCTCCGTCAGTCTCCGCGCGCTTCGTCGAGCTGCGCTGCGAGGTGGTCTTCGTGCGTGCCGTACACGTCGTCGAACAGGCTCCGAAGATCGGGCGGCCCGGTCCGTGTGGCGGCCGCGAAGGCGGTGGTGAGCTCGCTCTGCGTGCGCGCCCGGATCGCGCCGGCGCGCTCGGCGCCGAGCGCCGCGCGCGCGCGCTCGAACGCCGCCTCGGCCTCGCCGAGCTCCAGATCGATCACGGTCGCGCCCTGCCCGGCCTTGGCCCGCTCGACGCCCTCGGCGATCACGCTCGCGACCGCGTCGACGTCGCTGCCGTCGGCGCGCGCCGCGGCGATGCCGTAGGCGATCGCGTGCTCGGCCGCGCCCTCCTCGGTCGGCCGCACGCGGCACACGAACAGGGTCGGCGCCTTCATCACGCCGGCGAAGTTGAGCCCGGTGTGGAAGTCCGGCGCGTCGACCTCGGACGCGTCGAGCAGCGCCACGCTCACCAGGTCGTCGCCGCGTTGGCGCGCGCTCCAGCCCAGGCCCACGGCGTGCGGGAGCTGCGTCGCGGCGGGCGCGCTCGAGCTCGCGATCCTCAGCGACCGCGCGCTCACCGCGCTCGGGACGTCGCGCCCGCGCAAGACGTCTTTCATCGTACCGAACGCGCGGTGGGCGAAGCTCTCGATCGCCTGGCCCCGCAGCAGCGGCAGCGCCCAGTCGGTCGCGCTGCCGAACAGCCAGTCGTCGGACGACAGCCCGGCGACCGTGCCGACCAGCGCGGCCTCGCGCCCCAGCAGGCGCGGGAAGAACCCGACCGAGCCCGCCTCGCCGAGCTGCGCGAGCTGCTCGTCGATCGTGGCCAGCCGCACCATGGCCTCGTACCGCTCCACCGCCACCTCGTCCGTCTGAGCGCTCGTCGCAGGCGTCACGTCCATCAGCGCACCACCGTCAGTCGGGTCTTCTTGCCGTACCGGTCCTCGAACGGCGCGTCGTCGGCGCCGGTGAGGATGCCCTTCAGGAACGCCTCGGCCGCGCGGTAGCTCGACCGCACGAGCGGGCCCGACGCCACGTACGAGAACCCCAGCTCGAGGCCCGCGTCGCGGTACCGGTCGAACTCGGCCGGCTCGACCCACCGGTCGACCGGCGCGTGCTTCTTCGACGGCCGCAGGTACTGGCCCAGGGTGAGCACGTCGACGTCGGCCTCGCGCAGCGACCTCATCGCCTCGTAGACCTCGTCCTCGGCCTCGCCGCAGCCGACCATCAGCGACGTCTTGGTCACGTTCGCGCCGGCCTCGCGGGCCCACCGCAGCACGTCGACCGAGCGGTCCCAGCTGCAGCGGGCGTCGCGCATCCGGCGCTGAAGGCTCGGCACGACCTCGACGTTGTGCGCGAACACGTCCGGGCGACCGTCCGAGACGGTGCTCTCGACGTCGCGCCGCACGCCGGCGAAGTCGCCGACGAGCGTCTCGACGAGCATGTCGGGGCTGTAGTGCTTGATGCGCCGGACCGTCTGCGCGACGTGGGCCGCGCCGCCGTCGAGCAGGTCGTCGCGATCGACCATCGTGAGCACCACGTACGCGAGATCGAGCTCGCCGAGGGCGCGGCCCACGTTCTCGGGCTCGCGCGGGTCGACGAGGCCGCCGGGGTCGCCGGTGTTCACGGCGCAGAAGCGGCAGCCGCGGGTGCACGTCTCGCCGAGGATCATCAGCGTCGCGGTGCCCTCGCCCCAGCACTCGCCGATGTTCGGACAGCGCGCTTCCTCACACACCGTGTGCAGGTCGAGCTTCCGGAGCATCCCCTTGATGCGCCCGTAGCGCTCCCCGCCCGGCAATCGGACCTTCAGCCACGGGGGCTTACGCGCTTTCACGGGGTGAGCCATCGACGGGGAGCGTTACTTACGAGCGCCCCGGCGGCGGTGTCAACCGGAGGTGCGGAATGGATCACGCTCGGGCGGGGTAGACTCGCCGCCGTGGCGTCCAAGTCCAAAGCGCCCGTGGTGGTGGGGGTGGTCATCGTGTTGCTCCTGCTGGGTGTCCCGCTGACGGCGTGGTTGCTGCGCGGGGTGATCGCGACCTCGATGGCGCGCGGCGAGCTCGAGGCCCACGGAATCGAGTGCGACTCACGCTTCTCCGTAGAGCCGAGCGCCACGTTTGGCGAGGCCACGGTGGGCGCGACGCGCTGCACGCACGAGGGCGGCGTGCTCGAGGCGATCGAGATCGTCAGCGACGTCACCGTCGAGCTCGACGGGTTCGAGCCCTCGAGCGTCGAGGCCGATCGGGTGCGATTGGTGCTGCGCCGCGCCAACGTCCGCGGCGGCGCGGGCTGGGCGTCCGAGCTGGCCCGCCTCGATCTCGAGCAGCGCATGGCCGGCGTGGTGAAGGGCCTGAGCGAGCTGTCGGCCCTCGACCTGCCGCCGACCCACGCCAACCGCGTCGAGGTGGTGCGCGGCGACGCGCCGCTCGGCAGCGCCGAGGACGTCACGCTGACCCCGGGCTCGCCGCTCGAGCTCGAGATCGCCCGCGCCTCGTTCGCCGCCGGCCCGATGAACGTCGGCAACCTGAACCTGCGCAACGTCACCGGCACCGCCACGGACGCCGAGGTCACCCTCCGCGGCCGCGCGAGCGCCCGCGCCGGCGTCGCCGTCATCTTCAGCGTCGAGCGCGGGGGCCCCTTCACCCTGCGCGCCACCGGCCTCGACACCGCCACGCCGAGCTTCCACCTCGACGGTGATCTCTGAGTTAGTCAAGGGACGCGTCCCCTTGACTAACTCCGGAGTTAGTCAAGGGGACGCGTCCCTTGACTAATTCGGGAGCGGCCCATTCTCTCAGTTGTTTCGCGCCAGCGTGCCGACCCCGATACGATCCGGGGCGTGGACCGCGACGCCTTCGTAGAGGCGCTCCTGAGGGTCATGGAGCGCAAACGACACTGGGCCTGGCCCCGCTTCGGCGCGGGCGAGGTGGCGGCCGATCGGCTGCACGTGCACATGGAGCAGGAGTGGGAGGTCTACGTGCGAGACTTCCCGGTCCTCGTCGCGCGGGCCTACGTGCAGTGCCCGATCGCCGAGGTCCGGCGCGAGCTGATCGAGAACGTCTACGAGGAAGAGACGGGCGGGCTCGTCGCCGGCGAGCCGCACCCGGAGCTGTTCCTGCGCTACCCCGAGGGGCTCGGGATGGACCTGTCCCGCTTCGAGGCGGTCGAGCTGCTGCCCGCCGCGGCCGCTTACCGCGGGCTGCTCGACGAGCTGACGCAGGAGCGCGGCTGGGCGATCGCCGCGGCGGTCACGACGCTGTTTCTCGAGGGCACGCCGCACGACCGGAGCGTGCTCGATCCGTCGGCCGAGCCGCGCCCCGCGCCCCCGCTCGAGGAGCACCCGCTGGTGAAGCACTACGGGCTGCCGCTCGAGCACCTCGCGCTGACCAAGGCGCACCGACGGGTCGAGGGCGAGCACCGCAAGGCCGCCTGGGACGTGATGTCCGAGCACGTACCCGAAGCCGACCGCGCGCCCGTCGTCGAGGCGATGGAGCAGACCCTGTCCGCCTGGCTCGCCTACCGTGACGACGTCGCCGAGGCCGTCGGTTTGAACCGCGAGTGATACTCACGCGGCGCGGGAGTCCCTCGCGCGGTCGGCGGCCAGCGCCGTCGCGATCGCCAGCCCGCCCATCGTGAGGCGGCAGCGCGCGCGGTGGACGAGGCCCTTGTCCTCGAGCGCGGCCAGCACGCGGACGACCCGGCCGACCCCCCAGCCCAGGCGGCCGGCGAGGATCCCCAGGTCTGCGGTCAGGTTGGCGCGCGCCAGATCGTTGAGGGTGACGAGCAGCGCGACGCGTTCTTCGGTGGTGTTCATGAGTCGACCCTTTCACGATCACTGAACGTTGGTCCAGTTTCTGGCGTTCAGTACTGAACGATCTGGGTGCTTTGTGTGAGTAAGATCACGCACGACGGCAAAAGGCCCCAGCCACGCCCTATGTTGCGCCCGCATGCCCGACGAGCTCCCCCCCTGCGGCATCTACCGCACCACCGCCCCGGTCGGCACCGTGCCCGCGGGCCGGCTGGTCTACTTCCACAACCACGGCGAGCCCGGTCCGGGCATCTATCTGCCCTCGACCTGGCACGGCAACCGCGCCCGCTTCGAGGCCCGCGGCCATCTGCTGCCCACGCCCGAGTCGGTCGAGCTGCTCGCGCCGCTCGCGGCCGAGGGCTTCTATCGGGTGGACCGCCCGTTCCACTGCTGCGAGCAGCAGTGCCGCCGCTTCGGGCCCAACGAGCTGGTGCAGCTCGGCTACGACGGCAGCGGCAAGGCCATCCTGTTCATCCCGCAGTGGACCAACGGCGCGCTCGCGATCCCCGACCGCGGCACCCGCATCGACGCGGAGAACATCGAGTCGATGACCCGCCTGCGCGTCCCGGTCGCCGACACCCCCGTGCACGAGAGCGGCGCCGACGACCGCCTGCTGCACTGAGCCCGCGGCTCAGCTCAGCGGGTCGGCGAACACCTCGCTGACCGGCAGCTCGCAGTCGAGGCTCTGCAGCGCGATGGATTCGCCGTCCCGATAGGTGCGCTGGGTCCAGCCATCGGCCTCCCGTCGCCACAGATCCACGCGCCGGTCGTCGTGGGCGACGAGGACGACCTCCTCGACCGACTCGATCCGCTTGTAGTGCGCGAGCTTCTCACCGCGGTCGTATCCCTCGGTCGACGGGCTCAGCACCTCGATCAGGACCGTCGGGTTCGTGACCGTGTGGCCCTTGCGGTCCTCGGGGTCGAGCTCGAGCCGTTCGCAGACCACGCTCGCGTCGGGATATGTGCCCAGGCCCGTCTCGGGGACTCGGATCCGGAGGTCGGAGTCGAACACGCGGCACTTGCGACCCCGCAGCCGATCGCGCAGCAGCGCGACGACGTTCACCTTCACCGCCGAGTGCTCCGGAGAGCCGCCGGCCATCGCCCACACCTCTCCATCGAGGTATTCGTGGCGGACCTCGCTCTCCTGCTCGAGCGCGAGGTAGGCGTCGAAGTCGAAGAACTGCCGTGCGGGGCGGCTCATGCGCGCAGGATAGCGCTAGACCACGCGGTACTTCAGCGTCTTCGCGTAGAAGACCGCGGTCACGCACGTGACCGGGAGCATCAGGACCGGGATGACCAGGGCGCCCGCCAACAGGATGGCGTTGATGGCTCCCGTGGACAGGTTCAGCCCCACCTCGGGGAACTCGAGCGCGACGGCGAACGCGATGTAGGCGGCGAGCGCGCCACCCCACACCACGCTCCACACGAGGTTCACGACGAGCGCGGTGAGCCGGTGGCCGTTCATGCGCTCGGTGCTCGCTCGCAGCGCGTCGCTGGTCTTCTCCCCCTCGTGCAGCACGACCGGGATCACCAGCAGCAGCGACAGGCTGCGCACCACGCCGGGGACGATCAGCAGCAGGGTGAAGAAGAAGATCTGCAGCCCAGCGAGGAAGTTCGTGATGATCAGGTTGCCGGCCGAGTCCACCGAGCGGCGCAGCGCGGTCATCGGGTCGAGCTCGTCGCCACGGATGGCGCGATGCGCGAGGTGGAAGACGGCGCCCTGCGCGAGCACCGTCACCGTCGCGTTCCAGGCCGTGCTGACGAACGGCAGCTCCGGGATGAACGTGTCGATCAGCGCGACGGGCAGGTCCGCGAGCACCACGATCACCGCGGCGGGCAGCGCGATCTGGCCGAGCACCCACAGCGACCCCGACAGCACGTTGCCGACGGTCGGCGGCGTGCGCTCGATCTCGCTCAGCCGCCCGATGCAGTCCTCGCAGATCTGGTGACCGTCGTAGTCGACCAGCTCCGCGAAGGTCCCGCAGCGATCGCAGGGTGGGTGGGCGCTCACGTCGGGGGCGAGCGGCTCGGCGTCCTCAATCACGTTCGTCGCGTACGGTGGGGTCCTGGTGGCCGATGGTCGCGCGCACCAGGACGAACTTGTTGCAGAACCGCGGGTCGGTGAGCTCTTCGATGGTCGTGTCTCGCATCACGCTTCGGAGGTTCGCGAGGCGCTGATGCTCCAGCATGAAGTACGCGGTGCGGCCGCGGTTCTGCCCTAGCCACTCGCGCAGGGCGCGGTTGTCGAGCTGCACGAACACGTGCACGCGGTTGCCGGTGTAGAAGTTCTCGCCCTTCCAGTTCATCTGCCACGCGATCAGCGGCTCGTCCTCGCTCGCGCGCAGGTCGTAGTAGCGCTGCACGAGCTCTCGCTGCCCCCAGTGCGGGGACAGGTCGATCATGTAGACGTCGAGCGCCCAGACGCAGAAGAGCATCGACAGGCCGACGAACGCGCGCATCGCCACGTCCCGGACCGGCCGGATCGCCGCGACGACCACGATCACGACCCCCACGATCGCGAAGCCGGTGAGGATGGGCCGGTAGTCGAGCTCGGTCGGCCACGGCCGGCCGTAGTTGTAGACGAACAGGTGGATCAGGCGCTCGTAGCCCTGCGGCCGCGCGTCGGTCACCCAGCTCATGTCGCGCCCGGCCAGCGCGAGCAGCGGCGTCGCCGCGAGCAGCCCCGTCGCCATCGCGCCCCTGGCCCACCCGACCTTGCCCCTCGGATCCTCTTCGACCGTGGCGTCTGGACCGCGGCCCAGCCACCAGGCGCCCCCGAGCAGCGCGACCGCGCCGGCGATCAGCAAGGTGGTCCCCCACACCGGCCACGGGTGCTCGAGCGCCCAGTCGGTGTTCTCCATGCCCTCGGGCAGGATCCCCCGCACGTCGCCCCAGCGCCCCGCGACGCCGAGCACCGCGGGGATGGGCGCGAGCAGCGCCAGCGCCGTCGAGCCGATGCGTCGCAGGTCCAGCCCCTCGCCGCGCGGGCGCAGCAGCCGGTCGACCGCGAGCCCCATGAGGATCGCGGCCGGCGGCACGGCCGGGAAGATGTAGTGGTGGAACTTCGTCGTCATCGCGCTGAAGAGCGTGAACGACGCGGCGAGCCACAGCGCCGCGAGGATCGCGGTGTCGTGGCGGAAGCGATCGCGCGACGAGTCGGCGTTCGGGCGGCGGGCGAACCACACCGCGAGCGCGAGCGGGGCGAGCGCGACCCACGGGAACATCCCGTAGCCCATCTGCTCGACGAAGTAGCCGATCGAGCCCGCCCGGGTCTCGTCCATGTGCACGCCGGACGTGAGCCGGTTGAGGTGATCGTGCACGAGCAGGCGGTTGGTGAACGGCGGCCCGTGGCGGATGAACATCGCCACGTACCAGGGCATCCCGATCGTGACGACGGCGAGCATGCCGGCGCCCACCTTCAGGTGTCCGCGACGCAGCAGCTCCCAGCGCCGCGTGGAGATCAGGAACAGCAGCGCGACGAGGCCCGGCAGGGCGAAGCCGGGGATGCCCTTGGCCATGAACGACAGGCCGCAGAAGAAGTAGAACGCGAACATGAGCTGCCCGCGCCGCGTGTCTTCACGCGCGATCAGCCAGATCAGCCCGAGGTAGCCGCTCAGCCACAGCAGCGCCTGGCTCGCCGGCTGCGCGCCGAGCCCCGACAGGTACGGCTCCACGTTGCGGATCGCCGAGTTCCCGGGGACGCCGTGGTTGCCGCCCGAGCCGCTCATGAACACGTCGCCGTGCCAGCCGAACGGCGGGAACCCGCCGAGGAAGCTGACGTTGCGCGACATCAGGTACAGGACCTGCGGGAGCACCACGAGCGTGACGAGCCCGATCATCACGTGCCGCCCGCTGAAGGTCAGCGGGCCGATCCCGAACCGCTTCAGCTTCGTCGCGCCGTCGCCGGTGACCGCGAGCCCGAGCGCGCACATCGCCATCGTCATGTTGGCGACGAAGGGCATGTCCGTGATCGCCTGGTGCGACAGGAAGAAGAAGTGCGGCATCGTGCACAGGACGACCCCAGCGAGCAGCCCGGCGCGCCGGTTCCAGACCTTCGCGACGAGGTGGTAGACGCCGAGCATCGCGCCGAGCGCGAGCAGGAAGTGCGGCAGCCGCAGCGCGATCTCGGGGTTGGTCGGGTTCGCGTCCGGGTGGAAGTCCACCCCGAGCGCGCCCATCGACAGCGCCTCGGTCCAGAAGATCAGGATCGGCTTGGACCAGAAGAAGTCCTCCTGAGCCCACCAGAGGCTGATCCAGTCGTCGCGCGCGAGCATCTCCCGCGCGACCTCGCCGTAGTGCGTCTCCCAAGGATCCCACAGACCGTACGAGCCCAGGAACGGCAGCAGCAGCCCGCACGCGACCGCGACGACCATCAGGCTCGGCCGCCGCAGCCCCGGCACGATCAGAAACGGCAGCGCCGCGATCGACGCCAGCGGCAGCCCGAGCGCGCCCTGGCCCTGTACGAGCAGCATCAGCGCGCCGACCACCAGCGCCAGCGGCACCATGTACACCGGCGCGAAGAACCAGCGCTCGCCCTCGAGCGCGAACAGCGCCGTGTCCCGCAGCTCGACGCGCTCGGTGTCGCCGCCGGCGCGGTGGAACAGCCCGAACAGGTCGAGCACCCCCGCCGTCCCGACGAGCATGGCGAGCATGCCCCACAGCGGCCCGCGCGCGACCTGCTCGTCGTTGGCCATGAGCAGGAACGTCACCCCGAACCCGACCACGCACAGCGCCACGCCGCGCGCGATACCGGGGCCGCGGGACGACTTGGCCCGGGCCGCCTCGACGACCTCCTCGGCCTCGACTTTGGCGGCCGCCGGCGAGACGCCCTTGGTCGCCTTCGCCTTCTTCTTCTTCTTGCGCTTCGGCTTGTCGCTCATTGGAGCGCGCCGAGGATAGCGTCGGGCACCTTCGGTGGCACCCCGCGCGAGCAGGCTGCTCGAAAAGCAGCCTGCTCCCGTGCCGCGCGCGAAGCGCGCATGCCCGTGCCCGTGCCCGTGCCCGAAAGGTCAGCGGGTCGGATGCGAACGAGCTCGACGGGTCGGGAGGGCGGGCACGGGAGTGGGAGTGGGAGCGGGCACGGGCACGGGCACGGGCACGGGCACGGGGTGGATTGGCAGGGCGCTCGCGGCGCCCTGCTAATCCACGCCGAACGAGATACCCGTCTGGGCGCCGATCCGGCTGCGCTGATCGACCACCACGCCGATCACCACCGCCGCCGTCACCGCCGCGACCGCGCCCACGATGATCCAGAAGACGGGCTCCTCGAAGATCGTGCCGCCGCCGCCGCCCTCGCCGCCGTCGGCCGCGCGGAGCCGGCCGACCACGCGCGGGGAGAACTCGCTGCCCGCCGCGAGCATGACGTTGCCGTGCACGTCGAGGACCTCGACGTAGTACTCCACGCGGTCGGCGTCTCCCGCGCCGGCCACCGGCGCGTCGACCTCGCCGCTCGCGTCGAACTCGGCCTCGGTGAACGCGGCCTCGCCCTCGAGCCTCGCGGCCACCCGGATGCGCCGGGCCATGTCGGTCGGGTCGATCAACGACACGTGCACCGCCGAGTTCGCCCGGTCCAGACCGGCCTCCACGCCGAGTCGGGTGGTGCGCGCCGCCCACAGGCCCCGCGCCTCCAGGAACGGGTCGCGCATCTGCGGGTTCACCGACGCGTCGAGCTCGTGCTCCGGGTCGACCCCGAGCATCCGCACGAAGTAGTCGCGCGCCGCGTCGGGGTCCGAGATCGCGTTGGCGACGCCGAGCAGCTCGTAGGTCCGCACCAGCTGCTCGGGGGTGAGGCTGCCGCTGCGCAGCGCCTCGAGGGCGTGGCTCTGCACCGCTTCGAAGTCGACGTTGAGGTAGGCCTCCTCGGCCTGCCGCAGGTGCGCGTTGCTCCCGGCCCCCTGCGCCGCGGCGGGGGCCGCGGCGAGGAGCAGCAGCAGCGACAGCGACGCGCGCGTCATCGACAGCCTCCCCCGGCGGCGCACTTGTCCTCGGCGCTCGAGCAGGTGAGCGTGCGCCCCATCGTCGAGGTCACGTAGTCGCTCGTGGGGAACAGCTGCACCTGCACCGGGGGGGCGTCCACGTACGCCTCCGCGACCGTGCAGCCGTCGAGGATGAGGTTGTCGCTGTCGTCGAACGCCAGCATCACGTACGCGTGCGGCCCCGGAGGCACGTCGTCGAAGCTCACCCCGCCCGCGCGGAACTCGCAGATCGGCACGCGGTCGGTCTGCAGCGCCGGCATGCCGATCCCGCTGCTCTCGACTTGCTCGAGCAGCGCCGGGCAGTCGCCGAGCCCCTCCTCCGGGTCGATCGTGAACACGAGCAGCTGCCCGAAGGAGGTGAACAGGAAATTCTCCTCGCGCGGGAAGCGAACGTCCACCTCGACCGGGGTGGGAGCGCAGCCGGCGACGAGGACCAGGGCGAGGGCGGCCCCCAGACCTCGGCTCACGAGCCCACCTCGTCGGAGGTCAGGGTCCGATCGCGGCAGAACGATCCGAGCCCCTCGGGCAGCGCGGTGACGACGCCACGGCACATGCGCGAGACGCTCGGCGGGTCGTAGCGCCAGATCTCGTAGGGCGAGACCACGTTGCCGACCTCGTCGAAGTCCACGTTGCCGCTCGCGCCCTGGTAGTCGATGTCGCGCCCGAGCCCGATCTCGTGCAGCGCGTCGGCGAGCTCGCCCGCGCGCTGGAAGTCGGGCTCGGTGTCGCGGGTCGAGACCTCGTACAGCGCGTCGCGGACCGCCGCGCCGTCGGTGGTCCCCGCGCGCTCGATCGCGAGCAGGAGCAGGGCGGTCGCGTCGTACTGGTTGGAGGAGAACGGGATCGGCGCCTCGCCGCTCAGGCTCGCCTGGAACCGGTCGCGGTACGAGTTGTACTCGGGGGTCAGCGCGTCGGTGACCGGCGAGGTCCCGAACACGTTCGACAGCAGGTCGGGGTTGCCGACCTCGTTGACGAACGCGGGGGCGCGGATGCCGTCGGTGCCGATCCAGGTCACGTCGCCGCCGCCCGCGCCGTCCCAGTCGCGGATGATCACGCCGGCCGAGCGCGGGAAGGCGACGAGCGAGATGCAGTCGGGCATCGCGGCCATCACCATGCCGACCTCGGCGGTGTAGCTCGGCTGGCCCTCGGTGAACGGGACCTGGATGGCGATCGGCACGCCCCGCTGGGTCAGCGCCGCGGCGATCGCGTCGCCGAAGGGCTGCCCGTAGTCGTCGTCGAGGTGCAGGATGGCGACGTTCGCGCACGCCTGGTCCTCCGCCGCGATGGCCACGACCCGCGACTGCAGGCTGTCGGGCGCGATGGTGCGGAAGAAGAACCGCGCGTCGGGCTCGAGCGCCTCGTTGAACGCGGTGATCCGGTCCGAGGTCGAGCAGCAGGAGATCTGTGGGACGCGCGCGGGCGTGAGCACCGCGGTGACGCCGAGCGAGATGCTGCTCGCCGCCGCGCCGACCACCCCGACGACGCCCTCGCGCATCAGCTCGTCGGCCAGCTGCGCCTGGAACTCCGTGTCGCCGGTGTTCGTCTCGTCGTCGACCACGACCAGCTCGACCGGCCGCCCGCCGAGCAGGCCGCCGGCGGCGTTGACCTCGAGCGCGGCGAGGCGCGACGCCTCCTCCCAGCCGGGGCCGTCGCCGCCGAGCGCGCCGGAGCGCGACACGACGAGCCCGATCCGGATCGGCTCGAAGGTGTCCTCTGGGAGCGTCGCCTCTGGCCCGCACGCACAAGCCAGGGTCGCCGCCAGCGTGATCGTCCAGCGAAAATTCATCGGTACCCCGCCCGCGAGTCTAGTCGAAGGCGCGGCCAGCTGTCACAACCCGACGCGTCGCGTCGTCGTCTGCCCGGCGGTGATCGTCACCCGGTAGGTCTGGTCGATCCCGCGATCGGGGTTGCGCAGGCGCAGCACGTGGTTGCCGGCGGGCAGCTCGACCCGGATCAGCGGGGTGGTGCCGAGGCTGCGCCCGCCGAGCGTGACGTTGGTCCACGGGGTCGTGGCGAGCGTCAAGAAGCCGGGTTCGCTCTCGGGCGTGCGCGTGGGCTCGCGCTCGGCTTCGCGCCGCTGCTGCTCTTCGCGCCGCTGCTGCTCCTCGCGTCGCTGCTGCTCCTCGCGCTGGCGGCGCAGCTGCTCACGGCGCTCGCGCCGGGCCGCGGCGAGGCGCGCCTCGCGCTCGCTGCTGCCGACGCTCGGCCCGGGCTCGGGCTCGGGCGGGTCGACCACGGGCGGCGGGTCCGCGGACGGCGGATCGGGCTCGACGTCGGTCGCGGTCGGGTCGTCGCCGTCGTCGACGACGGGGGCGGGGTCCGGGTCCGGCTCGACCGCCGGGTCGTCTCCGGCTTCGGTGCCGCCGGGCTGATCGAGGATCGGCGCGTCGCCGCTGCGCGCCGTCACGCCCTCGCTGGCGTCGTCGGACCACCCGAGCGGCAGGATCAGCCCGAGCATCAGCGCGAGCAGCATCACGGCGACGAGGATCCCGATCTTCCACAGCACCCCGCCGCCGCGGCGCTCGGGCTCGGCGCCCATCGCCGGGGGGTGCGGCCCCGTCATGCCGGGGCTGGCCGCGAACGGCGGCGGGGTCACCGAGGTCGAGTCGAGGACGGGCGCCGGCGTCGGCGTGGGCGTCGACCCGCCGTGCGGCGCCGTCACCCCCGAGACCGACGGCGTCGGCGTCTCCTGCGAGCTGTTGTTTGGCGGGATCAGCCGCTGGATGGTCTCGGTGCCCATCGCGCCCGAGCCCTTGAGGCACGCGGCGAGGGTCTGCTTGTGATGGCTGATGACGTCGCCGAAGCGCTTCTTCATCAGCTTCGCGATCTGCTTGCGCCCGGGCCCGTCGTCGAGCGTGCGCAGGTAGCGCTCGAGCTCGTCCTTCATCTCCTGCGCGGACTGGTAGCGCTCGTCCGGGTCGCGCTGCAGCGCGCGGTTGCAGATCGTGTCGAGCTCGGTCGGCAGCTCCGGCCGGAACGCCGACGGCAGCTTGATCTCGCCCTGCAGCGTCTCGTGCAGCGTGGCGAGCTCGTTGACGCTCTTGAACAGGCGCCGGCCGGTCAGGACCTCCCACAGCACCACGCCCATCGACCACAGGTCGCTGCGCTGATCGACGGCCTGTCCGAGGGCCTGCTCGGGCGCGATGTACGCGTACTTGCCCTTGATGACGCCGGTCTTGGTCTCGACCACGTGGGTCGCCGCCTTGGCGATCCCGAAGTCGAGCAGCTTCACCATGCCGTTGTAGGTGATGAAGATGTTCTGCGGGCTCACGTCGCGGTGCACGACCCCGAGCTCGGTGCCGTCGAAGTCGGTCAGCTCGTGCGCGTAGGCGAGCCCGTCGAGCGCGTCGGCCACGATCCGCGCGCTGAGCGCGATGGGCATCGGCTTGCGCTGCTGGCCCGAGATCCGCAGCAGCCGCTCGAGGCCCTGCCCGTCGAGGTACTCCATCGCGAGGAAGTGGTTCCCGTCGTCCTCGCCCACCTCGTACGTCTGCACGCAGTGCGGGTGGTTGAGGCGCGCGGCGAGGCGGGCCTCGTCGAGGAACATGTCGATGAAGCCGGGCTCCATCGCCAGGTGACGATGCAGCCGCTTGATCACGACGAGCTTGCGGAACCCGCCCTTGCCCTCCGAGACGGCGAGGTTCACCTCGGCCATGCCGCCGTGCCCCAGCTTGCCGATCAGGGTGTATTTGTCGAAGGGCTGCGGAGGGATCGCGGCGAGGGAGTAGGCCTTGTGGGCCTCCACCATCCCGAGCGAGACACCGTCGCCGGCCCCGCCCTCCGAATCCCCCGCCGCGCCAGCGCTCACGACGTGGGCATCTTCTGATCCCGCCGGGGGGCTGTCAACGAGCGAAGCATGCGAAAAGGCTCGGTTCTCCGGTCAGTCTTTGGGGTGAAGCCCGTGTTTGCGGACGAGCTTGTGGAGGTACTTCCGGTCCATGTCGGCCGCTCGCGCCGCGGCGGAGATGTTCCCCTCGGAGCGGTCGAGCAGCCAGGTCACGTAGCGGCGCTCGAACTCGGCCTCCCACTCGGACTTGGTGTCACGGTAGCTCTTGTCGGGGTCGAAGTCCGGCATGAGCGCCGCCGCCGGGTCCGCGTCGGTCGCCGGCTTGGCCGACCCGGCGAACGGCAGCGTGCCGAGCTGGACCTCGTCGTATCCGGCCGCGCGTGACAGGTAGGCCGCCCGCTCGAGCACGTTGCGCAGCTCCCGGATGTTGCCCGGCCAGTCGTGCGCGGCGAGCGCGTCGAGGGTCTCGTCCGACAAGGTCGTCGGCGTGGTCCCGGACGGATCCGACTCGGCGATCCGGGCGAGCAGCGTCCGCACGAGCACCGGGATGTCGTCGCGACGCTCGCGCAGGGGCGGCAGCTCGATCGGCACCACCGCGAGGCGAAAGTACAGGTCCTCGCGGAACTTGCCCCGCTCGACCTCCATCTTGAGGTTGCGCTTGGACGCCGCGACGACGCGGATGTCGACCTGCTGGTTGCGGTTGCCGCCCACCCGGCGGAACGAGCGCGTCTCGAGCGCGCGCAGCAGCTTGGGCTGCAGGTCGAGCGGAAGCTCCCCGATCTCGTCGAGGAACAGCGTGCCCTTGTCGGCCAGCTCGAAGGCGCCCTGCCGGGACGCCGAGGCGCCGGTGAACGCGCCCTTCTCGTGGCCGAACAGCTCGCTCTCGATCAGCGAGCCGACCACCGCGCCGCAGTCGACCACGATGAACGGCCCCTTCGACCGCGGGCTCTGCGCGTGGATCGAGCGGGCCAGGACGTCCTTGCCCGTCCCCGTCTCACCGCCGATCAGGACGGTCGCGTCGGTCGGGCCGAGCCGCTCGAGCAGCCCGAACACCGAGCGCATCGACACCGACTTGCCGACCGCCTCGCCGTACGTGGTCGAGTCGCTCGGGAGGATCTCGATCCGCTCCGAGTACGGGCGGACCTTGAGCTCGACCTTGCCGACCGTGATCACCGCGCCTGGCTTGAGCCAGGCCTCCTTGATCTCGGCGCCGTCGAGGAGCGTGCCGTTGGTCGAGCCGAGGTCTCGCAGCAGGTAGCCGCGCCGCTCTCGGATGATCTCGCAGTGGGCTCGCGAGACCGTCTCGTCGGGCAGCACGAGCTGGTTGTCGCGGCTCTTGCCGATGCGGAAGAGGTCACCCTCGATGACCTGCTCTTTGCCGCGATCGTCGCCCGAGAGGATCACGAGCGCGCAGCGCGGCAGCTCGAGGACGCGGGGGTCCCCGACGTGGGCCGTGCGTGGCTGCTCCGTCACTCGCGCAGTCTAACCCGAACCACCCCGTCGGCAGGGGCGGTCACCGCCCCGCGGAGGTGGCGGCCCTCGCCCTCCCGATCGACGAGCCAGACGTCGACGTCGTAGTCGCCCGGGCTGAGGTCGAGCGTATCGCGCACGAGGCCAGGCGCGCCCTCGGGCCAGCGGAGGGTGACCTCGCGCACCGTCTCGGACTCCTGCGAGTACTCGATCGTCGCCTCGACCACCGACGCGTGGTCGGGGAAGCGGTAGTCGAGGTCGACCTCGCGCGGGATCGCGCCGCCGATCGTGACCGCCACCGCGACGAGGAACACCCCGACCGTCAGGGTCGCGAGGCGCCGACGGTGCTTGCCGTAGAAGTCGACCGCGCGCCAGAAGAACGAGTCCGGCTCGAGGTCCTCCTCGTCGTCCTCGAGCGCGTCCTCGTCGGGGTCGACCACGGGGCGCACCATAGCTCCGCTGGAATCGGGGGCGAGCCCCGGAAGTTGCCCCGCGAGACCGGGTGACCTAACCCGGCGGAGCCGACATGACGCGAATCCACCTCAGCTCGCTCCTCATCCTCTCCTTGTCGCTGGTCGCCTGCGGAGGCTCGTCCTCCTCGGAGGGGACCACCGCCGAACGCGCCGACGACGAGGAGGACGCCGACGAGTACATCGGCGAAGGCCCCGCGGACGAGGACGACGAGGAGGACGAAGAGGGCGGCTTCGTCGACGACACGCTGCTGCGCCGCGCCTCGATCACGCTCGGCGATCCGACCGAGGTGCCGGGCACCGGCGTCACGATGCGCGTGCCCGAGGGCGCGCAGCGCATGCCGATGTCGGCGGGCTTCATCGCGATGCGCGAGCGCGTGCAGATCTCGGTCGCGGTGCTCGAGGGATCGGCCGACCTGCTGGAGTCGATCCGCACCGGCGGCATGCAGGACGCGCCGGATCCCGCGCACGAGGAGGAGGTCGAGATCTCCGGCGTCACCGGCCGGCTCGGCCGCGACATGGTGCAGACGCAGCAGGGCGTGCTCGAGCGCCAATGGCTGCTCGTGCACGACGGCACGCGGGGCCTCGGCATCGTCGCGACCTACGAGGGCGCGCGCGCCCGCGGCTACCGGCGCCCGATCCACGACGCGCTCGAGGCGGTGGAGTGGGACAACGAGGGCGCGCTCGATCCGTCGGCCGCGCTCGGCATCGACGTCGGCCCCGCCGAGGGCCTCGAGCTGTCCAACCGCACCACCGCCAACCTCGTGATGCTCGAGCCCGACTCGGAGTACCCGCCGGTGCCGGGCCAGCCGGTGCTCACCGTGTCGCCGCTGCCGATGCGCATCCCCGAGGACCGCGCGATGGGCCTGTGTCCGCAGCTCGCGGCGCGGTTCATGGCGGCGCCCGAGGAGGACGTCGAGGACGAGGCGGACGTCGACGGCGAGCTGCGCGGCTGCGAGCGCATCATCACCACCGACCTGCCGACGGGCGAGCGCGTGATGGCCTACGCGGCGGTCCTGTTCCATCAGGGCGTGCCGATCCTCGTCACCGGGTTCTCGGCCGCCGACGCGATGGACACGTGGAGGCCGCGGTTCAACTCGGCCGCGCGCACCGTCCGCGTCCGCTAGCTCGGTGTACGCTCCGGGGGTGAGCACGCTGACCTTCGCGATGGGCCCCGTCCACCTCGACAGCGACGGGGAGCTGCTGCGGCAGCGGCTCGCGATGCGGCTCGCCGGCGCGATCGGCGGCCCGGTCGAGGTGGTCTCGATGCGCTCGTACGCCGAGCTCGCCCTGATGATGAGCCGCGGCGACGCGCAACTGGGCTGGATGCCGCCGGCGGTGTTCGTGCGCAGCGAGGCGAGCGCCGGGCTGCGGCTGCTCGCCGCGGTCGAGCGCTCGATGGGCGACGGCTACCGCGGCGTGCTCTTCGTCCCGCAGGACTCGCCGGTGCAGACCCTCGAGGACCTGCGCGGCACGTCGGTCGTGTGGGTGGATCGCGACTCGGCCGCCGGCTACCTGTTCGTGCGGCTCGCGCTGCGCGAGGCGGGCGTGGAGCCGAGCGAGCTGTTCGGCGACGAGCGCTTCGCGGGCAGCCACGGGAGCACGGTGCGCGCGGTGCTGCGGGGCGAGGCCGACGTGGGCGCGACGCACGCGCAGACCAAGCCGGGCACCGAGGAGATCGTCCTGGCCGGCTGGCACTTCTACGCCGGCGTCGACGGCATGCGCCCGCTGCTCGTCAGCCCGCCGATCCCGCCCGACGTGATCTGCGCGTCGAGCTCGCTCGACCCCGATCGCCTCGACGACGCGCGCGAGGCCCTGCTGCGCCTTCACCGCATCGAGGACGGCGACCCCGACCTGCTCGACGAGGTGTTCGGCGGGGTGAAGCTCGTCGGCGCCCGGACGACCGACTACGACCCCGTGCGCGCCGCGATGCCGTGAAGCGCGCCGCGCTCGGGAGGCGCGAAGCATGGTCGCGGAGCGCGGAGCAGGCACCGAGCGCTCGGCGGGATGGGGCGAGCGTGCCGGTCGAACGACCGCGGGGGCTTGGGGGCGACGGGCTTTAGCCGGGAGACGAGGAGAGATGGGAGGGGGAGAGTGCGCGATGGTCGACGCCCGCGTCCCGGCCCGCTCCGACGGTCGAAGCTAGCAGCCCGCGGCAAAGATGGCTGCGCGCGCCTCGGCGGCGGGACGCCGCGCCCAGCACGCCAGTCGCTCGGTCGAAATGCTTCAGCATTTCGCCCTCGGCCCGGCGCGCTGGACACGGCGTCGCGCTCGCCGATCCATCACGCGCATCTTCGCCGCGTTCT
>Ga0070728_10003333_pt1 | contig 17861 bp, 13 predicted proteins | sample tdDd471_FD_66723 | JGI IMG/M metagenome (GOLD analysis project Ga0070728, IMG submission 66723) | Marine sediment microbial communities from the Atlantic coast under amendment with organic carbon and nitrate - tdDd47.1 | ecosystem: Environmental > Aquatic > Marine > Coastal > Sediment | place... | reverse complement strand
ACCATCTGGGGGATGTCACCAGCCAGGCAGCGCCCGGCACTCCGGACAATCTGGTATCCGTGACCGACATCAGTGACCTGGGAACCGTCTACGGACTGTCTTTTGGGGATACCGGTTTCCGCTACGACCTGGATGTGGGGCCCACGACCGATGGCATGGTCACCGGACGACCGGTTACCGACGACGAGAACGGGTTTGAAGACCTGGTAATCATGGCTCTCAATTTCGGAGACGTGGATAAATACTTCTCGCCACCGAATCCGGGAGTTCGCAATGCGTTGTCGATTCGCCAGGGGAGTACGGCGCCGGTCGGCCAGATCCTGGAGGCGGCCATTGTCATGGAAGGTGACGGCAAGGTACAGGCAATCAGTACCGAGATCACTTGGAATCCATCGGTCCTCGTTCTCGAAGGGACCGTGGCGGGCGACCTGCTGGTTGCACAAGGCGGGCGGCATCTGCTGCTGTCGCCGCGTCCAGGCACCATCGACGTGGCCTTGCTCGGCAAGCGCGAACGGGGAATCTGCGGACAGAGTGACCTCGCTCGTCTGCGCTTTCGCGTGATCGGTGCAGGAGCTACCGATCTGGCGATATCGGGGACTAAGGCTCGCGACACCGAGAACCGAAGCGTCGCGATCGAGCTGGACGGCGGTGCGCCGCCAACGGTCTTGCCGGCGACGGCATTGCTGCCCAACGCGCCCAATCCATTCAACCCCGGTACGACGGTGTATTTCAGACTGGCCAGTGAGGGACAGGTGCGAGTTTCCATATACACGCTGGACGGCCGACTGGTGCTGCACTTGGTGGATGAGTCACTGACCGCCGGTTTGCACTCCGTTTTCTGGGACGGTCGGGACGCATCAGATCGACCCTCCGCTTCGGGACTGCTACTACTGCGGATGGAGTCCGGGGGACAGGCGTACTCGCGCCGCATGTTGCTGTTGAAGTAGCGGGTGGCGAAAGCCGTCCGCTGGGATATAGAGGATTCGACCATGGCGAAGCCCGAACCACGGTTACTGCCTACCGATGACGCCCTGGTGCGGACCGACCCAAAGTCGGTTCTGCCGGATTCGGTGGCGGCGCCCGGATATCTGCTTCCCGCGGCGTCCTGGGCGCGTGTTCTGGTTGCGCCGTTGTTGGATGTCTACTCCCGAACCAACCTGGCCATCGCGCGCCGAGGGCGGTGGGGTCTTCGCCTGGCGGATAGCCATGGTCTGCTGTTCGCCTTTGCCTCTTTAGTGGCCTTGGCGTTAGCGCCTCGATTCCTGATGCTCGGCTACTATCTGATCGCCGAGATCATCACAGACGGTGTTGCGATCAAGCCTGATACCTCGGTGGTGCCGTTTACACCGGACTCCGTCGCGGTCGTCCTGGGTGCGTTTGTGCTGACCTTCGCCATGCCCCGGAATTGGCGACTGTTCTGTGGAGGGGTCGTTTCGCTGTGGTTTCCATTGGTGCATTTCGGCATCAGTCCGCTGGGGATGTCGATCTTCGGCTGCTACGTGGCCGCTCTGTATGCCATCGCCAAGATTCGGATATCTCGCTACGCTGTTTTCGCCGTGGCCGTTACCCTAACCGGCACGGCGATCGCGTTGCTGAGCATCTCACAGACAGTCGTCGAATCGGGAATTCTCGTCTTGATGGGTCGGTTCCCCATCATCGTGCCCATGATCTGGTACACCATGATCGAGGAGATGCCGGGGCGCCGGAAGTTGCAACCGGTCCGGCATACCGTTTACCACTATCTGCGGACACTCCACAGTCCGGTGATCACTTTCAAGGATATATTTGGTCCGACCGGAGCCGGCCTCGTCCAGATCCGCACCGAAGGATTCAAGGCGCTCTTTACCGTTCTGGCGGCGGTGTTCGTTGTCGATGCGATTGGCAGCTATTCGGGCCGCGTGAACGAGCCGGAAATGTCCGGCCTGTCACTGCTGGTCTTTTCGTATCTGCAGTACGTTCGCACCTATTGCCTGTTTGTCATCGCCATCAACGTCGTCATCGGTGGATTGCGCCTGATGGGCGTGCCGGTGCGAAACAATTTCAACTGGTGGTTGCTGGCCAGGACACCCAATGAGCATTGGCGCCGCTGGAACATGCTCATGCGGGAGTGGGTCGTCGGCTTCATCTTCTTTCCCATCATGCGCGCGCGCCGCTGGCTGTTCGTGGCGGTCATGGCATCGCTGCTTTCCTCCGGTCTATTGCACATTGCGCCCGGCGCACTGACTGCCGGAGTCGACTGGGTGCGCAGTAGCATCATCATGACCTATTGGGGACTCAATGGCGTGGCGATCTACGCCTTCATCAAGATACCGCTGATCGCACCTGATTTCGTCGAACGACTCCGTTTCCGGACGAGCCGGCTCTGGTGGGCGGCGGGTGTCGTTTCGACGTCGGCATTCTACGGAATCCTGGTGCATGTTCGTCAGAGTTGCCGATCCTGGGATCAAGTTGGCACCTATTTCGAGCGATTGTTTGGAGTTTGAGAGGGATCGAATGGACCGTTTAGCGAGAAAGCAAGGCCCCTTTGGGACGGTCAGTGAGTTGATCGCCACCGCCGTGACCAACCACGGACCGCGCACGGCGGTACGCTTGCCCGATCGGGAGGTGACCTACACCGAGCTGGGAGAGTTGATGTCCGGTGCTGCGGCCTTGCTGCACAGCTGCCGCCTGATTGACGGCGATCGGGTAGCCATCGTCGGACCCACCGAGTTGCCATACATCGTTGCCTACGGAGCGGCCCAGTGCTGCGGCATGGCCACGGTCGAAGCCGGCCATCGCGAATCTTTGGAAATGTTGCGGGACATGGTCCTGCGTTCCGAAGCGAGGCTGGTGGTCACCGAGCGGGAGGACCTGCGTGCGTCCCTGCACGGCAGGGTGCTGTCCTTTTCCTTCGCTGAGTTCATGGATAGAAGTCTCGAATCAGGCCTCGACGAAAGTATCGAGAAGGACGCTCGTGAGGTTCGCCCTGCCGATTCGTCGGCCATCGTTTTCACTTCCGGCACCACCGGTACGCCCAAAGGCGTCATGCTTTCCCACGCGAACTTCGCTTTCGTGGTTCCGGTCATCATGGACTACCTGGAGCTTCAGAATACGGATCGCTATGCTCTGGTGCTTCCTTTGAATCACACCTACGGCAAGACAGTGATGCTCAGCACATTCGGCGCAGGAGGGACCCTGGTCGTGCTGAATAACTTCACCGACTTGCCCGCGTTCCTCGGCGACCTTTCCGCCAGTCGCAGTACCGTGTTGAGCATGGTGCCGTACCACGCACAGATCCTCCTGCAACGGGGCGATCTTTCCGCTGCCGATCTGAGTTCACTGCGGGCTATCACCTTCTCCGGCAACAAGCTCGTGCCCCAGACCCAGCAGTTGCTCAAGAAGGCATTGCCGGGAGTCGAGATCTTCTCGATGTACGGCCTGACCGAATCCACAACCCGCGCGGCATTCGTCCCGCCCGAGCAACTGGACCGGAAGAGCGAATCCTGCGGCAAGGGGTTGCCGGGCGTGACCATCAGGATCGTCGATGATCGAGGCCGCATTCTGCCACCGAAGGTGGAGGGAGAGGTCCTGATACAGGGGCCCAATATCATGCAGGGCTACCTGGGCGATCCCGAGCTGACGACCGCCACCCTGGCGGGTGGCTGGCTGCACACCGGAGACCTGGGCTATGTGGATGAAGACGGTTTCCTCTACCTGAGTGGACGCAAGAACGAGCTCATCAAGTGCGCTGGAGAGCGGATCAGTCCCCTGGAGATCGAGAACGTCCTGCTGGCACACCCGATGATACTCGAGGCCGCGGTAGTCGGGGAGCCGGATCCTCTCCTGGGCGAGACGGTGGTTGCACATGTGGTGCCCCGTGGAGATCGTTTCGATCGAGCCGCCATCGCCCGTTTCTGTGCCACCCGACTGTCCCCTCACAAGTTACCCCGCCGATACGTACAGGAGACCGAGCTGCCCAAGACCGCAACCGGCAAGGTGAAACGTAATCTACTGCGAGCCAAAAGCATGGAGGAACGTGCATGAGCTTCACGGATCAGGAGCAACAAGTCCGACAGTTTCTCAACGAGAGGTTTGCCGGTTACGACGAATCTCTGGCGAGCACCGAGTCTCTGGAGGGAATCGTGGATTCTCTGGGACTGTTCGAGCTCGTCGCCTTTCTGGAAGCGGAGTTTTCTCTCGCGATTCCCAACTCGGAATTCACTCCCCAGTTGTTCGAGAACATCGACGGTATCCTCGAGGTGATCAACGAATACCGGACCTGAGGACAAGCGGCACGCTATGACCTGATGGGCCGCGCCGGATTCATTGGCGACAACCCGGAAATGCGGTTGCGATTCAACCCGCCTGGCCATAGTCTTGTGCCTCTGACTGCCGCGAGACATCCCTGTGACCAGAAAGGCCGAGCCGGTGAACCAATCCGTCGGTGCCATCCTGCCAGCTCTGAACGCAGCCCGTTTTCTACCGGACGTGATCGCCGAGATATTCAGGCTGCACCCGGGGCTACGGGTGCTCGTGGTCGATGACGGTAGCGGTGACGGCACCGCCGATGTGGCTCGTGCGGCCGGCGCCGAGGTCATTGTCCATGAAGTCAACCGGGGCAAGGGCGAGGCCTTGAAGACCGGTTATGCCTGGTCGGTGCGTGAGGGGCTGGAACGGGTCTTCACCATGGATTCGGATGGCCAGCATTTGCCAGGCGAAATGCAGGGGTTTCTGGCTGCCGCCGACGAGGGCGGCTGTGACATCATCGTGGGCACCCGGATGGCGCACACCGAGAACATGCCCTGGATCCGCAAGAAGACCAACCAGTTCACCAGTTGGGTGATCAGTCGCTTGGCCGGCTGCGCCATTCCGGACAGCCAGAACGGTTACCGGCTCTACCGTACCGAATGTCTGCGGGATCTGCAGCTGAAGACCAGTCGTTACGATTCGGAATCTGAAATCCTGGTACGGTTGGCCCGCAAGGGTTTCACCATCGGCTCGGCTCCGGTGACCACCGTATACGGGGACGAGGAAAGCTCCATCAATCCCTTCGTCGACACCGGCCGCTTCTTCCGGTTGGTGCTGATGCTCCTCTTCACCCGGGACTGAATCCGGGCAGCAAGGAAACACCATGTCTGAACTGCGCCACGTTTTGCTCTCCAATGATGACGGTATCGATGCCCAGGGCCTGCAGGTCCTCGAAGAGGTCTTCCGCTCGCTGCCCGGTTTCAAGGTCACGGTTGTGGCGCCTCACGACCAGCAGAGCGCGTCGAGCCACAGCTTGACCCTGACTGCGCCGCTGCGCATCCTGGAACGGGGCCCGGACCGTCATGCGGTGACCGGCACACCGACCGACACCGTGTTGGTGGCCATGGAGAAGATTCTGGCCGAGGACAAGCCCGACCTGGTCTTCAGCGGTATCAACCACGGGCCCAACATGGGGGAGGACGTCATCTACTCCGGCACCGTGGCCGCGGCCATGGAAGGCACCATGTTCGGCATTCCCAGCTACGCCATCTCCTCGGCGGCCTGGCATCCCACCGACTTCAACGGCGCGGCCGAATTCCTGCGCCAGAACCTGGAGCGAATTCTTTCCTTCCCGTTGCGGAAGGGATCTCTACTGAACATCAACGTGCCCGATGGCCCGCCCGACGTCATCAAGGGTATTCGCGTAACCCGTTTGGGCAGTCGAGTCTACCAGAACGTGATCACCGACAAGGTCGATCCCCACGGACGGCCCTATTTCTGGATCGGTGGCACCGGCCCCACCTGGGCCAGCGAGGCAGGCAGCGACTACTGCGCGGTGCAGGAAGGCTACGTCAGCCTGACGCCCCTGATGGTGGATCTGACCCACTACGGCCTGCACCAGGAGATGCAGGTACTGGAGAAGGACGGCCTGGCGTGAAGGACTTTGCAGTCGCGCGCCGGCGCATGGTTCGGGAGCAATTGCAGGCTGCCGGACTGGATGATTCCCGGGTCCTGAAAGCCATGGCCGAGGTGCCTCGACACCTCTTTGTACCACGGGCGCTGCATCACCGCGCCCACCAGCCCAGCGCGTTGCCCATCGGCTTCGGTCAGACCATCAGCAAACCCTTCACCGTGGGATTGATGACGTCGTTGCTGGAACTCCAGGGTCATGAGCATGTTCTGGAAGTCGGCACGGGATCGGGGTATCAAGGCGCCATCCTGGCCCGCCTGGCCGGCGACGTGGTCTCGGTCGAGCGCATCGCCCCTCTGGCGGATCGCGCCCGCACGACCCTGGAGGAACTGGGCTATGACAACATCCGAGTGCACGCTCATGACGGAACGTGCGGCCTGGCGGACGATGCTCCCTTCGATGCCATCATGGTCACCGCCTGCGCGCCCCATCTACCGCCGCATCTGGTTTCCCAGCTGAGCGATGGGGGATACCTCATGATCCCGGTGAACAAGGGACGCGAACAGATTCTCTACCGTTACCAGCGGCAAGGGGTCGAGGTGATCATCGAACAATCGGTATCCTGCCGGTTCGTGCCCCTGCTCGATGGTGTGTCCACCGAGAGTATCGACGACATCGGCCCGGCTGTAGCTGCCGGTAGTGACGGATCAGCCGGCGAATGCTCCGAGGGAGAACAACTTGCGTGAGCAACTTCTAGAGCAGATTCAACATTTACCGGCCCCGCTGGCCGTATTTCTGGTGGCAATGCTGCCGGTCTTCGAACTGCGCGGCGCCATCCCCGTGGGCTACGCCATGGGCATGACCAATCCGTACCTGATCTATGGCCTGGCAGTGGCCGGCAATTTCGTGCCCGTGCTGCCGATCATCCTGCTGCTGGGGCCGGCAGAGCGCCATCTGCGCCGGTTTCGATGGTGTGATCGCTTTCTCGACTGGCTGTTCAAGCGCACCGTCAGTCGCAGCGAGGTCATCAAGAAATACGAGAGCCTGGGCTTGATCCTGTTCGTCGCGATACCCGCGCCCATGACCGGCGCCTGGACCGGCAGCATCGCCGCTTACCTCTTCAAACTTCCCTTGCGCATGGCCATTCCATGTATCATTCTTGGCATCCTGATCGCCGGAGTGGTGGTCTCGCTTGTGTCCCAGGGAGTTATCTCACTGTGGCACTGAGCAGACAAGTTGCTGTGGCAGATGAGATTCAGTCGGGGCGTAGCGCAGCCCGGTTAGCGCGCCTGCTTCGGGAGCAGGAGGTCGGGAGTTCAAATCTCCCCGCCCCGACCACTTTTCCGCCCTTTGGCGCCTCCCAGGTCGGAGATTCGGCCAGGATAGCCTGTCAGATATTCAAGACAAGCAAGACAAGTATGACAGCCCTTGCTGCTGGTTCCCGGTTCGGATCATTGGGCCGGTATTGCATTTCAAGCTCAAGTCTCATCACTTTACTTTCTAAACACACGGCCAGTTATAAGCGCCTGCTTGACCGAGGCGGTATGGGGTTACGGTCTGGTGGAAACCAAGGGCGTAGTGCCCTTCTGCGCTGTCTGAATACCAGACTCTAGAACGGAAACACGATCGGCGTCAGCCACACCGTGATAATGCCCACGATCAGCGTCAGAGGCACACCCATGCGGGCAAAATCCGTGAATTTGTAACCGCCGGGTCCGTACACCATCAAGTTGGTCTGATAACCCATCGGCGAAATAAAACTGCAGGATGCTCCCACCATCACCGTGATGGCGAACGGCATCCCGTTGAACCCCATGGCCGCGGCCATCGACATGGCGATGGGGAACATGAAGGCCGCCGAAGCCACGTTTGTGATCAGGGTATCCATGAAGATGCAGCCTAGGAATACCGCCGTCAGGGCCAGCTGCGGGTTGCCACCGCCCAGCCCGGCCAGGAAGTCGGCGGCCAGAGCCGACAGGCCGGTGTTGGTGACGGCACTTTCCATGCCGATCGCGCTGGCGATCACAACCAGGGTGGTCACTTCGACGCTGCGGCCGGCGGCCCGCAGGCTCAGGCAGCCCGACAGGATCATGGCCCCGCTGGCCAGAAGTGCTGCGTTGAGCATCGACATCCAACCCAGGGCCGCCGCCACCACCATGCCGGCGGTGATCAGCATCGCGGCGGTCGACTTTTCCCAGCGCTTGATCCTCCCGGTACTCAGTCTCTTGGTCATCGAGAAATATTCCTCAGCGGCCGTGACATAAAAAAAGCTCTCATCAACCTCGACCACGACGTTGTCTCCGGCTTGGGTGGTGTCATCGTTGATACGTCCAGCCAAGGGACCGCCGCCGCGGCTGAGAGCGACAATATTGGCCCGGAAAGGGCTCTCCGGTATCGGCAAATCGGCAATTTTCGAACCGAGACCCGGTGCTTGCGGAGACAGGACGATTTCCACCAACCGGTGCCGGTAGCGCTCGGATTTCAGCGGCCGAAGTTTCTTGAAGGGTTCGAGACCGGGCATCTCCCACAGCATCGGCAACGCTTCCAACAGGCAGGAGAAACACAGCACATCTCCCGCTTCGAGACGGACATCCGCCGCGGGTTGCACCTGTTCCTCATTCGCCCGGTACAGGGCGGTCACTTCCAACTCCTTGCTTTGATCCCACCCCAGGGACCCGAGCGTACGCCCGACAAGTGCGGAATGATCCGTCAGGTTGAATTCCGCCCCGTAGCGGCGGGTCGTAACCAGGTCAGCCCCGGAACCCTTACGATCAGGCAGAAGCCACTTGCTGGTCAGGATCATGAAGGCGATTCCAGCCACTGCCAGGGGAACCCCGATCCACGAGAGATCGAACATGCCCACTTCGCGCATGGCGGGCATATCATCACCACCCCGTTTCAGCAGGTCCAGGACCATGCCGGCCACGACCAGATTGGTCGAGGTGCCGATCAGGGTGCAGGTTCCGCCCAGGATCGAGGCGAAGCTGAGTGGGATATAGAGTCGGCTAGTCGCCAACCGACAGGTGCGGGCCAGATCACGAATGACCGGAATGAACATTGCGACTAGGGGTGTGTTGTTGAGAAACGCACTGCCGATGGCCACCGGAGGCAGGATTCTGGACTGGGCGCCCAGCACCGATCTGGGTTGACCGATGAGTTTTTCCCCCAACAGGGTGACCGCGCCAGTGCTGTACATGCCCGCGGCGACCATGTACAGCGCTCCGACGGTGAGCACGCCCTGGTTGGAAAACCCTTTCAGGAGTTCCCCGGCCGGAGCCAGATCGAGGGTCAAGGCCACCGTCAGGGCACCGACGAATACTGCCGCCGGCGGCAACTTGGTGCCGATCAACAAACCGAACATCACTCCGAGAATACCGACGGTGAACCATCCATCGACTGTCATCGCGTACCACCCCCGTAAATTGAATTCCCATTTGGCTGTCCGGCTGTCGTGGACCGATCAATGTGGTGAGTTCCCACTCTATCAGCAATCCAGCGACGGAGCAAATGATCCTCTGATGTCAAACCTGAATCCAGTCCGGCAAGACACCATTTCCCAACGTGCAAGCCTGTCGAGCGGGGGGAGGGCCATCAATACCACCTGTGTGGGATTATTGATGCCCGTTCAGATCAGAACGAACCGGCCCCGATTTCGACCACGTACGTCAGACGGTCGATGTCGAAAAACCCGTAGTTTTTGATCCCGACCCGCATCCCCCAGAAATCGGTGATGAACGTCAGGAACTTCAGCGGTGACTGTCCCACCTGGGTCCGGAATTTGAAGCCAGTCTCAAACACCATATCGGAGCGGCGCTCCGTGGCTTCGACACCGGAATCGACGTCGTGCCATTCCACACCGGCGGCAAAGTAAGGGTCCAGCCATCGTGAGGCGGAGTTGGCATATAGCAGGGTCCAGCCGAAGTCCCGCAAGCGATGCCCCTTGAGGTACATGCGATGCAGTACGTAGCCGCCGGTCATCGGTACGCTCATGTTCCTGCCGATAAAGAACGGTATCGTCCAACTGAATCCCCACCGGCCATCGGCGTAGGCGGAGATCGACAGCGACCGCTTGAGCGCGCCTGCGTCGATCCATCTCCAGGCTTCATCCAGGGTCGAGATATCGCCCAGGGCCGGGCCAGGCACGAGTTCCTTGTCGACTAGGAAATCCGCAAGATGTGATTCTTCGGGTTGTCGGGCATCCCAGGCAGCAGCGCTCGCGGTCGACGGCAAGGGCCGCAGTTCGTAGACAGCATTGCCTCCCGTGTATCCGGTCTGATATCGATTCAGGTCGGCCAGCAGCGGACTGTCGCCGGGCAACGGTGGCAGGACACGATCTTCGGGGCGGCGTACCTTTGTCATCCATGCCTGATAACCAGCGGTGAACAGGCCGCCGGACCGGATGATGTCGCGCACACCCCAGGCGTCGTTGACCCGCACGTTGACGTCGAAGCTCGGCGTGAAATAGCCGTCGCCGTTCCGGTCGGGCGCGATCGCGTGCTTGCCCTCCTCGACCAGCAGGGTCATAGGGAACCGCGTGTCGCCGCCCACATCCAGGATGTTCCAGTACCATTCGATACCGTGGGCCTTGCCCGTGACCTTGGTCACAAGTATCACGGCGTGACGTTCAGGACAGGTGGGAAGATCCAGACTGGACAGGTACTGGCCATCGCTCAGCGCCACCGCGATACGGAACTCCGCCACCTCCACATCGTGCCGGTGGGCGCTGAAACCGGCCTCGTCAGCGTAGTAGGCGTAGTATTCCAGCGAAAGCAGGGCGCCGGCTCTGGTGTCAACAACGGCGTCGCCGCGATTCTTGCCGACCTCCCGATAGATCGGCTTGTCATGGCTTGCGTTGCGGACGACTTCCTTCAGTTGGAAGTACACGACGGGTTTCGCCGCCTCTTCGAAAGGAAACGCCTGAGGCACCGTGATTGCCGGGCCGCGGTGATCTCCGAGTGAAGGCTCGTCCGGCGAGAACCAGAATATCGGCGCGGCGTAAGCCGCCAGTTCGGCCACCGTCATCTCACGGGGGGGGCCCCACCAGACGACCCCAGGTAGGCTGCCGTAGTCACAGTTGCAGGCCTGACTTTCCGGTTGCGCTTGAACGGACCCGAAACCACCGGTGATCAGCGCGACGAGACTCCATCTGACCAATTTCCGTATGTAGCCTGTCACAGGTCTTCCTCCGGATGATGTCGAAATGGGTTCCCCCCGGCAAGATATCCCGATGGCAATCTGCGGACATTGGCCGCTGGACAATCCATGAGTTTCACGGCACGAATTTCTCATATCGCTCTTGCCCGGTTTCCAGGTCAAAGCCGAATAATTCGAGGTACTCCACTTCAGGCAAGAGGCCCTTTTCGTTGGCGAAGATATAGATCCGACTCAGGACCGCACTGCGTCCATCGATGTCGATGTGTGCAGCAACGGTGTCGTCAACGGCAGTAACGACTATATCGCGGCCAATGTCTGCTTTCATGTCCAGGACCAGACGCCGGTCTTCCTGTTGCTGCACTTTGAATCCATATGCCATTCGCCGCTCGATGCGCTTGAGTTTCTTGCGCTCCCCGTCTTCGGCCAGCTTGAGCCAGTACACCTCGACCGGATCCTTCTTGCGAAGTTTCCCGTCGGGCAGGACGTGGGCGTCGTAGACCACGATGTTCGCGTTCTTGTTGCGTTCGATGTGGAAGAGGCGTTGGGGCTCGGAATCGTCCCCGCTCGCGGCCGATGAAGCGACGAGGAGGCTGCCAGCCACGAGCGTCCAAAGAGCGTACCGGACCACCGATGATACCTGTTGCCGTCGGATCGTTGTGTACTGCACGATACTTCCTCCCATGCTACCTGGTCCGGACCGCGGATAATCATTGTACGATTTTGAGCCATTCCCCTCTGGCGACAGCGTCTTGCAGGTTGCGTCCGTTGAGGTTCGCCGTCTCCTGCAGCATATCCTCGGAGATACCCATATCTACGAGAACCGCCGCCAAATCCCCGGCTGTGTGGGCTTGGACGACGCGTACACGTCTCGGCTCCACCGCAAGGACCGCCTGGTCCGTGACGGGTGCGATACTGCACAGGAGCAGGTCGAACGACTTGGTCTGGGCGGCGTACTCCGGTTCGGCCGCGAGTGCATGGAAAGCCAGCACGATCTCGCCGATCGCGACGAACTGCGACCGCATGCGGGTCCGCTGGCGGCCCTCGACATGAACGGATTCGACCACCACGGCCGGCAGTCCGTTTATCGAATCCTTCCTTCGGTTGATCTCCTGCAGGTTTGCCTCCGCCTGGAATGTATCGGCGGCTTCGGCAGGCGAGCGGGCGCCGGTCGGGGTCATCACGACCAGGGCTTCTTCCTGCCGGGCCAAGACGATCACGCGGGCGGCCGTATTGGACAGTTCCCATTGCGCCGGAACAGAGAACTGGAAACCGAGGGCCGGGTGGTAGAACACACCCTCCCTTGTGAATCCTTGGCGGGGATCCGGGCCGTACACCAGCCCGTCGATCCGCTGCAGATAAGCGATCGGTTTCGTCCCGCGCGGCGTGAAGGCGACCTTGGCTTGCCACTCGTCCGCGAGTTGGTTGACTTGTTCGTAACGCTGCTCGGGATGGGGATGGGTAGACAGATAGGTAGGCACCGAGTGGCCAGCCTGGTCCGACATGGTGCCGAGCAGGTGAAAGAAGTCCGCCATGGCGTGGGCGTCGAAACCGGAGCGCGTGGCGTACTCGACCCCGAGGCGATCGGATTCGGATTCCTGGTCGCGGCTGTACTTGAGCAGACCCAGGTTGATCGGAGCGGTCGCCAATCCGCCGACAACCGGGAAGCGCCGGGCGAGGCGATCGGTCAGGCCGAAGCCGGTAAACAGGACCTGCTGCGACATTCGTTCCACGCCGTGGCGCGCGACCACATGGCCGGTCTCGTGGCCAAGGACCCCCGCGAGCTGGTCTTCGGAATTGAAGTAGGCGAGGATGCCGCGCGGCATGTAGACGTAGCCGCCCGGGAGGGCGAAGGCGTTGACCACCCCGTCATCCAGGACGCGGAAATAGTATTCCATGTCTGGGCGCTGGGATACCGCTGCCAAAGATTGACCGATCTCGTCGAGGTAGGCGGCTAGGTCCGGATCCTCGTACAATCCGTACTGCTCGACGACCTGCGCGTCGTACTCTTTCCCCAGGGCGATTTCCTGTTCCACGTCGATCAGGGAAAATGTCGGGCGGCCTGAGACGTAGTCCCGGGCGCAACCGGCCGGCAGGCAGATCGCCACAAGGAGTAGGAGGATGGGCTCCCACTTACGACCTGTTCTGCCGGCTTTCGCCGGTGGAGTCATGTGTCGGGCTGACCTCGTCATGCGGGCTTCCTTTTCGATTCCGATCTCTGCAGAGAGGGGAATCTACTGTGTGTCCGCCCTAGCGCACACGGTTCTTCTGGGCGATGGCCTTCTCGGCGCCGCCGATGAAGAAGCGGACGCCCATAGAGTTCTCTCCGTAGGCAAGATCCATACGGAACATCGTGATCACGGGCAGGGTCAGGCGCAGGCCGACGCCGACCCCGCCGATCATGTTGGCCTCGAGATCGCTGGGATCGGACCAGGCCGTGCCCAAGTCACCGAAAACGCCGATCTGCAGGCCCATCCGCCATTTGATGAACCAGAATTTCCACCGTTTCTGGTCCATGAGACGGAACCAGTATTCGATCGTGTTGAGCCACTGGTGCTGGCCCCGGCGCGAGCCCAGCGACCAGCCGCGCACCGAGTTCGTGCCGCCGACGTAGAACTCCGCCCACGGGGGGATCGTCTCGCCCAGCTCGCCGCTGGTCAGCGACGCGTAGGAGCTGAGGGTCATGGAGTGCCGTTCGCCCAGACCCGGCAGAGGCGTGTAGTGGCGCACGTCCAGGTCGAGACGCCAGTAATCGGCGTCGCCGCCGAAGGTGCCCCACTTGGCGGCCTCCAGGTCCATGTACCAGCCGTCGGTTGGGTAAATCGAGTTGCGCGAATCGTTCTGCACGAAGACACCAAACGAGGGTACATGGTCGTAGTTGTCCACACCCAGAGTCATCCCGTCTCGGTCGGACTTCAGCGCCGTGTACCGGAAGCGCAGGCCCAAGCGGGTCTCCTCGGTGGTCGACTGGAGAAACTCCAGGAAGACCTCGTCAGTCGTCTCGTCGAATTCCATGAGCTCGTTCACACGGTCGCGGTGGAAAAATTCGAATCGGTATCCATAGATCCAGCTGCGGCCCGGCAGCGGCGGATCGGCGTACCGGAGACCGTAGTTGGTGGCGCCGCCCCAGCGGGCATAGGCGGACATGCGGGCGGCCGTCCCCAGCAGGTTGCTCGAGGAAATTGCTGGCCCGATCTCCACGCCGTTCTCCTGGGTGATGCGGATGCTGAGTGAAGGTATGTAGGGAGTGGCCTCGGTCACCGTCACGACGAGGGCGATACCGTCGTCCACGGGCACCGTCGCCAGCTTCACCGAGGTGAAGGCGCCCAGCCTCAAGATCCACAACACGTCCTTCTTGGCATTCTCGGGGGTGTATGGGTGGCCGATCTGGGACTTGACGGCTTTCAGGATGATCCATTCGCGGGTATACTTGTTGCCCTCTATCCTGATCTCCCGGAGGATCTCCCCGTACATGAGATTCTCAGGAATCGCCGATGGGATAGGATCGATCGTGACCAGCTTCGCGATCGCAGAAGCAGGACCGCCCAGAAGGCCGGACAACAGCAGTCCCGTGAGCAGCTTAGCCACGAGCCCGCTCGGGATGGACGTACCGCCGGTGCCTTTGATCACTGGTATGACCCTCCGCCTGTGGGTGTTCGCCTCACCGCGCACATCAGAGCGGTGGCGCAACCCGTTATCCCCCAGATTCCCGTAACAGGGGTTCCCCTTCGAAGATAGCCGTTTACAGTCAACTTCGGATTCCTTCCCGTTCTGTATCGGAAAGGGTAAACCCCACCGCGGGACCTCGGCTATCCCACCATGGTGGTACTTTCAGTCGGCCTCCAGCGGGGATTCTAGAAGGCCCGGCCGAGCATGATGTAGAGTGACTCATGGCCGCCCTCGACCAGCCCGTAGCCTGCATAAAATGGTCCGAGAAGGGTTTCGACCCCGAGGAAGGCCGTCCCACCAACCAGCAGATCGCCGAGGGTGGGCTCCTCGTCGAATCCCCAGGCCTGTCCTGTCTCGAAGGCGAAACCGAGGTAGATGTGCTGACCGAGAGAGGGATCGAGGCGGGCGAGGCGCACGTATAAGCTGGCCGTCGCCAGGGCCATGTCGTCACCGAAGATGCGCCCCCGCTCGAGACCGGACAACCGGGAGAAGCCACCTAGTTCGAAGCGGTCGTCGAAGGGTAGCGCCGCCCCGAACGAGGTGCCGCCCTCTAGGCGCCCGTTGAACGAGACGCGACCGGCGGTGGCGACGCCCTGAAGCCTGCCCAGCAGGCGATCGTATTCCTTATCGGCACCCAGCTCCCCGCGGGACAATCGCCCCTCGAGGCCGAATCCCCAGCCGCGCCGGGGAAAGTCAACATTATCGAGTTTGTCGAAGACCAGGCTACCTCGCCAACCGCCCCTGCTGTTGTCCAGGATACCGGGTAGATTTTCCAAGTCCCCGGAATAGTCGCCGCTGAAGGCGCCGAGGCGCAGTTCACCCCAGCTCGACAGGTTCAGACCGAGATCCAGTCGGCCCTGCCACTCCCGGGAGGTCACGCGAGTGGCCAGATCGTCGCCGAGCCAGCGCTCCCGTTTGTCGACCAGCCCCGTCAGTCGCGGGGCCACGAACAGGAGCCCGTTCATGGTCAGGGGTTGGTAGAACTCGGTGTCCAGGCCGAGGCGGTCGCCCAGAATGATCTGGTTGCGCCACTCGGCGCCCAGGCTGTTGATCGAGGCCATACGGTGATACAGCAGGATCGCCACGTTGGCGTACCCATCGAGATGACCCCCCATGGCGAATCCGAACCGCAGGTAGTTGGGACCCCACCGCTTGTCCTTGGTCCGGATGGTCAGATCGCTGGTGCCGGGTTCGAGGCCTGGTCCGAGGGCGAAATCCACCATCTCGAACTCGCCGAGAAGGTAGACCCGTTCGAGATCTTCGCGTAGGAGTTCCATGTCCACGGGGGAGCCCGACTGCGACCGGATTCGGCCGGTCTTCCGGCGGACATCAACCCGGCTCGGGGAGGGAAATGAGATGTCCCCGATCATCAGTTCCTTGGTCAGGGTGCCCTTCCGTACCCGTGATCGCCAGGCTTCGTACTCCGCTTCAGGTAGTGAGTATTGCCGTAGCCAGTCGAGGTTTTCCCTGGCCACGGCCACGCCTCGCCCAGTTGTCTCGGCAATGCGGTCGAAATTCTGGACGCCGATACCGTCGAGATCCGGGACGAGTAACAGATCGCCTGCGGCCATCTCTGACAGTGAATCCATGGAGTTGATCACGATGGTCAGCTTCATGGTCTGCTTGAGGACTCCGTGCAGGGAGGGATCAGCCTCCATTTCGTCCGGTGGCATGGTGACGTCGACGACGATGACGATGTCGGCGCCCATGGACTTGACGATGTCATAGGGAACGTTGCGCAGGATGCCCCCGTCCACAAGGGTCTCGCCGCCGATGACATGGGGGGAGAAGACCCCGGGAATGGCCATGCTGGCGCGCATGGCGTCGGCCAGGGTGCCGCCGCCCAGAACGACCATGCTTCCGTCAGCGAGGTTCGCCGCCACGGCTCGGTAGGGTATGGGCAGGTCGTCGAAATCGTCGATTCCGGTGGTATGGAGAGTGAGCTGGCGCAGCAGGAACATCAGCTTCTGGCCACTCACGATACCACCTGGCCGGGCGAGACCGTCCTTGCCAATACCCATCCTGATATCGAAGTAGGGAAGGTAGTCCTCTTGCTTGCGCCGGAAATCGGTGAGTCGGCGCGCCGGTTCGTCATCGAAGACTGAGAACCAGTCGATGCTAGATACCGCGCTGTCCATGGCGGCGGGCGACATGCCAGATGCGTATAGGCCGCCCACGATGGATCCTATGCTCGTGCCGGTGATGCAGTCGACAGGCACACGCATTTCCTCGAGCACCTGGAGCACGCCGATGTGGGCCCCGCCGCGGGCGCCGCCGCCGGCCAGACAGATCCCGATGCGGAGGCGCGGGGTGGGTTCCTGGCCTCCGGCCACGCTCGCCACCAACATGGTGACGAGGCACAGGACGAGACTTCTTTCCCTTGCATGCGACATGACGGCCGACCGGGGAGTTCATCACGATGGCCTGATGGTGATTCCCGCCGGGCTGTAACTCCTTTCGTGGGGGCCAGAATAGGTGCAGATGGGTTCAGGGTTCTATCCCACCTAAGGGGTATGGCCAGCAAATCCGATCCGTTTTTCTCTTTCCCCCAACGTATTGATAAATCGAGTGCATGGTCATACAATCAATTCCACGCGAAAGAGGGGAAAATGGAAACCAGTGACAGGGAAATATTGTACCGGGGCGACACGATCCTCACTCTCGAGGCCTTGCCCGGATATTCCCGTCCGGTGGTCGTCAAAATGGCCGCTGATAGCCACCCTCCCGCGCACGTTCTCGACGCTCTCGATACCGAATACGCATCGGCCAAGGCTCTGGCGGACGTGGACGGAGTTCGCCGGGTCCTGGGGCGTGAACCGATTGCCGGCCAGGCCGCATTGATCCTGGAGTATGTCGACGGAGAGACTCTGCGGGAACACGTGGCCTCGCAAAAACCCGATCTGCGGGCGCGCTTGGAGATTGCCGCCCGGTTGGCGGGAATTCTTGAAGAAATGCATGGCCGACACTACGCTCACCTGGCTCTCAGCGGCGACAATATCCTGATCGACACCAATGACCGGGCCGTCCATTTCATCGACCTTGGCGCCGCCGTGTCGATTGCCGGTACGGACGGCCGCCTTGTTTCGCCCAACCAGCCGCTAGTAAACTTGGCCTACATCTCGCCTGAACAGACCGGACGTGTAAACCGCACGGTGGACGAACGCTCAGACCTGTACACCCTGGG
>Ga0070728_10003331_pt1 | contig 17872 bp, 14 predicted proteins | sample tdDd471_FD_66723 | JGI IMG/M metagenome (GOLD analysis project Ga0070728, IMG submission 66723) | Marine sediment microbial communities from the Atlantic coast under amendment with organic carbon and nitrate - tdDd47.1 | ecosystem: Environmental > Aquatic > Marine > Coastal > Sediment | place... | reverse complement strand
GGATTTGAATCCCTACGACTTTCTGCAACAACTCGTTCATGCTGATCGTCGCGCACTTCCTTTGCCTGCCCTTTTTCAATAACTATTGATTTTCTTTACCATAACCCCCTGAACGCTTACCGGATATAATCTCATATACGGATATTTCTATAGACTTAATTCAATTAACTTTACTCCCTCAAAAACACTCCCCCTACCCCAATTCCGATCCAACTACATTCCTAAAAATCGAACTAGCGGAACCAAACACCATCTAGAACTCTTTGCTCCCAAATCTTTCGTCTAAACGAAAGTCTAAACCCTTTCTAAAATGTATTCCAGAGGTAGAAATCGCGATCCATAATTCTATAAGCGACAATCAATCAAATTATTTCTGATATCGTCGAGGGTCAAGTGCATCGCGCAAGCCATCACCAACAAGATAAAAACACAATACCGTAATCATGATGAGGATACCGGGAGACACCACAAGATGAAGCCCTGATACAAAATAATTACGTGAATCGGTTAGCATGTTTCCCCATGTCGGAGTTGGTGGTTGAATCCCTACACCAAGGTAACTTAATCCAGATTCTACCAAAATGAGATTTCCTGCAATAATCGTCATTGTGACCATCACAATGGAAAAAATATTCGGCAAAATATGCAAAATAAGTATGCGAGGGCTAGATGCACCAAGCGCACGTGCAGCGAGGACATAATCACGTTCTTTTAAGGAAAGGACTTCACCACGTACTAAGCGACTTGTTCCTACCCATCCCAACGCGGCTAATACAACAACTAACACCTCGGTAGACGGCTCCCAAATCGCAGATGCAATCAATAACAAAAACAATGGTGGTATCGCGCTCAATGTATTAATAATCCAAGAGATCACATCATCTACACGTTTTCCATAGTAACCTGCTGACAAGCCCAGAGTAATACCGATGACGACCGTTAACACACTCGCAACATATGCGATGGTCAACGAAATTCGTCCGCCATAAATCAAGCGTAAGAATTGATCACGACCTAAATGGTCAGCTCCCCAAATCAAGCCTTCTTGTCCCGGTTGCTTAAATCGATTAACCACATTAGTATCGTTAACATCAATGTCTAAGATATTCTCAATGATGAACGGGGAAATAAAACAAACTAGCGAAAATAGAAGCAACACTGATAACCCTACCATCGTAAGTTTATCCCGCAATATGTATGCAATGGCATCACGCACAAATGACCTTGAATAACGTGGTTGTTCATCAGTTGGAAGATTTGCTATTTTGGACACTTCTACCATCTTTTACCCCTCTTCCTAATCTAACCGTATTCGTGGGTCAAGCAATACATACATCAAATCCGACAGCAACACACCGAGAATGAACATCACTGATGCAATGACAATAGACCCCATTACCAATGGGTAGTCCCGTTGGAATACAGCATCAACAATCAATTTCCCCATACCAGGCCACTGGAAAACCTGCTCGATAATCACAGCACCCGCCAGCAACGTACCAATCGATGGACCGAGAAAAGTTGCAACTGGCAATAAACCATTACGGAGAGCATGACGCATCCAGATAACTCGTGTATGTAACCCTTTGGCATGTGCCGTACGAATATAATCTTGCTCCATGACTTCAAGAACTTGTGTCCGTGTAAAGCGTGAGATAAACGCAACAGTATTTAATGACAATACAAATACAGGCAATATCATATGGCGGATCGCTTCGCCAAGTGTCTGTTCGCCCCGTTGTGTGATATCCTGCATACCGCTGATCGGCAAAAGTTTAAGTTGCACACCAAATACAACAATCAACAACAATCCTAGCCAAAACGCAGGTACGGCATTACCAATCACGGTTACAATCCGAATCAATTGATCAAGCCATGTTCGATGGAACACTGCGGCCAAAACACCAAGCAACACCCCTATCCCATATCCCAAAATCAATGCCGATACTGTCAATCGTAATGTGGCTGGAATACGTTGAACCATCAAATCTAACACGGGTTTCTTTTGCTTAATGGAATCCCCAAAATCGCCGCGTAATAAACCATAACGCTCTCCCGGAGTCTCCCCCACGCCATCGCCATCCACATCAACTAATGTCCAATCATTGCCAATGAGCCAATAAATATATTGTATCAATGGTGGCTGATCGAGTCCCAGTTGTCGGCGCATGGTCGCGGCGGTTTCAGGGTCTGCATTCGGTTGAAATGTAATCAAAGTCACAGGATCACCCGGTGCAGATAAAATAATGAGGAACGAAAGAATCGTTACCCCAAAAAACGTCGGAATCGCTTGTAATAATCGCCGTTGAAAAAACTTAACCATCAGATTTCACTTCTATCTATCAATATTAGTTTAGATTGTATCGTTACTTTGTAAAATCACAACATTCTATATAACCAAGAAACCATAAATAATGTGCTTTTATGATTTTTCGTCATTCTCACGTTCCATCAAATTCAATCGAATACTTAAATATGGGATGATACTCATCGCAAATAATGCCAATATAGCATAACGCAACACACGTAAAATCGCCGCCAAAGGTGTAACTTGCTCTTTACAGGCTTTGGACATTATATCATCCAAATTATTTTCGTCGGCTAAAGTACAAACTTCTGTTGCAGTGCCATCCTCAAAATTGAGTTGAGCTTGTAATGCCTTAATTTCTTCCGTTGCATCTTCAATATAAACATAGGTCGGCGGAACAATAGCCTCAAACACAATATCAAGACCTTCTAAGATCGCAACGGCAATCACCAGACCCAATATAAATTGTACGATACGATATGAGACACTTTCCTTGTGGCTAAAATGAATATACCGACTTTCGATGATAATCGCCCCACCTGCTCCAACTAGTAAACCTGTAGAAGTCAAGCCATCCGTATTACCGAGAAAAAATAAGAGCGACAACAATCCAAACGCAATGGGGACACCGAATTGTATGACAATCGATTGTGTGCGCCACCAACGATCTACCCAATCAATTTGGGTCGCATAGAGCCACAAAAGACCTCCACCCAATAACCAACCCGTAATGACATCTTGTGGAAAATGAACACCCAGATACATCCGAGATAAACCCTGCAAAGTGATGTATGAAATCACAAGTACCGTAATCGGACGCTTTTTCATCCAATAGGCAAAATAACCCCAGATAACAAACGTCATCGACGCATGTCCCGATGGAATCCCGAAAGTAGATTCAGTGACTAAGGGTATAATGCCACTGTCAAGAATTTCGTATGGGCGCGGGCGTGAAAATAATTCTTTGAAAATCAGTGTAATCATGCCAGAAATGATCAGTGCAAATAACATACGAATGCCTAGTTGTTTATTAAACATCCAGTAGATTCCGCCAATAATCACTACATAAAATAACCCATCATTCGCAAAATCAAGGAACAACGCAAGATTATCCAACAATCCAAAGCGCAATGTCTGAAACCACCGTACAACCTCTAATCCAAGCCCAAGTTCTAAACCCTCAAACATGCCCTACCCTCACCAATGTCTCAATCAGATACCCAATCATATCAGATTCAAACAAAACTCATGATATTTTGAGAAACAAGTGTCGAGAATTCGATTTTTACTGGTCTGATTTATATATTGACATATAAAACAGACCTTAATGACCCATTATAAACCATTTAATACCCCATCTTGCCTTTTAAGCGTAATCTGTTAGATTAATCCTCAAAGCGCAGTAATGAAACTATAGGACGATATAAATGATTGATTACGATAGTTTTGAAGAATTTTATGATCCTGTAACATACGATCTTGAATGTGATGATTTTGATGCCGACTTCCCTGTTATTGAACAATGGGCGCAATCGCTTGGGAGTCCCTTGCTTGATCTCGCATGTGGGACGGGGCGTATGTCAATTCACATGGCACGACATGGTTATGAGGTTACAGGCGTAGACATCATCCCAAATATGATTGACCACGCTAAGTCAAAAGCTGTCAAAAGCAACGTTTCGATAGATTTTGTCGTTGCTGATGCGCGCAATTTTCATCTCAATAAACAATTTCCATTCATTTTTATGATCATGAACGCTTTTCAATTCCTCCATACCCGCGAAGATCATGAAGCAATGTTAGCTTGTGTCCGTGAACACTTACAATCAAAGGGATATTTTCTATTTGAAACCCGCAATCCCACCTCACGAAATCTGCTTGAAGTTCGCAATCCCGACGGTGAAAATTATACATTACCCGACGGTGAGAAACTTGCAATCACACAACAACAACATTATGATCCGATGACTCAAATTCAGCATTATACACGCTATCTCAAATTCTCTAATGGCACTGAGAGAATCAATCGTACAGCATTACGCTACGTCTATCCACAGGAAATGGAAGCCCTACTCCACTATAATGGGTTTCAGATTCATACGTCTTATGGAAATTGGGAGCAAGACCCTCTAACAGCAACCTCCCCTGCTATGATATACGTCTGCCAAAAACGTAAGTAGAATGGTTCGTGTACTTATTACATTTCATCGAGGAAAAATAAAATTATGAAAATCACAGCCATACACGATCAAATTGTACCGATCAAATCATCAATTCGTAATGCGTTTATCGACTTTTCACAGATGACAGTCTCGATTGTAGGCATTCAAACCGATGTCATCAGGGATGGTAAACCTGTTATTGGATATGGATTCAACTCCAACGGACGCTACTCACAGCGAGGGATTCTACGAGATCGCTTTATTCCACGCCTTTTAAATGCTGATTCTGATTCTCTCTTGAATAATGATCAAACTAACTTTGATCCTGCCCGTGCATGGGATGTCATGATGGCTAACGAAAAGCCTGGTGGTCATGGGGAACGATCCGTAGCCGTTGGTGTACTCGATATGGCGTTATGGGATGTCGTCGCCAAAATTGAGCAGAAACCCTTGTATCAAGTTCTTGCAGACCGCTATAACAACGGCAAAGCCGATCATGATGTTTTTGTATATGCGGCAGGTGGTTATTATTATCCAGGAAAAGATGTATCAGCACTACAAGATGAAATCCGTAGCTATCTTGATCTCGGTTATCGGACTGTCAAAATCAAAATCGGAGGTGAATCACTCCAAGAAGATATTCAGCGTATAGAAGCGATCATTGACTTAGTTGGTGATGGTCATGCGCTGGCAGTTGATGTTAATGGGCGATTTGACCTTAAACAAGCGATACAGTATGCCGAAGCACTCGAACATTACAATCTATTTTGGTATGAAGAACCAAGTGAACCCCTCGATTACCTTGTAAATGCTGCGATTGTAGAATCCACTACCCTACCGATTGCCACTGGTGAAAATTTATTCTCAACTATAGATGCCACCAATCTAATCCGCTATGGTGGGATGCGACCCGACAAAGATTATCTACAAATGGATCCCGCGCTCAGTTATGGATTGGTCGAATATATCCGCACATTGGATATGCTGAAAAAATATGGCTGGTCATGGCGACGCTGTATTCCGCACGGAGGACATCAATTCGCGCTTCATATCGCGGCAGGTTTAGAATTAGGTGGTAACGAATCTTATCCGCATGTATTCCAACCTTTCGGAGGTTTTGGTGATGGTCTACAAGTCAATGATGGTCGGATTCAACCCCCACAAATTCCGGGAATCGGATTCGAGCTAAAAGCTGACTTGATGGCAGAACTCAACACTTTATTTGATTCATGATACGGAAATAGCAATGCCCTAATCATTAGGGGGCAATGATCAGTGCAAATCCGTTAGAATGTAGTAGTTGATATAGTTATGGAGTAAATCAAATGAGCGATATTGCAAAGATCAAAAAAGGTAAGCGCATCTTACCACTTTATATCGAATATGGTGTGGTTCTGAGTTATATTCTCTCCATTTTTGCAGGGATGATCGTCATCCAACTTTTAGTCCTTGTCGGTGTTGAAAACACTCCAAATCACGCGATGGTAGCCCTTTCCTTTCTTGCGCCATTAACTGGATTTTGCATCGGATGGTACATCAAGTTAACGTATGTCAAGAAACAAGGCGATGATGATCAATATCTCCGTATTAAAGCACAATTTTGGGGTGCGATGGCATTTGTCATTAGCCTAATAGTAAGCCTTCTTCTGATTCTGATGATCCTCATTAAACTTGAAAATAGCTTCTTGCCTGATTCTCTACCAGAACCCATAGTCTTTGCCCTCTCTATAAGTATTCTGGGATTATGCCTCTACATCGCCAATCAAAACAAAAAGCGTGTCTATCGAAACTTCGGTTATATGTAGAATCCTCAACTTTTCCTAAAATAAGCCGGTTTGCGATTATCTGGCTCAAACCGTTGAAAATGTTTTGTTATCGCATTGTCCACGTTATAATTCAATCATTGAATGAACAGAATATTAGATTTGGATAAAACGATGCCCTTACAAACAACTCAATTAAAGATCACTGATACAGAATATGCTCAACGCAACCAACGCTTACTCGAAATCATAGACGAATTAGGTGTAAGTGGACTAGTTCTCTTTGATGCCGATTATGTTAAATATTATGTCGGATTTGCATTTATCCCCACTGAGCGTCCAATGGCATATGTCATCAGCAAAAGTGGTGAACGTGCCATGTTCGTGCCACGCATGGAAGTCGAACATGCAAAAGCAATGGGAGCAATTGACCGCGTCGCTTACTATCTGGAATATCCCGATACCAACCACCCCATGAATGTCCTTGTTGAAACCCTCAAAGATATGGGGATTGATGGCACAATTGGCGCAGATAGTGATGGCTATCCGTGGATTTTTGGGTATCGTGGCGAGCCTCTTTCCCATTTGACAGGCGACAAGATCATTAATTGTCGTGCCCCGATTGAAGATCAGATGGCGGTTAAATCCCCCGCAGAGATTGCCCTGCTCAAAGAGAGCGTTAAATGGGCAAATCTCGCTCATATGCTTCTACAAAAATATACAAAGGTCGGCATTGGTGAAGTTGAAGTCGCGCAACGTGCCAGCAACGAAGCCACGCTCATGATGCTCGATACGATAGGACCGATTTGGCGCAACAATAGCAATTATTATGAAGGTGCAGTCGCAACATATCGTGGTCAAATCGGACGGAATGCCGCTATTCCTCATGCCCTGACCAGTAATATTAAATTTCAAGAAGGGGATGTACTGGTTTCAGGGGCAAGCGCACCGATTTGGGGGTATGTCAGTGAGTTAGAGCGTACCATGATTTTAGGCACGCCAACCGATGAACAGAAGCGCATGTTTGATCATATGATGAATTTACAAACAATGGCAATGGAAGCCCTGGAACCCGGTAAACCCTGTAGCGCAGTCGATAAAGAAGTTCGTGCTTACTTTGATAAACACGATTTAATGCCCTATTGGAAACACCATTCTGGTCATACCATTGGTTTACGCTATCATGAAGGTCCATTCCTTGATATTGGCGACGACACCCTCATTAAAGCAGGCATGGTATTTACAGTTGAACCCGGTCTATATGTACCCGAATTAGGGGGATTCCGTCACTCTGATACAGTAGTTGTCACGGATAATGGCGCAGAGATGATTACCTACTACCCGCGTGACCTTGAATCGCTCACACTACCTATATAAGGAAGACAGCATATGCCTCTCAAAACAACACAACTTAAAATATCAGATGCGGAATATCAATCGCGCTGTGAACGGCTTGCCGAAATTATAGACGAGCTTGGTATTAGTGGCGTGGTACTATTTGACGCGGATTATATCAAGTACTATACGGGGTTCGCATTCATCCCCACCGAGCGTCCAATGGGTTTTGTGATGGCGAAATCAGGTGACAAAGGCTTGTTTATTCCGCGGATGGAACTTGAACATGCCCAATCAATGGCAATTATCAAATATATCACCTACTATCGTGAATATCCCGACACCAATCACCCTATGAACGTTCTCGCTGGAATGCTCGGTGAAATGAATATCACAGGTAAAATCGGTGCAGACAACGATGGCTATCCGTGGATTTTTGGGTATCGTGGCACTCCCTTATCGGAACTAACAGGCAATGAATTCATCAATTGTCGGGCTTTAATCGAAGATCAGATGGCAGTTAAATCACCTGCCGAACTTGCCTTACTTCAAGAAAGCGCACAATGGGCAAATCTTGCACTCACGTTGTTACAACGATATACAGTTGTCGGCGCAAGTGAAATCGAAGTTGCCCACCGTGCCAGCAACGATGCAACCTTAACATTGCTGGATACAATTGGGCCAATCTGGCGCAATAATAGCGGCTATCATGAAGGTGCTGTTGCAACGTATCGTGGTCAAATCGGACGAAACGCCGCTATTCCTCATGCCCTGACCAGTAATATCAAATTTCAAAGTGGTGATGTCCTCGTCGGAGAATCAAGTGCCGCAGTTTGGGGTTATGTCAGCGAATTAGAACGTACCATGATCATCGGTACACCATCAGACGATCAAAAGCGTATGTTTGATCATATGTTAAATCTGCAAACATTGGCGATGGAAGTCCTAGAACCGGGCAAACCCTGTAGTGCCGTAGATAAAGAAGTCCGTGCTTACTTCGCTAAGCATGATTTAATGCCTTACTGGAAGCATCATTCTGGTCATACGATTGGCTTACGCTACCACGAAGGTCCATTCCTTGATATTGGTGATGATACTCAGCTCAAGGCGGGCATGGTATTTACGGTTGAACCCGGTTTATATATCCCTGAATTAGGTGGTTTTCGTCATTCGGATATGGTTGTTGTAACCGATGATGGCGCGCAGATGATGACGTATTTCCCGCGAACTTTGGAAGAATTAACAATAAGTGTATAATATAGAGATGATTCATCTATTGTTAAAAGTATACAAATATTTAACATTCCTTTAACATTTATACTGCTCGAATTTTCTTCTGTGATAGAATGTTAACTATCAAATATAATCGATGAGTCAATGTTAATACGATTACAAATATTCGTTAACATGATTCGTCTAATATTGATTTGTTTCAAATTAATCAATTTCAAGGAGTTATAAATAATGCAGAAGAGATTTATTTTAGTGGTACTCATGCTCTTGACAGTTTTAGCAGTGGTGGCCCCTGCTATGGCACAAGATGTAACTGAAGTTGAAGTGTGGATCGCTTTTACAGATCATCGCCTCGATTGGGCTAAAGAACGTGCGGCAGAATTCAGTGCAATGCACCCAGAATTCGAAATTGTCGTTCAAGAATTCACCGATTATGAACCTTTACTCGAAGCCTATACATTAGCACAAGAACAAGGTACACAACCATCTGTTATTCAATTATTTGAAGTTGGAACACAATTCGCAAAAGATACCGGTTGGTTTAAACCTGTAAACGAAATCATTGCAGGACGTGATGAAGTACTCGGTCAACCAGTTAACTTTGACGATATTGTCGAACCTGTATCTGCATACTACTCACTAGATGGTGAATGGGCATCCGTTGCGTGGAATAGTTCTACACCAATCCTTTATGTAAATATGAACATGATGGAAGAAGTTGGTTTGACAGTCGATGACATCCCAACGACATGGCAACAAGTGGAAGAAGTTTGCGCTAAATTCACCGATATGGTTGATGCTGGTGATCTCTCTGGTTGTATTTCTTGGCCAAATCATGGTTGGTTCTTTGAACAATGGTTGGCACAACAAAATCAATTACTGGTTAACAATGGTAATGGACGTGAAGAACGTGCAACAGAAGTTGATTTAACCTCTGAAGAAGCACAAAATATCGTTCAGTGGCACCGTGATATGTATAACGAAGGCTACTTCTACTACAGTGGTGTCCAACGTGACTGGTCAGGTGTTGTTCAATCATTCAATGCGAACGAACTTCCTATGATTATGACATCCAGTGCAAGCGCAGGTAGCATCACATCTGCTGCCGCTGAAAATGGTGTAGAAGTTATCACAAGTACAATGGTTTATGATGACGAATATGGTTGGACAGGCAATCTAATTGGTGGCGCAACCATGTGGGTTTCCGCAGGGCTTGATCCAGCTGTAGAAGAATTTGCAACAGCATTCTTGCTCTTCTTCTCCAATACAGAAAACAGCGCATCATGGCATCAGATTAGTGGGTATATCCCCATCCGTTACACATCGATTGACCTGCTTAATGAACAAGGTTGGTACGAAGAAAATCCAAACTTCCTTGTCGCGAGTACACAAATTAACACCAGTACAGTAACACCTGCAACACAGGGTGCGGTCTTTGGTACATTTGTAGAAACGCGTGATTTGGTCACACAGGCAATCGAAGATGCAATGCTTACAGATGGTGACATTGCTGAAATCTTGGCAACAGCAGAAGAACAAGCTAATGTCTCATTGGAAGAATACAACTTCCTATACACTGATTAACATTAACTATCTATCTACGTAATAAAACCGAACAGGGGTGACATAGTCTTACCCCTGTTTGCATTTATTGGGAGATCAAACAATGGTTGCTATTTCTCCATTACTTGTCATCCTTATTCCGTCTGTTATTGGCGCAATAGCGATGGCTTTTCTAAATTCACGGCAGAACACTCCGATAAAAACCAAATATACGTGGGCTCGCTCACCCGTATCGCTAGCTGTTGTTGGGGCAGTAGCTGGCGCATTAGGAGCCTCTTTTTTCGCCGTTCCCCTTCAATTTTGTACATTTGATCCTGAATTTAATCACTTTAATGCCGACCTGACATTTGGTATTGGTATTGGTTTAATTATTATTGGTACAGTTATTGCGATAAACGTTACGAACTGGTTGTTGCAACGATTTATCTTTGGAATGCCTATTGTAGAAGATACGCAACAAGGTGCATTTAATAGTAAACTTATTCCGGCAATGTTGTTAGCACCGACGATGGCTGTTTTACTTCTATTCATCTATTATCCAGTTTCAGAGACATTCCGACTATCTACCCTTCTATCCCGTCTTGGTACTGATAAAACACGATTTGAATGTTTGAATAACTTCACTCGTATGTTTGATAGTCCTGACTATCATCAGGTCGTTATTATCAGCATATTAATGACATTATCTATTGTTATTATCGGTTTAGGGCTTTCTCTCTTGATTGCAACAATGGCATATCAACCCATTCCCGGTGCGCGAGTCTATCGTATTCTGTTAGTATGGCCTTATGCCCTCTCCCCTGTTATCGCAGGAGCAATTTTTCAATTATTGCTGAATCCATCGGCAGGGATAGTGAACCATGTTTTAGAGACAACACTCGGCTTTACTGTGCCGTGGTTGCAAGACCCGAACATTGCTCCGATCACGGTCATAATCACAGCGATCTGGAATGTGATGGGATATAACATTTTATTCTATATCGCAGGTTTACAGAATGTGCCCAAAGATTTACAAGAAGCGGCTTCTATCGACGGCGCAAATCCACTACAGGTATTCTGGAGAATCACATTTCCGTTGGTTTCCCCTATTACCTTCTTCTTGATTGTAACCAATACAACCTATGCCTTCTTCAATACATTTGGTCTGATTGACTTTTTGACCCGTGGCGGTCCTTTGAATTCAACAACGACCATGATGTATAGTGTCTATGAAGTTGGTATTGTCAACAAAGACTTGGGTAAAGGCGCGGCGCAATCGCTTATTCTATTTGTGTTCGTTATCGCAATCACAATCATACAATTCCGTACAAGTCGTAATCGTGTCACATATGGAGCATAAATGAGATGAATCAAAATATGCAAGCTCAGATTGAACTCCATCGTCGTGGTGGTAACAAGTCGCTATTCCAAACGATATTGGGGCGTTTACCTGACCGATGGTATGCTCATGTCATTTTATGGATTGCCATTTTCTTAACGTCAATTCCGATGCTATATGCGTTAGTTGTTTCCACACAAGGCAATGCTGAAGTATTCCGCTATCAATTTACACCGGGAGACGACCTCCTACGAAACTGGGAAGTCGTTTGGAATCAGCGTAACTTAGGGCAATTCATGTTGAACAGTACATTTGTCTCTATCTTTACAACGATTGCAAAAGCCATTTTCTCATTGCTAGCAGGACTTGCACTCGTTTACTTCCGATTCCCCGGTAAATGGCTCGTCTTTGGCATGATTCTCGTCACGTTAATGATGCCAACAGAAATCATGGCGATTGCTCTATTCCGTGTGGTTTCTGGCTTAGGATGGGGAGACTCGTACCAAGGTTTAATTATTCCATTTATGGCAAGTGCCACTGGTACATTTCTGTTTCGACAACACTTTTCAAATATCCCTGCTGAATTATCCGAAGCCGCACAAATGGATGGTGCAAACCCCCTACAATTCTTGTATAAAATATTGATTCCAATTAGCTGGAATGCAATTGGGGCATTGTTTGTCATCCAATTTTTGTTTGCTTGGAATCAATATATCTGGCCTCTGATGATTGTTCAGGATAGGCAATATCAGGTTGTACAAGTTGGCTTACGGACACTGCAAAGCGGTGTAGAAACGGGTGATAGCTTCGGTCCGATGATGCTTGGTGCAATTATCGCTAGTGTGCCACCCTTGCTCGTATTTGTCCTACTTCAAAAACAATTTATGAGTGGCTTTGCACTTGGACGCGATAAGTAACTAGCATGTCTCTCAAGTGATTTAATGCAATACAATTGAGGTTAAGCAAATGAGCAAAATGAGTATTGGTAGTGCCTTATGGACATTGGGCGCAACACCTGATGTCAAGACGTTGCGTCAACATATGGAGATCGTCGCTAATATTGGTTGTGTCTCCGTTCAACCGTGGATTGTGAATTTCGAATACACCCCTTGTATCCTTGATCCCGACGTAGGATCAGCACAAGATCGACGTGAAGTCGTACAAGCAGCGGAATCACTTGGATTATCGTTTAGTGGCTTCTGTGCCCAACTAAAAGGTGCAAAAACGTATGGCGGTCTTGAAGAAGAAAACGGTTTACAGTGGCGTATCGACAAGACCAAGCAGGCACTCACGACCACAGCAGAATTGGGCGGTAATATTGTCACCACACATGCTGGAATCATGCCCGATGACACATCAGCACCAGCTTATCAGACGATGTTACGGTCTATCACTGAAATTACCAAACATGCGGAACAAGTCGGTGTGTACTTTTTAATGGAGACGGGACAAGAAAAACCGCAAGCACTCTTACAGTTTATTGAAACCGTTGGTAATCCTTACCTAAAAGTGAATTATGACCCCTGTAATTTATTGCGCTTTGGATCGCAAGAAGGTGTAATCGACGGTGTACATATCCTCAAAGACTACATTATTCATACTCATGCCAAAGATTGGAATCCAGAAACCAAACGGGCTACTTGTGGTGAGGGTTTAGTTCCGTGGGATGGATATATTCAAGCACTCAAAGACATTGGTTATGAGGGTGTGTTAGCCATCGAAGATGAAACAGGCAACGAAGATATGGTAGATTCGATTCAACGTAGTTACACATTCTTAGCGGGGTATCTCGATGATTAACATCGGAATCTTAGGCGCAGGTGGCATCACTGCCTTAAGTCATCTGCCAGTACTTGTCGATATTGACGAGATGAAAGTCACACATATTTGCGGACGAACTGAAAAACGGTTGAAATTATTGTGTGATCGTTTTGATATAACGCGCTTTTCGACACAGTGGGATGAGCTACTAGATGATGACACATTAGATGCTGTGATCGTGGCTCTACCCCACCCACTCCACGCCAAAGCTGGACTGGCTGTTTTAGAGCGTGGTTTGCATTTATTTATGCAGAAGCCACTCTGCACGACGATGGAGGAAGCCAATCAACTGGTTAGTGCAGTCGAAGCACGTCCGAATCAGATTGTATACTGTCGCCCCTCAATTAACCAATCCATCTATGAAATGCGACGGCAGATCAAGGATGGAACAATCGGTAAAGTGTCGGGTGCATTAGCGCGTCATAGTCATGGCGGACCCGAAGTCTATTATGCTGAGGTAACAGATGCTTTTGATGAACCCCGTGTTGAAGGTGATTTTTGGTTTTACGATCCTGATGCGGCGGCAGGTGGTGCATTGATTGATATGGGTGTTTATTCCATCACTTCATTAGTTGCAGTTTTGGGACGAGTGGTAAATGTGACAGCGCGCATGACGACTGTCGATAAACCAACACCATTAGAAGACACTGCGACCCTGATTTTAGAATTTGAAAGTGGTGTGCTAGGTACAGCAGAAACGAGTTGGTGTGATCCAGCGCGATCGTCGTTATTGCGTGTGCATGGGACAGAAGGAAAACTCATACAAGATGGGGATCATATTCAGTGGGTTCGCCCCAGTTCCACAGACCGCGAGCGAGCAGAACCTATTATTGAGCAACTCTCACCCGTACCTGTTCCCAATCAACATGCCGAGTGGTTAACCTGTATCAAAAACGGAACACAACCTGAACTATCCAATATCTGGACAGCGCGACATGTCACCGAAATTATGCTTGCGGCGATCGAATCAAATACTGAAGGGCGGCGTATTGCCATCCAATCATCCCCTACCCGCCTGATCGTTTAATCGCCTCTTTGACTTTATTGGATGTAAACGGAATATCTCGTAAGCGAACACCAATAGCATCATACACAGCATTTGCGATTGCCGCGGGAGTTGGTGGTTGTGTGCCTTCCCCTGCTCCTAAAAATGGTTGATGAGGTCGATTAAGGATAACTGTTTTAATTTTCGGCGCATGTTCAAATTTCAGAATCGGATACGTATCCCAATCCACGCTTTGAATACCCTCTTCATTAAATAGCACTTGTTCAAATAGTGTCCAACTAGCTGATTGGACAAATCCACCTTCTAGCTGATTACTTAAGCCATCGGCGTTAACAACTTGCCCCACATCTGCCACAATCAGCACATCCTCAAGTGTAATCTTACCTGATGTTCTATCCACCGACACATCTACCACAATTGCCACATAACAGGCTTGGTTTTTATACCGTGCCATCGCAAAACCGCGTCCTTTGCCAGTGTTCGAGGGGTGACTATGTGCTTGCCAATTCGATTTATCACGAGCGACTTCAACAACATTTCTAGCGCGTGCATCTTCCAGATGATTTAAGCGGAACGCAATCGGATCAATGCCAGCAATATATGCACATTCATCCATAAATGATTCAATCGCAAACCCATTGGCATACGATCCCAGTCCACGTAAAGCCGATACACGTAACGGACTATCTGGGGCAAAATGTCGAGCAACACGTTTCTGCGCAAAAGTATAAATAGGGTCGGCGTTGCGATGTCCGCCAAATTCACGTCCCGTTAGTAAGCGCGGTGTGGGTAATGGGATAGGGTGTTCAAGATGTTGCGCCGCCAATAATGTACTATAACCATCCATTGCCCGTGGACGAATCGAATGTTGATAGCTCCAAACATCATGATTCCAACTTGATATCTGACCCGTAGCATCTAGGCTGGCATTCATGTCTAGCACCATTGCTGACCCATACGGTTCACAAGTATGTTCATCGGCACGCGTCCATTTACAGAGTATCGGACGATTCGGGATTGCCATTGCAATCAACGCCGCATCCAATCCAACATCATCGGCGGCATTATGCCCATAACACCCCGCACCCTCAACATGAATCACTTGTACTTGCTCTACTGACAAGTCTAATACATGTGCAATTGCCCCACGCAAACTAAAAGCACCCTGTGTATGCGACCAAATGGTAAGATGATCGCCATCCCATAATGCAACAGCCGCCGAAGGACCCAGTGAGCCGTGCATGATATAAGGTTTACGATAAGTGGCATTCAGCGTATGGGTAGCATCTGATGGTAATTCTATCGGTGGAACAACATCGGTTATGATCGCGCCATTATCAACTAATCCTGATTCAGTCGTGTTCTCAACCAACTGCTGATAAACCTCATCCATTGACGCTGGTAAACTTGTTGCATCATCCCATTCTGCATTCTGTCGAAGTTGTTTTGCCGCATCAATCGCCACAACTTCTGACTCAGCAACAACGGCAAGAAACGATCCATTGCGTACAACTTGAACCACCCCTTCTATCGTTTCAATTGCATCAGTATCAACAGATTTAAGTCGTGCTTCGTATCGTGGCAAACGCACAACCCGCGCATGAAGCATATCAGGTAATTCCATGTCATGGACATAAACTGCTTCACCCGTAACTATGCCGAGTAAATCGATTCTCTGCTGGGGTTGTCCCATCAAGTGATAGCGATCAGGATTTTTCACCTGCCCTACCCCACTGAAAACTTGATTTAATCGTTGCCCTGCCATCAATTTCCAATAGGTTGTTTGTTTGTCTGTGCCTGTCTCGGTAATCATCCCATTATTAACGATAAGTTCTGATGTGGCTTCTAATTCTTCAAATGCCAGCGACAATAAAATATGACGAACTTCCGCCGCAATCAGTTGCAATGCTGTTCCTGTGGTTTCAATAGATCGACTGCCAGCCGTTGTACCTTCATCAACTGTTATTGCTGTATCCGCCATGATCACATTAAGTCGCGCTATATCCACATCCAATTCTTCCGCGACAATTTGTGCCAATGCTGTCCGTAACCCTTGCCCAATCTCAACTTTACCCGTCAACACTGTGATTGTTTCATCAGCGTTAAAGCGTATCCATGCATCTAATTGTGGGTTCTGCTCTAAAATTTGTGGCACATTAGACTGTTTTACATCTGGTTCCGATGGCATATCAAGGACTTCATAAATCGGATTCTGTTCAGGGCGACCTACCCGCAATTGCACAGCCCGTCGAATACGGTCATATGTACCACAGCGACACAAATTATCCGCAAATGCTGTATTCAACTCGTCCCGCGAAGGGTACCGTACACGATTCAGCAAGCCTTCTGCCGCCATAATAAAGCCAGCTGTACAATACCCACATTGCCCTGCTTGTTCTTCTAAAAATGTTGCTTGCAACGGGTGCAGATTATTCGGTGTTCCTAATCCTTCCAGCGTCGTAACGGATAAACCAGCAACCCGTCCAATCGGCAACTCGCAGGATGGCACAGCATTCCCATCGACCAACACCTTACACGCCCCACATTGTTCTTTGGCACATCCCAATTTAGGACTTTTGAGCTTCAAATCGTTGCGTAGCACGAATAATAAAGGGGTATCTGGATTGACATTTAATTGATGTTGAGTGTTATTGACTGTAAGTTGAATACTGTCTACCATCGCTTAGTCTCCTTTAGGTTATGGCTATAGGACTCACCCATGAACCTGTTGCACCTGTCAATTTCAAGGGGGTGACGATTAACAAGAATTCATAGTGTTGCTGTTGAGCGAGGTCATCTAAATTGAGATTTTCCAAATGTGTGATGCCATTGTGTACCAACAAAAAGCGATGTACAGAATGATCCATCGGTGGCATGGCTTCGACCCCCATATTGTCTGCCCCAACCAGAATCATCCCCTGCTCTACTAGATATTTTGCTGCTTCTAAACTCAATCCAGCTTGGGCATCACGATAGACAGCATTGTTGTTTTTAAGGTGCTGATAAAAGCCCGTTCGCACTAAGACTGCCGTATTTTCACCAATGACTGTTCCCTGTTTTTCGGCGGTCGCTTGAATATCGTTCGCTGTGATGGCATAAGCATCAGGTAGGATATCAACTCCTTTATAACCTGCGATATCCAACAGTACAGCACGGAGTACAATCGGTGGCATTTTTTCGATGCTATTGTGTTTCTGACCATCAAACGCGACATGGTCTTTGGCTGGGACAGTTTTGCCATCACCTGCATACAAACGTGGTTCGCCATTGGGATCAACTTGACCATTTTCATCTTGTAATTCGGAGATGTGACATAGTGCGTCGATGTGCGTTCCAACATGAATCGACATGGTAATGACTTCG
>Ga0070728_10003330_pt1 | contig 17875 bp, 13 predicted proteins | sample tdDd471_FD_66723 | JGI IMG/M metagenome (GOLD analysis project Ga0070728, IMG submission 66723) | Marine sediment microbial communities from the Atlantic coast under amendment with organic carbon and nitrate - tdDd47.1 | ecosystem: Environmental > Aquatic > Marine > Coastal > Sediment | place... | reverse complement strand
AAATCAGCATAAATGATACCAATATTATTGTATGATGCAGACAGTCCCGGCTCATTGCCCGTTTCATTTTCAAGATATAAAGATTTCATATAGTAGTCAAGTGCCAACTCTTTCTGATCCCAGTCGTAATATAAAATCCCAATGTTATTGAGCGTTTGTGCCATGCCAGTTTTATTGCCTGCCCTTTCCATTACGGAGAATGACTGTTGGTAATGACTAAGGGCCGATTCATAATCACCCCAACTATAATACAAAAGACCAATGGAGTTTAATGTGCTCGCAGATTCTTCTTTGTCCACCAACGAATCGGTGATTTTGACAGATTGTTTGTAATATTCAAGGGCTTTAATATTATCTCCAAGGTTATCGTAGAGATATCCAATATTATACAGTACGGTTGAAACGTACAAATCCTCGCCAAGGGAGTCATAAGCCATTTGAGCCCGCATGTAATATGAAAGTGCCTCCTCGAATTTATTTAAGTTCTCAAAAGCAATGGCCATATAATAAAGGTCATCTGCAATACCTTCAAGATTTTCAATTTTCTTATCAAGTTTAAGTGCAGCCTGGTAATCAACTATTGCCGCTTCAAAATTGTTATTATAAAACTTGATATCTCCAAGGTTTCTTTTGGTAAAAGCCTGCTCCGAAATGTCTCCAAATTTTACTGACAGAGAATCTGCTTCCATGGCATAAGCAAATGCCTTTTCATAATCACTGTCTGCAAGGTCCTGTGCAAGTAGATTAAGGGTATGGATACGATCAGCGCCTTTTAATTGTTGTAATTCACTTTTAAGGCTATCGAAATGTGTTTGGCTGAAAATGCCATTTGAAATTAATAGGCACAATAGCCCGAAATAGATATATCGGTAGAAATAACCCCTTCTCATGTTTTACAGACAAATACCCTTTTTGCTATTAGATCGGTAAAAGTATAAAAAAATGTAACATTAAAAATGTCGTCATGATAACTATCATACGGAACAAAAGGAAAGCTTGATTAAAAGGACAAAAAGCAGCCACCTCAATGGTAACTGCTTTTAATTAAAGGAAAGGTATATATCTTTTTACTGAATAATGATTTTTTGCGTTTTGATGCCATCAGAATTCTGGTAATTGGCAAAATAAATACCAGAGGGTACATCTGCTACATTAAACCTTTTTGTCGTTCCCGCTCCAAGTTTTTCTTCTATGGCTATTTTTCCGCTCAAGTCGAACAATTGAAATGTAGCCCCTTCTGTGTCAGCATTGTGAACCTGAATAAAATCAGAGGCTGGGTTTGGAAATACCCTGAACCTTTCACTGCTTACTTCTGTAACTGCAGTAACTGCCATGGCAGTAATTTCAAAAGTTACATATTGTCCTTCGTCTGGGTATTTGTGGTTGTATACATAAAGGACAACTGTACCGGTTCCTGTCTGATCACGGGGGTTAAGAGTAATCCTTATGTAACCAGGAATTGTATCAGGCAATGCGCTGATAACCCCTGTGTCGGGTAAGGCAGAATAACATCCACCATTGTCACAACTGGTGTATTCCCATTTCTGTAAAAAATTATTTTCAACCAAAACCCACACCAATGTAAGGTCATCAACCTGTGGGTGCTCAATGTCAACCTGGAAATTTTTATACTGTTCCAGCTCAACATTGTCGATAATGTATTCTGAAGGGCTGAAGCTAAAGTCCTGAGCCTGGATATATGAAACGGAAACCAATAGAAGTAATGCAATAAGTAGTGCGTTGAGTTTTTTCATGAGTTAATTATTTTGAGTTAGTCTTTGAATCCGTGCCAAATGTAATCTGTATTGGATCTAAATAAAAGTCTTTTCCTGTTTTTATGATTTATTTAACATATTGGATTTTAAGAATTTCCTATAGACCTTGCTTAGTACCAAAGGATTTAACCGAATGGCAAAATCCAACATACCCTAATTCATGAGGCAGTTTTTTATTCATTAGTTTTGCCTTTTATCTGGTTTAACTTTTGCTTTATGGAGAAACATATTTTATCGAAGTCAACTTTTATTCGGGGTGCTCAGTGCCTTAAATCACTGTATCTGCATAAAAACCGTTATTTTTTGCGGGATCAGCTTTCTCCAGAACAAAGAGCAAAGTTCACAAGAGGTACAAACGTTGGGTTATTTGCGCAAAACCTGTTTCCGGGTGGAGTTGATTGCAAGCCTAAATCACCCTCACAATATCAGAAATCGGTGATTAAGACACAAGAGCTGGTTATTCAAGGTGACGCGGAAGTTATATATGAAGCAACTTTTCAACACGACCAGGTTTTGATTATGCTGGATATACTGACTAAAAATGATAGTCGTTGGAATGCATACGAAATAAAAAGCTCATTATCAATTTCAGAAACATATATATTGGATGCGGCTTTGCAATATTATGTTTTGGTGAATTCAGGTATTGAAATTGACAAATTTTTCCTTGTCCATATAAATCCCAACTACGTATTACATGGTGATCTGGATATACATCAACTTTTCAGTTTTACCGATGTAACAAATGAAATTCATGGCATGGAAAGTTTTGTTCAGGAAAAAATTAAGGCCGGGAAAAATGCAGCTCAACTAAAAAGTTCTCCCCAGGTGGACATTGGCCCTCACTGCCACTACCCATATCCGTGTGATTTTATTGGGCATTGCTGGAAACACATCCCCAAACCTTCAATTTTCGATTTACCAGGCTTTGGTTTTGAAGAGAAATTTGCAATGTATGGCAAAGGGCAGATTTTAATAAATCAAATTACAGATCTAACTCAATTCACACCCATCCAGCAGAGAATCGTCCAAAGCCAACAAACCGGATTAGAGCATTTCAATAGTAAGAAGCTAAAGCAATTTCTTGCACCGATTGGAGACAAGACCACCTTTTTAAGTTTCCTTGGTTACCGGCCTGCTATACCTGTTTTTGAAAACTTTAAGCCCTATGATGTACTGCCAGTGAATGCTTGTATTAGTTCGAAAGGGAATCATCCCAGTACTCGCTATAGCTGGTTCTTCCAGAATGATAAATCTGATCCTCAAATACTATTTTTTGATTTTGTGAGGAAGTATTTAGCAGCTTCTGATTCGATAGTAATGTTTGGTGCTTTAAGCTTTTTGGAATATTTAAACAGATTTGGTGAACGATTTCCGTCAAGCAAAAGCGATATTGAGGAGATAAAAGTAAAGATCATCGATTTACATGATGTTTTCAAGGATATGGTTTATTATAACCCGGTTTTAAAAGATGATTTTAGCCTTCAGCATATTGCTAGAATCTTGCTCCGTATCAGTTACCCTGAACTTTCTCCATTTCCTTCAGATGTGCTTGCAATTGGAGCTTATCAAAAATATTGTCAAAGTAAATCACAATCCGAAAGAACTATCAAAACGGAAAATTTGCTTGAATTTGGTAGGGCCAATGTGATGGTGGTTGAAAGTATCTGCGATTTTTTGATGAATAAAAACAAAGAATTAGAATGAGGTGCATATGCATTTCTAAAAGTGATGATATGGTCTTTTTGTAAAAAGGTGTATCTTTGATACTGAGCCAACTTTTAAGATTTTACTCTGCACACCATGTATATTGTTAAAAGTTATTTTTCTTTAAAATGTCCTTAATCGATAACAATTCAATCCTTTTAGGTTTAAATTTGTTATCAATACTTATTATAATAAATCAACCATGAATAAAACTGCTGTTTACATTACCACCATATTTATCATCATGGTTTTCCCTTTCGGGAAAGGGTATTCGCAAAGCGATTCCCTTCTGAACATGCTTAAGAAATCCGGATCAGATATCGAGAAAATTGACTTAATGATAAACATTGGTCAGGAAACTTCAAAAAGCAATCCGGATACCGCCCTCCATTTCCTTTCTGAGGCCTTTGCATTAGCCGTTAATATTGATGATAAAACTTATCAAACACGTACCCTTTATTATTTAGGCGAATATTATGGGGATCATAAGCAACTAAACGAGGGACTTGATTATTTTCAACAATCGTTAGTTATAGCTAAGGAATTAGAGGATAAGGCATGGATCGCTAAATGTTATCTTAGCATTGGGTCTATATATGAAGACCAGGGCGAACTGATCAAAGCACTTGAAACTTTGGAAATTTCTCAAAAAATTCTTGAAGAAATTGATGGCAAAGCCGATCTTGCCAAATGCCATCTCAACCTTGGGCAACTCAATGCCAGCAAAGGTGATTATAATAAAGCGCTCGAACACTTTTTAAAATCGAGGGATCTTGAAGATGATTTGGGCAATACCAAAAGGGTTGCCAATGTTACAGCCAATATTGGTATGTTGTATTATAAACAGGGAAACTTCGATTCCGCACTTGAATATCTTGTAGGCGTTGTAAAACAATTCGAAGAAATGGGAGATGTTACACGGGCAAGTTCATGCTATATTACAATTGGCAGCATCCATTCCGAAATTGGTAATAATGATAAGGCACTGGAATATCAGGAAAAAGCCCTGACTGTTGCCAAGGAGATCGGGAATGTTGTAATGGCCAGCATATGCTATTCAAACATTGGCAGTATCTATTCACATGAAGAACAGTATGAAATAGCTCTTGAGTATTATATGGAGTCACTTAAAATTGCTGAAGAGTTGAAGATAACACGTATCATGTCGAATAACTACAATGTGATTGGAAATGTGTACAGGAAAATGGAAAACTACGACAGAGCTTTGGAGTACATCAACAAATCCGTTCGTATAAACAGGGAGCAAGGTAATAATGCAGGCTTAACCACAAACCTGAGTAGCATGGCCGAATTGTACATAGGTAAGGCAGGTACTCGTGGCATTTCAGAAAACCTAAAAAGTGAATATCTTCATAAGGCTGTGAATTTTGGACAAGAGGCATTGGAAATTGCGCAGGAAATTAATTCCCTGTCGGGCATTAGCGATGCTTCAGGAGTGTTGTACCAGGCATACAAAGGCATGGGCAATAAAGGTAAGGCTCTTGAAAATGCTGAAATGTTTTACGATACCAAGGATTCTCTTTTGTCTGTAGAAAAGGCCAGGGCTATCACCGAAATGGATGCCAGGTACCAATCTGAAAAAAAACAACTGGAAATTGAAAAATTAGAAACAGAAAAAGAACTTCAGAACCAATTGTTTACAATACAGGAAAGGCAGGCAAAACGCAATACCCTTATCATGTGGTTTTCGATTGCGGGCTTCCTGGTAATATTTGTCCTGGCAATAATTCAATTTATTCAGTTTAAGCAGAAACAAAGGGCCAATAAATTATTGAGCCGGCAAAAAAAGGTCATCGAAAACAAGAATACAAAACTGGAGCAACTTGTAAAAGAAGTTACCCGGCAGAAAGAAGAAATTTCTACAGAGAGGGGGGTGTCACAGCGCCTGAAGCAAATTGATGAAATGAAAGACGAGTTTCTAGCAAAAACATCCCATGAGTTAAGGACTCCTTTAAATGGTATAATTGGAATTGCCGAATCGCTCTACGATGGTGTGGCAGGTGAGATAAATAAGCAGATGGCAAAAAATCTGTCGCTGATTATTTCAAGCGGAAAGCGACTGACAAACCTTGTGAATGACATTTTAGACTTTTCGAAGATGCAGAACAACGAGCTTAGCCTCGTTAGAAAAGCTGTTGATCTCAAGTCACACTTCGATGTTGCGATTGAAATGATCAGGCCACTTACCAAGGGCAAGGACCTCACATTGATCAACAATATTCCTGACAATCTGCCACATGCAGATGCAGACGAGGACCGTTTACAGCAAATTATTTATAACCTCCTGGGCAATGCCATCAAATTTACCGATGCTGGAAGTGTAATGATCGCTGGTGAAAAAGAAGAAGACATGCTCCACATTTCGGTTACAGATACAGGAATTGGGATTGTTGAGAACAAATTAGAAGATATTTTTGATTCTTTTGAGCAGGTAGAGGACACCGATACACGCTCATACAGTGGCACTGGTTTGGGACTTACTGTGACCAAAAACCTGGTAGAACTGCATGGGGGTAAAATCGTAGTGAAATCTGAGCCTGGCAAAGGGTCAACCTTCACATTCACCCTTCCTGTTTCAAAGCAAAAACCTGGCGAAACTCATGAAAGCAAGATTGGCCATATCAGGGAATCTGAAATAGTTGCCTTGGAAAAAGCAATCGAAAAAATGCCTTTAACTAAGGGTGAATACCGTGTTCTGGTGGTTGATGATGAGGAGATCAATCAGCAGGTGTTGGCCAATTTACTAAGTATGAACAACTACGCTTTTCTTCCTGCCTATAGCGGAGCAGAAGCTATTGATTTACTGAACAGTGATCAAAAATTCGATATTGTATTGCTGGATGTGATGATGCCTAAAATGTCGGGTTATGATGTGTGTAAAAAGATCAGGGAAAACTTTCTACCCAGTGAGTTACCAATAATTATGCTTACTGCTAAAAACCAGATTAGTGATTTGGTGGAAGGATTAACCTGCGGGGCGAACGATTACCTGCCAAAACCGTTTATCAAGGATGAGTTGCTCACGAGGATGCGGACTCATCTCAACCTGATGAAAATCAATTCGGCCTACGAGCGGTTTATTCCCCAGGAATTTTTGCGTACTCTGGGCAAAGAATCCATCATTGATGTACAGTTGGGAGATCAGATCAATGAGGAAATGACCTTGTTTTTCTCTGATATCCGTTCCTTTACAACCATTTCGGAGAAGATGACCCCCGAGGAAAATTTTGATTTTCTGAACGAATACCTGAGTCATTGTATCCCTGCGGTTCTTAACAATCACGGGTTTATAGATAAGTATATCGGGGATGCTGTAATGGCAATCTTCCCCAAAGATCCTGAATATGCAGTAAAAGCAGCAATTGATACACAAAAGCAACTTGAAGTGTATAACAGCGGACGCAAAGAAAAGGGCCTCGATGAGATTCGAATTGGAATTGGACTGCATACCGGCTCAGTAATGTTGGGAACCATAGGTAACGACGACCGCATGGATGGTACCGTAATCTCTGATGCAGTAAATCTATCATCACGGCTCGAAGGGCTGACAAAACAGTTTGGTGTATCGCTGGCTGTAAGTGAGGCAACGCTTGATAAGATGCAAAATTCAGGATCCTACCACAGCCGGTTCCTTTGTAAAGTGAAGGTTAAAGGCAAAGAGAAAGCTGTAGCAGTTTACGAGATTTTTGATGGTGATGATGGAAAAATCATGGCCTTGAAGCAAAAACTCATGGAACCCTATAAAGCAGGCATGCAACGTTACCTCAACAAGGAATTTTCGAAAGCTGTTTCCGACTTTGAACAGTGCCTGACTATTTACCCCGAGGATGAGACCTCAAAACGTTACCTCCGCCGCTCAGCCCAATTTGTGGTTAGCGGTGTACCTGAAGGTTGGGAAGGCGTTGAAGCAGTGGAGAAGTAGGTGGGTGTGTATTTGAATATTTATTTTCATGTTTTTTATTGGTTGATTAGTTTTCCTTTTTGAATAATCCGGTTATTCTCATATATATTGAAATAGAAAGTGCCCGGCTCTAAATGTGATGTTTTAATAGTTGTTTGTGGCACAGGTAAAAACCTGTTTTTGAAAATAGTTTTTCCTTCGATTTTGAACAGCGAAAAGCTTAATCCTTTCCAGGGGGATTTCAATTTAATGTATTCCCTAAATGGATTTGGGAAAATCAACACCTGACCTTCAGGATTAGAACAAAGCTCTTTGGTATTCGTTATGATATCATCAGGCATTAATTTTAAAATATAGGCATCCTTTAATTGGGACCCGTCGAAGTCCGGTACCATCCCAACAATCAGGCACCCCACATCAGAGGTAGCAGTAAGGTCAAATAGCCAATATCTTTCATCACCTCCAAAAGTTTTTGTGCCCTTCAATGTCATTTCACTGTCAAAAATGTGAACATCAAATACTTCAGTACCTGAAAAGCTTGTTGGGATTCGTTCAAAAACACTCACCCAAATATTATTCTCATCAGTAAAATCCATACCATTGTGAACAGGCAGGTACATTTCTTCATCATAAAACAACACTGTATCGTTTAAAATATTGAATTCATGGTCAAGGATGCGTATTTCAAGATCCTGGTAATCTCCCGGTGAAAATTGAGAAGATGCATTTGCCATGAAGTAATTACCGTCTGAAAGTCTCCTTAAGGATAGTGGGGTACTCAAATAGCTTAGGCTATCTTCAATTTCTCCATAATCCAAGAGATTTAAATTGTAATCAAATTCAACCCAATCCCTTGGGAAGCTATATTCCAGAATTCCACCAATAAGATAAAATCCTGTTCCATCCGATTTGTTTATAATATCACCTCTTGAGTCATTATCTTCCCATTTTTCGGGCATGCAAAAATCGATAGGACCAGTTCATCATCGTATCCGTATAATGACGAATCAGCTCTTCATTCAATTATTAGTTTTGATCAGGGGTCACCAGATAGTTTTCGATGGTATAGGAGTGAAACGGTTCGGAAATGGCATAGTAGTTCTCTTTAAGAATTTGTAATTCCTGATCCGTTTCACACAAGTAGGTATAGTTTCTTTTGTCTGGTGTTATCGAATCACTCATTGTTCCCATAAAGAGATAATTCCCATCGTCCTTCTGAAAGCCAAATTGCAAAACACTTGTTGTATCATCTTTATGGAAATTCTTTATTTCAATTATGTTCCCAACTGAATTAAATTTAACAATAAATGGGGAAAGATCATAATCTAAGGTATTAATCAACTCTTCACCATAACATATGAATTGTAGGTCTGATCTTCAAAAGTACCATAAAAGGCCTCGAAATCTATTGTGCTAATCGTCTTTTCAAATGAATACTGACTGTAAGGGGCTAGTGAATTTGCAATACTTAAAAAAATAATAGATATTTTCAAAGATATTAAACTCAAAGTGTAATTCGAGGATCAGATAATACCGGAACAAGGTAACGGAAACCAAAATTGAATTCTCCTTCATGCCTTATTACTTCATTAGATCCTGCACCATCAGTTACATCATTATAATCACAACTCATAAATAGCCAGTTAGATGGTTTATTGTATGTTTCGGTTGAAACCTCTGTTTTGAATATCTGATTTTGGGATTAGGGGTCTCAAAACGATGAAACAAATATACAAAAACAAAAAGCAATAATCAAATGCAGTAGTTTAGATGTGTCGATATGGGCTGGCAGGGTGATGTAGCCCGAATTGGTTTATTTCCAGGAATATATTTCACAATATTGTCTTATTATGGTTTGGAAATATTTAATTTTAAATTTACTCAATTAGTTTGCAGATATTTGCTGTTGTTTTTAGGTTGAGTATACTACACCAATCATGGTTCACTCCTGATAATCATCCGGATCACTCACTACCATTTTAATTCTTTCCAAATTCCTCACTTAACCCTCCGTCATGTCTAAGTTAAGCCCTTTTTTTATAATTTTACGGGACTAATTAAAATAGATTTGGAGTAAGAATACTCATAGAGTACAGCAGAAAGAAAATAGATTATCTATATTGATTTAAAGCAACTGAGTGCGTTGTAGTAAAAATATAAGTACCAATTAGAAATAGTTAAAAACTACGTGAATATGATAAATTTGAAAAAAATAGCAATAATAGTTGCAGGATTGATTTTTACCGTTAGTTTATCATTTGGACAAACAAGTCCCTTTGATAATGTTGGTTTCATTCTGGGAGAATGGAAGGGAGCCGGAAGTGGTTTTGGAAATGAAAAATCCAGCATTGAGTCCTGTTTTCATTTGATAATGGATGGAAAATATATTGAGGTTAAAAACGAATCAAACTTTGAACCCACCGAACAGAAACCTGATGGAGAATATCATATCGACAAAGGTTTTGTCAGCTACGACGAGAGCAGGAAATTATTAGTGTACAGGCAATTTAACAACGAAGGTTACGTCAATCAATATGTATTAAACGATTCGCTTTCGAATGCTTCATTGCTTATTTTCGAAACTGAAACAATAGAAAACTTTATTCCTGGCGGAAAAGCACGATGGACAATCAAGAAAATCTCAAATGCTGAAATCGAAACCACTTTTGATGTTTTATTCCCTGGCAAGGAATATACTTGTTTTGGAGTAACCAAATTGACAAGAAAGTGATCTCTTGAAGAAATGAAAAACAAGAAAAGCATTTACCTGATTGTTGCGATTTCGATATTTGTGGGAGCCATGCATTTTGTGATTGGCCCAAACTACACTGGAATTTTCAATCAATTTGTTAGCGGATATTTGATGGACATCCTGCTTCTGATGAACTTGTATTTATTGCTCCAAATTTCGTTGCGCAAGAAAATATCCATCACTAAAAGCAGGCTGGCTGGAGCAATACTTACTTTTTTATTTGGAACAACAGTAGAAGTTTTACAGTTGTATGATGTTAAATTCCTGGGAAGCACTTACGACCCTCTTGACATACTGATGTACGGGATTGGAGTTTTGATGGGGATACTGATTGATTTACTATTGATTGATAACTTTGAAAGATCCATATCTGAAAAGGCATAACCGACACAAGCCGATTTGGGTGAAACTCTAGTTTCTTATTACAATCAAAAAAATGAAAAGGCTATTTCAAAGTTTACAAATTGCTTGTTATTTAATTTCATGTAACTCTATAGGAGCTCCAAAATCAACTGTTGAAGAATTTACACCTCCCCCGACACCTACCCCATCATTTACAGGGACCACGTTTCTATCACCGGGCTCAAGTATGGCATCAAGGGATTATTGATTTTTGATACCGGTGCCGATAACTTGCTTCTTGATACTTTGTTTTATAAAAACAACGATTTTAAATATCAAAAAGTAGCGCTGGGGCATTTACCGGGCGTTGGAACAAAGGCTCAAAAGGCGAAAATCATTCTGGATTCTATCAATTTTCAATTTGGGAATTATAATTTTAAACCCCCGATGGTTCCATTTTTTAGTTTGAAAACCATTGTATGAGATGCACACGATGGAATTCTGGGATCAAGTTAGTTTTCAGGAAAAGTTTTGGAAATCAACTTTCAGCACCAAATATATCAAGACATATAGCAATATCGATTCTGCACACACCGAGGGTTATTCAAAAATTCAATGCGAGTATAAAAACAACAAACTTTATGTTCCGCTGTGTATCCAAGTAAATGATTCTTTGGTGGTGTAAGGAAGTTTCACCCTCGACACCGGCAGCCCGAGAATCATATCCTTTACAAGCCTTGTTGCACAGAAGCTTGATTTTAACGATAAGATCGAAAACAAGGTAAAATTCTTTACCAAATATGGAGGAATTGGTGGTAAATCGAAAATGTATAATTTCATGGCACAATTAACTATGATCGGCGATTTTCAACTGAGCGATCATTTGATTGGCCACAGCCTGGACAAAAGTGGGGCCTTGTCCTCAGAAAAGCATTTTGGATTGTTAGGGAACAACATCCTGGAAATGTTTGATGTCCTGATTGATTTCAAAACATACTGTTTGTACCTGAGGCCCAATGCCTATTTTGATCGGCCATTTGAGGTTCCTAATTTTTGCTTCTCGTTTATCGACAGAAGTGAAACATATGATGCATGGTTTGTTACCGGACTTTACGAGGGCATAGGTGCTGATAATTGTGGATTACAAGTTGATGACCGACCTGTTGTAAATATTGGCTTCGGGCAGAGAAAGAGTTTATTTAGGGAAGCAAAAGTGATAAAATTTACTATTGATAAAAACAATGAGAAGGTCGAGTTTGTTATTAAACTGAAACCTATAGTATAACATCCGGAATGCTGGAAAAGTTTTATTTTGGCTGGATGTTTTTCTAAAAAACAAAATTTCATAAACGTAAATCATGTTTTACGCAGCCTAATGGAACGGGGTAAAAACTAATAAAACACAAATATAACATGACCATTCAAGAAGTATTAAAAGAATTAGAAGGCTATGGGAATGAAGGAACAAAGAAGATATTCCTTAAGCATGGCGCCAGAGAACCATTTTATGGAGTTAAGGTCCAGGACCTGAAAAAAATTCTGAAAAAAGTAAAGAAGAATCACGAATTGTCTCTTGATCTATATGCTACCGGAAATTCAGATGCCATGTATCTTGCAGGCCTCATGGCCGACGAAAATAAAATCTCAAAAAGTGAACTTAATCAGTGGGCAGATGAAGCTTACTGGTATATGATATCCGAGTATACGGTTCCATGGGTAGCCTCAGAAAGCAAATATGGTCTCGAGCTAGGACTCGAATGGATAGACGATAAAGAAGAAAGAATTGCATCGGCAGGATGGGCTACGCTTGCATATTATTCATCGCTTAAGCCTGATGAAGAACTTGACCTTGCTGTTTATTCCGGGTTATTGGAAAGAGTAGAAAAAGATATCCATAAAGCACAGAACAGGGTACGATATACCATGAATGGATTTGTAATAGCCATTGGCAGTTACATTGAAGAGCTAAACAAAAAGGCCTCAGAAGTTGCCCAAAATATTGGCAAAGTAAATGTCGATGTTGGTGGCACAGCCTGTAAGGTTCCCCTTGCGGCCGATTACATCAAAAAAGTAGCCGACAAAGGCCGCCTTGGCAAGAAACGTAAAACTGCACGATGCTAGCTCAATACGAAAATTATTGTTTGTCCATAAAGTCGATTTTCACAATAAGAGGCAAACTTTCCTCCCGCTGATTTCGCTAAAATTAATTTGCGAAAATCAGCGTAATCTGCAGGAAATTTGAATTAAAAGATAGATGCTAGTAAAATGGCGACAATGAACGATAAATAAATCCAAAATGAACAAACCGGTAATACTATTCTTCAACAAACAAGTTCTGAGCAAGGTCAAAATGATCTTGATACTATCTCTGCTACTACAATTCTCCTGCAATCTGGAGCCAAAGGAATCACAAATTAAAGCCACCGAAGGTTTTATTTTTCAGGAACAAAGCATAGCGCAAATTCAGCAGGGATACAAAGACGGTTCTTATTCTATCAAAGAAGTGGTCCAGTTCTATCTGGACAGAATAGAAAATCTGGATAAAAATGGTCCAAAACTTAACTCTATTATTCAAGTAAACCCGGATGCTCTTCAAATAGCTGAATCATTGGATAAAGAAATTATCGAGGGAAATATCAGAGGCCCGCTTCATGGCATACCGGTAGTATTAAAAGATAATATCGACACGCACGATAAAATGGCAACAACCGCAGGCTCAAGAGCATTGGCAGGCTCACATCCATTGAAGGATAGCTATCTTGCCCAAAAACTGAAAGATGCCGGGGCAATTATTATCGGCAAAGCCAACCTGAGCGAGTGGGCAAATTTTCGAGGCGAGTTATCTTCAAGTGGCTGGAGCGGAATTGGTGGGCAAACCAAAAATCCCTACGATCTTAACCGAAATCCATGCGGATCAAGTTCGGGGTCAGCAGTTGCCGTATCAGCAAATCTTACCATGCTCGCCATCGGAACAGAAACCAATGGCTCCATTGTTTGCCCATCAAATAACAACGGAATTGTTGGTATAAAACCAACCGTTGGCCTGGTGAGCCGATCTGGTGTAATCCCGATCTCATTTACACAGGACACACCGGGGCCTATGGCACGCACAGTAACAGACGCAGCCGTTTGTTTGGGGGCATTAGTCGGTGTTGATTCTACGGATGAAAAAACATGGGCCAGCAAGGGAAAATTTTACAACGACTACACTCAATTTCTAAAAGAAGATGGCTTAAAGAGAAAGAGAATAGGTCTGTACAAAGGCCCTTTGGGTATAAATTTCAAGGTGGACACTTTGATGTACCGGGCAGTGGATTTCCTGAAAAGCCAGGGAGTAGAGATTATTGAGATTGAAGAAATATCAGATGGCATCGTTGGCCACTATTCATTCGAAGTTATGCTTTACGAATACAAGGATGGATTAAGTAAATATTTTCATTCCCTGGGCCCTGATGCACCAATCAAAAACCTGGAAGAGTTAATTGCTTTTAATCAATTTGATTCGGTAGAAATGAAACATTTCAACCAAAAATATCTTGAGATGGCACAGGAAAAAGGAAACCTGTCCTCTGCTGAATACCAGGAAGCATTAGCCAAAATGTTAAAGGGTAGCCGTGAGGAGGGAATAGACAGGATCATGGATGAACACAACCTGGACGCAATAATTGCTCCAACAGGAAGCCCTGCCTGGAAGACTGATTTAATTAACGGCGACAGTTATCAATTGGGATCCTCAGCCCCGGCAGCCAGGGCTGGATATCCGAATATTACGGTGCCTATGGGATTTATTGATGATCTCCCTGTTGGAATTTCATTTTTCGGAAGAGCATGGAGCGAACCTTTATTGATAGAAATTGCCTATGCCTATGAATGCGGAACAAAATACCGAAAAGCACCTAAATTCCTTAAATAAATTGGTTCCGAAAATTTTCGGGTTACTGATCTTCAATTTGAAAATTAATAAAGTGGCCCGATCAATTCATTATTTCTGATCAAAAAATTAATTGTCTGGTCCTGACTCTTCTTGATTGCTAGTAATTCCTCCGTACCAGTTTATCCTTTTTGATAAATACATCACAAGGGCAAGAATTATGAACAGACCAATGCTTCCCAGGAGTAACGAATAATCCTGTAGCTGAAGAATTACAAACAAAAATATATACAGGACAGTCAGTCCGGTAAAAGTTACAAGGCTTAACATTTTCTTTTTGAAAATACTGTGAGAGTATGCTGTTGTAAGGGAGACAATGGCAAGGCATGAAATCAAATAAGCCAGATTAAATCCAATATGCTCCGACAGGCTTAATAATAAAGTATAAAAAAGTAAAAGCCCAAAACTAACCAACAGGTATTGCACAGCGTGAATTCTTTTCTTGTTCAGGATTTCAACAAATAAATAGATGAGGAAAGTAAGCGAAATAAACATTACGGCGTACTTGGCCGATCGCATCGACATTTGATATTCATCTACAGGAAACAGCAGGTTTACTCCAAAAATAAGATTTGACGACCCTATGGAATGATCCACCTGGCCCCAATCTTCACTTAATGAAATTGCAGATGTTGATCCAGATAATTTATAAGCATCATCTATCCAGTATTGCGGGTAATTTCTATTGAGGTGAAGTACTGTCCATTTTGCTTCAAATCCATCATCCGATATTTTTCGGCTATCTGGCAAAAATGATCCGCCAAAACTTGGAGTAGTCCAACCAGAACTTAAATGAACGTTGGTGGTTTTTCCAACAGGAGTAAAATACAGACCATGGCTACCGTTGAGATCAATATTAAATTTAAAATCAAATGAAATTCCTGTATCAGAAACCGGAACTTTTGCTGTAAATCCTGAACGGGCAATAGTTTTGTATTCAATTCCAGGTTCAACAGCTATTCGTTCACCCTGCCAATTAATTTTTATATCATTTTGAATACCTCTCATGTCAGTCAATCCTACGACAAGCGAAGCATTTCCCCAATCAATATTTCCAGGTATTATGCCAATCTTGCTAAAGTCGAGGAGTTGGAATTTCCCACTAATATCGAGGCCTGACCCATAAACGATTACTTTATAAATTCCCCTGTACCTGATTTCAGGATTGATTTTACCGTCGACATCAAGCGATTCCGGTAAAACATAAAGCTTTCTATTGATTGTTATCACCTCATCGTTTAATGTTTCATATTCAACATATGGTAAAACCAATACAGGTCCGGTGATGGCCTGTACTTTCCCCCACTTGTCGCTCACCTCCCTCACAACAACGTCACGGGTAAGTTGCCGCTCTTCGATAAGTTCCCGGATCATACCGGCAGGGATAAGTAAAATCAGGATCAAAAATCCTATCATTCCGACCTTTAGTGAGATTGAACTTGACAACCTGTTGAAAATTTCAATGAATGTTTTCATGTATTTAATTTTAAAGTACTTTGAATTTCAAAGCGTATTATTAAAAAAAATTATTGATTACTAAATAGGTTTTCTAATGCTTCGATGTGTAGTGTAAATAAACTTCTTCCTGTTTCTGTTACCTGATAACTGGTGCGTGGTTTACGACCAATGAATTGTTTTTTCATTTTGACAAATTGCTTTTCTTCAAGCGCTTTCAAATGGCTTGCCAGATTTCCATCGGTTGTATCCAACAGTTCCTTCAGGGTGTTAAAATCTACCCATTCATTTACAACCAGAACCGACATAATCCCCAGCCTTATCCTGCTTTCGAAAGCCTTATTTAATTTTGAAATTATTCCTTTCATCGTTCATATCTGAAGTACATCACCGAACCATAAACTATGTGCAAAACCCCAAAACCTAAAACCCAAAACACCAATCCATAGTGAACAAATATCCCTGCCAATATTCCCAAAATTATTTCTGAAATACCCAGATAATGAACTTCCCCAAATGTATATTTTCCGGCGTTTACCAAAGCCAATCCGTAAAAGATCAATGTTGCTGATGCTACAAGTGTGACATCATTGCTATCAATTAGGATCAAGATAAAGAATCCTCCTGTAATCAATGGAATAAAAAGGTGGGTCAGCAGTCGCCTTGTAGTATGTCCCCATAGCGACATCCCTTGTTTTCGGGCTTTTCTCATTGAAAAAAACAAAGCTGATCCCAAAGCCAGAATCAATACAGATGAGCCCAAAATAAGTAGTGGCAATAAAACATTCTCAAATGGTAAGGGTTGTAAAAGGTAAAAATGTTCATCGTATTTTATTTTGCCCATATCCATTATAAAATAAGCGATAAACCCACCGATAAGTGCAAATATTCCTGCCGAAATACCGGACAGTCCGCTTAAGGACAAAAAGCGTGAGGAGCGCTCCATCATACTTTTAATATCCTTAAGATCCTCTATTTTCTTTGTGTTTGTATCCATAGTAATACCAATTAAAAGTACTTTGTAATGCAAAGTTAAAAATTAAAACGCACGTCCATCAATTTTATTATAAGAATAACTAGTTATTAATTTATACGGGTAACAGTTACAATCAGTTTTGTAGCCTCTCCCGGAATAAATGGCACAGGCACTTTGTGTGATCCAGCGAAATAGCTTTCTCCCTTACAAACAGCAGCCAAATCGTAAAATAATTGAAAATTCAAGTTTATTGAATAAATTTGCCAATCCAAATAATTAATTCACATTTGAAGAAAATAGCCATATATTTCATTCTATTATTTGCAACAATAACCTTCGTTCAAAGAAAAGGTTTTACTCAGAAAATAGATACCGTCTATCATATTAATGGCAATGTGCTTACCGGAGATTTTAAAAAAATGGTATACGGTGTTGCCATATGGAAAATGGATGGTATGGGAACAATAAACCTGGAAGAAATTAAGATCAATTCTATTAAATCGAAAAAATTATTTGAAATTAAGACGAAAAACGGCAGCCTATACTTCGGCTCTTTTGACACATCACATTACGACCGAAAAGTAAATATTGTCCTTGCAAATAGAAGAGAGCTGATAAATATTGAAGACATTGTTGAAATTTATCCTATCAGAAGAAATTTCTGGATGAGAACCAGTGGGAATTTCAGCCTTGGAGCAAATTTTTCGAAAGGTAGTAATGTTGGAACCATCAACTTTTCGGGTAACCTTAATTACAGAAAGGAAAAGTCATATTTTGAAATTACATGGGATGATAACAATACTTTCCAGGGCGATACACTGAGTTCTACAAAATCAGACATTTCGTTTGCCTGGCAGCGAACACTGAAAAAAAAGTGGTCTTCACAGGTATCAATACTCTTCACACAAAACTTTGAATTGGGAACAAAACTCAGGGTTGGTGTTAATATGATGGGACTCCGTGACATTTCGTACACCAATTGGAACAGGCTTTATGCAGGTGCTGGTTTAAGTGT
>Ga0070728_10003323_pt1 | contig 17902 bp, 10 predicted proteins | sample tdDd471_FD_66723 | JGI IMG/M metagenome (GOLD analysis project Ga0070728, IMG submission 66723) | Marine sediment microbial communities from the Atlantic coast under amendment with organic carbon and nitrate - tdDd47.1 | ecosystem: Environmental > Aquatic > Marine > Coastal > Sediment | place... | reverse complement strand
ACCTAAAAAGAAAGGTTTGTCCTTATCTGCCACCATTTCCTTCATCGTAGCAATGGCCTCTTGCGTGTGATAACCATCGATATAGGCGTGATCGGGGACATCTGCTTTTTCGTAGGCCGGCCCTCTTCCCAAAGCATAATGAGAGGTAGCCCCTTCACCGTATTTTTTTCGAATGGCAGCTTGATTGGTTTTATAGATTTCTTGGTTCTCCTTTAATGCATAAGCACCAGGATAATTGGGCCTAGAAATATCAATTTTAGCAGGTTCGCGACTCCAGGATTTTTCGGAATCGGCAAATTGACGCCTATGATAGATTTTGCCACTGTAAGCCGTTTCATAACCATTGTTGCGGAAATGTTGCGGCAGTGTGACCATATCTGGGTGCAAGTCTCGGAAGTAAGTATAGTTCTCAATAACTTGCGTTGTTTCAGGGCGAGCACCCGTCATTAAACTAGCGCGAGAAGGACTACAGATAGCTTGTTGGCAGTAGGCCCGATCAAAAAGTAATCCTTGGCTGGCGAGCTTGTCTATATGAGGAGTGATGGCGATCGGAGAACCATAACAGCCTAGTTCTGGGCGCAGGTCATCTACCGCAATGAAAAGAACGTTGGGCTTTGATTGGGCTGTTTCTGCTTGCTGCTGACGGGAATTACAAGCGGTAGTGATGTAAAGCAAAAGGAGTAGGCTAATTCTGTATAACATAATCGTGATTTTAGCATAAGCCAATAAGAAATAGCTTCTAAACGGATGTAGTGGGCTGGATTAATCTCTTGCATAGGCAGCATGCCCTCATCAAAGCACTGGAAAGAGGATTGCGCTAAGGATGATGTTATGGCCAAACAATCGGCATAAACACAGTCATCTCCGCTAGCCCTCTATTGCTCCAAGCGTAGTAAGGGACAAACTGGGTGGGGACGGCTTGCCAGGACGGCTTCTTGACTTTCCGATACATGGAGTCGCCTTCACTGGATCGCAGTAGTACAGTACCTTCAATGGTGGTCAACCCTCCTAGAAAATCAGGTTTATACTCAGCCTGCAATTCCTTCTCTCCCGCTAGATAAACATCTAAAATATTAGTATCTTCAGGAAGGTCGGGGGTTTCGATGCAGTAAACAACCGGCCCTCTTTTAATAGCGACTTGATTTCTAACCTCTTCGATACGTGGGTGTCCTTCTACCAAGGTAACGTCCATTGGCATGTTTAGGGTGATTATATCTCCTTTCTTCCATCGGCCTTGAAGTCGGACAAAAGTCCCTTCTTGTACTTTGACCTTGGCGTCTTTGCCATTGACCTGAACGCTTGAACCCTCAGCCCAATCCGGTATCCGCAGCAACACTTCAAAAGGAGCTTTCTTACACTCCTCCACACGAATACTGACGCTTCCTTCCCAGGGGTAATTCGTTTCTTGAACTAGTTTCAGTGCCGACCCGTCTAGCAATTCGGTACTGAGTTTATTTCCACCATATAGATTGACAGCAATGCCGTTTTTGGACAAGCTATAGGCCCAACCTGATACTTTAGCAATAGTACGAACCAAATTCGGGGGGCAGCAAAAGCACTCTAAATAGGGTTGCCTTTCTGTCGATTCTGTTACATTTTTCTTACCCGAGAAGTCTCTAGCATCGGCAATCATCCGCAAAGGATTAGCGTAGAAATAATCTTCTCCTTCTAGACTGATACCCGATAAAGCACTATTGTAGAGCACCAATTCCATAATATCGGCATACTTAGACTCCCCATGCACACCCAACATGCGATAGCTAAACATCGAGTTACATACATTGGCACAGGTCTCATTGTAGGCCGTCATATTGGGCATCATGTATTCGTCAATAAAGCCCTCTTGGATAGGGTCTTTATTGCTAGACATACCGTGATGGGCTTGTCCTACAGCACCAGTTACATACATCTTCTTTTGGGTTACATTGTTCCATAATCGATCAAGTGCGTCCACTAAGTCTTGTTCTCCTGTTTCCGCATAAACATCAGCTGCTCCAGCATAGTAGTAGAGGGCTAATACAGCATGTCCAACTGCTTCACTGGATTCCCGGAGTGGAGTGCGTTCTTGTACCATATCGCCAATGGGATAGCCACGAGTGCTTGAATTACCGGATAAGTCATATTTCCCTCTTCGATTAATAAATCGCTCTGCTAATTGTAGATAGCGTTTTTCTCTTGTGGTTCGATAGAGTTCAACCAGGCCCATTATTTGCGTCTGATTAAAGCCAAAGCGCGCATATTTCGGATTTTCTGGATAGAATACTTCGTACAGATGATCCGCATGTTTGATCGCTATGTCGAGGAAATTCCGCTGCCCAGTTACTCGATAGTGAATGCAGGCACTAGTCAGTAAATGCCCCGTATTGTACATTTCATGGTTTCTTCGATTGCTATAGGGATCTATGTCTTCTCTGAGTTGAGCTTGTGTTTGCAAATAACCATTGGCTTGTTGCGCTTTCCCGATAATCTCAATGTAACTATCGATTTGTTTCAAAAGCTCCTGGTCATCATTCTGGGCGTAGATATAGGTTGCCGCTTCGAGGTACTTATAGAAATCACCATCGTGCCAGCGCATTCCTTGGTGCTCTCCCTCTTTCATCCCAGCAGCTATTTTGAAATTATTCAAGGCATGCCCAACATCTCCACACAAGAGGTTACCCATATAAGGAACCATCGTTTCTTCACAAATCTCAAATTTATCCGCCCAAAATCCTTCCGTCCATTTACAGTCTCCAATATCAATGCTTCTTAGCTGCACAAAGGGGCTTTCTCCATTATTGATGATGCCTAGAGACTGTGTCCACGATAGTGACACGATTAATAAACAGCAGAGTAGGATAATTGGCTTTTTCATGATGTGATTTTGGTTTTCCGACAAATCTATTATTTAAAGTTCTCTGACAAGTTTCGTAGCCTTGTCAGAGAAGGGATTTACTTTACTTCAGCAGTGTTGCAAATATTGCACCTTTTGCTAAAAGGTGGCTGCCAGAAATTATCTAGTAATGGTACTATTTTACCCTTGAAGTATCTCAAAAACCCAATAAGAGGAGTAGTAATGCCCCCACTAGGCCACTAAGGCCCATGACTAGGGATTGTAATGTATAAGTCTGATACAGCACCTTAGGTGGAACTTCATGAAGCCGATTTAAAAGCCAAAAAAAGCTGGAGTTGGCATGGAATACGCAAAATGAACCGCAGCCGATCAAAGCGGCCGTCATTTCCGGGGAAACAGGAAGGCTATCGACCATGGGTCCTAACATTGAAGCGGTTCCCACCAAGGAAACCGTAATAGACCCCGTTGAGAGGGTTAAAATAGCGGCTACCAAAAAAGGCAGCATAATTCCTAGAAATGGGTAGGCACTAAAAAAGCTGACAATTTGATCTTGAATACCCGTTTCTCTAATTACATATCCTAAGGAACCTCCTGCTCCTGTGATCATAATGACAAGGGCAGACTTGAGAATGGCTTGTTCGACTAATCGGTTGGCCGTACCGCGTTTCTGATGGGAAGGGAGTTGCAAGGTAGCGATGAAAGCACCAATTAAAACTGCTACCAGCGGTAGTGAAATGAAATTCATCAGTGCCTCCCCAAAATGATTTGAGTCAAATTCAGTAAAGGCTCCCATCCCGATCAACAGTATCGGAGTTAATATCGGCAGTATATCAAGATAGAGGCTGCCGCCTTTTTCAAAATGAGGTTTGTCTTCCTCTTGAGCCATTCTAGCTGCTAACTTTTTATCATACGCCAACCATCTCTCCTTGACGAAATAAATAACAAACAACACCCCACCAGTCATCGCAAAGACAGCGACCACCAGATTGGCTAATAACATCCTGCCTATTTCCAATTCCAGCAGCGCGGCAACAGCCATTGGCCCCGGAGTTGGCGGGATCAGCGTGTGAGCAACGGTCAAGCCAGCCGCCAAGGACAAACCAAGATAGAGGACTGGTTTTTTACTTTTAACCGCGAGAGATTCCGTAACCGGTTGCATCAATATATAGGCTACATCTACAAAAACGGGTATGGATATCAAGTAACCGGTGAACCCCATGGCCCAGGGTAGTCTCTTTCCTCCTACACTCCCAACAATGCGATCCGAGATTCTGAATGCCCCTCCCGTTTCTTGTAATACCTCACCAATAAAAGCACCCAGAATAATGATTACGGCGATCCAGCGCAAGGTCTCGCTAAAGCCCTTCAACAATACATTTGCGGTTTCTTCTCCTCCCATTCCCAACGACATACCTAAAGCCAAGGCGATCAGTAATAGGGCAATAAATGGATGTATATTCCATTTGGATATGAGTAAGATTAAAATCAAAAGAAAACCAAATAATATCCCTATGCTGAGTAACATGATTTACTGTTTTTTACATCGGTTCAAATTATGAAGCTGGATACCTAAGTCATAGAGACGAGCCTGGAACCTCTATGCGTGCCACCTCTCCCACCAAAAACAGATAAGCACAAAACCCCAAAAAGGCCAAGGCACCAATGTACAGAAGCGCCGGTTGAAAATCGCCGCCTTGTGCTAAATAACCGATCACAATTGGGGTAATCACCGCAGCTAGTCCGCCGATTAGATTAAATACACCTCCGACTAAGCCAATCATTCCTCTTGGCGCTAGTAATGAAACAAACACCCAGGAAATCGATGCCAAGCCATTCCCAAAAAATGCTAAGGAAAGAAAGAATATAACAAGCCATGTATTATCGGTATAGTTTGCCCCGACAATGGAGAGTGATAACAACATGCCCAACAACACAGGAGCTTTCCGTGCCAGCTCATTGGAGTACCCTTTGCGCACGAGCGCATCCGAGCTAAAGCCCGCCAAAAGTACCCCGACGAAGGCAGCCAAGAAAGGCAGGGATGCCAACCAACCCGACTTGATAAAATCGAGTCCTTTGTATTCTACAAGATAAGTAGGAAACCAAGTCAGAAAAAAGATAAATAAAGATCCCAGACAGAATTGCCCCAAGTAGATACCCCATAGTTTCCGATGGACAAAGGCTTCTTTTAGATCTGACCAAGAGAAAGTTGAAGCATCATTATCTTCCCTTTTTTCCTCAATTAAACCTCCCCCCGATTCAATATAGTTCAATTCTGCTGGATTAACCCCCGCATGATCTTGAGGGTCTCGATATAGAGTGTACCAAATGACTGCCCAGATCAGACCTATAACACCAGTGACAACAAATAATCCTCGCCAACCTAAATGATTCTGAATGAGAATCAAAACCGGAGTTAGAAAGGCCAAGCCAATGAATTGTCCCGAGGTATAAATAGCAATCGCTGAAGCTCTTTCATTTTCAGGAAACCAACTTGTTACGATCTTATTATTGCAAGGATAAGAAGGGGCTTCAAACAATCCTACTGCTGCCCGACAACCGATTAAGGCACCCAAAGAATTGACAAAGCCTTGAATAATAGTAGCGATAGACCAAAAAACCAACATAAAGGGATATAGGATTCTTGGTTTTATATAATCGACTACTATCCCTCCTGGAATCTGTAGAGACGAGTAGGTCCAAGCAAAAGCTGAAAATACCAATCCCATTTGGACGGTTGTAAGTCCTAATTCATCACTGAGGGCTGAAGCAGCCACAGAGATATTGCTCCGATCCATATAGTTAATCACGACCGTCATAAAGATCAGGGTCAGGATATTATAGCGCTTTCGCGTGGGTTGGGTGATGTTAAGGGAATTCATCTTTTAGGTGTTGTTTTTCTCATGCTGTTCGACATTTTACTCCAATGGGGTTTAAAAGTTTAGGGTTGAAGGTTTATACCTCGGAATTAAACCTTCAACTGATTAACCGTATTTCCAGTAGCATGAATTTTTCTTTACCATTCGGTCACGGAGCCATCTTCATTGCGCCAAATCGGATTTTTCCATTGGTGGCCGACCTTAGCCGCTGTTCTTACTTTTTCTTCATCAATAGTTATACCTAGCCCAGGCTCCTTTGGCAAAGGGACGAAACCATCCTTAAGTCCAAAGACCTTAGGATCTTTCAGGTAGTCTGTTAATTCAACTCCTTCTCCATAGTGAATGCCTAAACTGGTTTCTTGGATCAGCGCATTGATACAGGAAAAATCTATTTGCAGTGCTGCAGCTAGTGAAATCGGCCCCAGAGGACAATGCGGAGCAATAGCAATGTCATAAGCTTCGGCCATAGTCGCGATTTTTTTGACTTCAGAAATACCGCCAGCATGGCTTAGGTCAGGTTGGACAATATCCACCCATCCTTCTTGCATGATTCGCTTAAAGTCCCAGCGAGAGTACATACGTTCTCCCGTGGCAATGGGTATGGAAGTGAAGGATTGCAGATGCCTCAAGGCTTCATTGTTTTCCGATAGCACTGCTTCCTCTACAAAATAAGGATGATAGGGTTCCAATGCTTGTGTCATAGCTTTGACCATCCCCTTATGGACCCTTCCGTGAAAGTCTACGCCGATCGGATATTGATCACCTATGGCCTTTCTGACAGCCGCTAGTCTTTTGGCGGCTTTCTTGACTTGATGTGGGGCATCGATCCACTCCAACTCATTGGTCACAACCATTTTCACGGCGGTAAACCCATTTGCAATCCGCGCTTTGGCGGCTTTGGCCAGTTGCTTGGCCGTCTCGCCATGTACCCACCCGTAGATTCTCATCTTTTTTCTTACCGCTCCACCTAGCAACTCATAGATAGGCACCCCTAAGGCTTTACCTTTAATGTCCCATAAGGCTTGATCAATACCAGATAACGCACTCATCAATATTGGGCCACCCCGGTAGAAGCCTCCTCGATAAATCATCTGCCAGAATTCTTCAATCTGATTGGCAGGGTGTCCGATCAAATAAGGAAGAACCTCTCGTATAGCTGTTTCTACCGTATCTGCCCGTCCTTCAACGACGGGTTCACCCCATCCACTAATACCGTTCTGGGTAGTGATTTTCAGGAACAACCAACGTGGTGGAACCTTGAAAATTTCTACCTGGGTAACTTGTAGGCCGCGAAGTGGAGATACTTTTCTTCTTTTTTGACTTTTGGACATGATGATATTTACTTATGAAACATGCGCCTGGCTAATATTTAAGGTATTTTGGGAATAGAGATATCGACAAGGAATTTCATAGTTTTGGTTAAGTACCCCCTGCATCTCTAGAAGGATAAGCAGAAAATAGATGGTCTCCATTCCCGTTTAATTTTCATCGATTATGCATTGGATTTCATAGCCACCTGAATCTCTTCAATCGTCATATTCTTGGTCTCTGGTAAAAAGAAATACAAAATGACTAATCCGATGGCGACCGTCACGGCATAAAAAAGGAAGATGGCACTTGAGCCCATAGTTGATAATTGCCAGGGAAAGAATTGCTGAACTAGATAACTAGTCACACTGGTAATCAGCGCAAAAAATGGGATGGCAATGCCACGGAGTGATATCGGGAATATTTCTGAAAATAGCACCCACATGATCGGGCCTACGGAAAAATGAAAGGCCGCGATGAAACTTAGTATTCCAATCAAGATAAGCATTCCATTCATCGAAGCAGCCTTTTGCAATAAGAGACTGGAATGGTCACGAGCATCCTCCTCCCCTAGTATTTCCCTCAGGGCCTGTTTAAATTCCGTATCACTTTCAAAGATTTTATCATTTAAGGTAGCAAGCCGATCCGCATTGGGTACAGCGGTCATATCGGAGATAGCTTCTTGGGTAATGGTATAGGTAGCTTGCTGAAAACCAAAGGAGCATATCCCCAAGCTGGCAATGATCCATACCATGCCCCATAGAATCATGGGGCGTCTACCTATCTTATCTATTAATAGCAATGATAGCACTGTAAAGACTACACTAGTCAGACCAATCCAAATGGCCTGTTGAAAGGCGGCATCTGTTCCGATACCTAATTGCTCTATTACAGTCGGGGCATAGAACAGAATGGCGTTGATACCAGTAGACTGTTGGACGATGGCGATAGTGATCGCAACAACGAAGATAACGCGCATGTGCTTGCTGAATATCTCCTTCAGCTGTTTTCCGATAGCATAATCTTCGCTGCTTTTGGCCAGACTGGACTGTATTTCTTTTATCTTTTGGGTGATCTCATTAGCGGGTATAATTTGCTGTAGTGTTTGTTTAGCTGCTTCACCTCTCCCCTTGTACAATAGCCAATAGGGGCTTGGGGGGATGGTAAATAATAAGCCAAACCAAATGAGTGCTGGCAATATCTCAGTGCCAAGCATCCAGCGCCAGGTATGCTCAGTGATCCCTAAGGTGTCGACCCAGGCTGCTCCTGAGTTGGTAGCCTGGAGAATGTAATTGTTGATAAAATAGGCTGCAGATAAACCAACAACAATATTGATCTGCGTCATGGAAACCAACTTTCCCCTATAGGTTGAAGGTGCAATCTCTCCGATATACATGGAGGCCAAAGTGATAGAACTGAAGGCAAGTCCTCCTAGAAAACGAGCAGCAACCAAAGTGCCGTAATTAGGTGCCAAAGCAGAACCGATAGCAGAGACCAGGTACAAGGAGGCTATGATTTGCAGCGTTTTTTTACGCCCCAGCCAATTACTGGCATAGCCTGCCAAAGGTAGAGCCAATAATACCCCTAAACCCGGCGCACTAACCGCAGTACCTAGTTGCCAGTCAGACAACCCAAATTCCTGGGTGATAAATTTCACCGTTCCAGAGATCAGAGCCGCGTCTAATCCGAATACAAAACCGCCCATAGCAACGATAGTAGCGTAGGTAAATGCGTTTTTTTGGTAGTTCATTTTCTAGGCTTAAGTAAAATTACTTTAATGGTCGAATGGCAATGTCATCAATATAGAGCTTGGCCGCCTTTATTTTCGGTATATCCTCCTTTCGAATTTCTATCTTAAATTGATCCGAGTCGCTAGAAGAAGCAGACTTTGTAAATTCTTTTTCGATATTTAACCATTGACGTCTTGCTAATCCGCTTAGATCAATCGGGATTTCCAACTTCGGGTTTTCGAAGGAAAGATAGATTTTCTCTACTGCTCGACCTTGCTCCAAGTAAACCTTTAAGGATAAAGTGTATTTCCCAGCGGGAATATCGATGGCGCCCTCAGGTGATAAGGCTACCACTTTTTCTGTTTTCAGGTTTTCGTTTTTCCCAAAACCAGTAAAGGCCAAACTGTTTACTCCTGATGCATAATCTCCTTCATTAATGATGAAATGTTTACCAGTGATAGAATCAATCAGCCAAAACTTTTGATACTCATCAGGAACCGAACTCTCTGGTAAGAGGTCCAAAGGTTTGGGGTTCTCTTCATATAAAATTGGGCCTTCAAAACCATAAAATTGCCGCGGTAGCAAATTATTATCTGGCTTTTGCCAGACCCGCATGTATTCGATTTCAAAGTCAACCGGTAATTCCTCCTTATGGGGAAGGCCCAGCCATTTGAAAATTTCTGAATCTAACCAAACTTCCATCGGATTATTCAATACCCAATCGGTACCCAATTCATCCTGCGTGACTTCATCTACTAGCTTCCCATCCAGGAATATCTTTAGATAATCCACGCCCCACTCGACCCCATAGATGTGAAAATCATCGGCGGTTCTAAAGGGGAGCTTATTGTTTTTGTATTTATAGGCCCAAGTGGGTCTGACGGCAGGCGGACTCCAATCGTGAATAGTTGTTTTTGTACCTGTAGCCTGGATGTCGCCTTTCTCTTCCTTTGGGTTCCCCATTTGCTCATATACATCCAGCTCTTGCTCATAACCAATAGCCCAAAATGCCCCCGTAATCGCAGCATTCCCCACTTTAGATTTGACTTCCATATACCCATTCAGGAATCGTTTTTTGGTGACCACAGCGGCTGTAGTGATGGGCAGCGGCTTACCTTCAAATTCTCCGTATTTGTCATTATTAGAACCGTCCGCATAGTTTTCATTGGCAAATGCGAAATCAGGTTCCCATTGGGTTCGCAGTTTTAGTTTGCCGTCTTCTACGATCACATTATGTGGTACAAACTGTGAAGGGGGGCGGCCTTTCCAGATGTAGTAGTCTCCATTTTGACCTTCAATAAACCACTTATTAGTATCTAGCGTATCACCATTAAATTCATCGCTAATTGCTTCATTGATCACCCACCCCCCTGAATTAGTTGGATCAGAGGCTGGGTAAATTCCTTTCTTTTGGCACGCCACATGGAAGGACAAGCTGATGCCAACCACTACTAGAAGTAGGTACTGTTTTAAACTAGGATTCATGTTTTTTCTTTTGTCATTACAATTTTCTGATGATCTTTTTTTGAATGGGGCACCTTGCCTTTTAAGGGTTCTACTTATTCAATCCATTTTCTTGACATCTACAAAAAGAGGGCCCTTTGCCAAGCGATCGATCTTTAGGTAGGCGTGAAAGTTGCCCTTGCCGGCTGGCAGTTTTACGTTTTTAAATACCACCTTCTTTTGCCCCTTTAGAAACCTTTGTTCATGACGAACATCGCGGAATTTTATATGAGCAACCCCCTCCGATGAGACGGCAGGAAGATCAAGGCTGATTTCGTATAGTCCTTCCTCGGTAGTAACTCGCCAATGTCCCAAATCATTTTTAGAAATCACTCTGGGGCCTCCCCAATCGAATCGAGATAAATTGACATGGGTTTGAGCCTTACTACCGAGATGAATATATTGAATCCCCTTGGCATCGCGTTCCTCTGTCACTTCATCAAACCAGTTTTCGTATTTGGCCAGCAAATCCTCTACGATCTCTGGATGTTGTTTGGCCAAGTTGATGCGCTCACTGGGATCATTTTCGACATCGTACAGTTCGAGCCTGTCCAGTACAATCTTGAGTTCTTCGTCTTTCGGTTGGTACAAAATACCATGAGGGTTATCGTGTGGACTCACCAACTTGTATCGTTGTGTACGAGCGGCAAAATGCATGTATTTAAAGGGGGTAGGGCCGTAATGCATTTGAGTAAAAAAAACGCGCGCCTCCTCCTTGACCGCTTGGCCTTCCCAGAGCGGTAAGAGGGATTGCCCATCAAGTTGTAGGTTTTCTGGCAGCGCGATTTTACAAGCATCTAAAAGGGTGGGAAAGACATCAATAATGGTTCCCATCGTAGCAGTTTGCCAGTTGCTCCTTAACTTTTTCGGCCATTGTACATAAAAAGGAACGCGGGTACCACATTCGTAAACACTTGTCTTAGTTCCCCGCAAATTCGCTACCCAACGCCCCGGATACACGTCGTTTTTGGTTCGGCGATGGCGTGGGCCATTATCAGAGAGGAAAATTACAATGGTGTTATCCGCTATCCCCAATGCATCTAATTGGGCCAATACTCGGCCTACATTTTTATCAATATTATCAATCATGCCATAGGTCAGGGCATTGTCTTCATGCAGTCCCATCTCTCGATATGGAGCCGCGTTTTCGTCGGGTACCTGTAAGGGGAAATGGGGTAAATTGGTGGCTAAGTAGGCAAAGAAAGGTCGTTGATCTTTTGCACCAATAAAATCTATGGCGGCATCTGTGAAAATATCGTCGCAATAACCTTCGTATTTTTTGGACACATTATTGTGCTCTAGGATGGGATCAAAATAAGTATTACCAGGAGGGCCAGCCGCTTGTCCTATTCCCCCACCCTTGTGTACCAAAGCTTCTTGAAAGCCCTGGTCAGTTGGTCGCATAGGGCAGTTATCCCCCAAATGCCATTTGCCGAATATCCCTGTCCGGTAACCATTCTCACTGAGAACCTCTGCTAAAGTCACCTCTACTGTATTCATAAAGTGATCCACCTGCGTGACGGCTGTGACCCCAGTGCGATAAGGGTATCTTCCCGTAAGAATAGCAGCGCGGGAAGCGGAGCAATTCGGGTAGGAAAAAAAATGGGACATTTCTAACCCTTTTTTTCCAATGGATTCAATGTGGGGTGTTATCAGGTAGGGGTTACCATGTGCGCCGATATCGCCATACCCTTGGTCATCCGTCATCATTAGAAGAATATTAGGACGTTCTTGTCCTAACACCCAGCAAGAATGTAAGAGGCTAAATAGCAGCACTATAAGAAAGCTATACTGCCTACGGGTATTTGGTATTTCTTTCCTAAAAATAGCGTAATTGACCATGTCTCTAAGTGTTTAGGTAATGCCTAAGTATTCCAGATTACAGGCATGAATACTGTCATTTCCGCCAAACCCCGATTGCTCCAGGCAAAGTAGGGAACCAGCTGAGTCGGATATTTTTCCCATGTTGGTCTTTTCAGTGGCCGATACAATCCCTCATTCTCATCCTTCCTTAAGTGTAACGATCCATTGATGACCGAAACGCCTCCTAAGAAATCAGGTAGGTACTTGGATTCCAGGTTTTCATTTCCAGGTATATATACATTCAAAATATCCGTTCCCTTTGGTAGGTCTGGTGATTCGACGCAGTAGACAATGGGGCCGCGTTTAACGGCCACCTGATTCCGGACTTCTTCAATTCGAGGATGGCCTTCGACCAGTTGAATATCCAGGGGCAAGGCCAGACTGATGACATCACCAGCCTTCCATCGTCGGTTGAGGGTAACAAAAGAGCCTCGCTGAATCGTGGCTTCCGTCTTTTCTCCATTAATAGAAACAGTAGCTCCCGCTGCCCAATCTGGGATGCGGAGGAGGATATCAAAAGGAGTAGTCTTGGCCGCTTGTATGGTGATTTGTACCGCCCCATCCCATGGGTAATTTGTTTTTTGGAGCCATTGAATTTTGGAGCCATCGAGTAAAGTAGTATTCAATTCGTTCCCGCCATAGAGATTCACGGCTATTCCATTCTCGGTTCGGCTATAGGCCCAGCTTGCCAGTTTGGCTAAAGTTCGTACCAGGTTGGGGGGACAGCAGAAACACGCCAGGTAAGGTTCACGATTGGGTGTTTCGGTTGCATTTTCATGCGCGTCATAAGCCCTCGAATTGTGGATCATCCGAAGGGGGTTGGCATAAAAGTAGTTTTTCCCTTCTATGCTAATACCTGAAAGGCCACTATTCATCAATACCAATTCAATAATGTCGGCATATTTGGATTCGCCCTTGAGGCCTAACATGCGGTAACTGAACATGGCATTGCAAAGATTGGCGCAAGTTTCATTATAGGCTGTCATATTGGGCATCATGAAATCGTCGATGAAGCCTTCTTCGATCTTATCACGGTTGGAAGAAGCACCATAGTGGGTTTGTCCCACGGCTCCTGTGACATACATTTTCTTTTGGGTCACGCTTTCCCACAGCCGATCCAGCGCCTCAATTAAAGATTGCTCCCCCGTTTCTGCATAGACGTCGGCAGCCCCAGCATAGTAGTACAAAGCCAATACGGCATGACCTGCGGCCTCATGGGCTTCTCGCAAGGGAATCCGTTCTTGCACCATATCACCGATCGGATAGCCTTCTGTTGTGGGATGATGAATAACCTCGTATTTGCCTCGACGATTGATGAAGCGTTCAGCTAAGGCTAAATACTTTTTGTCTTTACTAATTCGGTATAACTCTACTAAGCCCATAATCTGCGTCTGGTTGAAGCCAAAACGCCCAAACTGTTTCGTTTCGGGGTAGAAAATAGTATAGAGTAAATCAGCGTGTTTGATGGCTAGATCAAGAAAATTACTTTGCCCCGTTACGCGATGATGTACACAAGCACTGATGAGTAGGTGCCCCGTATTGTACATTTCATGGTACTTGCGGTTCTCATAACGGTCCACCTCCGGCCTGAGTTGGATTTGAGTTTGTAAGTAGCCATCCTCCATCTGTGCTTGCGCGATGATGGCAATGTGTTCGTCCAACTGTTTTAGCAGTTTTTCATCCCCATTCTGTGCGTATACATAAGCAGCAGCTTCCATCCATTTATAGAAATCGCCATCGTGCCAGAACATCCCCTGGTGCTTTCCCTCTTTCAGACCCGCCGCAATCTTGAAATTATTCAAGGCATGGCCAATATCTCCACATAGCAAATCCCCCATATAGGGCAGCATAGATTCTTCACAAAGCTTGAACTTATTAGCCCAAAATCCTTCCGTCCATCGACAATCGCCAATATTGATATTTGCCCATTGAGCAAAGGGTCTCTTTTCGATAACTTTAGTAAGCTGATTTTTCATTTCTCATTTTGATTATTTTTTCCGATAACACCGTACCATTGATCAGATAGTTTAGTATCCAATACCCATTCCGAAGGATTCAGGTCAATAGGACGTTCGACAGGCATTGCTTCAAACTCAAAATTGTTATCCACAGGACTTGGCGTGACTTCCTCTTTCTTATCACAGGAGATCAACCAACAGACTAGGACAAATAAGGATAAGAATCGATTCATTTGTAATGGATTATTTTTCGCTATTAGGCTCCTGTAAAGGAAGTGCAATTAATAGAAAGAAAATGAATAGAATTTACCCTGTGGTTACATTATTTTACCTTTTTCTTATTGGAAAGACCAGCTCGGCTCGCAAGGCGTAAGGCTCGCTAAATCAAATGGATACAAGAGTCTATTTATCAGGTCAGATAATGATACTGCCGATAAAATGGTTTCATTTTTTGTTGTAGGGAAGTAGAAATGATCTGCTCCATCAAAACCAGTAGGCTCTTCGAGTAATGATCAAGTTCTGATGGTCCAATAATTCAAAGACCGTTTCGATTGTTGCGGGTAAGGGTTTATTTCCTTTCTTTTTGGAAAAATTTAGATTGATCTCGATAGGCATCCATTCGATCAATATCCACATTTTCAAATTTGCGTTTCAATAGCCAACGCGGCCGTTCCAGGGTAGACTCCCATTGGAAAATCAGCTTGTACAATTTCCTTACTTTCTCAGGATAAACTGCTGCTAGGTTATTGAGTTCCCGTTCATCATCTTCGATGTTATATAGCTCTGCAGGTCGGTCCGGATAACGGATGAGCTTCCAATCTCCATCTCGAACGACGGCCCGTGCATCTTTTTTCCAAAATAACCTTTGATGTGGGCGGGCTTTTTGGTCTCCTTTTACAAAGGGTAATAGATTGACGCCATCCAATTGCAGGAGTGAATCAGCATCTCCTCCAGCTGCTTCAAAAAAAGTGGGTAAAAGATCCATTGTACTGACGGGATGTGAATAAGCGGTATTTTCTTTCAATACTCCCGGCCAACTCATCAGAAAAGGGACACGTATCCCCCCTTCTAAGTGATTGGACTTAGTACCAGATAAGGGATAATTGCTGGAAGCATTTTTGTCGGTCGGTCCACCATTGTCATTGGTAAAAACCACTAGTGTATTTTTATCCAGACCTAGTGCTGCCAATTGGTCTAGCACTAGCCCACTTGCCCTATCGAGTGCAAGGGTCATAGCTGCCACTTTTTGACGGTTCCCCTTTAGGTTCGGGAACTGTTGCAGATCTTCTTTTTTGGCATCCATGGGCGTATGCACGGCATTAAAGGAGAGAAAGATGAAAAAGGGTTGGTCTTTGTTTTCCTCTATAAACTGTACTGCTTTCTCAGCTAATACGTCAGTTAGATAGCCATCGTGTTCCTGAAAATGACCAAAGCCTTCCTCCAATTTATTTTGTACTTCTCGCGGTGTACTGCTGTACGGGAAATAGTCTCTAGCTCCTCCTCGAAAGCCATAGAATTCATCAAAGCCTCGTTTAGTGGGATGAAAACGATCAGCACCTCCCAAGTGCCACTTCCCATAAAAAGCCGTTTTATAACCCCTTGACTGTAGGTATTGCCCCATCGTTTTCTGATCCAGCGGCAAGCCCATTTCTATACCGTCGGCAGCAGAGTTTTTACTCATAAAACCCGGCACATTATTTTCTTCATAACCAAATCGTTGTTGGTACATTCCGGTCATGAGACCTGCCCGCGAAGGGCCACATGTAGGGTCTGAAACATATGCTTGTTTGCACCTTACACTCCGCCTGGCCAGCGCATCTAAGTGGGGAGTTTTCATGATTTTACTCCCTTGAAAGCCAAAATCCGCATAGCCTGCATCATCTGCAAATAGCAAAACAATATTGGGCCTTTCTTGGGCATTGCCCCCCCCTAGGGAAGCAAGGAATACGAAGATCGTTAGGACGTATTTCATTTTAATATGGCATTTAGAGCGGCCTTAAGTACTGTGGAACAAAAGTAAATTTAATGCCAAAAAGGGCAGGAATCCCATCACAGAAATAGGATTGCCGATCGGGTCTGGGTTCCTTTTTTCTGCTATCGAAACGATCTAAGCTTTTGGCCTTCTGTACCCCTTCTTCAAGACCTATTTGAAAATACCGGAGGGGGTTCCTCCGGTATTCTTTTTTTACTAAAAGTAATCGTAATAAGATTTCTAGATAGAAACAGATAGAAATCTTGGTGATGATATAAGCAGGCTATAAATTAGTAGCCAGTGTTTTGTAACATGGATGGTGCCTTTTCAACTTCTGTTCTGGGTATGGGAAGATAATAATGCTTTTCGAAATAAGGTCGACTTACTACCGTAATTTCTTCGAAGGAAAGGGAGCCATCTGCTTTTTTCGTCCATTTTAGTCCTTTGATATCAAAGCCTAAATGATCCTGTTCCATCCATCTTCTTTCATCAAAGAAATTATGGCCTTCGAAGCATAGCTCCACTCTTCTTTCTCTTTTAATCGCTTCAAGGAGGTCTGTTCCGGCAGCTGTAATTTCTGGCTGGAGGGCTCTGCTAGAGACTTTGTTCAGAAATTCTCGTGCTGCAACTTCATCCCCAGTGTGGTACATAGCTTCTGCATAGTTCAGGTAAATTTCCGCTAAACGATACAGCACATAAGGACGGTTGGCAGAAATTCCACCTGATACCTCAACACTTTCATCTTGGAATTTTCTGATATTGTAGCCCGTCTTGGAAGAATGCTGCTTATTACCTAGCCCTTCTGGAGAATCTACACCGTGTGGAAAGGCATTCACATCTTCAGATAAATAGTACTGAATATCACGCCCCCTAAATTGGGCACCATTGAAAAGCAGGTTAGCATAATATCTCATTTCCCGGCCATCATTGGGCTTTGCTGGATCAAAAGTACCACCATTGGTGCTAGTACCATCAGCCATATTGAATTGTAGCGCAAAATTATGGGTAGGTGAGGATAAAGCCCAACCATCAAACCCATTAGGGGATTGTGTTTTGTCCCAAAGCGAATTAGGATCAGTACCGAATTCATAAAACTCAGAACCGTAAGGACGAGCGAATAGCATATCAGCATTGGGAGAAATAAACATTTTTTGGTATTCATCCGAATTGCTGACTGGAATTAGATCCCGAGCACCTACTAGATCAATTACGGCCTTAGCGGCAGCCGCAGCATCTTGCCATTTAGTACTTTTCGTATAATCGTATAATGGGCCATTGGGTGTGGTATTAGGATCGTGTAATTTACTAGCCGCATACAAGAGGGTTCTCGATTTCACAGCTAAGGCTGATAACTTTGTCGCTCGGCCAAACTCACCATCTGGTCTGGTTGCTGGAAGTATGGCAGCTGCTTCATCCAATTCCTTTACAATGAAGTCTACACATTCTTCGTAACTGTTTCTCGTCAAGTCAAAGTTATCTTCTAAGCCTAAAGCCCTCTCCATAATCGGTACTCCACCGTAGAATTTTATCAATTTGCTGTACAAGTTTGCTCGTAGAAATTTCATTTCAGCTTTGAGCATGTTGACCTTTTCTGGATCAATCTTCGCCGCTTCACTGGCATCTACTCGATCCAAGAATTCGTTCGTCATGCGGACATAGTCCCAGTAATTATTCCACTTTTGACTAAATACACCTGTATTACTGGGTGTCCAACCTGCTCTTACTCTGAATAAATCTCGATTTTGGAAATTGAATTTGGCTTCAAAAGAAGCGCCTTCGATATTAAATCGTCGGCTCCACCATTGGAAGCGATTGAGTCCCCAACTTTCTGTACTATTGTACGCGGTAAAGACTAATCG
>Ga0070728_10003319_pt1 | contig 17914 bp, 12 predicted proteins | sample tdDd471_FD_66723 | JGI IMG/M metagenome (GOLD analysis project Ga0070728, IMG submission 66723) | Marine sediment microbial communities from the Atlantic coast under amendment with organic carbon and nitrate - tdDd47.1 | ecosystem: Environmental > Aquatic > Marine > Coastal > Sediment | place... | reverse complement strand
CATTTTGTCACCTTGCCTATACTGAATCTTAGTAATCTTAGTTATATCAGAGAATGGAATCGGCTTTATATGTCCGATAATTTCGACAATAACGACAACACCGTACCAAACCAAAGAGTTACGGAGCTTGAGTATGATGCTTCCGAACAGCCAACTATAGCTTCGGCAGCTAATGTGCCACCTGCTTATAGTACATCCGAATATTCTCAACAATCTCGTTCGGTTCCACCTCCCCCGCCACCATCCAGAAATTCTGGAATCCGTGAACGATCTAAAAAGCGTCGTGTTCAGGGCAGAAGCAACGGAAGTGACTGGGCATGGGTGATTATTGCCGCCGCAATGATGGGTGTATTTGCTATTGTGATTATAAGCATTTTGGTCATTTTGCGCCTCCCACAAGATGAAATCAGTGTGATACCGACTGCTGATGTTATTGCAGAATTACCAACACCGATTGATGCACGAACCCAATTTATAACTGATGGTAGTGCCATTACAGGTGATATTTTGTCACTACCGGATGGCAGTAGTATTGAACTTAGACCATGGGATGGGCAGTCACGTTTTACTATGATTCTCGCTGGGTTAGATCGTCGTCCCGGTGAAACAGGATTAGCCTATCGCACAGATACGATGATGCTCGTCAGTATCGACCCTGAAACTAATGGCATAGGTATCCTCAGCATCCCGCGTGACTTATATGTTCAAGTACCCGGATATACGGAATTACAACGTATCAACACCCCCATGGTATTCGGGGAATCTCGGCAACCTGGATACGGTCCAACCTTACTGATGCAAACCGTTCAGCTTAACCTTGGTATCCGTGTACACGATTTCGTTGCAGTCGACTTTCAAGCTTTTATTGACATTGTTGATCTGATCGGTGGCATTGATGTGACCCTCGATTACACAATCAACGACTCTCAATATCCAAACATGAGTTATGGATATGATCCATTCTATTTACCCGCAGGCACACACCATCTTAATGGCTATGATGCCTTACGCTTTGCTAGAACCCGTCATGGTAGTAGCGATATTCAACGTGCAGAACGGCAACAACAAGCGGTTTTTGCTATCCGCGACCGTATTCTCAATCTGGATATGATTCCACAGTTACTGATTCAATCCCCTGCCCTCTGGAATACCATGAGTGATAATGTGTATACAGGATTATCACTAGAACAAGTCATCCAACTAGGACTCTATGCAAAAGATATTGACATGGATAATATTAAAACAGGGGTTATTGATTTCTCATATTTACAAAGCTATACAACAGAATCGGGGGCATCGGTACTCATCCCTAATCGCGCACGGTTAGGTAGCCTCATGACCGAAGTCTTCGGCGCTAATTACTCTCAATAATTGCTATAATTGAAAACAGCGTACCAATAATTGTGTACGCTGTTGATAAGAACTGCCCACCGTACCGTGTAGCGCAATTGTTCTGAACCTGCAAATGCAGGGTGGGAATCGCTCAGCTATCTCTGTCTTGGCTTTAGCCTATCACATCAACAACCAAAGTAGAAACCCAATTATGAGAGTGTTGGCTCAGCACGAAATGTACTATCACATGTACAGTAGGTAGCTAAAGTTATATCAAAGCTCAGTACAGTTGTAAAGGAGAAATGCCTTATCAAAGATAATAAAGTGAGCAATATCAACTATTTAGGATGATTATCCACACTTATAATTTACCCAAAATATATCAACTAATAATAATCGAAAGTGAGCGATGTAGATAACACGTGGTTTCACTAGGTGAACATAGCAGAACTCATTGGAACATTTATCCTTGTCTTTATTTGACCATCATTACTAGCAGGAGACATACTTGATTCTATGTTTTGTAGGAGTGTTTGCAGGCAGTAAAATCGTTGGTATTGTGCAGACATATATCTCCCCACTTACCCCAAAAATTAAATTATAAAATCATTTAGCCAAAGTCACCCACATCATGACTTAATCTTGTTACACACAAGATTTTTTCAACTTACTCTAAACACGGCATCAATCATAACTTATGATCAACATCATATGTTCAATATGGCAATCGACACTTATAATTTATTGTTAAAATAATCATCTCATGAATACAAGATGCAAACCTTAAGGAGAGAATTGTGAATGATGAAAATAAATGTCCTGTAACAGGTGGTTCAAACACAATGTTTGGGTCTCGATCGAACCGAGACTGGTGGCCAAACCAGTTGAATCTGAAGATTCTACATCAGAATTCGTCCTTGTCAGATCCCATGGACAAAGATTTCAACTATGCAGAGGCATTTAACAGCCTTGATCTGGATGCTGTTAGAAACGACCTCTATGCATTGATGACGGATTCTCAGGACTGGTGGCCTGCCGACTATGGTCATTATGGGCCGTTATTCATTCGGATGGCATGGCACAGCGCAGGTACATATCGTACTGGTGATGGGCGTGGGGGTGCATCCTCTGGCACTCAACGTTTTGCTCCGCTCAACAGTTGGCCTGATAATGCAAACCTTGATAAGGCACGTCGGTTACTATGGCCGATCAAACAAAAATATGGTCGGAAAATTTCTTGGGCAGATTTGATGGTTCTCGCCGGAAACTGTGCAATGGAGTCGATGGGGCTAAAAATGTTTGGTTTCGCCGGTGGTCGTGAAGATATTTGGGAACCAGAAGAAGATATTTACTGGGGTGCTGAGAATATATGGCTTGACGACAAACGTTACTCTGGTGAACGGGATCTAGAGAATCCTCTTGCCGCTGTTCAAATGGGTCTGATTTACGTTAATCCAGAAGGTCCGAATGGTAACCCTGATCCACTCGCCGCTGCTGTAGATATTCGTGAAACATTCGCGCGTATGGCGATGAATGATGAGGAAACAGTCGCGCTTATCGCTGGTGGTCACAGCTTCGGCAAAACTCATGGTGCAGGTGATGCGGCACTAGTTGGCGCAGAACCAGAAGGTGCGACTATCGCAGAGCAAGGTCTTGGTTGGACAAGTAAATTTAATAGCGGTAAAGGTGTTGACACCATCACCAGTGGTTTAGAAGGTGCGTGGACTCCAACCCCGATTAATTGGGACAATAGCTTTTTCGATACACTATTTGGCTATGAGTGGGAACTAACGAAAAGTCCTGCTGGTGCACATCAATGGACACCGAAGAATGGCGCTGCCAAAGATACTGTACCAGATGCTCATGACTCCACAAAAAGACATGCACCCATGATGCTCACGACGGATCTCGCCCTTAAGGTCGATCCAATCTATGCTCCGATTGCAAAGCGTTTCCACGAGAATCCTGCCGAATTCGCAGATGCTTATGTCCGTGCATGGTACAAACTAACACATCGCGATATGGGTCCCGTAACACGTTATCTCGGCCCATTGGTTCCACAAGAGGAACTCCTATGGCAAGATCCCATCCCTGCTGTTGACCATGAACTGATCAACGAACAGGATATTACAGACCTCAAGCTTAAGATTCTCGCATTAGGATTACCCATTTCCCAGTTGGTCTCAACAGCGTGGGCATCGGCATCAACTTTCCGTGGATCTGATAAACGTGGTGGTGCGAATGGTGCGCGTATCCGTCTTGCGCCACAAAAAGATTGGGAAGTCAACATGCCTGCTCAATTGGCAACAGTGCTCGCAGCCCTTGAAGGCATTCAAAGTGAATTCAACAGCGCACAAGCTGGTGGAAAGAAAGTATCACTTGCCGACTTGATCGTCCTTGGTGGTTGTGCCGCAGTCGAGCAAGCTGCAAAAAAGGCTGGATATGATGTGACTGTGCCGTTCACAGCAGGACGTATGGATACATCCCAAGAGCAAACAGATGTAGAATCATTTGAAGTGCTTGAACCAAAAGCAGATGGATTCCGCAACTATCTCAAAACCGAATACACGATATCGGCAGAAGAATTGCTGGTCGATCGGGCACAGTTACTAACACTGACTGCACCCGAAATGACGGTTCTTATCGGCGGCATGCGTGTCTTGAATGCAAACTTTGAACAGTCTCAGCATGGTGTATTTACCAATCAACTAGAGACACTTACGAATGACTTTTTCGTGAACTTGCTCGACATGAACACAGCATGGGTAGCAACATCAGAAGCTGAAGACGTATTCGAAGGACATGATCGTGTATCAGGTGAATTAAAGTGGACAGGCACCCGTGTTGACCTAATCTTTGGGTCAAACTCCCAATTACGCGCTATTGCAGAAGTATACGCATGTGATGATGCACAACAAGCATTTGTACGTGACTTCATAGCAGCTTGGGACAAAGTTATGAATCTTGATCGATTTGACCTTCAATAGGTACATCTAAGTGAAGTACCGCCATAAACGTAGACGATAACTGAAAGTTATATAGAATTTATCGAGCGTAATAATGGTGCAAAGGGTGTAACACAAATATGAATAGTAGAGTCTTCACTAATCTCGCTATATTCGTATTCTCTATTGTATTGAGCTTTGCGTTAGCCGAAATTGGGGTTCGGTTACTGGGTTCATATGATCAAACTGGACAATTCTATTTTATGGGTCGTCCAGTTCCACCCTTTGCAATACCCATCGAAGATACAAAAAACAGCCTCATAGAATATGAAAAGAATTTCGACAAGGCGATGTTCGTCTTTGATGCTTTACTGGGTTGGAGTCCACACCCCAACTATTCTAATACTGAGACAGGCGTATATATCAACAGCGCGGGAATTCGTTCCAATCGAGAGTTTGACTTATTACCAGCAAAAGATACTCTACGAATTGCTCTATTTGGAGATTCATATACGTTTGATGCTGATGTATCTAATCAAGATATGTGGAGCTTGATTCTTGAAGAATCCTTATTGGAAAAGGACATAAACGCCGAAGTCATCAATTTTGGTGTCAGCGCCTTTGGAATGGATCAAGCCTATTTACGATGGCAACTATTAGGGGAATCTTATCAACCTGATATTGTCATCTTTGGATTTGTGCTAAAAAACACACAACGAAATGTCAATATTTTCCGGGAATTCGCAAATGCAACAACCGACATTCCTTTTTCGAAACCTCGTTTCGTCTTTAAAAATAACGATTTACATTTGCTAAACTCTCCAACCATCCCGATTGATGAAATTCTTGATACATTATCCAATTTTCACCACAATGAGTTGAGTCGTTATGAATACTTTTATGATAGTCGTTATACCCAAAAGTGGTGGTTAGCAAGTAAATTTCTATCACTCATTGTCGATGTTCTAAACACTGTTTTTCTTGATACAACATTCAAGAATGACATTAATAATCGTCCAAATCAGGTTATTTTGGCACGTACAATTGTAGAACATTTTAGAGAAGATGTTATCAATTCAAAAAGCGAGTTTATCGTTACCTTTCTACCTGACAAAACGTATTATCATCGAGGAAATCATCCTAAATACGAAAATATTCTAACTCTTGAGTTGTTATCAGAATTTGAAGACCAATACAATTATTTTAATATTGAGAACGCATTTACAGACCATGGCGGTTTTAGCTTCCCACCTAACATTCCAGAAAGCCATTATACTCCCGAAATGAACGCAATCATTGGCGAGTATTTAGCCGATCAAATCATAGGTTGTATTGATTCGGGGAAATGTCAACTTAATCGCTTTGAAGAAGAGCATACATTCGATAAACGATGATTAATAATGGGTAATGTTTTATCTTCATTACCCACTATCAAATTTAAGACAAATTGTACTTAAGCGTCTTCTGTTTCTTCTTCTGGCAGATCAAGCTGGATGAATAACTCCGCAAGTTGACCTGCTTCTGCCGAAGATGGTGCGTGAGCCATAATATCCATACCTCCCTGTGTTTTCGGGAAGGCAATCACTTCACGGATATTAGGTGACCCAGTCAAAAGCATCACAAGGCGATCAATACCCCAAGCCATACCGCCATGAGGTGGCGCGCCATATTCAAAGGCTTCCAACATGTGACCAAATTCTTCCATTGCATGTTCCATCGTCTGACCGATCAATGGGAATATTTTTTCTTGGATCTCCCGATCATGGATACGGATGCTTCCGCCTCCAACTTCGTAACCGTTGCAAACCATATCATATTGTGATCCCCGTGCTTTACCGGGGTCGGTATCCAACAATCCAAGATCTTCTGGCAATGGCATCGTAAACATATGTTGTGAAGGATCCCAGCGTTGATTTTCTTCATCCCACATAAATTCTGGAAAGTCGATAACCCAACAGAATGCTAGCAAGTTCTCGTCTAAATCCATCTCTTGTTTAAAGTGATTCCGCAAGCTATCGGTTACAGCATGGATAATTTCGCGTTCATCAGACATGAACAGGAGCAAGTCACCACCCTCCGCTTCCATCTTCTCCATAAGTTCAATCTTCAAATCAACATTGAAGAATTTACCAATAGGTCCCTTGAGTTCGCCTTCTGGTTCAGTTGGAATCGTAATATATGCCAACCCTTTTGCGCCAGCTTTTCGCGCCATGTCTTCAAGGTCTTTGGCGACTTTACGCAGTTGCGTCCCACTTAACTCACCAGCAACTTTCGGCACTCGCATACATTTAACAGCTTTACCAGCTTTCACATTATCTACGAAAACAGGAAATGCACTTTTACCAGCGATCTCGCTAATGTCAATTGAGCGCAGATCGAAGCGAATATCAGGGCGATCAGTACCATATAATTCAAGCGCATCTTGATATAGGATACGTTGGAACGGCTCGGAAATGAGTTTCTTTTGTGGTGTAATGGTTTTCACAAGTTTAGTTGCTAAAGATTCCATCAGTTGCATGACATCTTCACGTTCCACAAAACTCATTTCAAGGTCGAGTTGAGTGAATTCTGGTTGACGGTCGCCACGCAAATCTTCGTCACGAAAACAACGAGCAATCTGGAAGTATCGTTCAAATCCACCGACCATCAACAGTTGCTTTAATTGTTGGGGAGATTGCGGTAGTGCATAAAATTTCCCCGGTTGTAAGCGGCTCGGCACGAGAAAGTCACGCGCACCTTCCGGCGTTGTTTTGAACAAAATCGGTGTTTCAACTTCAATAAACTGTTGTTCATCAAGGAAATCACGAATAAATTTCACCGTTTTATGACGCAAGATTATATTATTCTGCATCTGATCACGGCGTAAATCCAAATAACGATGGCGCATTCGTATTGCTTCATCAACAACACCATCATCTTTATTAATATAAAAAGGCGGTGTTTTTGACTTATTCAGTATGACAATATTATCAGCAACAATATCAATATCACCTGTCGGTAAATCAGGGTTGGCTGTTCCATCAGGGCGAATGCGGACGTTACCTGTAACTTGTAGGACAAACTCATTGCGAACAGTATTTGCTAACGCATGAGCATCAGGTGCATGTTCAAGGTCAACTACAATTTGTGTAATGCCCCAGCGGTCACGTAAATCAATAAAAATCAAGCCACCTTGATCTCGACGGCGGTTCACCCACCCAGCTAAAGTCACAGGTATACCTGCATCTTTTTCTCGGAGTTCACCGCACGTATGTGTTTTCATCATGATATTGCTACTCCTATTTGATGTTAAAGGTTCAAAAGAGGTCATTAAGAATGATAACTGACATCTTTAAAATTGCAAGGTAATTTATCGTTTCGAGTCAATCAATCGCAAAGGATAGCACGGAGACATAGACTAAGGCTATAGTGATTCTGTGGAAGAAATCCTATACGAATTGCCCAATTAAGAGCAAGCACTTTACATGAATGAAGTTATTGTCTAAACTGCTGTTTATGTTAAGTAAAGATTTTACCATCTCAAAACGACAATTGGGCATCATGCTCCTCATTACTGGTATTCTTGGCGCAATTGGCATCCTTGCGATTGATATTCTCAATGCTGGCCAGCAAGGTGGTATTGGTCCTGCACAGATGTTTGCATTGGCAATTATGGTTGTCATTGCTGTTATTGGATTAACCCTTATCCCCCTTGGCGACACCCCAGCCTAACGAAAACTCATGCCAACTTCAACATATCGACTACATACACTTCTGATGATCGTCGCAACCATTGCACTTGGTTTCTCGCTTGCTGTATATGTGCTTTATGCCATCAACCTCATCCAGTTCCCGTTTGATTATGATCAAGGCGAGGGATTTGAAGTGTACGATACCGTGTTATTTAGTCAGGGGCAACTCCCCTATCGTGATACAGAAGCCTATCCATTTTATTCCAGCAACTATCCGCCATTGTTTCATATTATGGCTGTACCGTTTGTATGGTTCTTTGGTGAGGGATACTGGTATGGTCGCTTATTAAGTTTTCTCAGTACACTAATTACTGCAAGCGCAATTGGATATGCGGTCTATCGAGATGGGCATAAACATCGGTGGATTGCACTTCTTTCCGGGTTGGCATTTTTAGCATCAAATATGGTTTATCACGTCGGTCCTTTAGTACGACAACATATGATGATGGTAATGTTCGAGACATTAGCCGTTGTGATATTCGTAAAAGCCTATCCCCAGAAAAATACGAAATGGATTGCATTTGGATTTTTTCTGCTAATCTGTGCGGGCTATACGAAGCAACTCGCCGCCATTACAGCTGTTGCAGTAATCGGTTGGATGATTCTACAAAATCCACGTCGAACCATCCTCTGGACAATCGGCTTTGGAATTACTGGCGGACTCATTTTTCTATGGCTGAATATCGCATCCGAAGGACAATGGTGGATACAAGCGATTGTTGCGAATGTCAATAAATTTGAACCCTTTCAGACATTCGGGCTATTCATCTTATGGTTCAAATTACATGGATTTTTGTTAATTCCTGCGGGGTTAATGGTCGCCTATGAGATGTATTTTGATCGTTTCTCGATTTACTCGATTTGGTTTATCGTCAGTGCGCTACTAGGTGGCATTGGTGCAGGAACATGGGGAGCAGGAGATAGTTATTTCGCTACGTCGATTGGCGCAATGTGTATCCTCAGTGGCATCTGCTTTTCGCGGACACTCACCCATTCATGGCAATTACAAGATAACTACATCAAGCGTATGATGCCCTCTTTTCGGATTGTCGGCACTGGATTATTCATAATTCCACTACTTTATTTGGGTTATGCTCGCGCAACACTCAAAATGCCAACAGACGGTGTTTTCGCTCCCATCGCTCAGATACTCAATATCACACCAAATATCCGGGGTAATTTCTTCGACTCGGCGACGTTTGATGTAGAGGGGTATGCCAATATCGGGTATTTCCTCTCAGATGAAGATACGCAGGCAGGCTATCAAATTGTCGAGTTGATAAACCAAACAGACACCCTTGTTATGAGTGAAGAAGCAGGTTTTACGATGGTTGCGGGGCGTGATGTGGTCACAAATCCAACCCAATTAAGGAATCTATATCTGGCTGGGCTTTATGATGGAAGTCAATTGATTGAAGCAATCAACAAGCAGGAATTTGGGCTGATTATCCTACGGGCGCAATTCTATCCAACTCCCGTCCTAGAAGTTATGGGACAAAATTATAAGATTACCGAGACCATCCTTATGAATGGATTTGATTACCTTATCCTTCGTCCTTTGAATGACGGCGTAATCGACTCTTAATAGATGCAAAAAAACCCTCGTTATTTGGTGAGAATGATTTCAGTACCGCATCTATCGCGTCTTGTTGCACACCATGCATCTTCATCTCATTGATAAGCAACAGAATATTCGCTTGAGTGGGTTTAAGATGTGTGCCGACTTGGGATAGTTGCGTCCACGCTTTAATTTCGGTCATAATATTGACATCAGCCTCTAGTATCGCTACTTCCTGTTGCACTTTGGATTTTAATGAACGGAGTTGAGCCTGTTTTTTCTGCTCATCCCATTGCGTGTTAGCCCGAATACGCTGTTCTATCTCGACCAAAGGAATACCCTTTCGCAGACAATTTTCCTTCAATTCAAGGACGCGTAGTTGGCTATACGTTAATTCATCTCGTTTCTTGGGGTCTCCCCATGATTGAATCAAAGCAAAAACGTCTTCGGGGAGATGACCTACGTTTTGATAATGCTCTTCAAGGTAGTCTGCAATTGCTAGCTCCAAAGACTTTAAAATCTTCTGAGAAAAACGTTGATTTTGTTCACGGTATCCTTCCAAAACAATATTATCTAACTCAAAAGTCCGTAATCCCATTTCCGAGAGTTTTTGACGATAGGTTTCAATTTTCTTTTCAATACTTTGTCGCTTATTGAAATTGATATTTCGTTGACGGATGGCATCTGGAGCAGGTTTTAAATCCATATCATCAGAAAATTGATGCTCCGTCTGGCGTTGGAGCTGTAAGGTACTCGCGGCACTGCGGAGGATAATAACATATTGTTGAATTTTATTATCCAATAATAGATTATTAGGCAATTCATTTTTCTCTGTTTCAAGCGTATAAATAGATGACAGAACAGATTGTTCCTCATCAAGGGTCAAGGACGGTTCATTTAACCTTAGATATAAGTCGATTAGCTGTGAATTAATCTTTTGCAACCGCTGAGTATCAGATTCGCCCATCATGTGTTACCACACTCCAAATCCACCAAATACAAATTCTAATCGAAATCACCTAATCCACGTCGAGTAACAGATCGTTTGATATTGGGGTTATTCGTTCCTAATCCTATTGGCTTACGTTGTAACAAGAAATCATCATCCAATAGCATCTGTTTTGTAAGGCTATCAACCGATGCTTTTAACATATTCAAGGTAATATGCGTTTGACGCTCGTGTGCCGCTAACATCCGTGCATGTAGCGCAACCTCCCGGACAAATGCCCCCGGTTGATCAACCAAGTCTGATATAATTTCACGGTGTTCATCCCGCCATTGTTCAGACATATAATGTTTCAGCATCTCATATCCGATAGTTGTATCCTGAATAGTGGGGACTACAAAGATACGATCTAAACGACCAGGACGTTTAAAAATACGGTCATCTATTGCATCAGGATAATTGGTTGTGGCGAGCATTAACGTCCCATTTGCATTATTTGGAGATTCAATCCCATCCAACACATTCAGGATTCTCGCCTTATCGTCCCCATTTAAATAGGCATCAATTTCTTCAACAATCAGCAAGGTCGGATAGTTAGCTGTTGCCACTGCTTGAAAGGCACGCTGAATCTTTTCAAATGTTGCACCATCCCGATCAGACCCAGATACGTATACTACAATGCGTTTTTGCTTGATTGCATATTTTGCCAATGCCGCGCACAACATTGTCTTACCCGTACCCGGTACACCCGCCATCAGTAGTTTACGAAAAGGTGCGAGTTTTAACTTTCGATAAATCTCAACCCCTTCACCAAAGAACGCTTCAATGTCATTAAAGATATCTTTCTTCAAATCAGGGGATAAAATTACATCATCCCATTCCACTGTAGGGTCAAAGAAAGCATCTGTCCCACCAATGATATATACATCACGTCGTCGTTTTATCCGTGGACGGACTGCACGCGCACAGATGGATTCAAACGAAGCCCAACTATCTAATTTACCTTCAGGCACAATGGCAATGGCAGTTAGATCTTGTACGTCGTCGTCAAAATAGGAACTGGCATAGATGACTTCAAAATCATCGTTTTGTTGGTCTTTACCAGCAAACTTGAAGAGGTATGCACCAGCCGTTGCCGTCAAAACCATGTTTCGACCACGTGCACTATAATCACTAATTGGCGTAATGACATCACAATCAAGCTCTTCAAAGCCATTATATTTTGTCTTACCACGTAAGGAGCGTCCAACTTTAATATTGGATTGAGCGATTTTATTACTACATTCGGTAGATGCCCAAATAGTGACATAGGGTATTTCAGGATACCGTTTTTCCCATTCTGTACTTGCCCACTCTACCAAGCGTTCATATCGCATTTCCGAGCCTTTATCTTTTGATTTTTTCCGATACCCAAATGGTGAATGAGTGTGTCGTCGCCTAGAATTTGGATGGGAACTATATCGTTTTCTACCTTGAGATATTATTTTCCATCGCATACATTTTATCCATGATTCTATCTAACTCTTTAAATATAACGCGAAGTCCTTAAAATGGACATAGACGTTCAATTTCCTATACAATCATCGGAAAGTGTGCCTTACATGTCAACAGCTTATGTTACCCATAAACGTTATACTGAGCATAATTTAGACTCACACTATGAACATGCAGGGCGTATCGAAGCGGTGTGGGCACAACTGCAATCCGCAGGTTTACTGGATAGACTACAATGTATTACCCCTTCGCCTGTAACCGATGCACAAATCTTGAGTGTCCATACTCAAGATCACCTTAATCGACTCAACGCTGTTAGTACACAAGACCGAACCATATTACTTGAACAAGATACCTACGCATCGCCGACATCTCCCGAAATCGCCCGTTTATCAGCAGGCGGCGTGATCGAAAGTATAGATGCAATTATGACAAACCAAGCAGATAATGCGATGGCAGTTGTCCGTCCACCGGGGCATCACGCCACACCCAATCGCTCAATGGGTTTCTGTCTGCTCAACAATATAGCCATCGGCGCGCGTTATGCTCAGAGCAAATATGACCTCAAGAAGGTTCTCATCATCGATTATGATGTTCATCATGGGAATGGGACACAAGATATTTTTTATGGTGACGATTCTGTGATGTTTATTTCAATCCACCAAAGCCCGTTATACCCTGGTACAGGGCGTGTCAGTGAGACAGGCTATCTAAACGGAAAAGGTTATACACTCAATGTTCCTATCCAAGGTGGTCACAGTGATGATGCATATAAATTGATTGTTGACCAACTCATTTGGAAAGCTGTTGAACGATTTAATCCCGACCTGATGCTTATTTCTGTCGGATTAGATGCACATTGGGTCGATCCACTAGCGAATATGCGCCTCAGTTTGAGCGGATACGATATGCTTGCCAGAGAATGCATTAAGATGGCAAATCAAGTCTGTGATGGCAAAATCGCATTCGTGATGGAAGGTGGATATGACCTTAAGGCATTGTCACATGGTTGGCGGAATGTCGCCCATGCATTACTGGGAGATAATGAACTTAGTGATCCATATGGGAAAGCACCGAGTTCATTACCGTTAGAGGATATTCACGCCGAAATCGCCCCAATCAAAAAGTTACACGGGCTTTAAGTAAGCAACAAATCACCTTCAGCACCTTGTTGTTCAACCAACGCACCTCGCAAATCAAACACTTGATCACGCAAAGCTGCGGCTTTCTCGAATTCAAGGGCTTGTGCTGCTTTCTTCATTTCTTTCTCAAGCTCATCTATCATGCGTTGTAACTCACCAACAGGTAATTCGACTAAGCTAACACCTGACACCTTCTGTTTTTCGCCTTTATCGGTGCTATCCATCGAGCGTAAACGATCTGTAATATCCTGAATCTCTTTGACAATCTGCTGAGGTTCAACACCACGTTCTTTGTTATATGCTACTTGCTTGGCGCGACGGCGATCTGTCTCACCAATTGCACCTTCCATAGCTGGAGTCATTTTATCGGCATACATGATAACATGCCCTTCAATATGACGAGCAGCACGTCCAATGGTCTGAATTAACGCCGCCTCTGAGCGCAAGAATCCAGCCTTATCCGCATCCAAAATCGCTACTAAAGAGACTTCGGGCAAATCTAAACCTTCACGCAATAGGTTAATCCCAACCACAACATCATATACACCCATTCGCAAGTCTCGTAAAATTTCAACTCGTTCCAGTGTATCGACTTCAGCATGTAGATAGGTGGCTTTAATGCCAAGTTCATTTAGATAACCTGCCAGTTCCTCGGACATCCGTTGTGTCAATGTTGTGACAAGTGCGCGTTGACCTCTTTTTACACGTAAAGCAATCTCCTGCAATAGATCGTCAATTTGCCCCTCTATAGGTCGCACATCAATAATTGGATCAATGATACCTGTTGGGCGAATAATTTGTTCAACGACCTTCTGTGAGTGTTCTGCTTCATATTCTCTAGGGGTTGCACTGGTGTATATCGCCTGACCAATGCGTTGCTCAAATTCTTCAAATTTCAGTGGGCGATTATCAAGTGCACTTGGCAAGCGAAATCCATAATCAACCAGCATCTGCTTACGGGCTCGATCTCCGTTATACATACCGCGCACTTGTGGGATGGTCATGTGACTTTCATCAGCGATTAAAATGTGATCTTCTGGAAGATAATCAATTAGTGTATAAGGCGCACTACCCGGTCCACGTCGATCAAAATGGCGAGAATAATTTTCGATCCCCGATGTAAAACCAACCTCACGAATCATCTCAATATCATATCGTGTCCGTTGTTCAATCCGTTGAGCTTCCACCAACTTATCTTCTTTCTTGAAGTACGCAATTTGTTGTTCTAACTCGTCTTCAATATCGTTCAAAGCTGCCTGAATATTATCATCATCGGTGATATATTCGCGTGTTGGAAAAATCGTCACCAAATCATGTTCATTGTGGACTTCACCCGTTAATGTATCAAATTCGATTACACGTTCGATTTCATCCCCAAATAGATAAATACGGTACCCATTTTCAGAGTATCCCGGCACAATTTCCAATGTATCACCACGCACACGGAATGTTCCACGTCGTAATTCTAAATCGTTACGAGTGTATTGAATTTTGACGAGATCGCGTAAAAGTCGGTCACGACGAATCTCTTGTCCAACCTTGAGTTCAACTGACATTTTCTGCCAGTTCACAGGATCACCGAGACCATAAATACAAGATACGGATGCAACAATCAACACATCACGCCGTGAAAATAACGAAGCTGAAGTCGACAAGCGAAGCCGTTGAATTTGCTCGTTGATTTCAGTTGATTTTTCGATAAACAGATCATGACGCGGTACATATGCTTCTGGTTGATAATAATCATAATAGCTGACAAAATATTCAACTGCATTCTTTGGAAATAATCGTCGGAATTCCGAATAGAGTTGAGCCGCCAATGTTTTGTTGTGCGCCATAATCAGGGCAGGGCGTTGTGTTTCTTGAACGATGTTTGCGATAGTAAATGTCTTGCCTGTCCCTGTCGCACCTAATAATGTCTGATGCTGATACCCAGCTTCTAACCCCTCTAATAAACCTTTGATGGCTGTGGGCTGATCCCCTGTTGGTTGGAATTCGGACACAAGTTCAAATTGAGGCATAGTATCTCCTAAATAGATCGAACGGGCGTTCGGTTCAAGGTTTATAGTATATCGTGTTTTATGTCATTATTACAGGGGACAATTGAAATATCTCCATATAAAATAGGCATGGATTATCGAGAAAAACTGGTATAGATTCATCCATAATCCAAGCAATTACTAAAGAAAGAGACCCCGATTTCAAATTAACTCTACCGTAACCATTGACAATGAATAGGGTGTCTGATAACATTCAAGTCCGCAGTTGAAAACACTGTGGTTTAACAATTAATGCGGGGTGGAGCAGTGGTAGCTCGTCGGGCTCATAACCCGAAGGTCGTTGGTTCGAATCCAGCCCCCGCGACTTGGGCTGATGTAGCTCAGCTGGCTAGAGCGCGCGACTCATAATCGCGAGGTCGGAAGTTCAAGTCTTCCCATCAGCAAACTAGAAGGATCTCGCAAGAGGTCTTTTTTTGTTCCTAATTATTGGTCAAATATACTTAACATTCCACTCGAAAATTTTGGTAAAGCTCAAATTAAACGTGGCACGACTTCACGAAAAACTCGCTTAGAGTATGGTATCTGTAGTTTACGCGTTGAAAACACCAGATATGTCCAACATATCTACGGCGCAATCCAAGAATATGGTGGATTTAACAATCCAGATTGGCTATTTTAGGGCATCAATTTCATAACGTAGCAAGTCATCTAATGTTTCGCGTTGCCGCGCAATAGACCACGATTTACCATCAACAGCAACCACAACTTCAGCAGGACGTAATCGCGCATTATAATTACTTGCCATCACCATACCATATGCCCCAGCTGTCATCACCGCAATCTTATCACCAACTTGTAATGCAGGTAATTCACGATCCTTTGCTAACACGTCTGCCGTCTCGCAAATCGGTCCAACAATATGCCCAAGGGTCATTTTCCCCCCAGATTTTATCAGAGGAACAATTTCATGATGCGCTTGATAGAGTGATGGACGAATCAGTTCTGCCATACTACTATCGACGATATAAAAGGTCTGCCCTGCTTGCTGCTTCACATACTGTAGTTCTGATACTAATACACCTGCATCAGCAATAACAGATCGACCAGGTTCCAGTAAAACTTTATAATCTTTGAGCAAGGGAGCAAGGGATTTTGCAAAGTCTTCAATCGGGGGAATGTCTTCACCAAAATGATACGCTGTCGGAAGCCCACCGCCCAAATTGATATAGCGGATAGTCGGATAGGGTTGCACAGCCTTTAAGGCAATTTCTACTGCCTGAATCGTGGCATCCGTATCCCCTAACTGACTCCCAATATGAATATGAACACCTTCAAATGAGATACACGCGTAATCTGATTGTCTGGATAAAACATCTTCAATCACTTCTGCCGTTAAGCCAAATTTCGCGCCACCATGCCCTGTCGAGATATAGGGATGGGTATTTGCAGTGACTTGAGGGTTCAAGCGTAATGCAACTCGAACCGATGCCACATTCAATTCTTCGGCTATAGATTGGATATGATCGAGTTCCAGCACATTCTCAACATTAAACCAGCCAATACCCTTCTCAAGCGCGTATCGTATTTCTTGAGGCGTTTTGCCTACGCCAGCAAATACAATATCTTTTGGATGAACACCAACATGAATCGCACGGTAAATTTCACCCATGCTCACGGTATCGATCCCTGCACCTGCATCCGACAATGCCTTCAAAATAGCAAGGTTACCATTGGCTTTGGCACTGTAATGGATATGAATATCTAAGTCTGAAAACGCAGAAAGGAGTTGATGATAATTTTGTACAGCACGTTTTAAGCTATAAACGTAGGTTGGTGTTCCGACTTCATTGACAATATCAGCAACCCGAATGTCATCAATACACAGTTCATCTTCAACATATCGAATAGACGAATTAAAAACCACTATTTCTCACCTAGCAATTCATAAATTTGTACAGGTTGTATGATCCCTTTTGGTTGGACAGGAGCAAGTTTGTTCACATTAAAGCGATCATTGAGCATCTCATGAGTCACTGATGAAATAATCACCTGACTACCTGATGCCTCGCTACATAAACGAGAACCAAGATTCATGACACGTCCCATCGCTGTAAAATCAGTACGAATCGCTGGACCAAACTCACCTGCAATCACCTCACCGGATGAAATACCAACACCCATTACAGGTAACTCTTTCCCCTCGGCAGCCAATTCGACAATTAATTGTTGCTGAATTTGCTGCATTTCAAGTGCAGCCTTCGCCGCATGATATGCATGATCTTCCATTGGGACAGGCGACCCAAATAGGGCAATCACCTCATCACCAACAAACTTATCTAATGTTCCACCATGCCGAAAAATCACATTTGTCATTTCTTCCAAAAAGCGATTTAGCGTTTCAACAAATTCATCGGGTTCAGTACGTTCTGCCCATTCTGTAGAGCCACGTAAATCTGCAAATAAAACTGTCAAAACCACCCGCTCACCCGCCAACACACTATCATCAGCCCGTTGCAATAAAGCCTCCAGCACTTTTGGATCAACTGAACGGCTCAATACTTTCCGCATCCGCCGACGTTCTAAGCGTTCAAATACAGCTGTATCCACTTGGCTTGTTATAGCTTGCAACATTCGTCGGTTATCCGCACTAAAACCAAATTCATTTGTACTGTTCACTGCTCCAAAGACACCAATGATATTCGTGTTCAATATCAAGGGGATGGCAACAATAGAGCGAACAATATCCTCCACAGCATTATCATAAAT
>Ga0070728_10003318_pt1 | contig 17924 bp, 22 predicted proteins | sample tdDd471_FD_66723 | JGI IMG/M metagenome (GOLD analysis project Ga0070728, IMG submission 66723) | Marine sediment microbial communities from the Atlantic coast under amendment with organic carbon and nitrate - tdDd47.1 | ecosystem: Environmental > Aquatic > Marine > Coastal > Sediment | place... | reverse complement strand
CCGACATCGTCGCCACCCAGGGCAAGGGGCGCCAGCGCGCAGTCCGTTCGCTGCGCCGGGGTACCGCCGTCGTCGGCATCGGCTCGACCGAGACCCTCGGCACCGGCCTCAACGTCCAGGACCGCATCATCGCCATCCACCACGTCGACGCGCCCTGGCTGCCCTCTTCGCTCGACCAGCGCGACGCGCGCGGGATCCGCCACGGCAACGCCAACGAGGAGGTCTTCATCTACCGCTACGTCACCGTCGGCAGCTTCGACACCTTCATGTGGCAGGTGATCGACACCAAGGCCCGCTTCATCCGGCAGTTCCTCGATGCCTGCCGCGGCCGCTCGCTCGGCAGCCTCGCCCGCGAGATCCGCGACGAGGACGCAGCGGTGTTGAGCCCCGGCCAGGTCATGGCGATCGCCGCCGGCAACCCGCTGCTGCTGCGCCGCGCCGAGCTGCAGGACCGGGCGAAGCGTCTCGAACGCGACCGCCTGCGCGCCGAGCGCGCCCGTGTGGAAGCGCGGGTCACCCGGGACCACCTCAACTCCCTGATCACTTCCCTCGAAGGGGAGGCGATCGAGGCCAAGGTCGCCGAGCAGCATGCCCTGGCGCTCCGTGAGACCCCGTTCTCGCTCGCCGTCCTCGATGACCGCGGCGAAGTGGCGACGACCTCCACGAAGCGCGCCGGCGCGATCCAGCACCTTGCCCGCCGGGTTCTGCACCTCGAGCACGAGACGGTCCTGACGTACCGGCGCCGCACCGTCCCGGTCGCCCGCCTCGGCGCCCTCATACTGACCGCGACGATCGTCCCGCATGGTCGGAAGTTCGTGGAAACCCGCCTCTACGTGTCGCACGAACCCTCGGGCGACCGTCTGCGGAGCCGCGAGGTCGCCTGGACCTCCGACGAGGAGGGTGGCGCCGGCACGCTCGCGTCGCTGGAGCGTCGGATCGCGCAGTATGTCGATCTCCCCGGCCGGCTCGCCGAGGACCTCGCCGAGGCACGGCGGAACCTCGCCTCGGTCGAGGCCCTGACCGCACGCGCCGATCCCAAGGGCGACGAGCTGCAGCGGGCGACGGACGATCTCAAGCGGGTCGAGCGGATCTTGTCGCTCCCAGATGCCGATCCCGAGGCGATCGACGCCTTGCGCGGTGCCGGCCTCGGCTTCGCGGCGCTCAACCGCCGGGCGGAGAGGGCCGCGGCTGTGGCCGCCTCGCTCACGGGTGAACAGCGGGTGACTGTCCTGGCGGACGCCGCCGCCTGCCAGGCGCTCGCCGACGAGCTGGATCCGGCAACGCGGGAGCACACCCAGGCGCTCGACCGCCCCGTGTCTTTCCCGGCACCGTCCCGTGCACTCCTCGACCTCCCGGTAGAGCCGGACGACGAGGTCGCTCCCGAACTGCTGGCACTGTTCACGGCCGCCTGACCTGGGTCGGGCCGCAAAGGAAAGCTCGGCTCCTCCGGTCGGGGTTGCTTCAGGCGAGAGACGGTCTCCGCCCGGCCCCGACCGGAGGTACCATGCTGCAGACCCATCCCCTGACCGCCAACAATGCCGCTCGGGCCCTGGCCCAGCACCACGCGGGCCGCGCGCTGCACCGGCTCGCCCGTCACCTCGGCCACGGCGCCCGGGCCTACGACGTTACGCTTCCCGGCGCCGGCAGCGCCGTCGATCGGCTGGCGACCCTCCAGACCGGCCGCCTGATCGTCGCCGTCGCCTGGCCGCAGCGGCGCCGTGCCGGACTTCTCGTCCGCCCCTGCGATGGGCGATCCGACCGTCTCGGCGGCCAGAACCACAGCTTCGACACGGCTTGGCTCGATCGTCCGGAAGAGTTCGCAGCCCTCCTTCATGCGCGCTTTCCGGATCCGACGACCGAGCAGCCCGTTGCGGCCGCCCAGGTCGCCTGATTCCCAGTCAGCGAGGATCCATGTTCACACTCACCGCTGCCCAGAAGGCGCAGCTCCTGGAGAACGGCCGCAAGGCTTTCTCCGGGGACCACGTGCCTGTCGTGAAGCTGTTCGTCGCGGTCGGAGAGCATACGTGGCTGCTCAGCGCACTCGATCCGGACGACCCGGACATCGCGTGGTGCATCGCCGACCTCGGGTTCGGCTACGTCGAGGCGGGGACCGTGTCCCTGTTCGAGCTGCAGTCGGTCAAGGTCGGCCTGATCCAGGTCGAGATTGACGAGCATTTCGATCCCAAGGGCCACCGGCTCTACGAGTTCTACCAGGCGGCCCAGCCCCAGCGGTCCCTCATCGTGGGGATCTACGAGGTCCTCGCAGGACCGCCCGCCGGCGGCAACTCCGACGGGGGAGGCGGCAGCGATGCCTGAAGCCGTCAGCATTCTGGTCTACCGCCTCGACGAGCTCGGCTCCTCGTCCCGTGACACGGCCCGGGCCTGGTTCCGAGAGGTCCTCTCGGATCTCGACTGGTACGACGCGGTGTTCGAGGATTTCCAGCGCATCTGCGAGATCCTCGGCGTCGAGCTGAAGACACGCACAGTCCGGCTCGTCAGCGGCAGCACCCGTCAGGATCCCTGCATTTACTTCACCGGCTTCGCCTGCCAGGGGGACGGCGCCTGCTACGAGGCCGACTACGCCTACCGGGCCGGTTCGTCGCGGGCGATCCGCGACTACGCGCCCAAGGACATCTGGTTGCACCGGATCGCGGACACCCTTGCAGCAGTGCAGCGGCGGCACTTCTACCGGCTCCACGCCGAGGCCCGCCACAGCGGGAGCTACTACCACAAGCACTGCATGACGGTGACCGTCGAACGGCGCACACCATGGGCCCACGATGTTCCCGGGGTGGACACCGAAAAGGCCTTGACCGAGCAGCTGCGGGACCTTGCGCGCTGGCTCTACCGACAGCTCGAGCGCGAGTACGACTACCAGACCTCCGACGACGAGGTCGACGAGGCGATCCGGGCCAACGACTACACCTTCACCGAGGACGGGCGCCGGTTCGTTCAGCACCCGCGGCATTCGGCTGCTATGGCTTGAAGGGTCACGACCAGCCGGCTCGCCCTGCAACGCAAAGGAAAGTCCCACGGGGGGTTCGCGACGGGTCGCCCCAGGCGCGAGACAGCTCGCACCCGGCCCGCCGGGGACCTTCCGATGAACCCTCGATCCGAAGCTGATTGCCTCCGCTACGCCGCGGAAGTGGAGGCGGCCTACCGGGACGCCCATATCACCGACCTGGCCGATGTGCGCTCCCAGCTTGCCGCGAAGCGCGCGCTCGAGGTCGCTGTTGCCGGCGGCCACACCATCACGCTGACCGGCAACGCGCCCATCGACATCCGACACCTGCGCTCCGCGTTCCCGTCGATCGGCGGCGATCCCGCGATGCTCGTCGAGAACGGTGACATCCGGGTTGTCGTGGTGCCCGCCAGTCAAGCGGACATCGTCATCGGCGATCCGGTCGAGCCGACAGACGTCATTCGCGCCCGCATCGCGCGCGCCCAAGCCGCGATCCCGGCCGTCGACGGTTACGACCCGGCAGCTGCAGCACTCCTCGATCGGATCCGCGAACTCGACCTCGACGTCGAGCTGATCCGTCGCATCTGCCCGACCGTCGCCGCCCTCGAGGGAGCGACCTGCATCAACCGGCTGCACGTCGGGGAAGCTCTCACGTTCCTGTGGCGGCCGAGCCGATAGCCCTCCCTTCCATCCACGGAGATCGTCATGACCCAGCCCTGGACCGTCCAGTGCAGCTACGCCGCCTATTACTCGAACGTCGTCGTCGTCGAGGCCGACACCCTCGACGAGGCCCTCGCCATCGCCGTCGAGGCAGCCAACGACAGCGACGCCTGGAAGGCGATCGATCATTGCGGCAACACCTTCGTCGACGCGGTCGCGCAGGGCCAGGACGTGGATCCCTGGACCGACACCTCCTGCTCCCAACTCGACGTGCCCTTTGCCCGCACCGAGGCAGCGCTCTGGACCCGCAGCCAGCCGGGCTATGCCGCCATGCGCGACGCACTTCTCGCCATCGCCGCTGGACGGGCGGTCACTCGTGATGGGCACACCGAGATCGAGGACGTGGAAGATCCCATGTCGATCGCCCGTTCGGCCCTCCACTCGGCGGGAATCGACGTCGCAACGTCCACCTGACAACTCCCCCGACGTCCTCCGACGACCGGCAATGGGCTCCTATCGAGGCCTCTCCGCTCACCGGCGGGGAGGTCTCGTTGTGCTGCCGGTTGCAGTCCCCCGCCACAGGAAAGGCTCCTTTGCAGGGTGATCTCCAACCCTGCCAAAGGACGTCACCATGGCGAGCGACAACCACCTTCACCCCTGCGCGATCGACGGCAAGTGCCACAACACCGAGCCCGGCACCTTCAACCATGAGTGCGGCCGGCCTGCCGTCTGGATCGGCGAGAACGCCAAAGGCTCCCGGTCGGGTTACTGCGAAGACTGCCGGCATCACGGGTACGAGGCCAGGCGGGCGGTCCGCTGGACCCGCATACCGTCCAAGCCGATGGATTACCCGGCCCGCGATCCTGTCGCTCTGACGGCATTGGCGGCCGAGCACGTCCGCCTGACTCCCGAGGAACTGGACGCCCTGGCGGTCGAACTCGCGTGCTGTGCGGGGTTCGCCGACCTGCTCGCGACGGACAGGTGGTACCGGCCGACCATGCGGGTCGACCTGGATCCCCGCTATGCCTGCCTGGCAGCCACCTTCAACCGCGGCGTCGAGCTTCTCGGTCTGGACCGCCGCGCCTGGACGCCGGCCTATGACGAAGACCAGGTGCGCGCGCTCGCCGCCTACTGCCTGACGCCGGCGTGATCTTCCCCTCTATCCCGCTGCCAGCTGCGCGCGCAGGGCCTGGCTGAACGCCGCCATCGCGTTCCGCTCCTCGGCCTGCGTCCGCATCACGCGGGCGCCGGCCGGGGATTCCTGCCAGGTTCCCTGCGGGCCCTGGTGTAGCGGGTTGCGGTCGAACAGCCCGCGGAACGCCGGGTGGTCGTAGTATTTCACCCGCTTGGCCCGCACGGGGCGATGCCCTCGCACCAGGAGGATCGAATCCTCGCGACCGAGGCGCGTGATCTCTTCGGCGGTCATGAGCTGGCGATTATGCTCGCCGTGCGACACGTTCGTCCCGTCGGACCGGGACCCGACCACGTCGAGGCCGCGGTGCTGGGAGCCGGCGGTCGCCGCCTCCGAGCGGCGCATGATGGTCGTCTCGCCGAGTGCCTCGGCCACCCCCTTGGCCGCCGTACCGGACACCGTGAAGACCTGGATCATGGACATCATGTTCAGGATCGATTCCGCGCGCTCGCGACCGAAGACGGCCCGGAACCGGTCGTGATCCTGGATCACCAGCCATAGACGCGCGCCATATCCGGCGGCCGCGAACACCGCATCCTCGATCGGCGGTACGTAACCGAGCTGCGGCAGCTCATCGATCATGAACAGGATCTCCGGGCCTCCAACGCGGCGCTGCAGAAGCGTGAGCAACATGCCGATCAGCAGGCGCGGGAAGGGCCGGTAGACTTGTAGGACCTCGAACGGGGCGACGATGTACAGATCGGCCTCGCCCGCGAGGATACGCGCGACGTCGATCTCGTCGTGGGACACCGCCGCGGACAGGGCCGGGTCCGCCAGCCAGTTGGTGAACTCCTTCACCGTTCCGGCGACGCCGCCCCACTGCCGGAAGTGCATCTTCGCAAAGCCCTCGGCAGACTGCGCGACCACGCCGCCGGCGATATGCTTCTGCGTCGCCAGCGTCTCCATCAACGTCAGCAGGCTCTCGTGATCACGGGTGCACAGTTCCCGCAACGCCCGGGCGCTGCGCTCGTACACCTGGATCTCGTGCAGCTCGTCGTCGGTTGCGGCGACCAGGAACAGCACGAGGGAGCGGATCAGGTCGACGCCTTCCTGATCGAAATAGTGTCCTTCCGCTCCGGCGCCACCGGCACTCTGGCGCTGGGTCGCGCAGAGTTTCGCGAACATGGTCGCGTCGGCGACCAGCTCCGGTCCGTCCCGGTCGAGCAGCTGCAGGAAGTCGATTCGGTCGGCCGACGCCGCGCCGTCGGTCATGGCCGCCACACGCTTGAACGGGTCCAGCAGGTAGACCTTGCGCCCCCGGGCCCGGCGTGCCCGCGCGCTGACAGCATAGTTCTCCCCCTTCGGGTCGAACACGACCACCGACCCCGGATAGTCGATCAGGTTCGGCAGGATCGCGCTCACGCCCTTGCCCATGCGGGTGCCGGCGATCGTCGCGACGTGGCCGTCGGTCTTCAGCCGCATGAGCCCGCCCGACTCGAACTGCCCGACAACCAGGCCGCGCTCGCCGGCGAACAGCCGTCGCTTCTCCGGCGCGTCGATCCATCCAGCCGTATACGGTCCGTCGCGGCGTTGCTGTCTCTTCGGTGCCGGCCGGCGGCCCTTGAGGGTACGCAGGAAGATGACGCTCGCACCGACGCCGACCAGCAGGCAGGTCGCCCCCCAGCGCATCAGGGTGAAAGCGGCGGGATCGCTCTCCATGAGTGCCCGCGCCAGGGGCTGCTGTATGGCATTCGCTGCCGCGTGCCATCCCTGCAGGCTCCAGATCACCAGCAGGACCGTCGCCGCGGCGTTGCCCAGGGTCAGCCACACCACCCGGGGCTCGAAGAGGTAGATCAGGAAGACAGCGCCGCAGATCGTGCCGGCCGGAACAAGGCCGGCGGCGCCGCCAAGGAGATCCGGCACCGGCAGGTAGCGGTCGCCGAAAGCACGGGCCGCGACCGCCAGCGCCGCGCCGGCGGCGATCGCCAGGGCCGGCGGCAGCAGGGACTCGCGGGCCAGTCTGGTCATGCTGCGTTCACCTGCCGACCGTTACGCCGTTCTGCGAAGTCCCTCGAATCTGACAGACCGGCTCGGCTTCCGCAACCAAGCCGGGTGCCTGCTCGCGCGCGTTCCACGGCGCAAAGGAAAGGTGTGCTCGGCCGGGCGAACCGATTGCGGTTCGAAGCAAACAACCCCGGGAGCACCAGATGGCCAAGCGCGAGGACATCTACACCACCGTCACCAACCGGATCGTCGCCGAGCTCGAGGCCGGCTCCGTTCCCTGGGTCCAGCCGTGGACCGGATCCGCGGGAACCGCGGCGATCGGCCTGCCGCAGAACGCCACGACCGGCCGATCCTACTCCGGCATCAACATCCTGCTGCTGTGGGGCGCGATTGCGGCCGAGCACTATCCCCGCCAGGCGTGGCTGACCTTCAAGCAGGCGCTCGAGCTCGGGGGGCACGTTCGCAAGGGCGAGCGCGGCACCACCGTCGTCTACGCCTCCCGCTTCATCCCGAAGGGTGAGCAAGCCCAGGCCCAGGAGACCGGCGAGGAACCGCGCGGCGTGCCGTTCCTGAAGACCTACACCGTGTTCAACATCGCTCAGTGCGACGGCCTGCCGGAGAAACTGCAGCACGATGGGCCGCCTGCCGACACCGACGTCATCCTGCCGGAGGTCGAGGACCTGATCTGCGCCACGGGCGCCGACTTCCGGGTCGGCGGCGACCGCGCGTTCTACGCGGTCGGTCCCGACTACGTCCAGGTCCCGCCGCCCCAGGCCTACTACGAGTCGCTCGATTGGCACAGGACGGCCCTGCATGAGCTGACCCATTGGAGTGGCTCGCCTCGTCGCTTGGCTCGCGACCAGACCGGTTCGTTCGGTTCCGTGCGCTATGCCCATGAGGAACTCGTGGCCGAGATGGGCGCGGCGTTCACCTGCTCGGTCCTCGGCATCCAGCCGACAGTCCGTCACTCCGACTACATCGCCTCCTGGCTGTCGGTGATCCGCGAGGATCCCCGCGCCATCTTCCGTGCAGCGTCCGCCGCCTCCAAGGCGGCCGACTACCTGCTCGACTTCCGGTCGGCCGGACCGGTCGAGGCCGACACCGCTGCCGCCGCCTGACCAATCCGGAGATCGCTGCCATGATCCGCCAGTATGGAGCCCAGCGCCATCGCCGTGACGCCCGGGGCCGCGCCGTCGGCACGGTCCCGGCCGGGACCATCGTCCGCCTCGAGCAGGGCCGCCAGCCGTGGACCCGCTACGCCGATACCGCAATCGTCGAGGGCTGGACCCCCCGAGACTACACACAGCTCCGCCTGGTCGGCGGTCGCCGGCAGCACGTGACCGTCCGCATCGCCGGCGGCCACCTTGCGGTCGTACGCAGCCTGCGGAACGGCCGGCGGTTCAAGCTCGCGGATCACATCCTGCTGGCCGCCCTGGACGACTGAGCCACCAAAGCAAAGGCCAGGACCTGTCGGTGAACCGCGAGGGGTTCACAGCAAACCGACAGGAGGTTCCGATGCCGACCATTCCCCTGATCCCGACGAACTCGCATCCGTGCCCGCTGGATCCCAACCTGCGGATCGTATCGACCAAGATCAACGCCGGTGTTGTGGTCACGGTGCTCGAGCGCGACGGTGCTTTCCTGGTGACCGCGACCTACCCGGGTCCGCCGTGTCAGAGCTGGACGATCCCCGGCACCATCTCGGATCCCGAGCAGGCGGATCAGTGCGCCAGGGTGCTGCTGGGCGATCCCCGCCGGCACTGACCATCCACTCGGCATGAACAGGGCGGCCCCGTTACCGACGGGGCCGCTTTTCCGTGCAGCCGGTCACTGCCGGCAGCGCCGCAAAGGAAAGGCTCCGCCGGGTGGGCGAGGGCGGTCGGTTCGAGAGAACGCCACCGCGACTCACCCACCCAACCGAAGGAGCTTCTCCATGGCCATCGAAGCCATCTGCATCCGCGAACTCGTCGTCGCCCCCGAGAACGTCCGCAAGGTCGATGCCCCGATCGACGATCTGGTGGCGTCCATTGCCGCGCATGGTCTGCTGCAGAACCTGGTCGGTTATCGCGACGAGGAGGGCATGCTGGCGGTCACCGCCGGCGGCCGCCGCACCCGCGCGCTGCACGCTCTCGCCGAGAACAAGGCCGTGCGGGGCTATCGCAGCACCACCCGGGTCCCCGTCGACATCCGGGAGCGCTCCGAGGCGATGCGCGAGCTGTCGCTCGCCGAGAACACCCTGCGTCACGCCAACCACCCGCTCGACGAGGCCCAGGCCTATGCCGAGCTGGTCGACGCCGGTGCCACCGTCGCCGATATCGCGGGCCGGTTCGCCCAGACCGAGCGTCACGTCGAGGGCCGCCTCCGGCTCGGCCGGCTCTGTCCCGAAGCATGCGACGCCTACCGGGCGGGCGCCATCGCCCTCGACCATGCGCGCGCCCTGACGCTCGCGACCTCGCACGAGATCCAGCGCGACGCCCTCGCCGCCTTCCTCTCCGCACCCGCGTGGAACCGCTCGGCCGACACCATCCGCGTCCACATCGCGCGCGGGGAGGTTCGCCCGAACGACCGGCTCGCGCGGTTCGTCACGCTCGAGGCCTACCTCGCCGCCGGCGGCGAGGTCATCCGCGACTTGTTCAGTCAGGCGGAGAACGACGTGGTCGCGCTGACCGACTCCGGGCTGCTGCGCCGCCTCGCCCAGGAGCGGCTGACCGAGCACGCGACGACCATCGCCGAGCACGGATGGAAGTGGATCGAGACGAGCATCGATACCGTCGGCCATGACGTCCTCGCCCGCTACGAGCACGTCTACCCGACCGAGACCCCGCTCTCGGACGAGGACGCCGAGCGTCTCGGACGCGAGGAGGAGCGGGTGGACGCCCTGGTCGCGGCCCTCGAGGAGGGAATCGACCTCGACAGCGAGAACGGCTCCCCGCTGACGGACGAGCGCCGGGAACAGCTGCAGGCGGAGTACCATGAGCTCGACGCGTCGATCTCCGCCCTCGAGGCGTCCACCACCCGCTACACTGACGAGGACAAGGCCCGCGCCGGCGTCATCGCGACCGTGAGCTGGTCCGGTGAGCTCGATCTGCACGAGGGGCTGATTCGGCCGGAGGATGTCGGTCTCCCCGCCGCCGCCGGCGACGGGGACGCCGGGCAGGCGAACGACCCGGACGGATCGGACGCTGGTGGCGGCGCAGCCGCCCACCCGGGCGGTCCGACTCCGATCACCCCGCACGGCCAGGAGAACGAGGCCCGCGAGGCCCAGAAGTCGGCCGGGATCTCGCAGGCGCTGTCGGCCGACCTCGGTGCGTACCGGCAGCAGATCCTGAAGGCGGCGGTCGCCGCGAACCCCGCGACCGCCCTCGACCTGGTGGTGCACGCAATGGTCACCGGCCTCTTCAGCTATGGCTACGACCGTACCCCGTTCTCGGCGACCTTCGTGAAGACCGACGAGAGGGTGCCGGACGCCGATCTCGATGACACCGTTGCCGGCGCCGAGCTGAAGGCGCTCGCCGAGGCGCTGCCGATCCTCGCAAACCGCCCGAAGGACCCGGTCGAGCTTTTTGAGGTGATCCGGGCCCTGGAGCAGGAGGAGAAGCTCCGCCTTCTCGCCTACTGCACGGCGATGACCCTGAACGCCGGCATGCCCTCGATCGGCACCAAAGCCCAGAAGCTGGCCGACCACGTCGGTGCGGTCCTCGACATCGACGTCGCGGCCTACTGGCGGCCGACCAAGGACCGCTACTTCAGCCGGGTGCGGAAGTCCGACCTGTTGGACGTCCTCGACCAGGTTGGGTTCGCGAAGCTGGCTCGCGAGCTGGCCACCGGGAAGAAGGATCCCATCGTCAACGGCGTCACCAAGCTCTTCGACCCGGCCACTCGGCCGGATGTTCTGACTGACGAGCAGGTCACCGCCCTCGACACTTGGCTACCGCCGGGCATGGCCTTTCCGGCGCTCGATGCGGAGGCGGGGGCCGGCGACGTCGACCCCGCTGCCGAGCCGGCCGTCGTCGCTGCGTAGTGAGGCCTGATTGCGGGGCGCCGTCACCGGCGCCCCGCGTCCGCGCGAAACCCATCGATCGAGGACCGACCAATGCCCGAAACTCCCATCACGAAGATGGTCTGGGACTATGCGTGCGCGGTCATGGCCGCCGAATTTCCCGACAACGACGGCGTGCCGCCGCTGTTCCTCGCAATGACCGACACCCTCTCGGACGAGGAGTGTCGCGCGCTCGGCCTGGCGGCGTGCGCCCGGTACGACGCTGCGGTCGACGAGGCGCATGCGATCGGTGGTGCGGAGCGCGAGCCGCACATCCAGGCTCTCGCCGACGCCCTCGGATATCCCGGCGGTCAACTCCGGGGCCAAGAAGGTCCCGTGCCGACGTCCTTCCGGATCGTCGCGCACCGCTATGTCGAGGTGGTTGCCGAGTACGAGGTGCAGGCCGCGTCCGTGAGCGCCTGATCCAGATCCACCCTGATCTCGGCTACGTCGAGCGCCTTCGCCGCGAGCGGACCACCCGGCTCGCGCCGGTAACAGCATACTGATGGAGCGGCCCCACATCGCATCGGGATCCGCTCTGCGGATCGCGGACCCGAGGGGTACCACCCCTACGTCCGCCCGCCACGCCGCCTGCTGCGGTCCGGATCCTCGCGTCGCGCACATCCACGGATTGCACCCGCCCCGCGGATCGGCACCGCTCGCCCGCATGGCGTCCCCCCGTACCCCGGTCTCGCCGACGGGCAGGGGTGCAGCAGCGCGCTGCACCCTATATCCGACGTATCAGGGAGAACTCCCATGGACCGCCCTCAGAATTCCCCCGACTGGTCATCGGTCGGCATCGCAGCCGATCTCGTGGCCGCCTGGCTCGTCGCCCGCCCGGCTCCATATGGCGCGGGTGTCTACAAGGATGAAGCCGCAGCGGCGGTACGCTGGTGCCTCGAGCACGAGCCGGCACTGTTCGCCCGACTCGTCCTCCGCGCCCTTCCGCCCGACTCCCTCGACCGCGACACGCTGTCATCAAAGCAGAGCGCGGCGGGTAAGGGCACGTTGACCTAACGTCAGGAGAGCCAGATGTCTGCCTCCGAAACCGCGGCCCGCCAGCTCCGTTCGATCGCGCTCGACGTCGCCAAGGCCTGCCTGCCCCATGGAGTCCTCGAGGGCGATGAGTTCGTCGCCGGCGACATCCACGGCGCTGCCGGCCGATCCCTGCGCGTCCGCGTCTTCGGCGACCCAGACCGGATTGGTGTGTGGGCCGACTTCGCCGGCGACCACCATCATCGCGGCGATCTGCTCGACCTGATCCGCTTCTGCCTGGCGGACGGCGACCGGGCGCGGGCCCTCGCCAAGGCGCGCGAGTTCCTCGGCGGCCGCCTGCCCGAACCGGCCCCCGACCGTTCCTCGAGCCCGAAGCCGCGGCGGCCGCGACGCTCGACGACCGAGATCGCGCGCAGCCTCTGGGGGGCGGCCCTTCCCTTCTACGGCACCGTGGGCGAGGTCTACCTGGTCGGCCGTGATATCGACCCGGCCGTCGCCGGCGCCCTCCGGTTCCTGCCGAACGCCCTTCACTCGCCGAGCGGCCGGCGCTGCCCGGCGCTTATCGCGCCGGTGATGTCCGTGGAACGTCGCTTCCTCGGGATCCACAGGATCTTTCTCGAGCCCGATGGCCGTCAGCTGGAGCACCCCGACCCGAAGCTCAGCCTCGGCGACATTCGCGGCGGCCACATCCCGCTGTCCACGCCGCGGGGAGGGGACACAGTGCGGCACATCGCCGAGGGCATCGAGGACGGGCTCGCTCTCCTGACCGCAGCTCCCGGATCCTGGGTCGACGCCGTGTCCGCCTCGTCGCATCTGTACCACCTGCCAACGGATCCGCGCGCGACGCTGACATTCGTCCACCACGACGCCGACGAGGCCGGCCGGGCCGGGGCGGAGGCGTTCAAGGCCGAGAACGGCGACGACCCCGATATCGTCCTGACGCCGCCGGCGGAGAAGGATATGAACCGCCTGCTGCAGGTCGGCGGGCGTGACGCCGTGCTCCGCCACCTGGCGTTCTTCGACACCGAGCTCTGAGCCGCACCAGCCCCTGAAAGGAAAGCCTCCGCGGGGAGGTGACCCGTCGTCTCGTCGAAAGCGATGACGGCATTCCCCGACGGAGGCCACCATGACCACGCTTGCCCTCACCGACCAGGAGCTGCTGAGCCGCCTCGCCGGCGGCTCCCACGACCTCGCAACCGCGCTTCTCGACCGCTTCGGCACCGCCGCTCGCGCCCTCAACGCCGAAGCCGGCGACTTGCTGAGCTGCCCCGGCATGGACCCGTCCATGATCGCCGCCATCGAGACGGTTCGGGCGGCCGTTGCTGCCGTGCTCCGCTCCGACCTGCCCGACCGGCCCCTGTTATCGTCCTGGCACGCTGTTCTCGAGTATCTCCGGGGCACGATGGCGCACCTCCCCGTCGAAACCTTCCGGGTCCTCTACCTGGACCGGAAGAACCGCTTGATCCTCGAAGAAACACCGTGGTCCGGAACCGCCGACCACGTTCCCTGCTACCCCCGCGAGATCATGCGCCGCGCCCTCGAGCTGCGCGCCTCGGCGATCCTCCTGGCCCACAACCATCCTTCCGGCGACGCGTCGGCATCCCAGGCCGACATCCTCATGACGCGCCGAGTCGTGGATGCGGCTGCCGCCGTCGAAATCCTCGTCCACGACCACGTCATCGTGGCGCAGAGCGGCCATCTATCGTTCCGCAGCGCGGGGCTGATGTGATGCGCGCCGTGACCCAAGGCCCCACCGTGTTCCGTCTCCTGGATCTCTCGACAGGGCATCTGAAGCTGTCGACGCGCCGGTCGCTCCCCGCCGATGGCCAGGACGCGGCCGGTCAGCACCTATTCCGACCCCGAACCGTCCCGCACGAATACGGCTGGTTCATGTGGGCCGACACCGACCCCGGGAACGTCGAGACCTTCCCGGAGGACGTCGCGGCCGCCATCCGGCTCGCGCATCGCCTGCGGTGCGAGTGGATCGTCTTCGACCAAGATGCGGCGCCGGCCACGGATCTTCCCTTCTACGGCGACGGTGACGAGCCGGAGCTGCCGGCGGACGACTGAGGCACCAAGCGGCGCCGCCGCGAAAGCAAAGACCCGATCAGAGGGCGAGCCGGGCTCGCTCGTGAAAGCGAGGACGGCACTTCTTCACGGAGGCTGCCATGACCCCTATCCTGGTCGGACCGATCATGCCGCATCGCGGCTACTACGCGTGGCCGTATACGACCCCGGAGGGCCGGCTGCGCCGCAGTCGGCGCTACATCGACAAACGGACCGCCGATCGTGCGCGTGGCCTGCAGGCCGAGGGTCAGCTGCGAGCCGGCCTGCAGGTCCTGGTGTCGGACGACGAGGTGGGCCTCGCGCAGCTCATCGCCACCCACCGGATCGCGTTGCCCGCCCCCCGCTGATCACCGGTCCATTCCCCGCCCGACCTCGATCCCCGGCCTCCAGGCTCGGGGATCTTTTTTTGCGGCCCAGCAGTCCCGGTACTCGTCCTGGTCGACACCCGGCGGGGTAGGGCGGCCATGGGTTCTGTCAGCGACCACGGTGCTTCGGGTGCCGACCTCGCCGAGGCGGACGCCCAGCGAAAGGAAAGGCGCTGCGCTCCAGGGTGAGCCGGGATGGTCCCGGAGAGACAGAGGAGACGGAAATGGCTGGATCGGTGAACAAGGTCATCCTGGTGGGCAACCTCGGCCGGGATCCGGAGGTCCGGACCACCCAGGACGGCGCCAAGATCGTGAACTTCACGCTGGCGACGTCCGAGCGCTGGCGCGACCGCTCGAGCGGCGAGCAGCGCGAGCGCACCGAGTGGCACCGGGTGGTGATCTTCAACGAGAACCTGGCCCGGATCGCCGAGCAGTACCTGCGCAAGGGCAGCGCGGTCTACCTCGAGGGCCAGTTGCAGACCCGCAAGTGGACCGACCAGAACGGCCAGGAGAAGTACACCACCGAGGTCGTCCTGCAGCGGTTCCGGGGCGAACTGACCCTGCTCGGCGGTCGCGGCGACGGGGCTGGTGGCAGCGACTACAGCGGCGACTCCGGCCGGGGCGATGACGCCGGTGGCGGCCGCGCCCCCAGGGACGGCTCGCCCGACCTGGACGACGAGATTCCGTTCTAGCGTATGGGCCACCGGGCCCGGCTTCAACCGGGCCCTGCCCCTTCCATCCCCCGCACCCGAGAGGATCCCCGCAATGGACCGACTTCCCAACCGTGCGCCCAACCTCGCGCGCCTGTACCGCACGCTCGCGCACCTTGGAGTCAGGCGAGTCGACATGCGTTTCGACGACCGCGGTGCCGTCGACACCGTGGCCGTCGTGACCGGCTCGCTGCAGACTACCGTAAGCGAGCCGGACCTCCCCGGCATCTTCGACGGGGCAAAGGTCCTGCTGGTCGACGATCGCGGCGAGACCCTGGATGTGACCGTGGCCGAGGCGGTCGTCGCGGCCGCGCGCGGCGCCGACGTCGCCGGCAGCACCGTCACGCTCGACATTCGCCGGCACGAGATCACGCGCGCCACTCCGGTCAGGTTCGTGGATCCCGGCACCTTCCTCGCTTCGGTCCACTGAAGCGGGTCATCGGCCGACACCGAGGGTGCCCGCCATTCGGCGGGCGCCCTTTGGCCCTGCGTACCGTCCTCCAGCTCCGAAGGAGATCGACATGCGGATCCTGCCATCGGCCTACCGCAACCGGACCCAGCACTTCGTCAACCTGAACGCCCACCGGCCTGGCCAGGCCGCCGCCCGCGTCGGCGACGTCTGGAAGATCGACGGCGACATCTACGATCACTTCCTCGAGATCCTCCCGCCGCTCGACTTGCGTGGGTCGAGCTTCCTGGTGTCCGAGGCGCTCGCGGCGGACATTCACTCCGCCTACTTCGCCTGCGACGGAGCCATGTATTCCGGATTCGTCCGGCGCTCGACGGCGCAGGAGCAGATCCGAGCGATGTGCGCGTATGCGCGGAACGGCCCGCGTCCTGATACGACAGGAAAGGGATGAACTGGTGTCGTTGCGCACTATATCAGGAGTGATATAATGCCCATTCGGAAGAAGCTGGTGTTCGTCGGCGACTCCAAGCGGCGGTACGACGCCTTCCCGGAACACGTCCAGGACGTGGCCGGATACGAGCTGTACCGCCTGCAGATCGGCCGGCAGCCCGCCGACTTCAAGCCGATGCCGTCGATCGGCTCCGGCGTCGAGGAGTTGCGGATCCGCGATCACCAGAACAACGCCTACCGGGTCATCTACATCGCCCGGCTCGAGGACGCTGTCTACGTGCTGCACACCTTCCAGAAAAAGACGCAGCGCACGGACCGCCGGGAATCGACCTCGCCAGGCAGCGCCTGCGGGACCTCCTGAAGGAGCACTGAGCTATGGAACAGCACACCTTCGAAACCGCGTTCCACGCCACCGCGAAGAGCCCGGCGGAGGCAGCCCGCAAGGTGGCCCGTGCGGAGCTGATGACGCAGATCGAGGACATCATCCGTGAGAACCGGTGGACGCAGGCAGAGGCCGCGCGGCGCTGTGGCGTGACCCAGCCGCGCATCAACCTCTTGCTTGCCCACCGGTTCGACAAGTTCTCGCTGGATTCCCTGTTCCGGATGGCCGTCAACCTCGGCCGGAGAATTCAGATCACTCTCAGCGAAGAGAAAGAAGCCGCCTGACGCCGCTCCGCGGCGCAGCCGGCCGCCGCTACGCGGCTCCTTCCTGCACCAGGTCCCGGCACTCCTGCATTGCCAGACCGCAACGTCAGCTCTGTCTCCTGATCGTAGGGGAGGGTAGGGCGATCCCTTCGGGCCAGGCTCTACTCCGCGCGCGATGCGCGCTCCACCGAGCCCCGCAGAGCGGGTCTCGGCCCTGTGGGTAACGATCCTTATCGCATAGGGCCGCATGGCGGCCAGTTCGTTCGGCGCCGCGGCGCGGGGTGGTACCCGCGCCGGGCAGGTTCGATGGAAGCGCGCGCCTTTGGCGCGCGTGGCTTTTTGCGTGGAAGGGGGACACCCCCTTCGGGCTCGTCAAGGGGCAAGCGCCGGCTGCGCCGTCGTCGCATCGGCGCGACCGTGGCTCAGTCGGGCTGCGCCCTCCCTGCGCCCGCACCACTCGCACCGATCCGACCCCTCTGACGGCCCTGGCCCCCGGCGAAGAGGCTTCGCCCCTTCGCTTCCGAAAAAGTGCATGGGCACTTTCTCGAAAGCAAAGAGCTCGCTCTATTTTGGAAAGTAAAGGAACCTGACAATGGCTTTTCTCTCTGACGACAACCACGCTCTGTCTTCCGAGGACTTCGACACCGCCACCATGGCCGCCGCCGAAGCCGCCGAAGTCACGGGCCAGCGGATCGATCCGGACGACTTCAGCAACCTGGAAGCGCCGGACGCCGATGCGGCCGGGCATTTCCTCCCGGACGTGTTCGCGACCCTGGTCGAGAACTTCGGGCATACCACCCTGGGCTTGCGGCTTCCGGGCATCATGCAGCGGCTTATGACCGCCGTGCAGCGAGAGCTTGAGGCGGTCGACCGGGAGCTCTACAGCGCCCAGAGCAACATTCGAGACTTGGACGGCGCCGCCGCCGTGTCCGAGGTCGCCGGTCAGGAATACGAGGAGGCGCTGGGTCGCGCCCAGCTGCTGGACCCGATCCGCGACGCCCTGGACGCGATGGTTGATGGTGGCGCGGCGTTCTACGGCCGGGCGACCGGTCGCGCGTGGCTTCCGCACGGCCGCTCGACCATGCCGACCATGCGGGACACCGCCGTTGCCGTCGAGGCGCGCGACTACCTGCGGGCGATCGAGAACAAGAAGGCCGACGCCTGGGCAAACGCCCGTCAGCAGATCGCCGGCCGGCCGGTGGTGTACTTCGCCGGTGCACGCACCCACAACGACCACGTCGCCATCTGGGCGTTGCTGGACACCGTCAAGCAGCGCAAGGCGGATTTCGTGCTCGGCGTTGGCGGCGACCGGGAAGGCGCCGAGGCGATCGCCGAGGCTTGGGCCCGGGCCCGCAATGTGCCGGTGATCCGGTTCCGTCCGGAGTTTGGCAAGCACTCGAACGCGGCCGCTCCCTTCAAGCGCAATGACGCGGTGCTTGGCTTCAATCCGCAGCTCGTCATCGTCGCGATGCAGGGAGAGCGCTG
>Ga0070728_10003316_pt1 | contig 17928 bp, 12 predicted proteins | sample tdDd471_FD_66723 | JGI IMG/M metagenome (GOLD analysis project Ga0070728, IMG submission 66723) | Marine sediment microbial communities from the Atlantic coast under amendment with organic carbon and nitrate - tdDd47.1 | ecosystem: Environmental > Aquatic > Marine > Coastal > Sediment | place... | reverse complement strand
GCACGACGCCACAGACGCCCTGCGTGCCCTCGCCGACGGCGCCCGCGAGCCGTATCGCGCCGTTCTGCGCGACGCGCGCCAGCGGTTCCGCGACACCCTCGCGGCGACCGAGGCCCGCATCGCCGGCGAACCCCTCGACCCGGCGTGGCGCCCCTGGGATCGCGCCGGTGAACTGGCCGAGGTCCTCGATGCGTGTGACGCGTCCCTGCGCGCCACGGGCAACGAGCGCATCGCCGACGGGCGGCTGCTCGATCTGCGGCGCCGCCTCGGCGTGTTCGGGCTCACCCTCGTGCGCCTCGACCTGCGGCAGGAGTCCACGCGCCACACGGACGCCCTGTCGGAGATCACCCGCGCGCTCGGGGTGACCGACTACGCCACCCTCGACGAGGCCGGGCGCCTTGAGTTCCTGCGCACCGAGCTGGCAAACCCGCGCCCGCTCGTGCCGCACGGCTTCGCGCCGTCCGACGCCGTCCGCGAAGTGCTCGACACGTTCGAGGTCGCCGCCGAGCTCGGCACCGAGGTCCTCGGCGCCTACGTGATCTCGATGGCCCGCACCGCGAGCGACGTGCTCGCGGTCGAGCTGCTGCAGCGCGAAGCCGGCGTGAACCCGCGACTGCGGGTCGTGCCGCTCTTCGAGACCGAAGCCGACCTGCTCGCCGCCGGCACCGAGCTGGCGTCCCTCTTCTCGGTCGACGCCTACCGGTCGGTGATCGGCGACCGGCAGGAGGTCATGATCGGGTACTCGGACTCGGCGAAGGACGCCGGTCGCCTCGCCTCGGCGTGGCGCCTCTATGTGGCGCAGGAGCGCATCGCTGACGTCTGCCGCGAGCACGGCGTGCGACCGACGCTTTTTCACGGTCGCGGCGGCACCGTCGGACGCGGGGGCGGGCCCACGTGGCTCGCGATCCGCTCACAGCCGCCGGGCTCGATCGACGGCACCCTGCGCGTCACCGAACAGGGCGAGATGATCGAGACGAAGTTCGGCGTCCCCGGAATCGCCGAACGCACCCTCGAGATCTACCTCACGGCGACCCTCGAAGCCGGGCTCGGCGAGCGCCCCGAAGAGCCCACCGCCTGGCGGGAGCTCATGGACCAGATGGCGACGGACGCTGCGGCGGCGTACCGGGCCATCGTGCGCGAACATCCGGACTTCGTGCCGTACTTTCGCGCGGCCACACCGGAGGTCGAGCTCGGCCACCTCAACGTCGGCAGCCGCCCCGCGCGCCGCAAGAAAGGCGGCGGGGTCGAGTCGCTGCGGGCGATCCCGTGGGTGTTCGCGTGGACCCAGACGCGGCTCATGCTCCCGTCGTGGCTCGGCACGGGCGCGGCGCTGCAGCGCGCGTTCGACGCCGGGCACACCGAGACCCTGCGCGAGATGTACGCGTCGTGGCGGTTCTTCCGCTCGACGATCGATCTCGTGCAGATGGTCGTCGCCAAGGCCGACCCGGTCATCGCCGGGTTCTACGACGACGCCCTCGTGCCGGAGTCGCTGCGCCCCCTCGGTGCACAGCTGCGTGACGCCCTCGCCGAGACGCGCGCCGCGCTGCTGACGGTCACGGGCACGGACGCCCTGCTCGACGACAACCCGGTGCTGCGGCGCTCGATCGCCGTGCGCAATCCGTACGTCGACCCGATCAACCTCGTGCAGGTCGAGCTGCTGCGGCGCCTGCGCGAGAACCCCGACGACGCCGGCGTGCTCGACGCGCTGCTCGTGACGATCAACGGCGTGGCCGCAGGCATGCGGAACACCGGCTGATCCCGCCGCATCCGTTGACAGTCCGGGGGGGCGCGCACAGGCTCCGCGCGGATCAACCGCGGGCCAGCAGGCCCGGATCATGCGCGGGCCAGCAGGCCCGAATCATTCGCGGGCCAGCAGGCCCGACCGACAGACGACAGCATCCCCACACAGAGGCGGCGATGAGCATTCGGATCGAACGCGACACCATGGGCGAGGTCGAGGTCCCCAACGAGCGGTACTGGGGGGCCCAGACCCAGCGCTCGCTGAAGAACTTCAAGATCGGCGACCGCCGGTTCACCCGCCCGATGATCCGCGCGTTCGGCATCCTGAAGTCGGCCGCCGCCTCGGTGAACGAGGACCTCGGGCTGCTCGCCAGCGAGAAGGCGGACCTGATCCGTCGCGCGGCGCAGGACGTCATCGACGGCAAGCTCGACGACGAGTTCCCGCTCGTCGTCTACCAGACCGGTAGCGGCACGCAGACGAACATGAACTCGAACGAGGTCATCGCGAACCGCGCGATCGAGCTCGCCGGCGGGTCGATGGGCACCAAGACGCCCATCCACCCCAACGACGATGTGAACAAGAGCCAGTCGTCGAACGACACCTTCCCGACCGCGATGCACATCGCCGCCGTCGAGGAGATCACCGGCACGCTGCTGCCGTCGCTGCGCGCCCTGCGCGACACGCTCGACGAGAAGGCGAAGGCCTACGCCGAGGTCGTGAAGATCGGCCGCACGCACCTGCAGGACGCGACGCCACTGACCGTCGGCCAGGAGATGAGCGGCTGGGTCTCGCAGCTCGACCACGGCATCGCCCGCGTCGAAGCCACCCTGCCGCACCTGCTCGAGCTCGCCCTCGGCGGCACGGCGGTCGGCACCGGGCTCAACACCCACCCCGAGTACGCCGAGCGCGTCGCGTCGAAGATCGCCGAGCTGACGGGCCAGCCGTTTGTCACGGCGCCGAACAAGTTCGAAGCGCTCGCCGCGCACGACGCGGTCGCGTTCGCCAGCGGCGCCGTGCGCGTCGTCGCCGGCTCGCTCATGAAGATCGCCAATGACGTGCGGTGGCTCGCGTCCGGGCCCCGCAGCGGTCTCGGCGAGCTCGTGATCCCGGCGAACGAGCCCGGCAGCTCGATCATGCCCGGCAAGGTGAACCCGACGCAGTCCGAGGCGCTAACGATGGTCGTCGCCCAGGTGTACGGCAACGACGCGGCGGTCGCCTTCGCCGCCAGCCAGGGCAACTTCGAGCTCAACGTGTTCAAGCCGGTCATGATCCACAACCTGCTCGAGTCCGTGCGGCTCGTGGCGGACGGCGCCGACAGCTTCAACCGCAACTGCGCCGTCGGCATCGAGCCCGACACGACGCGCATCGACGAGCTGGTGAACCGCTCGCTGATGCTCGTCACCGCGCTCAACACGAAGATCGGCTACGACAAGGCGGCGAAGATCGCGAAGACCGCGTACGAGAAGGGCCAGACCCTCAAGGACACGGCGGTCGAGCTCGGCTACCTCACCGCCGACGAGTTCGACGCGTGGGTGAAGCCCGGCGAGATGGTCGGCCCGAACCTCGGCTGATCCCCGGCGGGCGCCAGACGGCGCATCGCCCTCGCATCCGCGAGCCACGACGCGCGTCCGACCCCGGGCGCGCGTCGTCGCGTTCACATCCCGACGCGGCCAGGACCCGGCACGCGGCGTGCATGGTGCGTGTGCATCTGTCACGCTCGCTCCATCGCCTGCCCCGGATGCCGCCATGCCTCACCGTCTGGTCGTCCTCGCTCTCGCCCTCGCGACGCTCGCCTCGGCGTGCGCCGCGACGACGCCGATCCGTCGCACCGCGATGATCCCCCAGCCGACGTTGCCCACGCGCACGGGGCCGCCGCTGTCGGCCGGCGAGGTCACCGTGACCGGCGAAGTCTACGGGCAGATCGGCCAGCTCGGGCTCGACGAGCTCTACCTCTTCGACGCCGCCGGACGTGCGGGCGACCCGGGCGTCCTCGTGCCTCGGGCCAGCGTGAGCGGCAGCGTCTACGGCGCCTTTGCCGACTTCGTCGAGTTCGGCGGCCACGTGAAAGCCGGCTTCGGCGGCACCGCCGAACCGAACCTCGTGGGGGTGCTGGACTTCCCCGAGCGAAACCCGGACGTCATCGGCGGCGGGCCGGGCATCCGGTTCAACGGCCGCATCCCGAACTCCCCCGTGACCCTGTCGCTGCTCTCGGAGTTCACGTTCACCCGCATCCAGCAGGTCCGGTACCTGTGCAGCGACCCGTGCACCGGCGACGAGGACTACGCCTTCGACGGCTACGACGTCGAGACGCGCGTGCTGCCGTCGATCGCGCTGGCCCCGACGGTCGCCCTGCCCCACGACCTGCACGTCACGGTGAGCGGCGGCGTGCAGAGCAACGTGCGCAACATCGGCTTCGATCCGCAGGAGTGGCGCCGCACCCGCGACACCCTGTCGAACTTCGCCGTCGGCCTGCTGGGCATGGGCATCGACTGGCGCATGAAGCCGATCACCGCCGGGCTCCACTTCGTGTACCCGATGTCGACCCAGCCCCGGATCGACTTCAACCCGACGCTGACCTTCCGCCTCGGCGTCGTGTTCGGCGGCGACGGGCGCGACGCCGGGATCTCGCTGGAGTAGGCGTGCCCCACACCGGGGCGTGGATGCCGCGATCCGGTTGCGCCGGTACGTCAGCCGCTGCACCCTCGATGCATGCGCGACCTCGCCGACCGGCCCTCGTCGCGAGACCGATCGGGGGACCATCGGGGGCCATCGCCCACCAGGGACACACATGCCCGCAGACCACCGCCGTGAAGGCTACTCGACCGTCAGCCCCTACCTGATCGCCGACGACCCCGCCGCCATCCTGCGCTTTCTCGAGGCGACCTGCGACGCGCGGGTCATCGACCGAACGGACGACGGCGAGCGCATCCGCCACCTCGCGCTCGCGATCGGCGACGACGGGGTCATCATGGTCGGCGGGGCCGCCGAGGAGTGGCCCGCCACCTCGACGCTCGTGCACATCTACGTGCCGGACTGCGACGCAGCGTACGCCAGCGCCCTCGAAGCCGGGGCGACCGCGATCATGCCACCGAGCGCGCAGGACTACGGCGACCGCGCCGCAGGTGTGCGGGGCCCTCAGGGCAACACCTGGTGGTTCGCGACGGCCGCAGCGGCCGGCTGACCGGCCACGAAGCGCGGCGCGGCGCCGTGCGGCCCGGTGATCCCGGGCCACGCCGCCGCCGCGCCGTGTGCGATCGCTCGATCGAGTCGGTCAGACCTTCGGCCCACCCGCGAGGATCTCGTCGTTCGCCTTGTCCGCGTACGCCGAGAAGTTGTCCTTGAACAGACCGGCGAGCTTCGCCGCGGTCGTGTCGTACGCGTCCTTGTCCGCCCACGTGTTGCGCGGCGTGAGGATCTCGCTCGGCACGCCGGGGCACGACTCGGGGATCCCGAGGCCGAACACCGGGTCCGCCGTGACCGGCACGTCGGCGAGGGCGCCATTGTTGATCGCGTCGATGATCGCCCGCGTGTGCTTCAGGCTCATCCGGTGCCCCGTGCCGAACGGGCCGGCCGTCCAACCGGTATTCACCAGCCACACGTTCGCGCCGTGCTTCTGGATCTTGTCGGCGAGCATCTCGGCGTACCGCGTCGGGTGCCACACGAGGAAGGGCGCGCCGAAGCAGGCGCTGAACGTCGCCTGCGGCTCCGTCACGCCCATCTCGGTACCGGCGACCTTCGCGGTGTAGCCGCTGATGAAGTGGTACATCGCCTGTCCCGGGGTCAGGCGGCTGACCGGGGGCAGCACACCGAACGCGTCCGCCGTCAGAAAGACGACGTTCTTCGGGTGACCGCCGACGCAGGGGATCTTCGCGTTGTCGATGAACTCGATCGGGTACGACCCGCGCGTGTTCTGGGTGATCGACACGTCGTGGAAGTCGACGACGCGGGTCTCCTCGTCGTAGACGACGTTCTCCATCACCGTGCCGAACCGCAGGGCGCCGTAGATCTCCGGCTCCTTCTCGGCCGACAGGTCGATCATCTTGGCGTAGCAGCCGCCCTCGATGTTGAAGACGCCGTCGTTCGACCAGCAGTGCTCGTCGTCCCCGATGAGGTGGCGGCTCGAGTCCGCCGACAGCGTCGTCTTGCCCGTGCCCGACAGGCCGAAGAAGACCGACACGTTGCCGTCGTCGCCCTCGTTCGCCGAGCAGTGCATCGAAAGCACGTCGCTCTTCGGCATGAGGTAGTGCATGACCGTGAACACGCCCTTCTTCATCTCGCCGGCGTACTCGGTGCCGAGGATGACGAATTCGTGGCGGCCCAGGTGCAGGTCGACGCTCGTCTTCGAGGTCATACCCGTCGTGTGGCGGTTCGCCGGGAACTGGCCCGCGTTGAAGATCACGTAGTCCGGCTCACCGAAGTCCGCGAGCTCCTCCTCCGTCGGGCGGATCAGCATGTTGCGCATGAACAGGCCGTGGTACGCCCGCGTCGTAATCACGCGCACCTTGATCCGGTACTTCGGGTCCCAGCCGCCGAAGCCGTCGACGATGAACAGCTGCTCCTGCGTGTTCAGGTAGTCGATCGCTCGCTCGCGGTTGATCTCGTACGAGGTCTCGTCGAGCGGGATGTTGACGTCCCCCCACCAGACCTCGTTCTCGCTGCCGGGCTCACGAACGATGCGCTTGTCCTTCGGGCTGCGGCCCGTCTTCTCGCCGGACATCGCGACGAGGGCTCCATTGGCGAGGATCGCCGAGCCCTTCTCGTTCTTGAGCGCCTCTTCGTACAGCCGCGCCGGGATCGCGTTCCGAATCACCTTGTCGACATAGATCCCGTACTGCTCGAGCAGTTTGGCGTCGTCTGCCATCTCGATCCTCGCTGGCCGGGTCGGGGCGAAGCCCGACGTTCGTCGTGAGTCCATCGCGTCGTGACATCGCACGACGCAGCGCGTGCAGATCGGCTAGCCGACCCACCCTGTTCTGTCCATGAGGAGACTTCCGCACCCCGGGCTCGGGCGCAACGGTTCGCAACGGCGCGCCGCGTCGTGGCACCGCAACGTCACCGTTCGGGCGCCGTCACTCGTGCGTCGGCGTAGGCTTCGTACCCAGCATCTCGCGCATCTGGTTCGCCGCGACGTGCCCGAAGAGCCGGTCGCCGCCATCGACCTGCAGGGTCGTGCCGGTGACGAACCCCGCCGCCGGTGAGAGCAGAAAGAGCACCGCCGCAGCGACCTCGCGGGGCGTACCGAGGCGCCCGGCGGGGATGTACGCCGTCGAGTCGAAGAAGAACTTCCGGTGCTCTTCGCTGTAGTTGTCGATCCCGCTCGACAGGATCACCCCGGGCGCTACCGCGTTCACCCGGATCCCGGCCTGCGCCCACTCGAACGCGAGGGTGCGCGTCAGGTTCTCGACGCCCGCCCGAGCGGCGCCGGTATGCGCCATCATCGGGAATCCATTGAACATCTGGGCGATGATGTTGACGATCGAGCCGCCACCGCCGGGCACGAGCGCCCGCTGGGCGACCGCCTGCGACATGCGAAACGTGCCGGTGAGGTTCGTCTCGATCACCGCGTCCCATCCACGGCGCGAGATCATCATCGCCGGCGACGGGAACTGCCCGCCGCCGTTGTTCACCAGATGATCGATGCGCCCGAACCGCTCGAGGGTCGCGTCCACCGCGGCCTCGATCGACGCGTCCTCGCGGATGTTGCACGTGTGCCAGAACACCTCGCCCGAGCCCTCGATCGCCTCGAGCCGCTCGGCGCCCTCACGGAGCCGATCCTCGGACCGGCTGCCGATCGCGACGTTTGCACCGAGCATGCGGAGCTCGGCCGCGATCGCGAACCCGATGCCGGAGCCACCGCCGGTCACGAACACGGTCTGGCCGTCGAAGAGGCCGGGCGAGAAGATCGAAGGATCACGCATGGGCGAGCCGGGGGTCAGGAGCCGTCGCGCACGGCGCGCCAGCTGCGGTGAATGCGTCGGTTGCGGAAGTCGAACGGCACGGTCGTGTCGCTCGTCTCGGTCACGTCAAATCCCTCGAACGCGCGCGGGTCGAGGCGGAACTTCCGAAAGTTCGTCGAGAACCAGAGGGTGCCCCCCGGGCGCAGGCGCGCGCGCACTGCCCGGATCATCGGGACGTGGTCGCGCTGTACGTCGAACACGTCCTGCATGCGCTTCGAGTTCGAGAAGGTCGGCGGGTCGAGCACGACGAGGTCGAAGCCCGGCGAGAGCGTCGCAGGGTCGTCGAGCCACGCCATCGCGTCGGCGCGGACGAACCGGTGCGGCGGCCCGGCATCGAGGTCGTTCAGCGCGAAGTTGCGCCGCGCGACGTCCAGCCAGGTCATCGACAGGTCGACCGTCGTCACCGACCGCGCGCCGCCCGCCGCGGCGTACACGCTGAACGCGCCGGTGTAGGCGAAGAGGTTGAGCACGTCGCGCCCCTCGGCTGCCTCGCGCACGGCGGCGCGGGCGACCCGGTGATCGAGAAAGAGCCCGGTGTCGAGGTAGTCCGACATGTTCACCTCGAACTTCAGCCCCTGCTCGCGCACGACGAAGGTCGCGCCGGACCGGGCGAAGCGCTCGTACTGCTCCGCCCCGCGCTGCCGCGCACGCCGCTTCATCCAGACGTCGTCCGGCGACACACCGAGCGCTTCGGCGGCGGCGTCCCCCATCGCATCGAGCCACGCATCGTGCTCGTCCGGCGAACGGTCGTGCGGGCGCACGTACTCGGCGATGTGCAGGCGGCCCTCGTACACGTCCACCGCGAACGGCAGCTCGGGGATGTCGCGGTCGTACACCCGGAAGCAGGTCACGTCGTTGCGACGCGCCTCGCGAGCGACCACGCGGTGTCGCTTGCGCAGGCGGTTGCCGAACATTTCGGCCTGGCTACGGGTCTGGGCGTCGAGTTCGCGCGGTTCGGGCACGGGCAGGTCGGGCGACATGGGGATGCGACGCGGGCGTCGCGGGCGGGTGGTTGACGCGAGGGCGTCTCGTTCACAGCCTCAAGCGAGTCGAGCTGTGGGCACGAGGCACATGATGGCACCGGTCGAGGCGATCACGGAAGGCATCCGCGTAGAGGTCGCGTCGACGTACCGCCCCGAGCGGTCGTCGCCGATCGGCGGACGCTGGTTCTTCACGTACACCGTGCGCATCGCGAACGAGGGGGACGCGGCGGCGACGCTGCGCACCCGACAGTGGCACATCGTGAACGCGAACGGGCACCGCCACGAGGTCGAGGGGCGCGGGGTCGTCGGGCGCGAGCCCCGCATCGAGCCCGGCGAGCACTACACCTACACGAGCGCGTGCCCCCTCGACACGCCGTTCGGCTCGATGTCCGGCACGTACCGACTCGAGAAGGACGACGGCAGCACGATCGACGCAGAGATCCCCCGCTTCGTGCTCGCGGCGCCGCACTCGATCCACTGACGCGCGGGGCGAGCGCCCCGCCCGCGTGAGCCGTCGGGCGAGCCACGAACGACGACGCCCGGTGACCGAGAAGGCCACCGGGCGCGGTCGTTCGATGCGCGGCGTCAGTCCGAGCCGATGCTCGCCTGCGAGGGCACCCCGCCGAACGCGGCTTCCATCAGGACGCCGTGCTCGAGCCGGTGCGCGGCCCCCGAACCCGTGGCCGGGCTCGCGCTCTCGGCGCGCGCGACACACTGGATGGGCAGCTCGTTGCCGAACATCGCCTGGAAGCGCGCCTTGATGAAGTACCAGGCGCCCATGTTCCACGGCTCGTCCTGCACCCATACGAGCTCGGTGCCCGGCTGGTACTGCGAGAGCACCGAGGCGATGCGGTCCGCGTCGAGGGGGTAGAGCTGCTCGAGACGCACGATGTGCACGTCGTTCGCCTCGCGCTTCTCCCGCTCCTGCTCGAGGTCGTAGTACACGCGCCCCGAGCAGAGCAGGACGCGCCGCACGTTCGACGCGGGCACGCCCGCCTGGTCCTCGATGACGGTCTGGAACGACCCGGTCGTCAGGTCCGAGACGCGGCTGACGCAGCGCTTGTGGCGCAGCAGCGACTTCGGCGACATCACGACCAGCGGCTTGCGCCACCGGGTGAGCGCCTGCCGTCGCAGCAGGTGGAAGATCTGCGCCGGCGTGGTGCAGTCGCACACCTGCATGTTGTCTTCGGCGCACAGCTGCAAGAAGCGGCCGAGGCGCGCGTAGGAGTGCTCGGGGCCCATGCCCTCGAACCCGTGCGGCAACAGCATCGTGAGGCCCGTGAGGCGCCCCCACTTGTCCTCACCGCTCGAGATGAACTGGTCGATGATGACCTGGGCGCCGTTGGCGAAGTCGCCGAACTGGGCCTCCCAGATGACCAGCGCGTCCGGCGCGCCGAGGCTGTAGCCGTACTCGAAGCCGAGGCACGAAGCCTCGCTCAGCGGGCTGTCCCACGCCTCGAACGAGCCGCCGTTCGTCGCGACGCTGTCGATCGTGGTGTACCGCTCACCGCTGGGGCCATCGACGATGTACGCGTGGCGGTGGCTGAACGTCCCGCGGCGGGCGTCCTGACCGGTGAGGCGGACCCTGCGACCCTCGTTCACCAGCGAGGCGAACGCGAGCATCTCGGCGCCGCCCCAGTCGAGGGTCTGCCCCTCGTCGAGCATCTTCGCCCGGCGGTCGTACACACGCGCGACCTTCGGGTGCGGCTGCGGGATCCTGTCGAGGTCCGTGAGGATATCGAGCATCGACGACAAGCGGTCCGCCGGCACGGCGGTCTGGACCTCGTCGTTCGGACGCCAGTCCCCGCCGTAGTAGCCGCGCCACTCCTCGTCCTCGAGGTCCGGCACCGTGTTCTCGGTGTGGGCCTTCGACTCCTGGAGCGCGTCCATCATCTCGTTGCGCTGCCGCTCGAGGAGCTTCTCGTCGTCCTCGGACGTCCAGTCACCGGCGTCGATGAGCTGCTGCGCCCACTTGTCGCGGATGCGCTGGTGCGCGTCGATGGCGCGGTACATCTCGGGCTGCGTGAACCGCGGCTCGTCGCCCTCGTTGTGGCCGTACCGGCGGTACCCGACGAGGTCGATGCACACGTCGCGGCGGAATCGCTGGCGGTACTCCGACGCGAGCCAGGCCACCCACATCACCGCCTCGATGTCGTCGGCGCAGACGTGGAACACGGGCACGCGCATGAAGCGCACGAGGTCGCTGGCGTACCGGCTCGACCGCGAGTCGCTCGGCGACGTCGTGAAGCCGACCTGGTTGTTCGCGACGATGTGGACCGTGCCACCGGTGCGGTAGCCCTCGAGCTCGGCGAGGTTCAGGGTCTCGGCGACGATGCCCTGGCCCATGAACGCCGCGTCGCCGTGAATCATCACGGGCAGCACCGAGATGCCGGTGTCGTCGCCGCGCTCGTCGAGCCGCGCGCGCGCACGACCGACCACGACCGGGTCGACGAACTCGAGGTGGCTCGGGTTGAACGCGAGCGACACATCGACGCGGTTGCCGCCGGGGGTCGCATGCTCCGTCGACCACCCGAGGTGGTACTTCACGTCGCCGCGACCGACGAGGGACTGGCTGTCCTGGTCGTTGAACGCCGTGAACAGCTGCCGCAGCGACTTGTGCAGCAGGTTCACCAGCACGTTCAGGCGACCGCGGTGCGCCATCCCGAGGAACACGTCACGGACCCCGGCGTCGCCGGACCGGTCGATGATGTGATGCAGCATCGGGATGAGGGCCTCGAGACCCTCCAGCGAGAACCGCTTCGCGCCGACGTACTGGCTGTGCAGAAAGCGCTCGAGCTCCTGCGCGTCCGTGAGGCGCTGCAGGGCCCAGAGCTTCTGCTCACGCGTCAGCGACGGGCGCGAGGCGCGGCCCTCGATCTGCTCGAGCAGCCACTGCCGCTCGTCGGTGTCCTCGACCTGCATCACCTCGTAGCCCACCGAGCCGCAGTACGTGCGGCGCAGGTGATCCGAGATGTGACGCGGGGTGGCGAGGGGGATGCCGGGGATGTCCGTCATCACCTCGACGTCGAGATCGTCCGCGCCGATGCCGAAGTGCTCGCACTCCAGCTCGGTCGGCGGCTCGTTCGTCAGCTGCAGCGGGTCGATCGACGCGTAGTAGTGCCCCCGCGACCGATAGGCGGCCGCCATGCGGGACATCTTCCACGCGAGCTCGACACCGCGCGCGGCGGCCGAGCCATCCGAAGGCGGCCGCGTGGCCTCCTTCAGCTGATCGACTGCTTCGCTCGGCAGCGACGCAAAGTAGTCCTGCCAGCGCGCGTCGACCGACGCAGGGCTTGCAGCGTACCGACGGTACTGATCTTCGACGAGTTGGCGGTCGGGACCGAAGTCGTAGCTCATCGCTCCGCTCGGGATTCCAGAGTCGTTCGGGAGAGGTCCGCGGCGGCGGCAGCTGCCCTCGAGATTGCGACGTGTTCAGGGTCGTCGGGCGCGTGCACGTTCGGACGGGACCGGTCGAAGCCATGGTGGCGTTGCGCCAGCACACCGACTGGCGTCCGTGCATGCTGGACAGCTTGACGCGGGACGTCAAGGGGCCCAGGGCTCCCGTCGGTCGTCGCGCCCCGGCGACCGCGAACCCCGGCGTCCGTCCATGGCGATCTCGGCTCTCACCCTCACCGTCATCCTCGGCAGCAGCCTCGCGTGGGCGGGCTTCGACGCGACCCGAAAGCGCCTGACCGGCGTGCTCGATCCGATGCCCCTCGTCGTCTGGCTCATGGTCGGCCAGCTCGTGCCGTTCGGGATCTGGATGGCCGTCGACGGCGCCCCCCTGCCCGGGCCCGACTACCTCGCGCCCGCCGCCGCGACGGTGGCGTTGAACGTCGTGGCCAACGTGGCGTTCCTCACCGCCGTGCAGAAGTCGCCGCTGAGCGTGACGATCCCGCTCCTCTCGCTCACGCCGGTGTTCTCGGCCGTGGTCGGCGTCGTGCTGCTCGGCGAATCCCCGACGCTGCAGCAGACCGTCGGCCTCGTGGCGATCGTCCTCGGCGCGCTCGGCCTCCAGGCCCCCGAGGGCGAGGGGCCGCTTGCCCTGCTGCGCGCGTGGCGTCGCGAGCCCGGCGCGCCGTGGATGGCGCTGGTCGCCGTGCTCTGGTCCGCATCGGCGGTGCTCGACAAGGCCGCCACCGCCGCGAGTACGGAGTCGGTGCACGGGTTCGTCCTCTGCGCCGGGATCGCGCTCTCGCTGCTCGTCTGGCTCGGGGCCCGCAAGCGGCTGGGCGAGCTGAAGGCCATCCGACGCGCCCCGGGGCTGTGGGTCGCCGCGACGGCCTGCGGCACCGCTGCGCTCGCCCTGCAGCTCGTCGCGTTTCAGTGGACGCTGGTCAGCCTCGTCGAGGCCATCAAGCGTGCCGTCGGCATGACGATGGCCCTCGTCATCGGTCGGCTGGCGTTCGACGAACGCATCCCGCCGCGGCGCATCGTGGCCGTCGGGGTCATGATCGTCGGTGGCGCCCTGCTCGTAGGGGCGTGAGACCGCGCACGCACGCCGAAGGCGTGTCTGGCGCACGGTGCTTCGTCGTGAGAGGCGCAAAAACCAGCGAACGCGCCCGCAGCGCGGACGCGTTCGGTCACTCGACCCGCAGGGGGATCAGAGCGGCTGGCAGATGCCGGTCGGGTCCTCGTCGGACACGAGCGGGCAGATCAGGCGGCAGTCGACCGGCTGGTCCTGACCGATGAAGCACTGGTCGGTGACCGTGTTCGAGTCGAACTCGTCGAACACCCGGCAGTTCGGGGTCGGGAACGCGGGGTCGATCGCCTCCGGCGGAACATCGAGCAGGCAGCCGAAGCAGAGCTCGATCGGGAAGACGAACTCGTTCGAGTCCACCTCACGACCGGCGCCGGTCACACCGAAGAACTTGATGCGCACGAGCATCGTCACCGAGCTCGACGACGCCTGCAGTAGCGGCGACGCGGCGAGCGCGTTGCCGATCGACGGCGTCACGACCTGCAGGCCGACGGCGGCTTCGTCTGCGGGGTTGATGCTGCCCGAGATCGGAATCTCGAAGTCCGACGGCAGCGGGACACCGAGCGCGGCGGGAGCGTCGAACTCCACGCGAGCACGGCGAAGCGTCACGGTGTTCGCTTCCCACTCGTTGCCTTCGAGGCCGCCACCGGCCGCACCACCGGCCGCACCGAACGACACGTCCTCGGACGGAACCATGCTGTTCCGCGCGAGCGGGAACATCACGTACTGGTTCGTCACGAAGAGGTCGAGCGTACCGCGCGACACGAAGACGTCCGCGGCCGTCGACGGCTCGCAGTCGTCGTCCGTCGACGCGTTCTGCAGGATGTAGATCTCAGGGGTGTCTTCCGCGCAGGCGGACAGAAGCCACGCCGCTGCGATCAGGCACCCGAAACGAAGAACATGTGCGCGCATCTGCGGCTCCAGGGTGACGACGGAGGTACGTCAGTCGGGGGCGGCTACGCGGTTGCGAGCCAGCCACGATCGAAGGTGCACGTATTCGACGTGCTGATCAAATATTTCGCCTGCTCTTCGGCCAAGAACGAGGCGCACCCCATCCCCGGACCGCTTCTTGTCGCGAAGCATCGGGTCGAGCCACTCGTCGATCGCCAGGTCCGGCGGCTCGACGGGCAATCCACAAGCCTCGACGATCGTTCGCATTTGCCGCTCGAACGAGGCGTCCGCGAACCCGAACGCCTCGGACGCGCGGGCGGCAAGGATCATGCCCGCAGCGACAGCCTCGCCGTGCGTCCACGTCCCGTATCCGGTCGACGTCTCGATGGCGTGACCGAAAGTGTGACCGAGATTGAGCAACCGACGCCGCCCGCCCTCGCGTTCGTCTTCGGTGACGATCCGTGCCTTGAGCCGTGCGGCGATGTCGACCCCACGCTCGAGCGCGTCGAGATCGCCGCCGGCCATGGCCGCCGCGTCCCGAGCGACCTGGTCGACCGCATCGGGGCCCTCGATCCACGCGGACTTGATGATCTCGGCCAGCCCGGATCGCCGTTCGCGCTCGCTCAGGGTCTGCAGGGTGTCGATCCACGCGACGACGGCTTCGGGCGCATGAAACGCGCCGACCAGGTTCTTGCCCTGGGGCACGTTGACCCCGGTCTTGCCACCGATCGCGGCGTCCGACATCGCGAGCACGGTCGTCGGCACCTGCACGAAGCGCACACCGCGCATCGCCGTCGCCGCCACGAATCCGGCGAGGTCGCCGGTCACACCGCCGCCGAGCGCGACGATCACGTCGCCGCGATCGAACGGCGCGTCGAAGAGGGCCGACCAGAGCGTGCGCGCCGTATCGAGCGACTTGCTCGCCTCACCCGCCGCGAAGGTGACGACACGGACGTCACGACCGGCGGTCGTACGCAGGGCCTCGGCGAGCGGGCCGGCGTACAGCGCGGCGACGGTGTCGTCGGAGACGACGACGAGCCGCCCGGTCGGCGCCGCAGCGTCGACAGCCGCGGCGATCCGCGTCGCCGAACCGCGCAGGACGTGGACCGGGTACGCACCGAGCGCGTGCTGCACGACGATGTCAGCCATCGAGCGCCCCCGCGATCTGCGCCACGACCGACGCCACCGGGGCGTCCGACGCGTTGAGGATCAGGTCCGCCGTCGACCACGCCGCCGCTCGGCGGGCGTTCAGCGCGGCGAGCCGCGCCCGCGGATCGGCGACCGCGAGCATCGGACGCGGCGTGGGGTCCGCCGTCGCCCGTTCGAGCGCCACATCGAGCGACACCTGCAGCCAGACCGTGAGCACGTCGTCGTGCGCACACCGCGCGCGGACGTCCGCGTTCTCGAACGCGCCGCCACCGAACGCGATCACCCGCGGCTCGGGGGCGGCCAGCTCGGCGAGGCAGACGTCGCGCTCGACGGCGCGAAACCCGGCCTCGCCGCGGTCTGCGAAAAGCGACGCGACCGAGGCGCCGGTGGCGCGCTCGATCGCGGTGTCGGTATCGACGAAGGGCATGTGCAGGTGCTGCGCGAGGGCTCGGCCGACCGTGGACTTGCCAGCCGCCATGGACCCCACGAGCACCACGCGGATCCCCGTCGTGGTGACCCCGGGGTGCGACATGGTCAGTCGTTGTCCTCGAGCATCTGGATGTCGCTGCTGTCGGTGAGCGTGTCGATCGACAGGTCGCGGTTCACGATGCGCGGCGTGATGAACACGAGCAGCTCGTTGCGGACATCCGTGCGGGACGAGTTGCGGAACAGCGGCCCGATGACCGGCAGGCTGCCGAAGAAGGGCACGCGGTCGGTCGAGAAACCGGTGTTGCGCTGGAAGATGCCACCGATGACCGTCGTGTCGCCGTCGCGGACGAGCAGCTGGGTCTGTGCCTCGCGGCGGATGATCGACGGGTCGCCGCGCGAGCCGGTGTTCTCGAAGTCGGGCTCGTTCTTCGACACCTGCACCTCGAGGAAGATGTTGCCGTCCGGCGTGACGCGCGGCGTGACGTTCAGCGTCAGCGAGGCGTCGAAGAACACCGTCTGCGCACCGGCGGCCGAGACCACCGACACCGGGATCGATACACCCGAGGTGATCGTGGCGGACTCGTTGTCGAGCGTCATGATGCGCGGCGCGGAGATGACCTTCGCCGAACCCTGCGTCTCGGCGGCCGACAGGCGGACGTTCAGGTTGAACGAGCCCGACAGGTTGCCGAACGTGAAGCCGATGGCACCACCGGTACCGGTACCGGCCGGCGCCGGCAGATTGACCGCGTAGTTCGGCTGCGCCGAGCCACCCGCGGTCGGCGTCTGGCCGTCCGTCGCGCCACCGGCGATGCCGATCGTCGACGGGAAGAGCAGACCGGTCGCGTTGCCCAGCGACTGGTCAGCGACGTAGTCACCACCCCACTGGATACCGAGCTGACGACGGAACTGGTCGTTCGTCTCGACGATGCGCGCCTCGATGAGAATCTGCGGCGTCTGGCTGTCGAGCTGCTGTACGAGCTCCTGCGCGGTCTCGAGGTGCGCGTTGATGTCGGTCACGACGAGCGTGTTGTTGCGCGAGTCGACAGCAACCGAGCCGCGCGACGAGAGCACGTTGCCCACGAGGTTGGAAAGCTCCTCGGCGCTGGCGTAGTTCACCGGCACGAGGCGCACCTGGAGCGGCTCGAGGCCGAAGGCGTCGGCCATGCGCTGCAGGTCACGCTCGTACTCCTCTTCGAACACGGACATCGGCGCGACGCGAATGATGTTGCCTTCCTGCTCCCAGCCGAGGCCGTTCGAGCGCAGGATGATGGACAGCGCCTCGTCGAGCGGCACGCTGCGCAGGCGCAGGGTGACGGTGCCATTCACGTCGTCGCTGGCGACCACGTTGATGTTGCCTTCGTCGGCGATGAGGCGCAGCACGTTCTGGATGTCGGCGTCGCGGAGGTCGATCGTGATGCGCTTGCGCGTCATCACCGGCCGCTGCTGGAACGGCGAGCTCGAGCCGCCGCCCGTCGTCATCGTGTAGGAACCGGGGCCGTAGCTCGTCAGGCCCGTCGACCAGGTGTCGGCGACCGGCGTCGGCGCGTTCGCAAGCGGCATCGCGCTCATCTCGTCCGCGGCAAGCGCCGAGGTCTCGGTGAACTCCCACACCAGCTGGCCGCCTTCCTGGCGAAGCAGCTCGGACGCGGCGTTCTGCAGGTCGGCGACGACGTGCACGGTGCCGTCCGCGTCGGCGTAGCTCGAGACGAAGGCGACCGGGCCGTCGAAGGCCTGCGTGTCGAGGGTGCGGCGCAGGGCGTCGGGCAGGACGGCGTCCGAGAAGGTGATCGCGGCGCGGCCGTCGGCCCACGGCGCCGAGGCGAACTCGACACCGGCGTCCACTTCGATGACGACGCGGTCGACACCATCGACGTGCTCGAAGCGGACGTCGCGGATCTCGTTGGACGTGGCCTCCCACCGCTGCTGCAGCTCTTCGACGGAGGTCGCACGCTGCACGGCCTGGTCACGCTCGGCGGTCAGGGCGTCGAGCTGTGCCTGCTGTGAGGCAATGACCTCGGCCTGCTCGGCGCGCGCGGCTTCGGCGGCGTCGAGTTCGGCGGTCAGCGCCTGCTGCTGCACGGCGAGGTCGTGCTGGGCCGACTGGGCGGCGCGCGCTTCGGCGCGGGCCTGCTCGAGTGCGCCGGCGTTCGCTTCGGCGATGGCGCGCATCGAGTCGAGCTCGCCCGCGAGGGCGTTCAGCTCGGACGTCGCGGCGTCGCGCTCGGCTTCGAGGGCTTCGGTGTTGGCGTTGGCGGTGCGAGCCGCCGCGATGCGGTCGTCGAGCTCGGCGCGCAGGCC
>Ga0070728_10003314_pt1 | contig 17931 bp, 17 predicted proteins | sample tdDd471_FD_66723 | JGI IMG/M metagenome (GOLD analysis project Ga0070728, IMG submission 66723) | Marine sediment microbial communities from the Atlantic coast under amendment with organic carbon and nitrate - tdDd47.1 | ecosystem: Environmental > Aquatic > Marine > Coastal > Sediment | place... | reverse complement strand
GCCTACGGCGAATACCTCTCGACCGAGTGCGTGACCTGCCATCGCCCCGCCGGGGCATCGAGCGGCGGCATTCCCCCGATCATGGGTCTGACGCCGTCGGCGTTCGTGGATGCCCTGCTCGCCTACAAGGACGGCGAGCGCGACAACCAGGTCATGCGCAACGTCACCAGCGTGCTCGGCGTCGAGGAGATCGCCGCGCTGGCCGCCTACTTCGCCACCCTGTCATCGGACTGACGTGAGGTTCCAACCGAGGAGGTCTGCCATGCTGTCCCGACGCCCCGTTTCCCGACGCCAGTTCGGCATCCTTGCCGGCGCCGCGGTCGCCGGGTTGAGCGCCCCCACGGTTCTGCGTGCCCAGGGGAAGCCACGCGTCGTGGTGATCGGCGGCGGCCCGGGCGGCGGCACCGCGGCCCGGCAGATCGCCAAGGACAGCGCCGGCGCGATCGACGTGACGCTGATCGAGCAGAACAGCCGCTACACCACCTGCTTCTTCTCGAACCTGTACCTCGGCGGCTACCGCGACTTCGACTCGATCACCCACGGCTACGACCGGCTGGCCGCCAACCACGGCATCCGGATCGTCAATGCCCGCGCCGCCGCCGTCGACCGGGGGGCGAAGCAGGTCGTCATGGCCGACGGCTCCAGGGTCCCCTACGACCGGCTCGTCGTCTCCCCCGGCATCGACCTGATCTGGGAATCGGTCCCCGGCTATTCCGAGGCGGCGAGCGAGATCATGCCGCACGCCTGGAAGGCGGGCCCGCAGACGCAACTGCTCAAGGCCAGGCTGGACGCCATCGAGAACGGCCAGCAGATCGTCATGGTCACGCCGCCGAACCCCTATCGCTGCCCGCCGGGACCATACGAGCGCGCCTCGATGATGGCGCATGTGCTCAAGGCCAAGGGCTTCACCGGCAGCCGGATCATCATCCTCGACCCGAAGCCGAAGTTCTCCAAGCAGGCGCTGTTCGCGGAAGGCTGGGAGAAGTACTACCCCGGCATGGTCGAGTGGTACGGCCCGGACGTGCATGGCGGCATCAAGGGCGTCGACCCGGCCGCCGGGACCGTGACCACCGAGCTCGACACCTTCAAGGGCGCCCTGGTCAACGTCATCCCGGCCCAGCGGGCCGGCGCGATCGTCGCCGACGCCGGACTGACCGACGCCAGCGGGTTCTGCCCGATCGACCCGGCTTCGATGCGCTCGAAGGCCGACGAGTCGATCTTCGTCGTCGGCGACGCCAGCATCGCCGGCGATATGCCGAAGTCGGCGTTCGCGGCCAACAGCCAGGCCAAGGTCGCGGCCATGACCATCCGCGGTGAGCTGACCGGTTCCCGGATGTTCCCGGCGCGCTACGCCAATACCTGCTGGAGCCTCATCGAGACCGACGACAGCGTGAAGGTCGGCGCCCAGTACACCGCCTCCGAAACCAAGATCGCGTCGGTCTCGAGCTTCATCAGCCACACCGAGGAAGCCGCCGACCTCCGCCAGCACAACTACCGCGAGGCGGTCGGCTGGTACGAGAGCATCGCCGCCGACATCTTCGGCTAGTCGCCACCGACTTCCGGTTGCCTTCCTGCACGACAAGCCGCCTGGGGCCGACCCCGGGCGGTCTTGCGTTCGATCGCCCGGGATCCCGCGGCCGCATGGATTGACCTGGGTCAATGCCAACCCAACAGATTTTTCTAATGTAATGAATGCGCGCATGAGACGCCCGAACGGCGGCGTCCCTGCCGGCAATTTCGAGCGACCCCTGTTCGGAGGGCTTCATGTCTGAGCTGTCGTTGCGGGAGCGGGCCTGGTCGCCCTATCTCGCCGGCGTGGTGATCGGCCTGCTGCAGATCCCCGCCTTCCTGCTCATCGAGACGGCGCTCGGCGCGTCGTCGTCCTACGTCACCATCGGCGGGCTGCTCGCCTCGGTCGTCGACCCGTCGGTCACCGGGATCGACTACGTCGCCAAGCACGTCGCCGCGACCGCCAAGAACTGGTGGCAGGTCGCCCTGGTGGTCGGCGTGGCACTCGGCGCGTTCGCCTCGATGCGGCTGTCCGGGGCGCGCCGCCATGCGAGCTCGCCGATCTGGGCGCGGGCGCTCGGCACGTCGAGCGCGCCGGTCCGCTACGCGGTCGCGTTCGCCGGCGGCTTCGTGATGCTGATCGGCGCCCGGATCGCCGGCGGCTGCACCAGCGGCCACGGCCTGTCCGGCACCGCCCAGCTCGCGGTCAGCTCGACGATCGCGGTGGCCGCGATGTTCGCCGGGGGAATCCTGGTGGCATCCCTGTTTCTTCGCCGCGTCTGAGCGCGGACGGGTGTTGGAGGACCGGACATGTCTATCGTGACGGCAGTGCTGATCGGTCTGGCGATGGGGGCGGTGTTCGGCCTCGCGCTGGAGAAATCGCGGGTGTTCGAGCCGGGCATGATCGTCGGGCAGATGCAGCTGCGGAACTTCATCATGCTCAAGGTGTTCCTGACCGCGGTCGCGACCGGGGCGGTGGTGCTCGCCGTCCTGCACGGCCTCGGCCTGGTCACGCTGCACGTGAAGGCCACGGTGTACGCCGCGAACATCGTCGGCGGGCTGCTGCTCGGCGGCGGCATCGCGCTGGCCGGCGCCTGCCCCGGAACCGTCCTGGCGCAGGCCGGCGTCGGCTACCGGGATGCGATCTTCACCCTGCTGGGCGGGATCGCCGGCGCCATCGCGTTCAGCTACGCCGAGCCGGCCCTGTCGCCGGTGCTGCTGACCGGCGGCCCGGGCAAGCTGACGTTCGCCGACCTGTTCGGTCTGCCGTACTGGGTGCTGGCGCTCGCCCTGGCGGCGGCGCTGATCGTGGCGCTGTACGCCCTCGAGAGCTGGCGTCCGTGGCGGCGCGACCTGGGCGAGGACGTCGACGGCCTGCATGCCGACAGTCTGCACACCGGCGGCGGCCGGGGTGCCGGTCTCCCGGGCGGGCACCCCAACCCGGCCGAGTGAACCGAACCGCGGCCGCCTGCCGTCAGAGCAGACGCTCGGCGGCGATGGCCGCCTGTTCCAGGTAGTCGTGGGCCCGACCGCGCCAGTGGTCGGGCCGACGGCAGTCCGGCTCGTCGAGGTGCCAGATCGACAGCTTGGCCCGGTGCAGTGCCCGGCATCCCTTGTAGAACCCCAGGAGGTCGTCGGCCGGTCGGTCCCCGGTGATCGCGCCATAGGCGTCGAACAGCCAGTCGTGGACCCGCGTCGCGCCGATGTGCTCGCACTCCATCGCCAGGTAGCCGAGCTCGTCGGCCGGGTCGACCAGGCGCAGGCCGCGGTCGAACTCCAGGCAGTCGGTCACCAGTAGCTCCGGCTCCAGATATACGTGCTCGGGACGCAGGTCGCCGTGGCCTTCGACGATCCGGTCCTCCCGCACCCGGGCGTCCAGCCGGGCGCCCTCGACGTCCACGAACCGTGCCAGCCGGTCGACCGCCCGGTCGACGACGTGCAGCGGCATAGCGAATTCCGGTCGCCGCAACTCGCGCTGGGTATCGGCCAGCTCGCGGCGGAACTGCCGGCGATAGTCCCGGTCGGCGACACGCTCCCGGACGCAGCCTGCATAGAAGCCGGCCATCCGCTCGGCCACCGCCTCGACATGTTCCCGCCGCAACCGCCCGGCCAGCGCCATCGCCTCCAGGGTTCCGTCGGCCGGCAGCCGGCGCATCTTCACCAGCCAGTCGGCCACCGTCCCGTCGCCGCCGATCGCGAGCGTCCCGTCGTCGGCCGCCGTCAGCGGCAGGGTACCCAGGTAGACCGCCGGTGCCAGCCGGCGGTTCAGGCGGACCTCCTCCTCGCAGAAGAATTGCCGGCGCTCGCGGGTGCTGAAGTCCAGCCGCTCCTGGCGCATCGGCTTCTTCATCTTGTAGGCATGACGATCAGTCAGGAACACCCACGACATGTGGGTCTCCTTGGTCTCGATCGGCCCCGCCTCGCCGGGATAGGCCGACAGCTGCGACAGGAACGCGACCTTGTCGGCGAGCGACACGGACTCCGGCTGGATCATCGCACTTCCGGGCCGGCTTCGGCATGCGCGCGGTCGAGCAGGTCCACCACCTCCTGGTCCGACACCTGGGCGAAGTCGCCGTAGAAGTACCCGACCGCGCCGAACGGCTCGGGCCGGTCCAGGCAGACGATCTCGTCGGCGTCGGCCGCCAGGCGCTCCAGGGTGTCCGCCGGTGCGACCGGCACCGCCAGCACCAGGCGCGACGGCTGCCGGCGGCGCACCGCATGCAGGGCGGCCCGCGTCGTGGCCCCCGTGGCGATCCCGTCGTCGACCACGATGGCGGTCCTGCCGCGCACGTCGACCGGCGGCCGGCCGCGCAGGTACGCCGCGCGCCGCCGCTCGATCTCGACGAGCTGACGCTTCGCCTCCGCCTCGACATAGCTCTGCGACAGACCCAGCATGGCCATGATCTCGGGGTTGCTGACGATCTCGGGCTGCGCGCCGTCGACCACCGCGCCGACCGCGAGCTCGGGCTGCGACGGTGCCCCGATCTTGCGGACCAGCACCACGTCGAGCGGCGCCGAGAGCGCCTTCGCCACCTCGTACGCCACCGGCAGCCCGCCGCGCACCAGCGCCAGCACCACGGGATCGCGGTCCGCCAGGTGCTGCAGCGCCTCGGCGAGCCGGCGCCCGGCGTCGAAGCGGTCGGCGAAGATCATCCGCCCCCTCCCCCAAGATGGCGCAGGAACCATTCGCGCGCATGCTCGACCACCGCTTCCAGGGTGCCCGGCTCCTCGAACAGGTGGGTGGCGTGCGGCACGATGCGCAATTCCTTCTCGCAGGTCAGCCGGGCGAGCGCCTCCTCGTTCAACGCCAGAACCTCGAGGTCGCGCCCGCCGACGATCAGCAGTGTCGGGCAATCCACCCGTGCAAGCCAGCCGTTCGCCATGTCCGGCCGACCGCCCCGCGACACGACGGCGCGGATCCGTCCGGGCGGCGTCGCCGCCGCCACCAGCGCCGCCGCCGCGCCGGTGCTGGCGCCGAAATAGCCGCACGGCAACGCCCGCAGGGCCGGCTGCTCCGACAGCCACTCGGTCGCCGCCACCAGCCGCTCGGCCAGCAACGGGATGTCGAACACGTTGCGACGATCGTCGGCCTCCGGCTCGGTCAGCAGGTCGAACAGCAGGGTCGCGAGCCCGGCGTCGCGCAGCCGCTCGGCGACGAAGTTGTTGCGCGGGCTGAACCGGCTGCTGCCGCTGCCGTGCGCGAACAGCACGATGCCGCGCGGATCGGGCGGTACCCCGAGCAGCCCCTCGAGGCCGAGCGGCATGATCCGCACCGGGCGCAACGCGGCGGTCTCCGGCGTTGCGGGGCGTCCCTGCTGATCGTTCATGGCCGACCTCCGAGCGCGCAGTCCCGACCGAGTGAGCGTGGCCGACGCCCGAGGGGCCGTCGTTGACCCGCATCAATCGTTGGGCGAACCGGTTGACGCACCTCAATGCGGTTGCGGCGCCACGATCATCACGATGACGACGGGTCGGACAAGGAGGCCGGGCATGGCCGAGATCGCCGTTTTCGCGCTGCACGGGTCGGAGGCTCTGGGAGAGCGGATCTCGCAGCGGCTGGAGATCCCGCTGTCCCGGCACGAGGAGCGGGAGTTCGAGGATGGCGAGCACAAGATCCGGCCGTTGCAGCGGGTCGCCGGCCACCACGTCTTCGTGGCGCACACCCTGCATGGCGACGCCGACGCCAGCCCGAACGACCGGCTGTGCCGGCTGCTGTTCTTCGTCGGTGCGCTGAAGGACGCCGGCGCCGAGCGGGTTACCGCGCTGACGCCGTACCTCTGCTATTCGCGCAAGGACCGCCGCACCAAGCCCTACGACCCGGTGACCAGCCGCTATGTCGCGACCCTGTTCGAGGCCATGGGCGTGCATTCGGTGGTCACCCTCGACGTGCACAACGTCGCCGCGTTCGAGAACGCGTTCCGCTGCCCGACCCGGCACCTGCAGCCGGGCGGTCTGTTCGCCGACCACCTGGCCCCGCTGCTCGGCGACCGGCCGGTGGTGGTGCTGGCGCCCGATGCCGGTGCCGCCAAGCGCGCCGAGAACCTGCGCCAGAACCTGGAGGCCCGGCTCGGTCGCCCGGTCGGGCGGGCGATGATGGAGAAGTCGCGCAGCGAGGGCGTGGTCTCCGGCGAGGCGCTGTACGGCGACATGACGGGCGCCTGCGTGATCGTCGCCGACGACATCATCGCGACCGGCACGACCATGCTGCGCGCGGCCGCCGCCTGCCGGCGCGGCGGTGCCGTCGAGCTGGTTGCGGCGGCCAGCCACGGCCTGTTCCGCCCCGGCACCGCCGCCCTGGCCGGCGAGGGCGGCTTCGACCGCGTGATCGTCACCGACAGCGTGCCGAGCTGCCGGGAGACCGGCGCCGGGCTCGGCGACCGGCTGACGGTGCTCGGCTGCGCCGATCTGTTCGCCGACGCGATCGTCGCCGAACACTTCGGCGAGCAGGAGGGCCGCTGACCGCATCCGCAACCGGGGTTCGCGAAGCAGAGGAGGACCTTGATGGCACACAAGCAGGTTCTGTTCCGTTCGGCGGCGCGGGAGAAGATCCTGCGCGGCGTGACACAGCTGGCCGACGCCGTCCGCGTCACGCTCGGCCCGAAGTCGAAATCGGTTCTGATCGAGCGCAAATGGGGCCCGCCGCTGGTGTGCAACGACGGCGTGACCATCGCCAAGGAGTTCGACCTCAAGGATCCCGAGGAGTCGCTGGGCGCGCGCATGCTGCGGCAGGCCGCCGAGCGCACCGGCGACGTGGTCGGCGACGGCACCAGCACCTCGACGATCCTGGCGCACGCGATCTTCGCCGACGGGGTACGCAACGTAGTCGCCGGCGCCAGCGCCATCGAGCTGAAGCGCGGCCTCGAACGCGCCTCGAAGGCCGCCATCCAGGCCCTGCACGAGCTGTCGCGCCCGGTCAGCTCGCGCCTCGAGAAGGAGCAGGTCGCGACGATCTCCGCCCACAACGACCCGCAGGTCGGCGAGCTGGTGGCCGAGGCGATGGAGAAGGTCGGCGGCGACGGCGTGATCACCGTCGAGGAATCGAAGACCACCGAGACCGCGCTGGAGGTGGTCGAGGGGCTGCAGTTCGACCGCGGCTACGTGTCGCCCTACTTCGTCACCAACCCCGAGAAGATGGAGGCGGTGGTCGAGGACGCCCTCGTGCTGCTGTGCGACCGCAAGGTCGGCAGCCTGAAGGACCTGATCCAGCTGCTCGACCAGGTGGCGAAGTCCGGCCGGCCGCTGCTGGTGATCGCCGAGGACATCGAGGGCGAGGCGCTGGCCACCCTGATCGTCAACCAGCTGCGCGGAGTGCTGAAGAGCTGCGCGGTCAAGGCGCCGGGCTTCGGCGACCGCCGCAAGGCGATGCTGCAGGACATCGCGATCCTGACCGGCGGCATGGTGGTCTCCGAGGAGACCGGCCAGACCCTGGAGGCGGTCACCCTGGCCGACCTCGGGCGGGCCGCACGGGTGGTGGTCGACAAGGACACCACGACGATCATCGGCGGCGCCGGCGAGCGGTCCGCCATCGACGCCCGGATCGAGCAGATCCGCCGCGAGATCGAGAACACCACCAGCGACTACGACCGTGAGAAGCTGCAGGAGCGGCTGGCCAAGCTGTCGGGCGGGGTCGCGGTCATCCGGGTCGGCGCGCCCTCCGAGGCCGAGATGAAATCCAAGAAGGAGGCGCTGGACGACGCCATCAGCGCCACCAAGGCCGCGGTCGACGAGGGCATCGTCCCCGGCGGCGGGCTGGCGCTGCTGCGCTGCGTGACGGCGGTCGCGAAGGAGGAGGCCGCCTGCAGCGGCGACGAGCGCACCGGCGTGCAGATCCTGCGGCGGTCTCTGGAGGCGCCGACCCGGCAGATCGCCGAGAACTCGGCGGTCGACGGCGGCGTGGTGGTCGCCCGCATGCTGGAGGGCGAAGGTGCCTACGGCTTCGACGCCGGCCGCAACGAGTACGTCGACCTGGTGGAAGCCGGCATCATCGATCCGACCAAGGTGGTCCGGGTCGCGCTGGAGAACGCGGTGTCGGTCGCCAGCACCCTGCTGCTGACCGAGGCGACCATGACCGAGATCCCGGAGCCGAAGACGGAAACTCCGATACAGCCCGGCATGGAGTTCTGAAGCACTGCACCGCCGCGCATCCGGCCGGTTGATCTGCCGCAACGCACCGGCGGGGCCGCCGTGCCAGAACCGTCGGCACCGACCGAGGCCAGGAGGGACACCGACATGATCGACAATCTCGCCGACGCGCTACGGACCCTGAAGGACGATGGGGCCGACGAGGCGCCGGTGCTGGCGGCCGACGCGTTCGCGGCACGGTTCCACGGTCTCACGCTCGACCAGGTGGTCACGCTCACGGACCTGCCGGCGCTCGCCGTCACCGCGACGCTGCGGACCCAGCAGGGGGCCACCGTCGAGCGCTGCCTGGTCGACGGCCGGGCGCCGGAAAGCCGCCAGGCCCTGGCCCGCAGGCTGCTGCTCGATGCCGAGCTGGACGGCGAGACGGTCGCCCGCGAGGTCCTGGAGTTCGAGGCCGGGGTGCTGCGCAGCCGGCTGGTGCGCGACCGCGACGACATGGTCTATCGCGCGTCGGACGGACGGCCGATCGTCGACACCGAGCTTTCCGCCGCCCTGCGCGGCCGCCACCGCCCGGCGCCGCCGGCCGAGGCCCCCGCCCATGTCGGCGGCCCGTTGCATCCGGTCGCGATCGACGACCCGTTGGCATTCTCCGGCGCGGTCGGCGAGATGCTGCAGGGCCTGGCCGCCCTGCACGCCGGCAACCGCACGGCCTTCGACGCGCTGCGCGCGCTGGCAGCCGGCATCAGCCAGGACGACGCCAATGCAGTCGCCGCGATCGAAGCCCTGGCCGCGAGCACGGAGCAGGTGGAAGCGATCGTGGCCCGGCTGCAACGGCAGGCCACCACCCTGCTGCGACTGGTCGACGCCGCCGCCGTCTCGGCCGAACCGCAGCTTTGATCTGCATCATCGCGCGGGATCGAGGCGAGAGGATCATACCCCAGTGATCGGGCAGACCCGCGCGGGGCGAGGCTTCAACCGGAGTGGAGAGGAGGACGGGTTCCGTGGCCATGCGACTCGAAAGTCCTTCCTTCCAGGACGGCGCCGTCATCTCCCTGCGTCACACCTGTGACGGCGACGACCTGTCGCCGGCGCTGACCTGGAGCGGCCAGCCCGAGGGCTGCGCGAGCTTGGCCCTCGTCGTGGAAGACCCGGATGCCCCGCGCGGCACCTGGCATCACTGGGGCATCTTCGACATTCCCGCGACCGAGACCGGCCTGCCCGAGGGCTTCCCGACGACGGCACGGGTCGACGGTCTCCGCCAGGCCACCAACGATTTCGGGCGCACAGGCTACGGCGGGCCGTGCCCGCCGCGCGGCCACGGGGCGCACCGCTACCGCTTCCGCCTGCTCGCCCTCTCGGTCGAGCGACTGGCGTTCGACGGCCAGCCGACCTGCCCCGAACTGAAGGCGGCCGCCGCCCGGCACGTCCTCGACGAAGCGGTGCTGACCGGACTGTTCGAGCGCTGACCGGCTAGGAAACGCCCGCGTCCGCGTACAGGTGACAACGCACCATGGCGTCGCCGTCCCGTACCTGCGGCGGCTCGTGCCGATCGCACACCCCCTCGACGAACGCCGGGCAGCGCTTGTGGAACCGGCAGCCCGGCGGCAGGTCGACCGGGCTCGGAATGTCGCCCTGCAGTGGCGGCCCGCGGTCCGGCTGCACCGCCTGCGGGTACGGCACGGCCTGCAGCAGGGCCTGGGTGTACGGGTGGCGGGGATTGCTGAACAGCGCCTCGGTCTCGCCCTCCTCGACGATCACGCCGAGGTACATCACCGCAACCCGCCGGCAGAGATACCGCACGACCGCCAGGTTGTGGGAGATGAACAGGTAGGTCAGCCCGAGGTCGGCCTGCAGGGCCTTCAGGAACTCCAGGATCTGCGACTGCACCGAGACGTCGAGCGCCGAGGTCGGCTCGTCGAGGATCAGCAGCTCCGGCTCCAGCGCGATCGCCCGGGCGATACACACCCGCTGCTTCTGGCCGCCCGACAGCTCGTGCGGGTAGCGGTACAGGAACTGCCGGGACAGCCCGACGATCTCCAGCAGCTCGGCGACCCGCGCCGTCAGCTCGGCGCCGCGCAGCGGAGTGTGCAGGACCAGCGGCTCGGCGACGCTGCGCAGGATGGTCATGCGCGGATTGAGCGCCGAGTGCGGGTCCTGGAAGATCATCTGGGCGGTGCGCCGCAGCCGCTTCTCGGCCCGGCGGTCGAGGCGGGTGAGATCCTCGCCGTCGATCTCCAGCCGGCCGCCGGTGATCGGCACCAGGTGCAGCGCCGCCTTGCCGATGGTCGACTTGCCGGAGCCGGACTCCCCGACCAGCCCGAACGCCTCGCCCTTGCGCAGCCGCAGGGTGACGCCGTCGACCGCCTTGACCACCACCTTCTCGCCGCGGCGGCGCGAGACATCGAAATGGACCTTCAGGTCGTCAAGCGCCAGCATCGACCGCCTCCCCAGGAAAGACCGCCTCGGTCGCGCGCCAGCAGGCGACCCGGTGGCCGTCCGCGATGGTCGAGATCGGCGGCGGTCGGAGGCAGTCGTCGCCGGCCAGCGGGCAGCGCCCGTGGAAGCGGCACCCGGCCGGCGGGTCCAGCAGGTTCGGCAGGGAGCCCGAAATGCTGGACAGGCTTGCGGCCGGCCGGCCGGGATGCGGGACCGCGGCCAGCAGGCCGCGGGTATAGGGATGAGAGGGGTGGTCGAACAGCCGGGCCACCGAGGCGTCCTCGACGATCTGCCCGGCGTACATGACGACCACCCGGTCGCAGACCGACGCCACCACGCCGAGGTCGTGGGTGATCATCACCACCGACAGGCCGAGGTCGCGGCGCAGCTCGCCGATCAGGTCGAGGATCTGGGCCTGGATGGTGACGTCGAGCGCGGTCGTCGGCTCGTCGGCGATCAGCAGCCGCGGCCGGCCGGACAGCGCCATGGCGATCAGCACGCGCTGCCGCATGCCGCCGGACAGCTGGTGGGGATAGCTGTCGAGCTGGCGCTCAGGGTTCGGCAGGTGGACCCGGCGCAGCATCTCGACGGCGTGGTCGCGGGCCTGCTCGCGGGTCATGCGCTCGGCCCGCGGCCTGGAGCGCTGATGCGCCAGGATCACGTCGACCAGCTGGGTGCCGATGCTGAACACCGGGTTCAGGTAGGTCATCGGGTCCTGGAAGATCATGGCGATCTCGTTGCCGCGGATCGCCCGCATGCGGCGCTCGCCGACCCGCAGCAGGTCCTCGCCGCCGAACAGGATCCGGCCGTCGCGCACCCGGGCCGGCGGGCTCGGCAGCAGCCCCATGATCGACTTGGCGGTCACCGACTTGCCGCAGCCGGTCTCGCCGACGATGCCGAGGGATTCGCCGGGCGCGAGGTCGAAGCCGATGCCGTCGATCGCCTTGTAGACGCCGTCGAAGGTGTCGAACTCCAGGCGGAAGTCCTGCACCGACAGCAAGGGCGCGGGCCCTGTCATCGCGCCGGCGCTCATTCGCGGTGCTTCGGGTCGAGGACGTCGCGCAGCCCGTCGCCCAGCAGGTTGAAGCCGAGCACCGTGACCGCGATCGCCACCCCGGGGAAGAACGAGTACCACCACCAGTCCGGCAGGTAGGTGCGCGCGATCGAGATCATCGCGCCCCATTCCGGGAACGGCGGCTGCGCGCCGAGCCCCAGGAACCCGAGGCTGGCCGCCCCGAGGATCGCCATGCCCATGTCCATCGACGCCTTCACGATGATCGGCGAGGTGCAGTTCGGCAGCATGTGCACGAACACGATGCGCAGGCTGCTCGCGCCCATCGAGCGGGCCGCCTGCACGTAGATCTCGTTCTTCAGGGCCAGGGTCTTGGCCTGCACCAGCCGGACGTAGCCGGGCCACCAGACCAGCGACAGCGCCAGCATGGCGTTGACGATGCCGGGGCCGAGCGCGCCGACGATGGCGATCGCCAGCACCAGGCCGGGCACCGACAGGAACACGTCGGTCACCCGCATGATCGCTTCCTGGACCCAGCCGCCGACGAACCCGGCGATCATGCCCAGCGGCACGCCGATCAGCATCGCCACGCCGGTGACGATGCAGGCGATCTGCAGGGTGACCCGGGTCCCGAGCACCACCCGGGTGAACACGTCGTTGCCGACCTCGTCGGTGCCGAACCAGTGCACCCCGTCCGGCGGCTGCAGCTTGATGTCGAGATGGATCGAGCCGGTGGCGTCGTCCGGGAACGGCACGATCCACGGGCCGATCGCCGCCGTCGTCAGGAACAGCAGCACGATCGCCAGACCGAGCATGGCCGAGCCGTTGCGCGCGAAGGTCCGGGCGTACAGCCGCAGCGCGCGGATCGTGCCGGCGTGCCGCTCGGCGAAGCCCGGCGGCGCCAGGGCGAGGTTCTCGGACTGGATCGCCATGGCGCTACACCTGCTCCCGCACCCTCGGATCGAGGATGCCGTAGATCAGGTCGATGACGAGGTTGGTCATCATGAAGAAGAAGCCGAGCACGATGGTGGCACCCATGATCGGCTCGAAGTCGGAGCTGATCGCCGCCTGCACCGCGTACAGGCCGATCCCCGGCCAGTCGAACACCGTCTCGACCAGCACGGTGCCGCCGAGCATCCAGCCGAACCGCAGGCCGATCATCGCCATGGTCGGCAGCATGGCGTTCTTCAGGGCGTACACCGCGACGATCCGGAAGGTCGACAGCCCGTGGGCGCGGGCGTTGACGATGTAGTCCTGGTTGAGGGTCTCAAGCATCTCCGCCCGGTTGACCCGGATGATCGAGGCCAGCGCCGGGAAGCACAGGGCGACCGCCGGCAGCACGATGTGGTGCATGCCCTCGGCGAACACCCCGAACTGGCCGCGCAGCAGCGCGTCGACCAGCAGCAGGTGGGTGATCGCCTCGGGCGGGTCGGTCATCATCTCGATGCGGCCGCCGAGCGGGAACCAGCCGAGATGCAGCGCGAAGTAGAGCTGCGCCATCAGGCCGAGCCAGAACATCGGCAGGGCGACGCCGGACACGGTCAGGATCCGGATCGTGTGGTCGATCGGCCGGTTCTGGTGGACCGCCGCGATCACCCCGAGCGGCACGCCCAGCACGATCGCGATCAGGATCGAGAACATCACCAGCTCGAAGGTGTTGGGGAAGTAGGTCACCAGGTCGTCCCAGACCTGGCGCGTGGTGTGGATCGACTTGCCCCAGTTGCCGGTCAGCAGCCGCTGCAGGTAGATCGCGAACTGCTCGTACAGCGGCCGGTCGAGGCCGTACTCGACCCGGTAGCGCTCGATCATCGCCACGTCCGCATCCGGCCCGGCGGCCAGCGCGGCCGGGTCGCTCGGGGCGATGTGCGAGATCGTAAAGGTGATCGCCAGCAGCCCCAGCAGCATGAAGACCATCAGCACTGCACGCCTGAGCGTGAAGCGAAGCATCCGCGGGGTCCTCGGCGTTACGGTTCGTCGCTACCCATCACGAGAGGCCCGACACTGTGCCCGGCGCCTGGTGATGGGGGCGGGGACGGACCGGTCCGTCCCCGCCCGCGATCGGTCACTCGATGTAGAGCGGATAGAAGTCGACTTCCTCGGTCATCCGGACCGGGCTGTACTCGTAGCCCTTGACCCAGTCGCGGTAGGCGATCCGCCGCTCGCGCATCATCCCGAAGATCTCCGGCTGCAGCGCGACGATCCGCTTCTGGATCTCGGCGTACATCGGCGCGCGCTTCTCCCACGACGTGGTGAAGCGGGCCTCCTCGATCAGCTTGGTCAGCTCGGGGTCGTCCAGGTAGTGGACGCCGTAGTACGCACCCTGGCTGGACGGGTGGTACTGGATGGCGACCGCGTCCGGGTCGATCGACACCGGCGTCGCGAAGATCGCGATCATGTCCGGCGAGGTCTCGACCTTGGAGCCGCGGGCCACCATGTTGGCCCAGGTCAGCGGGACCATCTTCACGGTGATGTTCAGCTCCTTGAGGCTGTCGATCAGGATCAGCCCCATCAGCCGCTCCTCCTCCAGCCCCTGGACGTAGACGTACTCGAGCTCGATGCCGCCGTTCGGGTGCTTCGACTTGGCCAGGTACTCCTTGGCCTTCGCCATGTCCTTGCGGGGCATGTCGGGGACGTCGATCTTGCCGAGGATGGCGTCGGTGAACGGGCTGGTCTGCAGCACCGCCCGGCCGTTGTAGATCTTGATCAGCCCCTCGTAGTCGAACGCGTAGGCCACCGCCTTGCGCAGGTTCAGGTCCGAGGTCAGCTTGCCCTGGGTGTTGAACTTGATGCCGAACGCGGTCAGCGCCGGCTGGGTCGAGGTGACCACGCCCTTGGCCTTGGCGACCTGGTCGAACTCGTCCGGGCTGAGGCCCGTCACCAGGTCCGCCTCGCCGCGCATCAGGGCGGCGCGCTGCGCCGAGGACTCGCGGATCAGCTTGTAGACGATACCGCCGAGCTTGCCCTCGAAGCCGCGCCAGTAGCCGTCGAAGCGCTCCAGCTCGTAGAGCGTGCCCTGCTCGACCCGCTTCAGCTTGTAAGGGCCGGAGCCGGCCTCGTTGTCGGTCAGCCACTTCTGCCCGAGATCGCCGTCGACCTCGTGCTCCATGACCTGCTTCGGGTTCATGATGTACCACCAGGGCACGAACGAGGTGAACGGCGCGAACGGCCGGTCGAGCGTGAAGCTGACCGTGTGGGGGTCGACGACCTTGATGTTCTCCGGCTTCAGGAACGACTTCAGCATCCAGGCCGGACCCTTGCCGAGCTTCAGCGTGCGCTCGAACGACCAGCGCACCGCCTCGGCGTCGACCGGGTCGCCGTTGTGGAACTTGGCGTTGTCCACGAGGTGGAAGGTGTAGGTCAGGCCGTCGGCGCTGACGTCGAACGACTTGGCCAGCCACGGCACCACCTTCGGCGGGGTGTCGACATACTTCAGCAGCCCGTCGTACATCGCCTGCTGCATGGTCCGGATCGAGGCGTCGTACTTGACGCTCGGGTCCATGGTCGGCACCGCCTGGCGCTGCGCCGTGACCAGGACCTTCTGGCCGTCCCGTCGCTCGAAGGCTTGCGCCGAGGGCGAGAGGACCGCGAGGCTCGCCGCCGCAACGCCGGCGACCAGGGCCACTCTGATCAGCTTTCTCATGTGCATCCCCCTGTTGTCCGTCGTCGGCCGCGCTCGACAGCCGTCCGCTGCGGGACCGACGCCGGCGGCCTCCCAATCCCGTCGAGTCCTGTCCATTCTGCGCTCTTCGGCGCATTCGCGAGGAAAAGTCTAAGCCAGAACTTCGGACCGAGTCCTATACGCGCCGCCACGTAGCGGGCGGCAACCGGGGTATCGCGGTCAGAACTCGGACAGGCTGTCCACCGTCCGCACCAGGTCGGCCATGGTGCTGAACTCCATCTTTCCCATCATCCGGGCCCGATGGATCTCGACGGTCCGGAAGCTGATCCCGAGCCGGAAGGCGATCTCCTTGTTGGCCAGCCCTTCGGCGACCAGGAACATGATCTCGCGCTCGCGCTGGCTGAGGGTGCGCAGGCGGTCGCGCAAGGCAGTGAGGTGCGGCGCCGCATGGGCCGCGGTCCCGCACGGCCCGGCCAGCCGGTCCAGCGCCTCGCGGATCGCGCTCGCCACCAGGTGGCGGGCCATCACCACCGGCTTGCCGGAACGCTCGGCGACCGCCGTCCGCTCGGCCTCGGCATAGGTCACCGAGTGCAGGACCAGCAGGTCGCAGTCGCGCAACTCGTCGATCGCGGCCTCCAGGGCGGCGGCGTCGCCCGGCCGCGCGACCGCAGGGCGGATCATGCCGCCGCGCATGCCCCGGAACGCCACCATGTCGCCCTGGCTTTCCAGCGACAGCACGATGCCGACCCGCAGCCCGCTGTCGACGAAGGTCTCGATGGCGCGCGCCACCACGCGGTCGCAGAAGATCGTGGTGCGGGCGATCGCCGGCGGCTCGCCCAGCAGGGTCGACATCAGCACGACCAGGTCGACGTCGGCGGCGGCGATCTCGGCGTAGATCCCGCGCATCCGGTCGCTGGTCCAGTCCAGCGACAGCACCACGTCGCTGCCGTCGCGCAGCCGGGTGAGAAGGGCCGGGTGGCCGGGCGGCGGCGCCAACCGCGCCATGTCGCCCGCCGGCACGTCGTCCAGAACCCCGAGCTCGAGGACCTCGATCGGCCGGTCGGCCAGCTTCCGGAGCTCGGGGACGACGTCGTTGCGGGGGGTCTGGCCGAGCGTGACGAAGGCGACGCGTTGCGCCGGGACCGCGAACCGGGGGTCCGCCTGGGTCGCTCCGAACGCCGCCTGCTGGCTCAAGGACGGTCCTCCACCGGGATGTCCAAAAAGCAATCGTAGGAGGCGGCCGGCGGCGGATCAAGCGGGCGGGGATGGGAGGCCGCGTGTCACCCCGTACGGGCCACCGCGTATTTCGACGGCCGCCGCCCCGCCGGTAATATTCCGCACGGTTTCCGGACTTTCGACCGACGCGGAGTTGCCCCGTGCCAAGCGCCTCAGTCCCTGACGTCCCGATCGGCGGCCGCGTGCCTCTCCCGCCGCGCGTGCTCACCATCGACGACGTCGAGGCGCTGGCACTGGGCGCCTGGATCCTCGGCACCGGCGGCGGCGGCGACCCGTACCACAAGCTGCTGAACGTGCGGGAGCTGTACCGCAAGGGCCGCACCGTCACTCTGATCGACCCGCTGTCGCTGGCCGACGACGCCCTGGTCGCGGTGCTGTCCAACATGGGCGCCCCGCTGGTCGGGCAGGAGCGGCTGGCCGACGCCGAGTTCGCGACCAAGCCGGTACGGACCATGGAGACCTATCTGGGGCGCAAGTTCGACGCCGTCATGTCGCTGGAGATCGGCGGCGGCAACGGCGTGCACCCGCTGATGGTGGCGGCCCTGACCGGCTACCCGGTGGTCGACGCCGACACCATGGGCCGGGCCTATCCCGAGGCGCAGATGACCAGCGTCGCGGTCGCCGAGCTGCAATGCTGGCCGTTCGCGCTGGCCGATATCCGCGACAACGAGGTGATCATCCCGCGCGCCGCCAGCTGGAAATGGATGGAGCGGATCAGCCGCAAGGCCTGCGTCGAGGTCGGCTCGGTCGCCGCCACCTGCAAGGCGCCGCGCACCGGCCGCGAGGTCAAGGACCACGGCATCCTCTACACCACCACCAAGGCGATCGACCTGGGCCGCGCGGTGTTCGACGCGCGCGCCCGCCACGCCGACCCGGTCCGGGCGATCCTGGACGCCTGCGCCGGCAAGCTGCTGTTCGCCGGCAAGGTGGTCGACGTGGCGCGCCGGGCGACCGAGGGCTTCCTGCGCGGCCGGGCCGAGATCGACGGCCTCGGCGACGATTCCGGCCGACGCTTCACCGTGCATTTCCAGAACGAGTTCTCGGTCGGCTACCTGGACGGCGAGCCGGTGGTGATGACCCCCGACCTGATCTGCGTGGTCGACAGCGTCAGTGGCGACGGCATCGGCACCGACGTGATCCGCTACGGGCAACGGGTGTCCGTGCTCGCCCTGCCCGGCCCCGAAGTGTTCATGAGCCCGAAGGGGCTGGAGGCGGTCGGCCCGCGGGCCTTCGGCTTCGACCTGGAGTTCCGATCCGTCTTCGCGGAGGCCGCCCCATGAAACGCATCGGCATCGACGTCGGCGGCACCAACACCGACGCCGTCCTGGTCGACGGCGGCACCGTTGTGGGGGCCGTCAAGACCGCCACCACCGACGATGTCACCGGCGGTGTGCGCACCGCGCTGCGCGACCTCGCCGCCCAGGTCGGCGGCGCCATCGCCGGCACCGCGGCGGTGATGATCGGCACCACGCACTTCATCAACGCGGTGGTCCAGCGCCGCCACCTGAACCGGGCGGCGGCCCTGCGCATCTGCCTG
>Ga0070728_10003309_pt1 | contig 17960 bp, 18 predicted proteins | sample tdDd471_FD_66723 | JGI IMG/M metagenome (GOLD analysis project Ga0070728, IMG submission 66723) | Marine sediment microbial communities from the Atlantic coast under amendment with organic carbon and nitrate - tdDd47.1 | ecosystem: Environmental > Aquatic > Marine > Coastal > Sediment | place... | reverse complement strand
CCAGCAACAGGAAACCGCGGTCGATACGATCACGCGCACACCACAGTGAATACATGCTTCCCGAATCAGCGAAGTGGTCGTTATGAACGGTGCTGATATCAGTGTTCGTAAGAGCCAGCTCTTCGTAAAATTCGGAGTAGTAACCGGTGACAATAATTATCTGGCGAACACCCGCCTTGCGGAGTCGCTCAACGGATTCCTGAATAATCGGTTCATCGCCTATCTTCAGAAAACCCTTCGGCATGCCTGAATGCGATGCACGTAAACGGGTGCCCATACCGGCAGCCAGGATCACAGCCAGATCAACGGCAGCCATCAGGAGAAAGCCTCTTTCAAAAGCTCACACAAACGATCCATGTCGGAATCAATATCGCCCATGTGTGCGATCCGGAAAACACTGCTTGCCAGATTGCCCTGACCCGCGTAAATCACAAAGCCTTCAGTCTTTAAGCGGTCGTGCAGTCGCTCATAAGTCCAACCTTCCGGCAGCAACCACGTCCATAAAACCGATGAGTACTCCTGCTTGGGCAGCAAGGTCTTTACACCGCAGCCTTCAAGAGTTGCAGCAATCTGTGCTGCCCGACCGCGATAACTTTCACCACGTTGTTGCCAACCACCCTGCTCCTGCAATTCATCCAGGGCCGCATCGAGAGCAAAGGCCGGTTGCACCGACTGCGTAAACGGTGAAAAACCTGTGTCGTACTGCGCCTTTTGATAACTATGCAGATCGAGATACACACTGCAGGCCTGCGACGGCTGTTTCCACAATTCGTTCCGCGCCAAAACAAATGACAGCGCCGGCACCGAGTGCAGGCATTTGTTTGCGGTAGCGGCGACAGCGCCGACGTTCCATGCATCAAACTCAATGGCTTCGCAACCGAAACTGCTCACACAATCCAGCAGCAATGTAAGCCCCCGGGCCTTGCATAACTCGCCCAGTTCGCTCAAATCATTGAGGCGTCCGGTGGTTGTTTCGTGCTGAACAGAAACCACCGTCGTAACATCAGGATGCTCTTCCAATAGAGCTGTCACACGGCTCATATCAATCGCTTCAAGCCACTCACCGTCTGTGCATACATAAGGCTTATTCTGCATATCCAGCATTGCTGCGACACGCTCTCCGTAAACCCCGTTCGACACAACTAAGGTCTTAGCCTCGCGCGGCGCAAAACTCTGAATCATGCCTTCAACGGCCGATGTACCGGAACCGGTTAACGTTGCTGCTGCAAAACCGTCCGCAGTTTCAGCGTAGATTTTCGTCAAACGACTATTGATTGACTGCATGAGCGCAGCAAACTCCGGCTCACGATGACACCAGTCACCCCGGGTTAAAGCTTCACGCACGCGGTCACTCAGAGTAACCGGCCCGGGGTTTAACAATACTTCTCGTTTCATCTCGGTCATCCGTTACAACAGTGCCTGCGGATTAGGCTCATACCCTGAAATAAATCCCTGCAAACGTCGCGCCACCTGCTGAGGTGTAATGTCGGGCCGCGGTAAGTCATCGGGCACACCAGGAAGTGTCGGCACATGAATAAAACTTAAACCGCCGGCATTGTCAGTTATGACCTGTTGCAACTCAGCGGGACTGGCCACACTGGCAATCTGCGGATAACCGCAACCGCGGGCAATGCTGCAGAAGTCGACGGACCGCGCTACTGTCGCCTGGCCACCGGTAGATTCGTGCAAGCCGTTGTCGAGCAGCACATGAGTCAGATTAGAAGGACGTTCATAACCCACTGTAGCCATGGCACCCATGCGCATCAGCGCAGCACCGTCACCGTCGATCACAAACACCCGCCGCTCGGGCTGAGCGATCGCCAGACCAAGACCCAGTGTAGAAACACAGCCCATGGATCCGACCATATACAACTGATTGTCCGTATCACCCAATGCGAAAAGCTCACGTCCGGTATAACCGGTAGAGGCAATGATCAGGTCGTTATCTCCGGCAATGTTTCGCACCGCCTCAAGCGCATCACGGCGACTGGCCTGTGCAACAGCCGGCTCAATAACGGGCCCTTCGATCGCAAGTTCCGCAGCTGAAGATTTCAGCTTCACAGGACTGACGCTACCTTTGCGCATGACAAGTGCATAAGGACGATTGGTTTCGCTCATGTAGGTTAATGCGCGATCCAGTGCCGGCTGAATCTGATCGTCTTCGACCGGAAAGAACTCCCAGGCCACCCGCATCAACTCAAGTAACTCGGTTGTGATCTGCCCCATCAACTCATGCTGCGGCTCATCCGGCGCACCACCAGGCTCGCCACGCAGGGTCGGTATCAACAGCACCGGCAACTGAAACGTATAGGTCAGGGAGGTCAGCGGACTCACCGCATTTCCCAGCCCTGAATTCTGAAACATGACAACAGCCTGTTCGCCGCCCAATCGTGCGCCCGCTCCGATGGCAACAGCTTCGCCCTCATTTGCTGCACCCACATAGCGCAGGTCGGGTGAATCAATAACGTAGTTGATAAAAGGCTTCAGATACGAACAGGGCACTCCGGTATACAGATTAAAACCGGAGTTACGGGCGGCCTCGATAAAGCTTTTCGCCTCGATCATGGCACTCTCCTCAGAAAGTTAGCGGCTCAAACATATTGCGCGCTTCAGGAAAAACTACCGGCAGCAACCAGGTCGTCAAGAGTATCTATATCAAGCCAGTGACCGGTGGTGTAAACCACACGAATCGACTCACCATCCGCCGCAAGTGCCGACAGCAGGTGATGCAGTTTGGCTTTAACGTTTGCATTGTCGTCAGCCATTGCAGCAACTTTCGCACGAAAACGCGGCAATGCGCTTTCAGACACGCGCAACAAACCTGTCCACTCACCATTCACATCGCTATCCGGAATGTCTTCGCCGGCAGCGGTCAACAAAATTCGCTGATTAAACACCTGCCGTGAATACGGCTCGGTGCAACTGACGTAGTCAGCAGCACGATTACGGTTTACTGATTCCTGCCAATTGGTGTCTACCGCAATAACAAAGTCTTCTTCAGGTTCTGCGAGCTGTTCGAGAATGTAACGCTTAAAGATCACATCACCGAAAGACACGAACAGGTCACCATCATCTTCGGTGTCCGCCTGCAAAGCTTTATTTAAAGAAACCAACTCACCGGTGTCGGCGTAATCGTCGTTATTAACGTAATTCAAGGAAGGCAGATTCATTTTTTCTGCAAGATAGCCGCGAACCACGGAAATATTTTTCATACCGGCAGCGTTATAGGCCGACACGATATGGGCGAGCAGTGGCTGCCCCTGAATATCGACCATCGCTTTCGGTTTGTTCTCTGTCAGTTCGCCCAGAGCCACGCCCCGGGTCGCCGCAAGAACAACAACTTTAGCGCTATCGCCGGTTTTGGGCAGGTAGCGCTCTTCCGCTTCCTGCAGCTCAGAGGCGCCCTGCAAACGGAAAATCTCTTTTACCGGAACCACTTTATCTTCGATGGGCAACAACGACTCTTCACGTGCCAGCGTTTCTGCCGTTTCCTGATAAGCCACAATGGCTGCGCGCAACATATGGTTAGCCCATATCGCAAGCGAGAAGCCCGCCTCGCGAAACACATCGGTAGGTGTTGAGTAATATTTCGTCGGTACGATAACCACCGGTGAACGGTCGGCCCATTCCTTTTTAAACGCCAACACTTCACTGGGGTCACGCAACGCACTGTGAATCAGAATGCCGTCTGAACCGGCTTCATGATAAGCCTCGGCTCGCTTCATCGCCTCGCTCAAGCCCCAGCCTGCAATGAATGCCTCTACACGGGTGATGATGCAAAAATCATCATCAGACTGAGCGTCCTTACCCGCCTTAATACGACTACAAAACTCATCGATGTCGGCAAGCTCCTGCTTGTTGCCATCGATAAAACTATTGGTTTTAGGAAACAACTTGTCTTCAATACAAACAGCAGCAATGTTTCGCTGCTCAAGCTTATTCACCAATCTGCGTACATTGTTGAAGTTGCCATAACCGGTATCGCCATCAAGTAGGATCGGCAGCGTCGTGGCATCAGCCATAAACTCCAGCATTTCGAGAACCTGAGTCCAACTGGCTTCATTGCTATCACGAACACCGTATTGGGCCGACATGCACAAGCCGCCCGCCCACAGAGCTTTAAACCCCGCTTCTTCGCCGATCTTTGCAGTAATGCCGTTATGCGCCTCAAGAAGGAACTCAAGGTCCGGGGAATTAAGCAGTTGCCTAAATTGTGTTGTACGTTTCATGCGCACAGTTTACCGGAGTCCGGCGCGCGGCACACTTAAAAAGACCCGTAATAAAAAAGGCTTTCTGAATAGAAAGCCTTTTAAGTGGTCGCTACACACGATAGCGGTATTCTTTGCCGTCTTCACGCTCAATATCGGGCGGGTAGCTCTTACGCTTGTCGATGTAATACTGCTCAAAGTGCTTACCCTGCGACTCTGCGTTATAAGTGTAATAAAGCACACGGCGCGACTGGTCAGTATTATTGGGGCCCGAACGGTGCGGCGCATAAGAGTCAAAGAACACGGCATCGCCGGGCTCCGCCTCAACCTTCACGTACTCCATCTCAACTGCATTATCGTCCAGTGGCACCCACTCATCGCCCAGCAGGCCCTTATTGTGGAAACCTCCGACCATTTCAAGACAGCCGTTTTCGACCGTGGTCTTATCGACAGTAATTAAGCAGGTAATATGCAAGTCTGCATAGGTTGCCCAACCGGCTTGTACATCCTGATGCGATTCAAAACCACCGCCGCCGGCCTTTTTAAAATTAATTTTGTCTTTAAACAGCACCGCAGGCTCACCAAATAGCTGGCCGCAGGCACCCTGCATCTTATCGCCGACAGCCAGAGCCATAAATTTCTCGTGATAAGGCAGCACATTCTCGATGCGGTTCAACAGGCGCTTATCGCCGGTCTCTTCAAAATACATCATCCACTTGCCAGCGGTTTCAGGCCAGTTCTCAACCTCGTTCACCCACCCGGTAATCGGTACCATTTCTTCAGGCGTAAACAAACCGGGCACGACCAAATAACCCTGCTCACGAAACTGCTTAACCTGATCTTCGGTCAACGGACCTTTAACTGCATTGTCATTCATCGTTAAATCCCAAAAAACCAACCCTTATCAAACCTGATACGAATCAACTCTTGTTGTAATTAGAATGCTCAGTCGCACTCTGTATATCCTCAGAATACTTCTGACCGTCTTCAACCATCTCACTCAAGCCGACAAGCTCCATAATCTGGCTGAAGTCGTACATATTGTCGAGCATGTTCAGCGTTGTGCCATCCGTATTTAGCACATTCAGGTAGTCAGTAGCCGCCTTAGCCACAACCCGCACCATGGCTCCGGGATAGATAATCAGGCTAAAACCCAACTCCCCCAGCTTATCTACCGGCATCAGCGGCGTCCGGCCTCCTTCGACCATATTCACTAACAGCGGGACTTTGGCCGCAAGCCGGTCTGATACCTGACGCAATTGCGCCTCATCGGCCGGTGCCTCAACGAACAGCATATCTGCGCCTGCTTCAATATAGGTCTCGGCGCGATCAAGAGCTGCATCAATGCCTTCGACAGCCAATGCATCCGTGCGCGCAACAATGACAGTATCGGCATCAACACGGGCATCAAGCGCCGCTTTAATTTTGCCGGTCATCTCACACGTTGAAACCAGAGTCTTACCCGACAAGTGCCCGCATCGTTTAGGCAACGTCTGGTCTTCCAGCTGTATACCCGATGCACCGACACGCTCGAACAACTTAACGGTGCGCTTCACATTCAGTGCATTACCAAAACCGGTGTCGGCATCGACAACCAAAGGTATCTCAGTCCGTTCGCGCATATTGCCGATAGTTTCTGCGACTTCCGACATTGTCGTAAGTCCGAGATCGGGTCGGCCCAGCTTGGTGAATGACACGCTGGCACCACTCACGTAGGCACATTGGAAACCGGCTTGCTCGACCAGCAATGCTGTCAATGCATCATAGACGCCGGGAGCGAGAACGGGCCGGTCGTTATTCAGAGCGGCTCGCAATTTTGCTGCTGGACTCATTTCTTTAACTCACAAAATAGTCTTTAAAAAATACTAACCGGCGTCAGATTGCTGCTGCAGACGCCGGTGCAACCAGGGCATCAGACCACCCGCATGAATCATATCCAAAAGAAACCCGGGCAAAGGCTCTACCGAATAGCTTTTACCCTGAGTGACATTCTCAACTGTTCCGGCAACGGCATCCACAATAAGTTCGTCGCCCTTGTTGATATCCGCATATTCCGGGAAAACTAAAACCGGCACACCAAAGTTAAGCGCATTACGATAAAAAATCCGGCCGTACGAGCCCGCCAATATTGCGCCGATCTTATGATAAGCAAATGCCAGAGCTGCTTGCTCGCGGGCTGAACCCACACCAAAGTTCTCAGCGCCAACAACGATATCGCCCGGCTGCACATTCGGCGCAAACTCAGGGTCTATGGCTTCAAGACAATGCGCTGCCATGACCTCCATCGAGTCTTTAAAGTACAAACCCGGCGCCATGACATCTGTATTGACGTTGTCTCCGTATACCCAGGCCTTACCGCTCATGCCGGCTCACCTTTGTCAGCAGGCAAAAACTCACGGGGGTCGGTAATCTCACCGGCCACTGCCGCGGCTGCCACTGAATACGGTGACCCAAGATAAACGCTGGCCTCATTCGAACCCATACGCCCTTTAAAGTTACGGTTAGTGGTTGAGATGCACACTTCATCCTCCGCCAACACTCCGGCACCCAGTGCGGCACAGGCACCACAACCCGTAGGCATCATGATCGCTCCAGCCTCTGTAATTGCCGCCAATGTGCCATCGGCCGCCGCAGCGGTCATGACACGATTCGATGCCGGCGCAACTAACAGTCTCGTACCTTTACTGACTTTCCGGCCGCGTAATACTTCTGCGAGCATCGAAAGATCACTGTGCTTAGCGCCGACGCATGAACCAACGTATGCCTGATCAATTTTTACACCGCTAAATTCATTCACTGCTGCGGAATTAGACGGCGTATGCGGCGCCGCCACCTGGGGCTCCAGATCATCCGCCGCAAACTCTATTACATCGGCATACACCGCATCGGTATCACTGCGCCACTCCAAAGCTTCCGGTCCCACCGGCCTGCCAGCCGCCTGCAACGCATCGAGAGTGACTGCATCCGGTTCAACGATACCGGTTTCGGCACCAATCTCGGCGGCCATATTGCACAACGTACCGCGCTCCTGCATATCCATGCCACGCACGGTATCGCCACCGAATTCGAGCACCTTCCCTGAGTTGTTCATGCCCAGTTCACGGCACAACTTAAGCATCACATCTTTCGCGGATACACCGGTATTAAAACTACCGTTCCAGTTAATACGAATGGTCTCAGGCACAGGCAACCAGATCTGACCGGTGACGGTGACGCCCGTCATTTCAATGGCACCGAAGCCCGACATATAACAACCGAAGGCGCCACCCATGCTTGAGTGCGAATCACCCCCGACCGTAAACATGCCCGGTTGTAACAAGCCGTGTTCGGCAAGCATCAAATGACCGATGCCCTGCATATCAAAAAAGTTCTTAATGCCGAACTCTTCAGCAAAATCACGGGTAAGTTTAAGAATTGCTGCCGATGCGGCATCCACTGCCGGCACAAAATGATCGGTACACAATACGATCTTGTCCGGATCCCAGACGCCGGCATTAAGTTCTTTCAGGCGCGGCCAGATCCGACGCGGCCCACCGGAATCGAGCAACAACGCGAGATCAACGTTGCAGGTCACTATCTGTCCCGGGCGCAGGTCATCCAGCCCGGTTGCCTTACGGATAATTTTGTCGGTAATGGTTAGCCCGTCGCTCATGGATAACATCCTGCGGCAGAGGCCTTGCTGGCTGCAAGTGCCTGCAGCGTATCAAGTGCCGGAATGAACACGCCATTATTCTGAGCCACTTCCTGCACAGCACCTACTAGCGCATCCAACTCAACCCTTTTAACCGCCTCAAAATCCAGCAACATAGATGTTTTGTGTGCTGCGAATGGTCTGGTCGCGTCAACCAACTGTTCCGGAGTCAGCGCAAGCTTGTAACCTTCACTTTCTGCAACCAGAGACACCTCAGCCATCACATCAATAATTAACTGATAAGTCGCCGGGTCATCAAACATGTCGCCAAGCGTCTTTCCGGTGAGCAAACTCAACGGGTTGTATGCCGCGTTTGCCATCAGCTTGAACCATATCTCCGCACGCAGATCGTCAGAGACCGACACTTCAAAACCCGCCTTTCGCAACACATCTGCAACGGCAAAAATGCGGTCGCTGCTGCTGCCATCGGGCTCGCCTAACGAAAATTTGTCGCCGGAAATATGCGATACCACACCGGGCGCATCGACCCGTGCGGCAGGATAAACAACGCAGCCCAAAGCTTTTTCTGCACCAACACAACGCCAGACATCACCTGCCGGGTCGACAGCTTTAACCGGCTCAGGATTCGCTGTTTCGCTGCGGCCGTGGTGATACCACCATGGCAGCCCGTTACACAGCGTCACAACAACGGTATCCGGGCCGAGTAAAGGTTCAAGAGATTCGGCTATAGCAGGCAGCGAGTAAGCTTTGAGTGTTAGGAAAACCACATCCTGAATACCCGCAGTTGCCGGGTCATCTGTGCAATTCAGATCGATCCGCCGGGTTTCACCGGCCGATGTAAATGAGAGCCCCTGTTCCTCAATCACCGACAAGGTTGCGCCGCGCGCGATGCAAATCAACTCATGGTCAGTAGCTGACAACCTGGCAGCGAGCAAGCTACCAATCGCACCTAAACCGTATACACAAATCTTCATCAGAGAATATTAGGGGAATAAAAAAAGGGCCGGCAATGCCGACCCTTTCAATTACACCTGCTAGATGATGTCTTTCAGTTTTTCAGCTACTGAATCCACCATACTGCGTTCCGGATAACTGACTTCCTGATATTCACTGAAGCGCTCCGGCACTTTAATGGTGGCGTCGATGCCCATCTGAGAACCGGTAACCGGGAAGCCGTGATGACCTTTTGGCGCTGAAGGATCGAGCACAAAAGCCTGACCGGATTCATTAATAATGATATCGGTCGCCGGCATCACACGTGTCGCGATGGCCCACTCAATAGAATCCATATCGTAAGGATCAACATCGGGACCAACCACAATCACGATCTTCGCTGTACGGCCCCAACGACCCGCTGAGCCCCACACAGCATGCAAAATATATTTACCAAATTCTGCGTGCGGCTTAGACGCGCCATCAACACGGAGCTGCACGATGTAGGTCATGTTGGGTGTAACGACCACATCATTTACTTCGGGAATCTTGCGTTGCAGATCCGACAGCACCTCACCTTCAACAGGCACCAGAGCTATATAGTTGTGATCAAACGGTGGCACCATTTCCATGGTGGCGTACCACATGGCATCTTTACGATGCGTAATACGATTAATCTCAACCATCGGGAACACCTGAATGGCATCGTAATAACCGACAGGGTTTGAGTGACGCCCGATAGTCTGTTCAGCGTCCGGAAGGAACACGCCTTCAATAACAAACTCGGCACCGGCCGGTACTTCCAAATCAACGGTATCGCACTTCACCAGATCGACAGCTTCACCACGCAAGCCCCCGGCGAAATTGTATTCATCGTGTCCGAAAGGAACACCCGTCGCCGCCGCCATACAAACAGCAGGATCAACCTGACAGGCAATAGCCACTTCAAGCGGTTTGCCCATCGCTTTGGCTTTAGCCAAATGCAAACCGATATGACTCATAGGCGGGTTCCAGAAACAGAAAACAGACAACTGTTTTTTCTGCTCTTCTTCTGTGTATGAACCGCCGGTAGGATGCTCTGCACCGGCAAACTGAGTGAGGCGATACCAGCCAACATTGCGCTCGCCGGTTTCCGGGTCTTTAGTAACAACTACGCCACCGGTCACATACGAAGCCTGTTCTTTACCAAACCAAACCAGAGGCAGTTGCTTGGACAGATCGATGTCGTCTTTCTCGATAACAACTTCTTTACAGGGCGCACCGGCAGAATCAATGATATTCGGCTCATGCCATAAAGATTCGTCACCAAGAATATCCGCATGCTTCTGCTTACATGCCAATGGCGTATCCGTCTCAATAGTCATCGCAGTGCGTTCGCGGGTACCGAATACGTTAAAGAGCACCGGGAACTGTGGAGTGTTGTAACCCTCGAGGTTATTCAGCTTTAACGCGGGACCGTCCTGCTCACACAGCAGCCGCATGAGCGCCTGCATTTCATTCTTTTCACCGATCTCGCAGTTCAGCGGTACATCGACGTTCTTTAGCTGACCATCGCTTTCCAGCTTCGCCAGAAAGTCACGCATGTCATTAAAAGGCATTCCTCACACTCCATTTTATTTTGGACTTTGCGAAAAGCTCTGCTAACGCAGGCCTCCGGGGTCGCTCAACATAGCAGAAAACAACCAAAAATGGTGCTGCCAGATAGTTTCAAAGAACAAAAACGCCACTTTTCCGGACCCAAACAGTGCCCATTGATATTCATCAATACCCGACGGCAACAACCATAGAATGACGGAAAAAGATAAGCATATGAGGGCGAAAAACGCTAAAGTAGCGCCCCTTAGTGGAGTCCGGTAAGCAAATTCGGGGCTCCGTTGTAAAACCGAAAAAGTTCTGAAGGAAGATAAAGCAATGGCTGACAACGAACGCAAAGTAGCGATTGTCACAGGCTCCGCCACCGGCGTGGGCGCTGCCGCAGTTATTATGCTGGCAGAAAAAGGCTGCAACGTAATCGTCAACTACACACGCAGTAAAGATGATGCCGAAGAAACCGCAGAAGCCTGTCGTGCTCACGGTGTTGAAGCAATTACTTTCCAGGCAGACGTCTCAGAAGATGCAGACTGTCGCGCCATGGCACAAGCCGCTATCGACAAATGGGGTCGCATTGATTATCTGATCAACAATGCTGCCCGCACCAAGTTCAACCCGTTCCCGCAGATGGATGGGGTCGATAAGCAGGACTTCCTCGATATCTACGCTGTGAACGTAGTGGGCCCTTACCAAATGATTCGCGCTGTTGAGCCGCACATGCGTAAAAACGGTGGCGCTATCGTCAATGATTCTTCTATCGGTGGTGTTACCGGTATTGCCTCATCGATTCCTTATGCCGCATCAAAAGCCGCATTGAATCTGATGACCAAATCACTGGCACACGTACTCGGTCCTGAAATTCGTATCAACACTGTAGTGCCCGGCATGATTCAGACACGCTGGCTGAAAGGCGGTCTGGGTGACGACGCTTATGAAGCCATGCTTGCCGCAACTGCTGAAGGTTTGCCACTTAAGAAAGTAGCGACTGCAGAAGAAGTTGCTGAAGTACTGGTGTGGTTCCTGTTCGGTGCCAGCGTCGTAACCGGCGAGACACTGATTGTAGACAGCGGCCTGCACCTCGGACCGTTCCCGCCTTACGCCAAAGGCGAATAAGCACTACAAGCGCAAAAACAAAAGCCCCGTTCTCTTACTTAAGAGAACGGGGCTTTTTTATGCCTGCTGATTCAATAGCGCTTAAAACTCGAACTCTTCGCGATGTCCGAAACCCTGAGCATTATCGATAAAACGTAGCCAATCCGGCCTTATACAATAAAAATTAGCCGCTTTAAGACGCTTGGCAATCGTCTCCTCATGCTCGCCCTTAGGTTTCGCATAAAGCGCATCTATTTGTGGAAACTTCTTTAGATACAACAACAAAGCTTTGGCGCGCTGCATGCCGTCGGCAACAGATGCGGTACCGGTTAACTGAACACCGTGAACATCGTGCCAGTTGTCACAATCGGGATTGACGGTAACCGCCACCTGCGGGTTTTCAGCCATATCGCGCCCATGATGGGTGCGGTAATCAGAAACAAAATAGAGATTAAGGTCCGCGTCACTACTAAAAAAAACAGTAGCAGCCCAGGGCTTGTTCTCAACGCAACTGGCCAGCGTCAGAGTGCTGAACTGCTCCAGGTATTTTTGAACACGCTCTTTATCTTGTTTAGTTGCGATAGTCACAAAGGTTTTCTATTCAGTCTTTGGGTCGACCGCCGGACCAGCGCTTAACGATGTGGGTATCAATATCAAACAGGTCAAGCACGCGGCCGACCGTATGATTGATCTGATCATCAATAGTTTTCGGCAGGTTATAAAATGCCGGCATGGGCGGAACGATGATTGCACCCATCAATGCGGCCTCGTGCATTAGGCGTGTGTGCCCGACATGCAACGGGGTTTCACGGGGCATAATCACTAACTTGCGCTGCTCTTTCAGCACCACATCGGCAGCACGCACCAACAAAGAGTCTGCATAAGAATTAACAATGCCCGAGAGCGTTTTCATTGAGGCCGGCGCCACAACCATGCCGGTAGTCTTGAAAGACCCACTGGAAATAGTCGCCGCCAGATTCTGGTCGCTATGAACCACATCGGCCATCGCTTCAACCTGCTCAAAGCTAAAATCTGTCTCCAGCTTAATATTGAGCTTGCCGCCATTACTGACAACGAGATGGCTCTCTACAGAGGGTACGTCTTTCAGCATCTCTAACATTCGAATGCCGTAGATCACGCCACTTGCACCGGATATACCGATAATCAGCCGGGAAGGTTCACTGCCTGTTGTTTTTGTATCGCTCATTAAGGCATTAGAAACCAAGCACCCTGCCCCTGCAAGCGATTGCAGCAAAGCAACTACAATTGAGTTTGCAGAATGGCTACCAGACCGCGCCGCCGGGCAGCATTACGATAAACAGCCGCCAAACCGGCACTTTATGTGAAACCGGTCACAAATTAGTCCCTTATCAATTCCGGCAATACTGTTTTTGCTTTATATATAGCCAAATACAAAGGTGCGAAATGTCTGTATTTAACTCAATCAAGCGAATCTTTGGTGGTTCGGCGAGTGAACCGGTGAACCCGGTGACGCCGCCGCGCCCGACTCCTTTGAGCGAGCGAAAAAAGAAAGGTTTGGCGATTGGCGCTGAAAAACATCGTGCTGACATTGCCGCCGCCAAAAAAGATGCTCAAACCAATCAGCAAAGCAATGACCCCTATTCGACCGCTGCCTGGGAAGTTGATGCTGGTTCCGGTCGTCGCAGACTCAAAAAAGTAGACCCCACAGGCGCATTCCGGCAAGACAACCCAAACAATCCCTATGACACCTCCACGGAACTTGACCCGTGGAAGCGCAAATAGTCAGCACCTCAGCACTGCCTGACAGTAGCCACCCGGCTCGAATCAACACACTCCACGCGACTTGTACCGCTAAGCACTAGGTATAAATACCTGTGCAATAAAGGCGGCTATAATCCGACAATGACTGCAATCACAGGGGGCACTGTTCCAACAGCGCCACCTGTTTGTTTTGTCACTCGCAAACGACCAGTGGAGTGGTTCATGGATAAGCCCCAGAGCTATACAGATAAAGTAGTACGCCAATTCGCCGTGATGACGGTGGTTTGGGGAATTGTAGGAATGGCAGTCGGTGTATTGATTGCTGCACAACTAATGTGGCCGGCACTCAATTTTGATTTGCCCTGGCTGACATTCAGTCGTATCAGACCATTGCACACTAACGCAGTGATCTTCGCATTCGGCGGCTGTGCGCTTTTCGCCACCTCCTACTACGTGGTTCAACGCACCTGTCACGTTCCGTTATTTTTACCCAAACTGGCATCGTTTACATTCTGGGGCTGGCAAACAGTGATTCTTGCTGCTGCCATTACCTTGCCGCTGGGTATCACAACCTCAAAAGAATACGCAGAACTCGAATGGCCGATTGATATTCTGATCGCTGTTGTCTGGGTCGCCTATGCGGTTGTGTTCTTCGGCACCATTGTCGTGAGGCGGGTCAAACATATATATGTAGCGAACTGGTTCTACGGCGCGTTCATTATTACCGTTGCCATACTGCATATCGTCAACTCTCTGGCTATCCCGGTAGACGGCACGAAGTCCTACTCGCTGTACTCGGGAGTTGTGGATGGCATGGTCCAGTGGTGGTACGGCCATAACGCAGTAGGCTTTTTCCTGACGGCCGGCTTCCTGGGCATGATGTACTACTTCGTGCCCAAACAGGCCGGACGACCTGTGTTCTCTTACCGTCTGTCCATCGTGCATTTCTGGGCTCTGATCTCCATTTACATGTGGGCCGGTCCTCACCACTTGCACTACACCACTCTGCCGGACTGGGCGCAGTCACTGGGCATGGTGTTCTCACTGATTCTTCTCGCACCTTCATGGGGTGGCATGATCAACGGCATCATGACCCTGTCAGGCGCCTGGCATAAGCTACGCACCGACCCGATTCTTAAGTTCATGATCGTGTCACTGTCGTTCTATGGCATGTCGACCTTCGAAGGACCGATGATGTCGATCAAAACCGTAAACGCGCTATCGCACTACACTGACTGGACTATCGGTCATGTGCACTCGGGTGCGCTCGGTTGGGTAGCCATGATCTCCATGGGTTCTCTCTACTGCCTCATTCCAAAACTGGTTGGCAAGAAAGAGATGTACAGCATCAAGCTCATTGATATCCACTTCTGGACTTCAACGATCGGTGTGGTTCTCTATATTGCTTCTATGTGGATTGCGGGTGTTATGCAGGGTCTGATGTGGCGCGCAGTTAACGAAGACGGCACGCTCACATACACCTTCATTGAAAGCCTTATCGCGACCTATCCGTACTATGCCGTTCGTCTGGCAGGTGGCGCGTTGTTCCTGGCCGGTACATTCATCATGGCCTACAACGTTTGGAAAACTATGTCCGCTGATGATGTCGAACTTGATCAGCCAGTTATTGAACCGGCAGCAGCCTAAGGAGCGCAGATATGAAGTCACATGAAATATTAGAAAAGCGCATCGGCCTTATGGGTGTTCTGGTTGTCGTCGCCGTATCTTTGGGCGGCCTGGCGGAACTCGTGCCTCTGATGCTGTCGCCTACCAGTGGCGAAGCTGCGCCGGGTGTTGAGCCTTATGCAGCTCTGGAGCTGGAAGGTCGCGACATTTACATCCGTGAAGGCTGTTACAACTGCCACTCACAGATGATCCGTCCGTTCCGCGCCGAAACCGAACGTTATGGTTCGTACTCGCTGGCTGGTGAGAGCGTGTATGACCATCCGTTCCAGTTCGGTTCAAAGCGCACCGGACCGGATCTGGCCCGTGTAGGCGGACGTTACTCGGATGAGTGGCATCGCCTGCATTTGGTCAACCCGCGCGATCTGGTTCCTGAATCCAATATGCCCGGCTATCCGTGGCTGGCTGAAGGCATGATCAACTCGGCTAAAACTCCGAAGAAAATGAAAGCCCTTCGCACCATCGGCGTTCCTTATTCTGACGAAGATATCGCCGGCGCAAGCGCAGCTACCGAAGGCAAAACCGAGATGCAGGCGCTCATCGCGTATCTGCAAGGTCTCGGTCTTGCCGGTAATAAGTGAGGTTGATCATGGACGCAGGATTATTTCGCGGTCTGTACACAGTGCTAATGCTGCTGATTTTTATCGGCATTTGCGTGTGGGCCTATAGCAGTAGACGTAAAACTGATTTTGAAGAAGCAGCGCATTTACCTCTGGATGAGGACGACGTGCTGAACCAGGATCAGTCAAACAGTAACGCATAGCAGGGAACTCAAGTCATGAGCACAGCTATCAGCATATTCATTATCGTACTGGTTTTAATAAACGTACTGGGTTGCATTTGGATGCTTCTGTGGACAGGTAAGAAACGTCCTGAAGATCCTGCTGCAGACAGCACTACCCATACCTGGGACGGTGACCTTCAGGAATATAACAACCCGCTGCCTAAATGGTGGCTGAACATGTTCTACATTACCGTTGTGTTCTCTGTCGTTTATCTTGTCCTATACCCGGGTTTTGGCTCATTTCAGGGCATTCTGGGCTGGTCACAAACAGGGCAATACGATGAAGAAGTTGCCACTGCAGAAGCAAAATACGGCGAGGTATTCGCTGTCTTTCAGGGCATGCCTTATGCCGAGATGGCTAAAAACCCCGATGCTGTTGCGCTGGGACAAAACCAATACGCCAACAACTGCGCCACTTGCCACGGCTCTGATGCGCGCGGTGCCAAAGGCTTCCCGAATCTGACCGACAACGATTGGCTCTATGGCGGCTCGCCCGAAGCCATCGAGTTCAGCATTAAGTATGGTCGTATGGGTGTAATGCCGGCACTCGGTGCAGCCATCGGTGAGAAAGGTGTCAACGATGTTATCGGTTATCTGCGTAGCCTCACCGGTCGGAATATTGACTCGGCACGTGTAGCAGCCGGTCAGCAAACCTATGCCACTCTCTGTGCTTCATGCCATGGTCCCGATGCCACAGGCAATCAGGCACTGGGTGCACCGAATCTCGTAGATGAAATTTGGCTGCATGGCGCCGGTGATCCCGACATGCGTGATGTCATTAACAATGGACGTACAAATCAGATGCCTGCTCATAAGGATCTGTTAAGCGAAGACCGCATTCGCGTATTGGTGGCATATATTCTTAGTCTGAGCGGAGACTAAGCATGAACAGTAGCCCGGCAGAACAGGAGGAAGAGCAAGGCTTCGAAGAAGTCTATCCTTTCCAGAAACCCTGGAGCCGTCAGGCTCGCCAGATTGCAGCGATTATCTGGCCCTCCTTTCTGTCTGCTGCTTTTGCCACCATGTTATTTTTTGCTGTCGTCGATCCCGGGCTGATCGGTGACAGCATGACGCCTTCCCAACGCTTCTCCCGCATGACCGGCTACGGCTTAGGCTTCTTCTTTTTCTGGTTGATCACTATGATCTCCAGCTCTACATCGATTCTTCTCATCCGGTCCTACAACCGTAGGCTCGTTAAACCACAGAATACAGGGCAACCTGATGAACAAGGTGAATGAACCCACCGAACACGTTGTCTCCCTATACGAATCCAAAGATCGAATTCATTACAGAGAAGTTAAGGGACGCTTCGACCGACTGCGCGACCTCGCAGTTGTTGCGCTGTTAGGCGGTTACTATCTGGGCCCATGGATCTCCTGGTCCGGACGACAGGCACTCCTGTTCGACCTGCCTGCGCGGAAGTTCTACATTTTCGGTCTCACCTTCTGGCCGCATGACTTTATCTTCTTAAGCTGGATGCTAATCATCTGCGCCGTATCACTATTCTTCTTTACGGCTCTGGCCGGTCGCTTATGGTGTGGCTACGCCTGTCCGCAAACTGTCTGGACAGAAGCATTCGTTTGGATAGAACGAATGGTCGAAGGGTCACACACCAAGCGACAGAAGCTTGAAAAAGGACCATGGACCTCCGAAAAGGTTGTTAAAAAATCCACCAAGCAGTTTTTATGGATTGCCTTTGCCTTATGGACGGGCTTTACGTTCGTTGGCTATTTCACGCCCATTAAAGAACTTGCAGGCTCCTTATTTACCGCCAGTGCCGGTGGCTGGGAAGTGTTCTGGGTTTGCTTCTATGGCTTCGCCACCTACGGCAACGCTGCGTTTATGCGCGAACAGGTATGTAAATACATGTGCCCGTATGCGCGCTTCCAAAGCGCCATGTTCGACAAGGACACGCTGGTCATTTCTTACGACGACAAGCGCGGCGAACCCCGTGGTCGAGGCAAAAAGGGTGCCGGTCGTGAAGAATCGGGCCTGGGTGACTGCATTGACTGCACCCTGTGTGTACAAGCATGCCCCACCGGTATCGATATCCGCGACGGCCTGCAGTACGAATGCATAGCTTGCGCAGCCTGTATCGATGCCTGTGACAGCATCATGGATCAGGTTGGCAGTCCCCGCGGGCTGATCAAATACACAACAGAGCATCAGATAGAAGGCAAGAAAACCAAAATAGTACGCCCGAGAATCATGATCTACGGCACGCTCTTGTCCATCCTGTGTATCGGCTTTGTTATCGCGATTTCCAATCGTGCCG